>Ga0335083_10000089_pt1 | contig 162404 bp, 179 predicted proteins | sample Lox_Sample_42_FD_206716 | JGI IMG/M metagenome (GOLD analysis project Ga0335083, IMG submission 206716) | Soil microbial communities from Loxahatchee National Wildlife Refuge, Florida, United States - Lox_Sample_4.2 | ecosystem: Environmental > Terrestrial > Soil > Wetlands | place: USA... | reverse complement strand
GCTGACCGCGACCGATCCCAACGCCGACGGCGCGGAGCTGCTGGCGCTGCAGACGCGTCAGCAGATCGCGGCGACGGCGCTGACCATCACCGCGACCTCCGACAACACGTTGCTGAAGCTGTTCGGCGCATCGGGCTCGACCAGCACGGTCGGCTAGTCGCCGCGCCTATCATCGTCGCGTGCGGGCCCGCGTCCGACCGTGGCGCGACCGCGCTCCTGGGCATAGCCGGCCATCACCTTATGGCAAGGCGGGCTCAGGCTGTTGAGATTGTCGAGCAGGCACAGGAAGACGCGGTGGCGGTCGGGGATCGCCTGTCCGCACACATTGAAGGCGTCATTTTCGCAAGCCTGCCGCTCCTGCGGCGATTCGGCGCGGCTGACCGCCGTCAACGCAGTGAGCAAAAGCGCCGCCGTTATGGGAAGGGCGATCTTCATCGTTGCCTCGCAGCTCTTCTAACCGCCCCAAGCCGATGCGGTTCCACCGAGACAAGTTCCGCGCGCTTGCCGCTGCAGATTCGTGCTAAAATAACGGCTCGGGAACTTTCGCAGGTATTCGGGGGAATCATGGACGCTTTCGCAACGCGCGGTCTCATCACGACCGTCGACCAACTCGACGCGCTTTACGATGAGCCGGCATGGGCCGCGCGCGCCAAAGAATGCGACGCTATTATCGCCCCCTACCGCGCTTTCATCGAAGCGGCGCCTTACGTGATGATGGCGACCGCCGGTCCCGACGGCACCGACTGCTCCTCGCGCGGCGGCGAGCCGGGCTTCGTCCGCGTGCTTAACGAGCAGACGCTGCACATTCCCGATTACGGCGGCAACAACCGCATCGAGAGCCTGCGCAACATCGTGCGCGACGGGCGTATCGCGCTGCATTTCCTTATCCCGGGCTGCGGCGAGACCTTGCGCGTCAAGGGCAGCGCCGTGGTCTCCGCCGCCCCGGAGCTCATTGCCGGCTTCGCCGCCAGCGGCAAAGCGCCGAAGACCGTCATCGTGGTGACCGTGGCGCAGGCCTATTATCACTGCGCCAAAGCGGTCACGCGCGCGCGGCTCTGGGATGTTACCCGCCAGGTGCATCGCGAGACCTTGCCGAGCGTCAACGCCATGCTTACGGCCGTGCAATGGCACCGCTGCCGCAGCGCCTTGACGAGGGCCGGCTGAGACCGGTTAATTGCCCGCGGCCGATTCCCCCGCGGGGCTAACGAAGATCATGGAGCACAAGGTTGCTGTCGCGGTCGCGGCGCTGATCGCCGGCATCGCCGGCGCCTTTTTCACCAGCTACATGGTCGGCGGGCATGGGCAGGACCACCTCGTCGAGATTTTGATCGCACAGTTCATCGGCAACGGCCTGCTCGCGGCGATTTTGGTGACGTTGCTGCTGCGCTGAACGTCAGCGCGCGTGTTCGAGCACCAGCGCGGCGGCCTCAAGTTCGGCCTCGCGGAAGGCGCGGCGCGCAAGCGCAAGCTCGTCGCGTCCCCATTGCGCCATCTGCCAATCCTCGTCGACGTGGGCCGCCGCCCAGACCGCTTCGGCATCGAGGACAGTATGCGCGAGCGCAAGCGCGAGCAACGCCGAGCCGGTGAGTGTCGTGACGGAAGCGATCGCGGCGAGCCGCCAAGCCTCCGCGGGAATTTTCTGCGCGGCAGCGGCGACGGCCTCGCGCGGCTGCGTCACCGGCATCACGCCCTGCCCCAGCACAAAGCGTGCGCCGAGCTCGTCGCGCGCCCAGGCGAGCACCGGGTCCCAGCGTTGCGTCTGCCGCTCGACGAGGCCCGCCGGACCCTCGGCGCGATAGAATAGAAGATCGTTGCCGAGATAATTTTCGATCTCGGCGGCGACCTCTTTGTGTTTATCGGCAACCGCGTCGATCGCGACATTGGCAAGTCGCGTCAACGGCATCTTTGCCGGATCGATGACCTCGGTTTGCGCGTTCCATTCGTCCGCGAGCGCTCCGGCCAACGCGCGCGAGGGCGCGGAGAGCGCGCGCCGCGCCGGCGTCTTCACCGGCTTGTCGTCGAGCAACAGTGCGAAGCCACCCTCGCCTGCGCCGACATGGGCGCGCTCGTAGAAGCGCTTGCGCAACCGCGGGCGCACGGCACGGCGGGCCGCCTCGGTCGGATCGAGCGGCTCATTCTCGAAGATTTCGCTGAGCAGGTCGCGCATCGGGCAGGGATTGTGCGGTGCAATAAACCGGTCTTCAATGCGAATCGACTGGAGGAAAAAAGCAGCCGGTTCCGGTCAGCTATGCACTGGTCTGCGGAACGCAATCGCGCCGCCGCTCCCGCCTTGCTGCCGCCGCTTTCCCGGCGCGAAAAGGGCCTCGGGGCCGGTGTTTGTAGTTCACCATGACGGAAGGATAAGTAGCCTTGGCGCCGCCAACGCAATATTATTCGGCTTCGGATTCGCCAGGGCCGGGGTGGCAAAGGTCCGAAAGCCGGGGGCAAAGACAGCCGTCAAGAGCTGCGACGCGTGACCGTTCTGTTGCGTAGCCGGGGCGCGTTTCGAGGAAGGAATGAAGAATACCGACATCGCTGCCCCCGACTACTTTCATAAAGTCGTCGACTGCCAGTGGGCCTGCCCGGCCCATACGCCGGTGCCGGAATACATCCGGCTGATCGCGGCCGGGCGCTATTCCGACGCCTACATGATCAACTGGCGTTCCAACGTGTTCCCCGGGATTCTGGGCCGCACCTGCGACCGCCCCTGCGAGCCGGCTTGCCGGCGCGTGCGCGTGGAAAACGAGCCGGTGGCGATCTGCCGCCTCAAGCGCGTCGCCGCCGACTACAAGGACGACATCCGCGAGCGCCTGCCGAAGAAGGCGGCGAAGAAGAACGGCAAGCGCATCGCCTGCGTCGGCGGCGGCCCGGCTTCGCTGACCGTCGCCCGCGACCTTGCTCCGCTCGGCTATGACGTCGTGGTGTTCGACGGCGACCGCCAGGCCGGCGGCATGATCCGCACGCAGATCCCGAAATTCCGCCTGCCCGACTCGGTCATCGACGAGGAATGCGGCTACATCCTCGATCTCGGCGTCGACTTCCGCGCCGGCAAGCGCATCGACAGCATGAAGGCGCTGCTGGCGGAGGGCTGGGACGCGATCTTTGTCGGCTCCGGGGCGCCGCGCGGCCGCGATCTCGACATTCCCGGCCGCAAGGAAGCGGCCAAGAACATCCATATCGGCATCGATTGGCTGTCTTCGGTGTCGTTCGGCCATGTCACCAAAATCGGCAAGCGCGTCATCGTGCTCGGCGGTGGCAACACCGCGATGGATTGCTGCCGCTCTTCGCGCCGGCTCGGCGGCGAGGACGTGCAGGTGGTGGTGCGCTCGGGCTTCGAGGAGATGAAGGCGTCACCGTGGGAAAAGGAAGACGCCATGCACGAGGGCATTCCCATCCACAATTACCTGGTGCCACTCGAATTCACGCACGACAACGGCAAGCTCACCGGCATCACCTTCGAGAAGGTGAAGGCCGAATACGACGCCAAGGGGCGGCGCAAGCTGGTGCCCGCCGGCGAACCGAACCAGCATTTCCCCTGCGACGACGTTTTAGTCGCGGTCGGCCAGGAGAACGCCTTCCCCTGGATCGAGCGCGATGCCGGCATCGAATTCAACGAATGGGACATGCCGAAGATCGACGCCGGCACCATGGCCTCGACGCATCCAGGGGTGTTCTTCGGCGGCGACGCCGCGTTCGGCCCGAAGAACATCATCTGGGCGGTGGCGCACGGCCACGAGGCCGCGGTGTCGATCGACAAGATGCTCAACGGCGAGGACATGCACGATCGCCCGGCGCCGGCGGTCGAGATCGTCAGCCAGAAAATGGGCATCCACGAGTGGTCCTATAAGAACGAGGTGATGCTCGACAAGCGCTACAAGGTGCCGCTGCGCGACAAGGTGATTGCGCTCAAAGACATCAAGGCCGAGGTCGAGCTCGGCTTCGACCAGCAGCTCGCCCTGCACGAGGCCGGGCGCTGCCTGAACTGCGACGTGCAGACGGTCTTCTCCGCGCAGCTATGCATCGAATGCGACGCCTGCGTCGACATCTGCCCGATGGATTGCATCACCTTCACGCAGAACGGCGAAGAGCAAGAGCTACGCACGCGGCTCAACGCGCCGGCGAAGAATTTGACCCAGGACCTCTACGTGCAGGACGGCCTCGCCACCGGCCGCGTCATGGTCAAGGACGAGGACGTCTGCCTGCACTGCAGCCTGTGCGCCGAGCGCTGCCCCACCGGGGCCTGGGACATGCAGAAATTCCTGCTCGATATGACTCACGCTGGACCCTCATGCCGACCGCAACACCGATCAGCCGCGTAAACGACTTCGTCGTCCGCTTCGCCAACGTCAACGGCTCGGGCTCGGCGAGCGCCAACGAGATGTTTGCGCGCGCGGTGATGCGCATGGGCGTGCCGGTAGCGCCGCGCAACATCTTCCCCTCGAACATCCAGGGGTTGCCCACCTGGTACGAGGTGCGCGTGTCCGAAGAAGGCCATCTCGGCGCCCGCGGCGGCACCGATTTGATGGTGGCGATGAATCCGCAGACCTTCGACAAAGACATCGCTGCGATCGAGCCGGGCGGCTATCTGTTCTACGATTCGACGCGCCCGCTGCCCGCGTCCAAGTTCCGCCCCGACATCACCGTCATCGGCATGCCGCTGACCGCGATCTGCAACCGCGAATACAGCGATCCGCGTCAGCGCCAGCTGTTCAAGAACATCATGTATATCGGCGCGCTCACCGCGCTCATCGACATGGACGTCAAGGTGGTCGAGGAGCTGATCGGCGAGCAATACAAAGGCAAGGACAAGCTGATCGCGCCCAATATCAAGGCGCTGCATATCGGCCGCGACTACGCGACGCTCAACCTGGAGCCGATCGGGCTCAAGCTGCGCAAAGCCGACAAGGTCGGCGACCGTATCTTCATCGAGGGCAATTCGGCCGCCGCGCTCGGCGCGGTCTATGGCGGCGCCACGGTGTGCGCCTGGTATCCGATCACGCCGTCCTCCTCGCTCGCCGACGCCTTCACCCGGCACTGCGCCAAGTTCCGCGTCGATCCGGAGACCAAGCAGGCGAGATACGCAATCGTCCAGGCCGAAGACGAACTCGCCTCGATCGGTATGGTGATCGGCGCCGGCTGGAACGGCGCCCGCGCCTTTACCGCGACCTCGGGCCCCGGCATTTCGCTGATGCAGGAGTTCTTAGGGTTGGCCTATTTCGCGGAAATCCCGGCGGTGGTCTTCGACGTGCAGCGCGCCGGCCCCTCGACCGGCATGCCGACGCGCACGCAGCAATCGGATGTGCTGTCCTGCGCCTACGCCTCGCACGGGGATACCAAGCACGTCCTGCTGTTCCCCGAGGATCCGGCGGAAGCCTTCGACATGGGCGCGCTGTCCTTCGATCTCGCCGACCGGCTGCAAACGCCGATCTTCGTCATGCTCGACCTCGATATCGGCATGAATCACCGCCTCAGCCGCCCGCTCGCCTGGGACGACAAGCGCGCCTACGACCGCGGCAAGGTGATGACCGCGGAGGAACTGGAGGCTGGCAAGGACTTCGGCCGCTATCTCGATGTCGACGGCGACGGCATCCCCTACCGCACCTATCCGGGCACGCATCCGACCAAGGGCTCGTTCTTCACCCGCGGCACCTCGCGCGACCGCTACGCGCGCTATACCGAAGAAGGCGCGCCTTACGTCGACAACATGCAGCGCCTGATCCGCAAGTTCGACACCGCCAAGGACCTAGTGCCGCGGCCGATCATCGGCAACGCGGCAAAGCCGACCAAGTACGGCGTGATCTATTACGGCTCGACCTCGCCGGCGATGGACGAGGCCCTTGCCATGATCGAGGCGCGCGGGCATTCGCTCGACCGCATGCGGGTGCGCGCCTTCCCGTTCCATTCGAGCGTCAATTCTTTCGTCGCCGAGCACGATTTCACCTTCGTGGTCGAGCAGAACCGCGACGGGCAATTGCGCTCGCTGATCGTCAACGAATGCGGCATCGATCCGGTACGGCTGGTGCCGATCCTGCATTACGACGGCACGCCGATCACGGCGCGCTTCATCGCCAAGGCGATCGGCGATCATCTTGACCAGCTCAAGGTCAAGCCGATGAAGGTGACCTCATGACCTATCTCGCCAAGCCCAAATTCCATCATCCGGCGCTGCCGAAGAACGAACTCGGCTACACGCACCGCGACTACGAAGGCACGGTGTCGACCTTGTGCGCCGGCTGCGGCCACGACTCGATCACCGCCGCGATCATCCAGGCCTGTTTCGAACTGTCGATCGAGCCGCACCGCGTCGCCAAGATTTCCGGCATCGGCTGCTCGTCGAAGACGCCGACCTATTTCCTCGGCAATTCGCACGGCTTCAATTCAGTGCACGGGCGCATGCCGTCGATCTTGACCGGCGCCAACCTCGCCAACCGCGACCTGATCTATCTCGGCGTTTCCGGCGACGGCGATTCCGCCTCGATCGGCCTCGGGCAATTCGCGCATTCGATCCGCCGCGGCGTCAACATGACCTATATCGTGGAGAACAACGGCGTTTACGGACTTACCAAGGGGCAGTTCTCGGCGACCGCCGACCGCGGCTCCAAGTCGAAGCGCGGCTTCATCAATACCGACAATTCGATCGATCTCGCCGCCATGGCGCTGCAGCTCGGCGCGGGATTTGTCGCCCGCTCCTTTTCCGGCGACAAGACGCAGCTCGTGCCGATCATCAAGGCGGCGATCCGCCATCAGGGTGCGGCCTTCATCGACGTGATCAGCCCGTGCGTCGCCTTCAACAATCACGCCGGCTCGACCAAGAGCTTCGATTTCGTGCGCGAACATAATGAAGCTGTCAACAAACTTGACTACATGACCTCGCGCATGCCGATCGAAATTGAATACGAGCCCGGCACCGTCGAGGTGGTGGAGCAGCACGACGGCTCCAAGCTCGCGCTGCGCAAGCTCGCCGCCGACTACGACATTCACGACCGCACCGCGGCGCTCGGTTTCCTGCAGCAGCAGGCCGCTAAGGGACAGATCGTCACCGGGCTCCTTTATGTCGACGAGGAAGCGCGCGACCTGCACGGGCATTTGCGCACGGTGGACAAGCCGCTCAATACGCTTGCCGAGCACGACCTGTGCCCCGGACAGGCGGCGCTCGACAAGTTCAACGCTTCGCTGCGATAAAGACCCCGATGAGCCGCGGCGAACGCATCGCGGCCTCATTGACGTGGGCTATTTTTGCCGCCTTCGCATTCGCAACCCCCGCGGCGGCCGCCGATCCGCCCATTCTCGATGTGCACACCCACATCATCGCCAGTCCCGGCGGCGGTTCTTTCGCGCCCGCATTGAAGGCTGAGATCACCGCGATGAACACGTTCGGCATCCGCAAGGCGATCGTGATGTCGCCGCCGCGCGGCGCCTTCATCGCAGCGAATTTTGACTATCCGGATTTCATCAAGGATGTCGCTCCTCTTCGCGACCGCTTTGCCTTTCTCGGCGGCGGCGGCACGCTCAATCCGATGATGCATGGCATCGATCCCGCGAAGGTGACGGAGGCAGATCGGGCGAAGTTCCGCCAGTCCGCGCTCGATATTCTCGCTGCCGGCGCCTCCGGCTTCGGTGAGATGTCGGCGCTGCACGTCTCGCTTAATCCGCAGCATCAATACAACTATTCGCCAGCCGACCATCCCCTGCTGCTCGACCTTGCCGATATCGCCGCCGAGCATGACGTGCCGATCGACCTGCACATGGATCTGCTCACCGCGCCGGAGCCGCCGCCGCCGCGGCTTGCCGCCTACCAGAACCCGAAGACGCTGCCGGCGACGCTTCCCGCGCTGGAACGTTTGCTCGCCCACAACCCCAAGGCCAAGATCATCTGGGACCACGGTGGCTCCGACTGGATCGGCCATCTGACGCCGCAACTGATCGGCGGCTTGATGGACCGTTATCCGAACCTCTACATGTCGCTGCGCCCGGTACCGGCGCCGGCGCCGGTTTCCAACAAACTGTTCACCCAAGCCGGTCTCAATAGCCAGTGGGCAAGCCTGCTCAAGCGCCATTCCGACCGCTTTTTCATCGGCTCCGACTGCTTTTATGTGCCACCCGGCGCTATGGGCGCACCGGCGCAATTCTCGCGGCAGAACATGGTCAAGCTGCAGGCGACGCGCGCTTTCCTGCGCCTGTTGCCGGTGGAGCTTGCGCGCAAGATCGCCTATGAAAACGCGGCGGCGCTGTTCAAGCTGACGCTGAACTGACTCGTTTTCCGGATATCGTTATGGACCTGCGCCCCCTCGGCCGCTCCGACATCCGCATCGCGCCGCTCGTGCTCGGCGGCAACGTGTTCGGCTGGAACGTCGACGAGAAAACCTCGTTCGCCATTCTCGATGCCTTTACCGACGCCGGTTTCAACGCCATCGACACCGCGGATTCCTATTCGCGCTGGGCGCCGGGCCATGTGGGCGGGGAATCGGAAACCATCATCGGCCGCTGGCTCAAGCGCAGCGGCAAACGCGACAAGGTCGCGATCCTCACCAAATTCGGCGAAGACGTGGGCGAAGGCCGCAGCACCGGCAAGGACTACATGCAGCGCGCGGCGGCGGCTTCGTTGCGCCGGCTGCAAACCGACCGCATCGATCTTTACCAGACGCATTTTGACGATGAGCTCACCCCCGTCGAGGAGACCATGGCCGGCTTTGCCCGGCTCATCGCCGACGGCAAGGTACGCGTGGCGGGCGCCTCGAACCTCACCCCGGAGCGCTTTGCCGCGTCGCTCGCCGCGAGCAAGCGACTCGGATTGCCGCGTTACGAAAGCCTGCAGCCGCTCTACAACCTCTCCGACCGCAGCGAATTCGAGAGCAGCTATGAGGCGATCTGCCGGCGCGAAAAGATCGGCGTCATCCCCTATTACGGCCTCGCCGCCGGCTTCCTCACCGGCAAGTACAAGACCGCGGCCGATGCCGAGAAGAACCCGGCGCGCGGCGGCCGGCTGAAAAAGTACATCAACCCGCGCGGCAGCCGTATTCTCGACGCCATCGGCCACGCAGCGGCCAAGCATGAGGCAACCTATGCGCAAGTCGCGCTCGCCTGGCTCATCAACCGCGTGACCGCGCCGATCGTCAGCGTCACCAATCTCGAGCAGCTCGCCGACATCCTCAAGGCGCCGCAGCTAAAGCTGACGTCCGAGGATATGGCGGCGCTGACGACGGCGGGGAATTAGCGCCACGTCACGACGCCATTTTTTCTTTGTCCTTCTCGTACCAGGGTGCGTAGAGCGGCGTCGTGCCGGTTTCGAGGAAGCTCTTGAGGTTGGACAGCACCAGCGGCCAGCCGTTCGAGATGCTGGCGAAAACCTTGCTGTGTTCCGCAAAGTCGTCGTGGGTGACGGTGAGCTTGACTTGATTTTTCTGCTGCTCGAGCTCGAACACCGCGCGCGAAGGCTGCTCGCCGGCGAATTGCGCGTCATGTTGCGGATGAAAAGTGTACGAAAGCCGCCGCGGCGGGTCGTTTTCGAGAATCTTGCCGTGCAGGATCAGCCTGCCTTCGCGATGAAATTCGACCGGGGAGCCGACCTTCCAGTCCGAGGTTGCGGTATTGCCGAACCAGAACTTGCCGGTCGCTTCGCTTGAGGTGAGCGCCTTGAACACCTTGTCCGGGGTGGAGGCGATATAGGTGACGTAGACGAACACGGGCTTACTCATCTGTTTTCTCCTGACGTTCCAATGCCTTTTTCATGTCGCTCAGCGCCTGCAAACGGTGGCGTTCGAATTTCCCGATCCAGCGCTCGCCGATCTCGTGGATCGGCACCGGATTGAGGTAGTGCAGCTTCTCCCTGCCCCGCCGCACGGTGGCGACGAGGTTGGCCTCCTCCAGAATGGCCAGATGCTTGCTCACCGCCTGCCGCGTCATATCGAGGCGCGCGCAGAGCTCGTTCAGCGTCTGGCCGTTTTCGGCGCGGAGCCGGTCGAGCAATTCGCGTCTGCTCGCGTCGGCCAGCGCCCGGAAGACTTCATCCATGAGGACAATATGCAACCTTTTGGTTACCTGTCAAGCGGAACCGGCACGGAACCGGCACGTTGTCCCGCGCCATGGCCAGACAGACGGCGCGGAAAAAGCCGCACGAACCCGTCACGAAAGGGATCAGCGAGCGCGAGGTGCGCGAAGTCGAGGAAATGGCGACGCCGCGCACGCCGGTCATCTACGAGGTCATCCGCCGGCTCGGCGAAGAAGAAATGGAGCGGCCGGTTGTGTCGCTGTGGTGGTCGGGCGTCGCCGCCGGGCTGTCGATCAGCTTCTCCTTGCTCGCGCAAGCGCTCATCGAAACGTACCTGCCGGATTCGCCGTGGCGCCTGCTGCTGTCGAGTTTCGGCTATTGCGTCGGCTTCCTGATGGTGGTGCTCAGCCGCCAACAGCTGTTCACCGAAAGCACGATCACGGTCGTGCTGCCGGTGCTCACCGATTTCAAATGGATGAGCGCGCTGCGCTCGATGCGGCTGTGGGCGATCGTGCTCGTCGCCAATCTCGTTGGCACCTTCTTCGCGGCGTTGTTCTGCAAATTTGCCCCGGTGCTCTCGCCCGAAGTTTTCGCCGGCATGCTTACCGTCAGCCGCCGCCTGATCGGGCTTGGCTGGTGGGAGACCGCCTTCCGCGGCGTCGGCTCCGGCTTCCTCATCGCCGCCATGGTGTGGATGGTGCCAAGCGCGGAAGCGGCGAAATTTTGGGTGATTACCGTGATCACTTACGTGATCGCGCTCGGCGGCTTTACGCATGTGGTGGCCGGCAGCATGGACGGCTACCTGCTGGCGCTCAACGGCGACTGGACCTGGTGGCAATTGGTGTTCGATTTTCTCGTTCCGGTCCTCATCGGCAACGTCACCGGCGGCACCGCGCTGTTCGCGCTCATTTCCTACGCGCAGGTGATGCAGGAGATCTGATGCCCGCGAATTGAGCTCGGTTGCTTCCCGTTGTAAGCTCGCACATGGTTTGGCTGCGACTTATCGGAACTTTCCTCGTGGCGGCCGCGATGTTGACAGCCGCATCGGCGCAAGCCGCACCCATCAAGATCGTCGCCATCGGCGCCAGCAACACCGCCGGATGGGGCGTCGGCGCGGCGAACGCCTATCCGGCGCGGCTGCAGGCCTTGCTCAAGGCGAAGGGCTATAACGCCGAGGTGATCAATGCCGGGCGCAGCTTCGACACGACCGGGGGAATGCTGAACCGTCTCGCCGGCGTTGTGCCGTCGGGAACGTCGATCGTCATCGTGCAGCCCGGCGGCAACGACCTGCGCTTTTTCGGCTCCCTTGAGGGCCGCGCGAAAAACCTTGCCGAGATCAGACGCCGGCTGGCGACGCGGCACATCAAGACCATCATTTTCGAGAACTCCGTGGTGACCGCCGGCCATTACCAATGGGACGGCATCCATTTCACCAGGGAAGGCCACAAACAGGCGGCCGCCTATCTCGAGCGGCAGGTGATAGCGCTGCTTGGCGGCGAGAAGCCGGCGGCGCCGGCACCTCAGCCTCACTGATTGATGCAGCTTCCGATGTAAGCGTTGCGGTCACCGGTCATGGCGGGGCCATAGACGCCGGCCTGGTGCGCGCAGCGCAGCGCGCGGTCTTGTGAGGTCTCCGAGCCGCCGGGGCCGTTGCCCGGCATCGGCAAGTTCGGCAGCGCAAGCCCGGTCTGCGGCACATAGACGGACGGCGGCACCTCGTGCGGCGCCGGCGTTACCGTCGGCACCGGCGGCGGGTTGTAATGCAACGGCGGCGGCAACGGCGCCGGCGTCACCAGCACCGACGAACCACGCGGATATTTGCCCTTAGGCGGCGCCTTTTCCGCCTGCGGCTGCTGCGGCCGGGGTTGCGGTTCCTCCAGCGCAGGCGGCGGTGTTCGCCGCTCCTCGTGCCGCTCGGGCCCGCGATGGCGCGGCGCCGGCTCCGGCGCGATGATGTTGTAGTCGGTCGCCCATTGCGCTCGCGCCGGCAAAGCGGAAAGCGCGAGCGCTGCGGCCAGGCAAATCGTTGCAACGGCGCGGGTCATGGGCATGAGATAGTGGGACGGCACGCACTGCGCTATGCCTCCTCCGGCGCCTCCTCGATCGGGTCATACCGCCCGGCGTCGAAGCCGAGCAGATTCCAGGACTGCTGCATGTGCGGCGGCAGCGGCGCCGAGACGTCGATCACGCCGCCGCGCGGATGCGGCACCGTGATGCGCCGCGCCAGCAGATGCAGTTTGTCCTGCATCCCTCCCGGGAGCTGCCAGTTCTCCTTGTTGAAGTATTTCGGGTCGCCGACGATCGGATGTCCGATATGCGCCATGTGCGCGCGCAATTGATGGGTGCGGCCGGTGACCGGCTTGAGTGACAGCCAGGCGAGCGCTTGCGCCGCCGTCTCCACCACCGCGTAATAGGTGACCGCGTGCACGGCATCTTTCTCACCGTGCTTGGCGATGCGCATGAACGAATCTTCCTCGACCTCCTGCTTGGCGAGATAGGTCGAAATGCGGCCCTGGTGCGGGCGCGGCACGCCGGCGGTGAGCGCCCAGTAGATCTTGCGCGCCGAGCGCGAGCGGAAGGTCTTGGCGAGCGCGGCAGCGGCAAAGCGTGTCTTGGCGACCAGCAGGCAGCCGGCGGTGTCCTTGTCGAGGCGATGCACCAGGCGCGGCCGCTGCGCATCGGCGTGCGGCGCACGCAAGGCTTCGAGCATGCCGTCAATGTGGCGCATGGTGCCCGAGCCGCCCTGCACGGCGAGGCCGGCCGGCTTGTTGAGCACCATGACGTCGGCGTCCTCATAGAGCGTGATGGATTTGAGGAAGGCCCGGTCTTTCTGCGCCTGCGGGGCATCGGGACGCGGCGCCGGCGGTTCATGCTGCAAGGGCGGCACGCGCACCGCCTGCCCCGCCGCAAGCCGCGCCTTGGGCTGCGTGCGCTTGCCGTTCACCCGCACCTCGCCTTTGCGGATGATGCGCTGGATGTGGCTGAAGGAGAGGCCGGGAAAGCGCGCCTCGAAGAAACGGTCGAGGCGCATGTTGTTTTCGTCAGGGGTGACAGTGAGGGTTTGCACTTTTTCTGTACCTCTCCCCGCCTGCGGGGAGAGGCCGGCCGCCGAAGCGAAGCGAAGGCGGTCGGGTGAGGGAGGATGACCGCGACTCTGGGAATGGCGCGGCGCCCCCTCTCCCTGCGCGCGGGGAGATGGCGAAGTGGCGCGGTGCTCGCTGAAAGACCTCTGCTTCTTGCGCCACTGCCTTGGCCCTGCCTCACGGCGGCCCCCGCCGGGCTGGCGGGGCCCGCGGCCGCTGCGGTTCATGCGCTACGCGCCGCGAGTGATGCCAAGACCGGATCGAGACCGTCGAGCTGGTCGAGCCGGAGCTTGAACAGATCGGTCAGCGCGTCGCGCATTTCGCTCGCGCTCTTCAGCGTCTTTTTCTCGGTCTTGCCGGCCGTCGTATGAATCGCGAGCTGGTTGTCGCGGATGGCGTAGCGCTTGCCCGGCTCGCAGCGCGCTCCCAGCAGGCCGTTGACGAAGATCGAATCTGGATGCGTCGAGGTCAGGTAATTGCCCATCTCGTAATCGGCGGGGTGGGTATCGGCAAAGTCGTAGGCATAAAGCGGCGTCCAGGCCCCGTTGATTTTCGCTTCCTGTACGACGATGCGGTCGTCTTCATCGACGAGGCGAAAGTCCTCGTGCGGAGTCTTCTGCTCGGAGCGGCCGTCGAGTTTCAGCGGCGCGGTCAGCACATTGCCGCCGAAGCCGACATCGGCCAAGTAATCCTCGCCTTCGGCTTCGACGAACAGCAGGCAATGCACGCGCGGGGTTTTCACGCCTTGCGGCACCGACCAGCGCACGCGCGCGGTCGCCTCCTGCACCTTGAAGCCGAGCTGGCGCAGCACGTTGGCGAACAGCGAATTATGCTCGAAACAGTAGCCGCCGCGTCCGCCCTCGATCAACTTGGCCTGCAGCGAGGCCGCATCGAGCTTGACCGGCCGGCCGAGCAGCGGATCGAGGTTCTCGAAGGGAAGCGCCTGCGGATGCAGGTTGTGCAGCGCGCGCAGCGTCTCAAGCGAATTATCGCGTGGGCCCTCATAGCCGATACGCTTGAAATATTTGTCGAGGTCGACGTTCATTCCCCGCCCCGCTCCCGGCGCAGCTTCGCCCAATAGTCCAGCCGCTTCCTGATCTCGCGCTCGAAACCGCGCTCGGGTGGATCATAGAAGGTTTGGCGCGGCAGGGCCTCGGGGAAGTAGTTCTGCCCGGAGAAGGCCTCTTCCTCGTCGTGATCGTAGGCGTAGCCGCGGCCATAGCCTTCGTCCTGCATCAGGCGCGTCGGCGCGTTGAGAATATGTTTCGGCGGCACCAGCGAGCCCGCCTCCTTGGCGGTACGCATGGCGGCGCCGAAGGCCTTGTAGCCGGCATTCGATTTCGGCGCGGTGGCGACGTAAAGCACGGCTTCGGCGATGGCGAGTTCGCCCTCTGGGCTGCCAAGAAAATCGTAGGCGTCCTTGGCGGCGTTGGCGATCACCAGCGCCTGCGGATCGGCCATGCCGATGTCCTCGATCGCCATGCGCACGACGCGGCGCGCGATGTAGAGCGGCGGCTCGCCGGCGTCGAGCATGCGGCAGAGATAGTAGAGCGCAGCGTCGGGATCCGAGCCGCGCACCGACTTGTGCAGCGCGCTGATGAGGTTGTAGTGGCCGTCCTGCGATTTGTCGTAGATCGGGGCGCGACGCTGCACGATCTCCTGCAATTCCGCGGCGCCGAAGCTCTCGCCTTTGCGAGCGGCGCGCCAGACCTCTTCGGCGAGCGTGAGCGCGGCACGGCCGTCGCCGTCGGCCATGCCGATCAATTGCGTGCGGGCTTCGCCATCGAGCGGCAGCGCGCGGCCTTCGATTTGTTCAGCGCGGGCGAGAAGCTTCTCAATCGCCGCGGCATCGAGCGGCTTGAACACCAACACGCGCGCACGGGAGAGCAATGGCGCGTTCAGTTCAAACGACGGATTCTCCGTGGTGGCGCCGACCAGGATGATGGTGCCATCCTCCATCACCGGCAGGAAGCTGTCCTGCTGCGCGCGGTTGAAGCGGTGGATCTCGTCGACGAAGAGCAGCGTCCCCTGCCCCAGCTCGCGGCGGCGGCGCGCTTCCTCGAACACCTTCTTCAGGTCGGCGACGCCGGTAAAAATCGCCGAAATCTGCTCGAAATGCAGGTCGGTCGCCTGCGCCAAAAGCCGCGCCACCGTGGTCTTGCCGGTGCCGGGAGGGCCCCAGAACACGAGCGAGCCGAGCGAGCGCGTCGCCAGCATGCGGGTGAGCGCGCCATCCGCACCGAGCAGATGGTCCTGCCCGACGACTTCATCGAGCCTCGTCGGACGCAAACGATCAGCGAGCGGCCGCGGCGCATCGCGCTCGAGGCCGGCGGCGGCGAACAGACTAGGACCGGTTTTTTTGGGGCGTGCGGCCATTACGTCCGTTGCCTCGTCATGGCCGGCTTTATGCCGGGCATCCACGCCTTGGTAGCGACTATCAAAGCAAGACGTGGATGGCCGGGACAAGCCCGGCCATGACAAATATGGCGTTCAAGGCGCATGGCTATCCATTAAACACCGCGGTGATCTGCTGCCGGCCACGCTGGATGACGATTTTCCACGAGCGGCTGGCCGAGCTGGTGACGCGTTCGAGCTGGGCGGTGTGCTCGATGCGTTCGCCGTTGACCGAAACGATCACGTCGCCGCGCTGGAAGCCGAGGTTGCTGGCGTAGGAGCCGTTGTCGACGTCGAGTATCACGACACCGCTGGTGCTGCCCTCGAGCTGCAGTTCGTCGGCAAGGCCGGGAGACAAATTGGCGACGCGGGCACCGGAGAAAGGCGAACGCGAGCGGATGGTGATCTCGTCGCGCGGGATTTCCGGCGCGCGTTCCAGCGCCACCGGCACGGTGAGATCGCGGCCGGCGCGCAACACGCCAAGCTTGGCGGTGCCGCCGAGCGGCTGGGTGGCAAAGCGGTAATCGAAGGCGTTGGGATCGTCGACCTCCTGCCCGTCGACCGCGACGATGACGTCGCCGGGCTTGAGCCCGCCGCGCGCCGCCGGGCTTGCCGGCGTGACACTGGAGACGAGCGCGCCGGCCGGCCGCTTGAGCCCCATGCTGTCGGCGATATCGGCGGTCACCGCCTGCAACTTGGCGCCAAGCCAGGGCCGTTCGACCGCCTTGCCGCCGTGCTCGGCGGAGGCGACCACCACCCGCACCATGTTGGCGGGGATGGCGAAGCCGACGCCCTGCGAGCCGCCGGAGCGGGAGAAGATCGCGGTGTTGATGCCGACGAGACGGCCGCTCATGTCGACCAGCGCGCCGCCGGAATTGCCCGGATTGATGGCGGCGTCGGTCTGGATGAAGAACTGGTAGTCGGAGACGCCGACTTGCGTGCGCGCAAGCGCCGAAATGATGCCATGGGTGACCGTCTGCCCGACGCCGAACGGATTGCCGATGGCGAGCACGACGTCGCCCACCTCGAGCGCGTCGGAGTTGGCAAGCTCAAGAAAGGGAAAACGCTCGTGCGCGCCCTTGATGCGCAGCACGGCAAGGTCGCTGCGCTTGTCCTTGAGCACGACGTCGGCCTCGAATTCTCGCTTGTCGGCGAGCGAGACCTTGATGTCGTCGGCGCCGTCGATGACGTGCACATTGGTAACGATGAGCCCGGCGGCGTCGACGATAACTCCGGAGCCAAGCGAGCGCTGCACCTGCGCGCCGCCATTGCCGGGCACGCCGAAAAAGCGGCGGAAGATCGGATCCTCGAACAGCGGATTGCGGTTTTGCACCACCTTGGCGGCGTAAACGTTGACCACCGCCGGCGCCACCCGATGCACCACGGGCGCATAGGACATGCGCAGCTCGTCCGGCGTCGGCACGCGCCGTTGTTGCGCGACGGCGGCCGGCAGCGTCAGCGTAACGGCGGCCGCAAAAACAGCGATCAGGTTCCCGTATCGGGGCATGTGTGATTCCCGCAAATCGGGCGAGATATAGGCCGGCCCCGGGCCTAAATGAAGGCGGCGCTCGCTTGTGCGCCTTGTCTTTTCGTGCCTAGCTTTTACGCCCAATGGCAATCAACCGGGAGGACGTAATGGTCAAAAGGCACGGCTTTTATGCACTTGCGGCGCTTTCGCTGCTCGGCGCCAGCATCGGCTCGGCGGACGCGGCGCAGACGCAGGTGCAGCGCGGCGAATATCTGGTCAACATTATCCCGTGCACCGACTGCCACACGCCGGGAACGTTTCTCGGACACCCGGACATGAAGCGGTATCTCGGCGGCTCGGATGTCGGCTTCGAGGTGCCCGGGCTCGGCGTGTTCTATGGGCCGAATTTGACGCCCGACGACGAAACCGGGCTCGGCAAATGGACCAAGGAGCAGATCGCGACTGCGATCACAACCGGCAAGCGACCGGACGGGCGCATCCTGGCGCCGCCGATGCCGATCGAGTCGTTCAAGCATCTGACCCACAAGGACGCGCTGGCGATCGCCGCGTATCTCAAGACGCTGCCGCCGATCAAGAACAAGGTGCCCGGCCCCTTCGGACCGAGCGAGAAGCCGACCTCGTTCGTCTATCAGGTGATCCCGGCAGACCATTACGTGCCGACGCCGGCGGGCCCGCCGCCGCCTGCCGCTGCGCCACCCGCGGCAAAGTGAGTGTTGCGAATTCGGAGTGGCCAAAGGCTCCGCTCATTCCCGCGAAAGCGGGAATCCAGGGCCAAGACCTGGGTCCCCGCTTTGGCGGCGACAAACGGAGGTCGAAGCACAAACAAAAGGGCGGCTCGATGAGCCGCCCTTTCTGAATTTCGTATTGCCCCCTTGCGTTCACGCCGGCGCCGCAGCCTCTTCCGCCGGCGCCTTCTCCTGCACCGGTCCTGAATTCTTGCCCTTGGCCTCGACGTCGCGGTCGACGAACTCGATCACCGCCTGCGCGGCGTTGTCGCCGTAGCGGAAGCCGGCCTTGAGCACGCGCGTATAGCCGCCGGCGCGGTCTTTGTAGCGCGGGCCGATCACCTCGAAGAGCTTCTTCACCATGGCGACATCGCGCATTTCGGCGATTGCCTGGCGGCGGGCGGCAAGTCCGCCCTTTTTGGCGAGCGTGACCAGTTTCTCCACGACCGGCCGCAGCTCCTTCGCTTTCGGCAGCGTGGTGACGATCTGCTCGTGCTTGATCAGCGCCGCGGACATGTTGGCGAACATGGCCTTGCGATGCGCCGGCTTTTTGCCGAGCTTGCGGTGAACTTTGCCGTGGCGCATCGCGCTACCCTCTCGTCTCTATTCCGTCATCACCGGGCTTGTGCCGGTGATCCCGCTTAGGCGGGCATTGTGCGTCCCTCATCGAGATCGCCGGGACAAGCCCGGCCATGACAGGGAGGCGCCTTAGTAATGATCCTCGAAGCGCTTGGCGAGTTCTTCGATGTTCTCCGGCGGCCAGCCGGCCACTTCCATGCCGAGGTGCAGGCCCATCTGCGCCAACACTTCCTTGATCTCGTTGAGCGACTTGCGGCCGAAATTAGGCGTGCGCAGCATCTCGGCTTCCGTCTTCTGAACGAGATCGCCGATGTAGACGATGTTATCGTTCTTGAGACAGTTAGCCGAACGTACCGACAATTCGAGCTCGTCCACCTTCTTGAGGAAAGCCGGATTGAAGGCGAGCTCGGGGATCGCCTCGGCGGCGGCTTCCTTGCGCGGCTCCTCGAAGGTGACGAAGACGCTGAGCTGGTCCTGCAGGATGCGCGCCGCATAAGCGAGCGAGTCTTCCGGCGACACCGCGCCGTTGGTCTCGATGGTCATGGTCAGCTTGTCGTAGTCGAGGATCTGGCCCTCGCGGGTGTTCTCGACCTTGTAGGAAACCTTGCGCACCGGCGAATAGAGGCTGTCGACCGGGATGAGGCCGATCGGCGCGTCCTCCGGGCGGTTGCGCTCGGCGGGAACGTAGCCCTTGCCGGTGTTGACGGTGAATTCCATGCGTATCTCGGCGCCCTCGTCGAGGGTGCAGAGCACGAGGTCCGGATTGAGCACGACCACGTCGCCGACCGTCTGGATGTCGCCTGCGGTCACCGTGCCGGGGCCCTGTTTCTTCACCACCATGCGCTTGGGACCCTCGCCCTGCATCTTGATGGCGATATCTTTGATGTTGAGCACCATGTCGGTGACGTCCTCGCGCACACCGGCGATCGAGGAGAACTCGTGCAGCACGCCGTCGATGTGCACCGACTGCACTGCGGCGCCCTGCAGCGAGGACAACAGGATGCGCCGGAGCGCATTGCCCAGCGTGACACCGAAGCCGCGTTCGAGCGGCTCGGCGACCACGGTGGCGACGCGCGCGGCGTCGCTTCCGACGGCGACCTGGAGCTTGTTCGGCCTGATCAATTCCTGCCAATTCTTTTGAATGGTCACGTCTTCACCTTTTGAGCGGCGCAGGGTTTCCCCGCGCACCCCACCCGCCGTTGTGGGGGAAAGATCGGCGGCTGCTGCGGGATCAAACCCGCTCGAATGAACGTTCATACGCGACGCCGCTTGCGCGGCCGGCACCCGTTGTGCGGGATCGTGGTCACGTCTCGTATAGAGGTGATCGTGAAGCCGGCGGCCTGCAGGGAGCGCAGCGCCGACTCGCGGCCCGAGCCCGGACCCGACACCTCGACCTCGAGGGTGCGCATGCCGTGCTCCTGCGCCTTCTTGGCGGCGTCCTCGGCGGCGACTTGCGCCGCATAAGGCGTGGACTTGCGCGAGCCCTTGAACCCCATGGTGCCCGACGACGACCAGGCAATGGTGTTGCCCTGCGCGTCAGTGATGGTGATCATGGTGTTGTTGAACGAGGCGTTCACATGCGCGACGCCCGAGGCGATGTTCTTGCGTTCGCGCCGGCGGACGCGAGTGGCTTCCTTACCCATTCCAAATCCTTTCGCGGCCCGGCGCTGAGAGCGCGGGCAAATTCCGTTTACTTGGCCTCGACCTTCTTCTTGCCGGCGATGGTCTTGGCCGGACCCTTGCGGGTGCGCGCATTGGTGTGGGTGCGCTGGCCACGCACCGGCAGACCTTTGCGGTGGCGAAGGCCACGGTAGCAGCCGAGATCCATCAGCCGCTTGATGTTGAGCTGCACCTCGCGGCGCAAGTCGCCCTCGACCATGTAGTCGTGGTCGATCAGCTCGCGGATCTGCAGCACCTCGGCGTCGGTGAGCTGGTTGACCCGCCGGCTGTCCGGCAGGTTCACCTTGGTCATGATGTCCCGGGCGATCTTGGGCCCAATCCCATGGATGTACTGAAGCGCGATGACGACGCGCTTGTTGGTGGGGAGATTCACCCCCGCGATACGAGCCAATGCTCTCTCCTGTTATCCGCCGGCGGCCTGAACCGCGCCGAATTTCTCAAGTCCCTGAAGGCAATAGCGCAACACATAACACGACGCCCCGCCCCGCCTGACCGGGGCCCGGCATCGTGCCAAGCTTCTGAATGTGCCGCTTATTAGGGGATTCATCTCGCTTTCGTCAACCTCCGCCGGCTAGGGGATTTGCCCCGTCCCGCCTTCTTTTTGCGCCGTGCGGGGGGCGCCTTTCGGGCGGTTTTGCGGCCGCCAGGGCCGGCGAGGCGGCGGGGGGCGGCCTTGCGTCGCCGCGGCCGTTTGGCCGGCGGCTTGACGGGGGCTAGCGCGCGGTTAATTGCGGCAGTGACCTCGTCGACCGGCGCCATGCCGTCCACGCTCTTAAGCAGTCCCTTGTCTCTGTAATAGCCGGCGAGCGGCGCGGTCTGCACCCGATAGGCCTCAAGGCGGCCACGCAGCACCTGCGGATTATCGTCGGAGCGCAGCGTCGCTCCTCTCGCGGTCATCTGCGCCACCCGTTTCTCGATGCGCTTGAGCAGGATGCCCTCGTGGACCTTGAGCTCGATCACAGCGTCGATCTTGAGGCGGCGCTGGCTGAGCAGGCGGTCGAGCGCCTTGGCCTGCGGTACCGTGCGGGGGAAGCCGTCGAGGATAAACCCTTTCTTGGCGTCAGCCTCGCTGAGGCGGTCGGCGATGATCGAGACGATCATCTCGTCCGGCACCAATCTGCCCTGGTCGATGAGGCTCTTGATCTGCATGCCCATGGGCGTTCCGGATGCGGCCGCCCCTCGCAACATTTCGCCGCTCGAGAGGTGAACGAGCCCGTATTTGGAAACCAGGCGCTGTGCTTGCGTGCCCTTCCCCGCCCCCGGCGGGCCGAGCAGGATCAGCATCATCTGCTCCGCCCCCGCAGCTTCGAACGTTTGATCAAGCCTTCATACTGGTGCGCGAGCAGATAGCCCTGGACCTGCGCCACCGTGTCCATCGTTACGCTGACGACGATCAGCAGCGAGGTGCCGCCGAAATAAAACGGCACGGCGGCGTAAGAAATCAGAATCTCCGGGATGAGGCAGACCAATGCGAGGTAGAGCGCGCCGACCACGGTGATGCGCGACAGAACATAATCGATATATTCCGCGGTGCGCTCGCCCGGTCTTATGCCCGGGATAAAGCCGCCGTGCTTCTTCAGATTGTCCGCGGTCTCGGTCGGATTGAATACGATTGCCGTGTAGAAGAAGGCGAAGAAGACGATGAGCCCGATATAGAGGATGAGGAACAGCGGCCGTCCGTGGCCGAGCAAAGTGGTGACGGTGGTGAGCCAACCGGGCCCATTACCGGCGTTGAAATTGGCGACCGTGGTCGGCAATAACAGCAGCGACGAGGCAAAAATCGGCGGGATGACGCCCGAGGTGTTGAGCTTGAGCGGCAGGTGCGAGGATTGGCCCTCGAACATGCGGTTGCCGACCTGGCGCTTGGGATACTGGATAAGCAGACGCCGTTGCGCGCGCTCCATGAAGACGATGAAGGTGATCACCACCACCACCATCACGATGACGACGAGGATCAGGCCCGTCGACAAGGCGCCCTGGCGGCCGAGCTCCAGCGTGCCGGCGATCGCCGAAGGCAGGCGCGCAACGATGCCCGAAAGGATGATGAGCGAGATGCCGTTGCCGATGCCGCGTGAGGTGATCTGCTCGCCGAGCCACATCAGGAAAATGGTGCCGCCGGTGAGCGTAATCACCGTCGAGATACGGAAGAACCAGCCGGGGTCGGAGACGACGGAGCCGGCGCCCTCGAGCCCGATGGCGATGCCGTAGGCCTGAAACGCCGCCAGGAACACGGTGAGGTAGCGCGTGTACTGATTCATGATCTTGCGCCCCTGCTCGCCTTCCTTCTTCAGGGCTTCGAGCGTGGGCGAAACCGTGGTCATCAGCTGAATGATGATCGAGGCCGAGATGTACGGCATGATGTTGAGCGCAAAGATCGCCATGCGCTGAATGCCGCCCCCGGAAAACATGTTGAACATGCCGAGGATGCCGCCGGACTGGGTGTTGAAGATCTGTTCCCAGGCGTTGGGGTCGATGCCGGGCAGCGGGATGTAGGTGCCGAGGCGATAGACGAGCAGCGCGCCAAGCGTGAACCAGATGCGCTTCTTCAGCTCTTCGGCCTTAGCGAGGGCTCCGAAGTTGAGATTGGCCGCCAGTTGTTCCGCTGCCGAAACCATCGCTATCTCCTTGGCCCCCGACCCGGCTTAGATAGGTCCGCTACCGCGGACCGGAAGGCGAAAAACGCTCAGGCCCCGCCTTCCGCCTGTGGCGCCTTGGCTTCGGCCTTGCCACCCTTGGATTTGCCCTTGTCGCCGCCCTTGGCGGCCTCGAGCGCGGCGCGCTTGTTCTTGCCGCGCGGCTCCGCCTCGGCTTCCTTCGCCGGCGCCAGGATTTTCACCGTGCCGCCCGCTTTCTCGACCGCGGCCACCGCCGACTTCGAAGCGCGCCACACCGAAAGATCGATCTTGCTCTTGAGCTCGCCGCCGCCGATGAGCTTGACGCCGTCCTTGGCGCGCCGCATCAGCCCGGCCTTGACCATGGCGGCAACGTCGATCGGCTGATTGGCGTCGAGGCGGCCGGCGTCGATTGCCGCCTGCAGGCGGCCGGGATTGGTTTCGTTGAGCTTGACCGCGAACGCGGTGTTGCGGAAACCGCGCTTGGGCAAGCGGCGATGCAGCGGCATTTGCCCGCCCTCGAAGCCCTTGATGCGCACACCCGTGCGCGCCGTCTGCCCCTTGCCGCCGCGGCCGCCGGTCTTGCCCATGCCGGAGCCGATGCCGCGGCCGATGCGCATGCGGTTCTTACGCGCGCCGGGATTGTCGCGGATCTGGTTGAGTTTCATCGCACGTCTTCCTTATTTTTCTTCGCCGACCACACGCACCAGATGTTGCAGCTTGCGGATCATGCCGCGGGTCGCGGGCGTGTCCGGCACTTCCTTGATGCGTCCGATCTTGTTGAGGCCGAGGCCGATGAGCGTCGCGCGCTGATCGAAATGCCGGCGCAGCGGGCTTCCGACCTGCTCGACCTTGATGGTTTTTCCGGTGGGCATTACTAAGCCTTTTCTCGTTTGCGCATGATCTGATCCGAAAATCGGTTCCCACTTTTCGGGATGATGCGCTACTCCGCCGTCGCGTCGGCTTCGGCGCCTTCGCGGCGGCGGGCCTGCAGCGAGGACACCTTGATGTTGCGCCGTGCCGCGACCGAGCGCGGCGAGTCCTGGTGCTTGAGCGCCTCGAAGGTGGCGCGCACCATGTTGTACGGGTTCGACGAGCCGAGCGATTTCGCCACCACGTCCTGGATGCCCAGTGTCTCGAACACCGCCCGCATCGGACCGCCGGCGATAATGCCGGTGCCCGGAGGCGCGGCGCGCAAATAGACCTTGCCGGCGCCGTGATGGCCGAGCACGTCGTGATGCAGCGTTCTGCCTTCGCGCAGAGGCACGCGGGTGAGCGCGCGCTTGGCGGCGTCGGTCGCCTTGCGGATCGCCTCCGGCACCTCGCGCGCCTTGCCGTGGCCGTAACCGGCGCGGCCTTTCTGGTCGCCGACCACGACCAGCGCCGCGAAAGCGAAGCGCCGGCCGCCCTTGACCACCTTGGCCACACGGTTGATGTGCACGAGCTTGTCGATGAACTCACTGTCGCGCTCATCGCGCTCGCGGCCACCGCGCTCTCGATCTCGGCGGTGCTCTCGTCTGGGTTCCTGTGCCATGTGACCTGGTTTCCGTTAAAAGTTGAGACCGCCTTCGCGTGCTGCATCGGCGAGCGCCTTGATGCGCCCGTGAAAGAGATAGCTGCCGCGGTCGAACACGACTTCCTTGACGCCCTTCTCCTTGGCGCGCTCGGCGATCAGCTTGCCGACCGCCTTCGCCGCGGCGATGTTGGCGCCGGTCTTCTGCCCGTCGCGCATCGCTTTCTCCAGCGACGAGGCGGAGGCGACGGTCTCGCCTTTCACATCGTCGATGATCTGCGCGTAGATGTGCTTGCCCGAGCGGAACACGGACAGCCGCGTGCGGCCGTTACGCGCCGCCGTCAGCTTGATCTTGCGGCGCACGACGCCGGTTCGGCGCGCCGTCCTGTCACTTGCTCTCGACATCGCTCGCGTCCCTTACTTCTTCTTGCCTTCCTTGCGGAAAATATATTCGCCAACGTATTTCACGCCCTTGCCTTTATAGGGCTCGGGTGGGCGGAAGCCGCGGATCTCGGCGGCGACATGGCCGACCTTCTGCTTGTCGACGCCGCTGACAACCACCTCGGTCGGTTTCGGCGTAGCAATGGCGATGCCTTCCGGGATCGGATAATTGACGTCGTGGGAGAAGCCGAGCTGCAACTGCAACGTCTTGCCCTGCACGGCCGCGCGATAGCCGACCCCGGTGATCTCCAGCTTCTCCTCGAAGCCCTTGGTGACGCCCGACATCAGGTTGGCGACCAAAGTGCGCGAGGTACCCCACAGCGAGCGCGCGCGCTTGGTCTCACTGCGCGGGTCGAGGTGGATGCCGTCCTTCTCCATTTTCACCGCGATCTCGTCACTGACGATGAGCGACAGAGCGCCCTTGGGGCCCTTCACCTTGACGGTCTGCCCCTCGACATTGGCGGTAACGCCTGAGGGCACGACGACGGGCTTGTTGCCAATGCGCGACATGATCAGAACACCGTGCAGATGATTTCGCCGCCGACATTGGCGTCACGAGCGTCGTGGTCGGCCATCACGCCCTTGGGCGTCGACAGAATGGCGACGCCGAGGCCGTTATTGATGCGCGGCAGCGCCTTGACCGAGGCGTAGACGCGGCGGCCGGGCTTGGAGATGCGCTCGATTTCGCGAATCACCGGGGCGCCGTCGAAATATTTGAGCTCGACCTCAAGCTCGTTGCGGCCGGAGGCATGGGCGACGGAAGCGTAGCCGCGGATGAAGCCTTCGGTCTTGAGCACCTCGAGCACGCGCTCGCGCTGCTTGGAACCGGGCATCGACACCTTCGACTTGTTGCGCATCTGCGCGTTGCGGATGCGCGCAATCATGTCGGCGATGGGATCGTTGACTGCCATCTCGATCCTCCTACCAGCTCGACTTCACGAGGCCCGGGATGAGCCCCTTGGAGCCAAGCTCGCGCAGCGCGATACGGCTCAGGCGATGTTTGCGGAAATAGCCGCGTGGACGGCCGGTCATTTCGCAACGGTTGCGCACACGGTTGATGTTGGAATTGCGCGGCAATTCCGACAGCTTCAGGACCGCAGCGAAGCGATCCTCCATGGGCAATTTCTTGTCGCGCGCGATCGTTTTCAGCCGCTTGCGCCGGCCGGAGAACTTCTTGGCCAGCTTCCTGCGTCTTTCGTTCTTCTCTATCGAACTCTTCTTCGCCATTCTTATCGCTCCTTGTTTCCGCGTCTGAGGACCGCTCGCCGCCTCACTGCCGGAACGGGAAGTTGAAAGCTGTCAGCAACGCGCGCGCCTCGTCGTCGGTGCGCGCGGTGGTGCAGACGGTGACGTCAAGGCCCCACACGTCGGTCGCCTTGTCGAAATCGATTTCGGGAAACACGATGTGCTCCTTGATGCCCATCGAGTAATTGCCGCGGCCATCGAAGCTCTTAGGGTTGAGGCCGCGGAAGTCGCGCACGCGCGGCAGCGCGATGTTGATGAGGCGGTCGATGAAGTCGTACATGCGCGCCTTGCGCAACGTGACCTTGCAGCCGATGGCCTGGCCGTCGCGCAGCTTGTAGGTCGCGATCGACTTGCGCGCCTTGGTGACCACGGCCTTCTGCCCTGCGATGAGCGACAGATCGGTCGCCGCGCCGTCCACTTTCTTGCGGTCGGCGACGCCCTCGCCGATGCCCATATTGAGCACCACTTTGGTGATCTTGGGCATCTGCATGCGGTTCTTGTAGCCGAACTGCTGCGTGAGCTGCGGACGCACCTTCTCCTCGAAGTGCGCGACAAGCCGGGGCTTGTAGTCCGACGGCACGCGCGGCTTCTTCACCTTCGGCGCGCCGTCGCCCTTGCCCTCGCCGCCCTTGGCCTCCTTGGCGGCCTTGGGCTGCTTCGGCTGGCCGCCGCCCTGCGGCGCCTGCTGCTTCGGCTTCTTGGTTTCTTCTTGCTGCTTGTCAGCCATCGATCTCGACTCCCGAGCGCTTGGCAAAGCGCACCTTCCTGCGCGCCTCGCCCTCGCCCACGAACTTGAAACCCACCCGCGTCGGCTTGCCGTCCTTGGGGTCGGCGAGCGCCAAATTGGAGAGGTGAATCGCGCCCTCCTTGGAGACGATGCCGCCCTCCTGCTGCGCGGTCTGCCGCTGGTGACGCTTGACCATGTTGATGCCGCGCACCATCGCGCGGCCGTCGGCGGTGCGCACTTCGAGCACCTCGCCAGTGCGGCCCTTGTCGCGGCCGGCAAGCACCACGACCTTGTCGCCTTTGCGGATCTTGGCGGCCATCAGAGCACCTCCGGCGCGAGCGAGATGATCTTCATGTGGTTCTTGGCGCGCAATTCGCGCGGCACCGGCCCGAAGATGCGGGTGCCGACCGGCTCCATCTGCGGCGTGATCAGCACCGCGGCGTTGCGGTCGAAGCGGATGATCGAGCCGTCGGCGCGCTTGATATCCTTGGCGATGCGCACGACGACTGCCTTCATCACCTCGCCCTTCTTGACGCGGCCGCGCGGGATCGCCTCCTTCACCGCCACGACGATGATGTCGCCGATGGTGGCATATTTGCGCTTCGAGCCGCCCAGCACCTTGATGCACATGACGCGGCGCGCACCGGAATTGTCAGCGACGTCGAGGTTGGTTTGCATCTGGATCATGGCGCTTACTGCACTTTCTGCTTCTTCTCGCCGCGGATCACTTCCCAGCGCTTAAGCTTGGAGATCGGCCGCCGCTCTTCGATCCACACTACGTCGCCCACCGCATACTGATCGGTCTCGTCATGCGCGTGGTACTTCTTCGAGCGGCGCACGGTTTTCTTCATCGTCGGGTGAGTGAAGCGCCGTTCCACGCGCACGATGACGGTCTTGGCCTGCTTGTCGCTGACGACGACACCCTGCAGCGTACGCTTCGGCATCTCTTATTCCTTTGACTTCTTCGTTTTGGCGCGCGATTTCGGTTTCGCGGCGGCCTTGGGTTCGGATTTCGGCTTGGCGGCCTTCGTCTTTTTCGGCGCCGGTGTAACGGCTTGCGCCTTCGGCGCCGGTTCCGGAGCGCCGGCGCGTTTCTGCGCGGCGATCGTCTTCATTCGCGCGATGTCGCGGCGGATGACGCGCACGCGCGCGGTGTTCTCGAGCTGCCCCGTGGCGCGCTGAAAGCGCAGGTTGAATTGCTCCTTCTTCAGCTTGAGGACTTCATCGTCCAGCTGATCGAGGGTCATGGCCCTGACGTCGGCGACCTTCATAACATTCACTCGGCGATGCGCTCGATGAAACGGGTCTTCACCGGTAACTTGGCCGCGGCAAGCCCCAGCGCCTCCCTGGCGACGTCAACCGGAATGCCGTCGACCTCGAACAGGATGCGCCCGGGCTTGACGCGCACGACCCAGACTTCCGGATTGCCCTTGCCCTTGCCCATGCGCACCTCGATCGGCTTCTTCGACACCGGCACGTCGGGGAAGACGCGGATCCAGACGCGGCCCGACCGCTTCATGAAGCGGGTGAGCGCGCGGCGCGCCGCCTCGATCTGGCGCGCGGTGACGCGCTCGGGCTCGAGCGCCTTCAGGCCATACTGGCCGAAGGCGAGCGTGGCGCCCGAGGTGGCGACGCCGTGGATACGGCCCTTGAAGGCCTTGCGGAATTTGGTGCGGATCGGTTGCAGCATGACTGAGCTCGTTAGTCCTTATGCGGTGGCGCTCTCGCGGCGCGGACGGCCCTGATCGCCTTCCGCCAGTTTCTTGTCCTGCGCCATCGGATCGTGCTCCAGGATCTCGCCCTTGAAGATCCAGACTTTCACGCCGCAGGTGCCGTACGTGGTGAAGGCGGTGGCGACGCCGTAGTCGATGTCAGCACGCAGCGTATGCAGCGGCACGCGACCCTCGCGGTACCATTCCATGCGCGCGATTTCGGCGCCGCCGAGGCGGCCCGAGCAGTTGATGCGGATGCCTTCGGCACCGAGGCGCATGGCCGACTGCACCGCGCGCTTCATGGCGCGGCGGAAGGCGACGCGGCGCTCGAGCTGCTGCGCAATCGATTCGGCGACGAGCTGCGCGTCGAGCTCGGGCTTGCGGATTTCGACGATATTGATGACGACGTCGCTCGCCGTCATTTTGGCGACTGCCTTGCGCAATTTCTCGATGTCGGCGCCCTTCTTGCCGATGACGACGCCGGGCCGGGCCGAGTGGATGGTGACGCGGCACTTTTTGTGCGGCCGCTCGATGACGATGCGCGACACCGCCGCCTGCTTGAGCTGCTTCATCAACTCGTCGCGAATCTTGATGTCCTCATGCAACAGCGAGCCGTATTCGGCCTTGCCCGAGTACCAGCGCGAGTCCCAGGTGCGGTTGATGCCGAGCCGCAAGCCGACCGGATTGACCTTCTGACCCATCCTCTGCTCCTTAAGCCTTGCTCGCTTCCGCTTGCGCCTCGACCTCGCGCACGACGATGGTGAGGTTGGCAAACGGCTTTAAAATGCGTCCGACGCGGCCGCGGCCGCGCGGGGTGAAACGCTTGATCACAAGTGCCTTACCGACATGCGCTTCGGCGACAATGAGATCATCGACGTCAAGATCGTGATTGTTCTCGGCATTGGCGATCGCCGATTCCAGACACTTGCGCACGTCCTTGGCGATGCGCTTGCGCGAGAATTCGAGATCGGCAAGCGCGCTCGACACTTTCTTGCCGCGGATCAATTGCGCGACGAGATTAAGCTTCTGCGGCGACACCCGCAGCATGCGGGTGACCGCTTTGGCCTCGTTGTCCTCGAGCTGGCGCTCGCGTGAGCTCTTGCCCATCGGTATCGTTCCTTAACTCGATGCCGCCGGCGTTGCCGCCGGTGCCGCCGCCGCCGCCGCTCCCGGCGCCGCCGCCGCTCCCGGCGCCGCCGCTGCGCGCTTGGCCTTGCGGTCGGAGGTGTGGCCGTAGAACATGCGGCCCGGCGCGAACTCGCCGAACTTGTGGCCGACCATCTCCTCGGTGACCATGACCGGAATGTGCTTCTGCCCGTTGTAGACGCCGAAGGTCAGCCCCACGAACTGCGGCAGGATGGTCGAGCGCCGGCTCCAGATCTTGATCATCTCGTGGCGGCCGGAGCCGCGCGCGGCTTCCGCCTTCTTCAGCAGATAGCCGTCGACGAAGGGGCCTTTCCAGACTGAACGGGTCATTACTGCTGTTCCTGCTACTGCTGCTGTTTCTTGCGGTCGTGGCGGCTCGCCACGATGAATTTCTTGGTGCGCTTGTTCTTCCGTGTCTTGGCGCCTTTGGTCGGCTTGCCCCACGGCGTCACCCAGTGCTTGCCGCCCTTGGTGCGGCCGCCATGCGGGTGGTCGACCGGATTCATGGTGATGCCGCGATTGTGCGGCATGCGCCCGCGCCAGCGCTGGCGCCCGGCCTTGCCGATCGTGGTGTTCATGTTGTCGGGATTGGACACCGCGCCGATGGTCGCCATGCAGCGGCCGTGCACCAGGCGCTGCTCGGTCGAGTTGAGTCGCAGGATGACGTAGTCGCGGTCACGCCCGACGATCTGCGCGTAGGAGCCGGCCGAGCGCGCGATCTGCCCGCCCTTGCCGATCTTGATCTCGATGTTGTGCACGATGGTGCCGACCGGAATATTGGCAATCGGCATGGCGTTGCCGGGCTTCACGTCGGCGTGGTCGGAGGCGATCACGCTGTCGCCGGGGGAGAGGCGCTGCGGCGCCAGAATGTAGGCAAGCTCGCCGTCCTCATACTTGATCAGGGCGATGAAGCCGGTGCGGTTTGGATCGTATTCGAGCCGCTCGACCGTTGCCGGCACGTCGCGCTTGCCGCGCTTGAAGTCGATCTTGCGATAGGCCTGCTTGTGGCCGCCGCCGCGGAAGCGCGAGGTGATGCGGCCGGCGTTGTTGCGGCCGCCGGTCGAGTTCTGTCCCTCGGTCAGTGCCTTGACCGGCGCGCCCTTATAGAGGTGCGAACGGTCGACAATGATGAGGTGTCGCTGGCTCGGCGTCGTCGGGTTGTATGTCTTTAGCGCCATCGCAAGAGATCCTTACAAGCCCGTGGTCACGTCGATCCGGTGACCCTCTTCCAGGGTCACGATCGCGCGCTTGGTATCCGACTGCTGGCCGAGGCGCTGCTTGAACGCCTTCTTCTTGCCCGGCCGGATCAGCGTGTTGATGCTTTTCACCTTGACGTCGAACAGCTTCTCCACCGCGTCCTTGATCTGCGGCTTGGTGGCGTCGCGGCGCACCTTGAACACGACCTTGTTGTGCTCGGAGGCGATGGTCGCCTTCTCGGTGATCACCGGGGCGATGATAACGTCGTAATGGCGCGGATCGCTGGTGGTCATTTGAAGCGCGCCTCCAGCGCATCGAGCGCGGCCTTGGTGAGCACCAGGGTCTTGCGCCGCATGATGTCGTAGACGTTGATGCCTTGCACCGGCAGCACGTCGATATTGGGGATGTTGCGCGCCGCCGTGCGAAAATTGGCCTCGACCTCGGCGCCGTCGATGATCAGCGCATTATCGAAGCCGAGCTTGCCGAACGCCTTGGCGAGGGTGCCGGTCTTTGCCTCCTTCACCGTCGCCTTGTCGATGACGATCAAGCCGCCGTCCTTGGCCTTGGATGAGAGCGCGTGCTTGAGCGCGAGCGCGCGCACCTTCTTCGGCAGATCGATGGCGTGGCTGCGCACCACCGGACCGAAGGCACGGCCGCCGCCGCGGAACTGCGGCACGCGCGCCGACCCGTGACGGGCGCCGCCGGTGCCCTTCTGCGCATACATTTTCTTGCCGGTACGCCAGATTTCCGCGCGGCCCTTGGTCTTGTGGGTGCCGCGCTGGCGCTTGGCGAGCTGCCAGTTGACGCAGCGCTGCAGGATGTCGGCGCGCGGCTCGAGGCCGAAAATCGCCTCCGGCAGGTCGACCGAACCCGCCTCTTTGCCTTCGAGCGTGGTGATCTTCAGTTGCATGTCAGGCGCCCTCTTTTTTCTTCGGGGCGGCCGCCGGCTTCTTCTCCTTGGCCGGCTTTGCTTCGGACTTGGCTTCCGACTTGGCTTCCGACTTTATCTCGGCCGGCTTGGCCTCCGCCTTGGCCTCGGCTTGCGGCGCGGGCGGCGCTTCCTGCTCGGCCTCGGATTTTTCTTCCGGCTTTGCCTCAGCATTTGCTTCCGGCTTGGCGCCGGCTTCGCCGACACGGAATTTGCCGGGCTTCGGCGCTTCCTTGGGCAGCGTCTTTTTCACCGCGTCGCGCACCGTGATCCAGCCGCCTGCGACGCCGGGCACCGCGCCCTCGACCAGAATAAGACCGCGCTCGACGTCGGTCGACACCACGCGCAGGTTGAGCGTGGTCACCCGCTCGACGCCAAGATGGCCCGACATCTTCTTGTTCTTGAAGGTCTTGCCGGGGTCCTGACGGCCGCCGGTGCCGCCGATCGAGCGGTGCGAGATCGACACGCCGTGCGAGGCGCGAAGTCCTGCGAAATTCCAGCGCTTCATGGCGCCGGCCCAGCCCTTGCCGGTGGAGATGCCGCAGACGTCGACGAATTGGCCGGGGATGAAATGATCGGCAGTGATCTCAGCGCCGACCGGGATCATGGCGTCTTCGGTGACGCGAAATTCGGCGAGCTTGCGCTTGGGCTCGATATTGGCCTTGGCGAAATAGCCGCGGTCGGCCTTGCTCATGTTGCCGGCGCGGCGTTCGCCGGCGCCGAGCTGCAGCGCGACGTAGCCGTTCTTGTCCTTGCCGCGGTGGGCGACAACTTGGCACTGCGCAAGGCGCAGCACCGTCACCGGAACGTGCTCACCGGCATCGGTGAACAGCCGGGTCATGCCGACCTTCTGTGCGATCACTCCGCTGCGCATTGCCACTTTTCCCTTACAGCTTGATCTCGACGTCGACGCCGGCGGCGAGGTCGAGCTTCATCAGCGCGTCCACCGTTTGCGGCGTCGGATCGACGATGTCCAAGAGGCGCTTGTGCGTACGCATCTCGAACTGCTCGCGGCTCGTCTTGTCGATGGTCGGCGAGCGATTCACCGTGAATTTCTCGATGCGCGTCGGCAACGGGATCGGTCCCCGCACTTGCGCACCCGTACGCTTGGCGGTGTTGACGATCTCGCGCGTCGACGCATCGAGGATGCGGTGATCGAACGCCTTGAGCCGGATCCGGATATTCTGGCCGTTCATTTGATCCTATCTCTCTCTTCCGTCATGGCCGGGCTTGTCCCGGCCATCCACGCCTTCGTTTCTCGTCTTAAGTCGTGGATGCCCGGCACAAGGCCGGGCATGACGACGGATAGTTCGTTACTCGATGATGCTCGCCACCACGCCGGCGCCGACGGTGCGGCCGCCCTCGCGGATGGCGAAGCGAAGCTTCTCTTCCATGGCGATCGGCACGATCAGGTGCACTTCCATCGCCACGTTGTCGCCCGGCATTACCATTTCCGTGCCCTGCGGCAGATGCACGACGCCGGTGACGTCGGTTGTACGGAAATAAAACTGCGGACGATAGTTGGTGAAGAACGGGGTGTGGCGGCCGCCCTCTTCTTTGGTGAGGATGTAGGCCTCCGCCTTGAACTTGGTGTGCGGCTTGACCGAGCCAGGCTTGCACAGTACCTGGCCGCGCTCGACTTCCTCGCGCTTGGTGCCGCGCAAGAGGCAACCGACGTTGTCGCCGGCCTCGCCTTGATCGAGCAGCTTGCGGAACATCTCGACGCCGGTGACGACGGTCTTCTGCGTCGGGCGGATGCCGACGATTTCGACTTCCTCGCCGACCTTGATGACGCCGCGCTCGACGCGGCCGGTGCAAACGGTGCCGCGGCCGGAGATGGAGAACACGTCTTCGACCGGCATCAGGAACGGCTGATCCTTCGGGCGCTCCGGCTGCGGGATATAGTCGTCGACCGCCTTCATCAACGCCATGATCGACTCCTTGCCGAGCTTGTCGTCGGAGCCGTCGAGCGCCTTAAGCGCTGACCCCTTGACGATCGGGATCTTGTCGCCGGGGAAATTGTACTTGGAGAGAAGCTCACGCACTTCGAGTTCGACGAGCTCGAGCAGCTCCGGATCGTCGACCATATCGACCTTGTTCATGTAGACGACGAGCGCCGGCACGCCGACTTGGCGGGCGAGCAGGATGTGCTCGCGGGTCTGCGGCATCGGTCCGTCGGCGGCGGAGACGACGAGGATCGCGCCGTCCATCTGCGCCGCGCCGGTAATCATGTTTTTCACGTAGTCGGCATGGCCGGGGCAGTCGACATGGGCGTAATGCCGTTTATCGGTCTCGTACTCGACGTGGGCGGTGGAAATGGTGATGCCGCGCGCCTTCTCTTCCGGCGCCTTGTCGATCTGGTCGTAGGCGGTGAACTGCGCCTTGCCCTGCTCGGCGAGCACCTTGGTGATCGCCGCGGTCAGCGTCGTCTTGCCGTGGTCGACGTGGCCGATGGTGCCGATGTTGCAATGCGGCTTGGTGCGCTGGAATTTCTCTTTTGCCATTTGAACTCTCCGTTCAGTCTCTAGTCTCTATTTGTTGCCACGCGGGTTAAGCAAATTTCTTCTGCACTTCCGCGGACACGTTCGCCGGCAGTTCGGCGTAGTGATCGAATTGCATGGTGAAGGTCGCCCGCCCCTGCGACATGGAGCGCAGGTTGTTGACGTAGCCGAACATGTTCATCAGCGGCACCATGGCGTTTATGACGTTGGCATTGCCGCGCATGTCCTGACCCTGGATTTGCCCGCGGCGCGAATTCAAGTCGCCGATGACGGAGCCGGTGTAGTCCTCCGGCGTCACCACCTCGACCTTCATGATCGGCTCGAGCAGCACGGGCTTTGCCTTCTGCAGCGCCTCACGCAGACACTGCCGCGCGCAGATTTCGAAAGCCAGCGCCGAGGAATCGACGTCGTGATATTTGCCGTCGATCAGCGTCACCTTGAGGTCGACCACCGGGAAGCCGGCGAGCGGACCCGACGTGATCACCGACTCAAGACCCTTTTCGACGCCGGGGATGTACTCCTTCGGCACGGCGCCGCCGACGATCTCGTTCTCGAACGTGAACGGCGTGCCTGCCGGCTCGGGCTCGGCGACAATCTTGATCGCTGCAAATTGCCCCGAGCCGCCGGTCTGCTTCTTGTGCGTATACTCATGCTCGACTTTGTGGGTAATTTTCTCGCGGAAGGCGACCTGCGGCGCGCCGATATTGGCGTCGACCTTGTAGGTGCGCTTCAGGATGTCGACCTTGATGTCGAGATGCAGCTCGCCCATGCCCTTGAGGATGGTCTGCCCGCTTTCTTGATCGGTTGAGACGCGGAAGGACGGATCTTCGGCGGCGAGCTTGGCGAGCGCAACGCCGAGCTTTTCCTGGTCGGCCTTCGACTTCGGCTCGATGGCGATCTCGATGACCGGATCGGGGAATTCCATCTTTTCCAGGATCACCGGCTGCTTGGGATCGCACAACGTGTCGCCGGTGCGCACCTCTTTCAGGCCCGCCAGCGCGACGATGTCGCCGGCATAGGCTTCCTTGATGTCCTCGCGGTTGTTGGCATGCATCAGCAGCATGCGGCCGATCCGCTCCTTGCGCTCCTTGGTCGAGTTGATGACGCCGGTGCCGGAAGTGAGCGTGCCGGAGTAGATGCGGCAGAAGGTGATGGTGCCGACAAAAGGGTCGTCCATGATCTTGAAGCCGAGGAGCGCCAGCGGCGCATCATCCTTCGGCTCACGCACGACTTCTTCGCCGTTGTCGGGATTGATGCCCTTGATCGGCGGCACGTCGAGTGGCGACGGCAGGTAATCGACCACGGCGTCGAGCAGCGGCTGAACGCCCTTGTTCTTGAATGCCGAGCCGCAAAGCACCGGGAAGAACTTGGCTTCGAGCACGGCCTTGCGGATGAGCTTCTTCAGCGTCGCCTCGTCGGGCATTTTGCCCTCGAGGTAGGCGGTCATGGCGTCGTCGTCGAGCTCGACCGCGGCCTCGATCATCTGCTCGCGGTATTTCTTGGCGTCCTCGACGAGCTCGGCGGGGATGTCGATGTCGTGATATTTGGCGCCGAGCGATTCATCGTCCCACACCACGCCCTTCATGCGCACGAGGTCGATGATGCCCTTGAAATTCTGCTCGGAGCCGATGGGGAGCTGGATCGCCACCGGCTTGGCGCCGAGGCGGGTCTTGATGTCGTCGAGGCACTTGAAGAAGTCGGCGCCGATCTTGTCCATCTTGTTGGCGAAGACGATGCGCGGGACCCTGTACTTGTCGCCCTGGCGCCAGACCGTCTCGGTCTGCGGCTCGACGCCCTGGTTGGAATCGAGCACGCAGACGGCGCCGTCGAGCACGCGCAATGAGCGCTCGACCTCGATGGTGAAGTCGACGTGGCCGGGCGTGTCGATGATGTTGAGGCGCTTCTCCTTCCAGAACGCGGTGGTCGCGGCGGACGTGATGGTGATGCCGCGCTCCTGCTCCTGTTCCATCCAGTCCATCGTCGCGGCGCCTTCGTGCACCTCGCCGATCTTGTGCGACTTGCCGGTGTAATAGAGGATCCGCTCGGTCGTCGTCGTCTTGCCGGCATCGATGTGCGCCATGATGCCGAAGTTGCGGTAGTCCTCGATTTTATGCGTGCGGGGCATTTAGATTCGTGTCCTTGAGGGTGAGCCGCCTTACCAGCGGTAATGCGAGAAGGCCCGGTTGGCTTCCGCCATTTTGTGGGTGTCCTCGCGTTTCTTGACGGCGTTTCCCCTGTTATTCGACGCATCGAGCAACTCGGCCGAGAGCCGCTCGGTCATGGTTTTTTCGTTGCGCTCGCGCGCGGCCGAAATGATCCAGCGAATGCCGAGCGCCTGACGGCGCGACGTGCGCACCTCGACCGGCACCTGGTAGGTGGCGCCGCCCACTCTTCGGGAGCGCACCTCGATCGACGGCATCACGTTGTCGAGCGCCTGCTGGAAGACGCTGAGCGGGTTCTGCTTGGTCTTGCCCTCGATCATGTCCAATGCGCCGTAGACGATGTTTTCGGCAACCGACTTCTTGCCGGCGTACATGACCGCGTTCATGAATTTGGAGACGACGACGTTGCCGAACTTCGGGTCCGGGATGACTTCGCGCTTTTCTGCGGCGTGGCGGCGGGACATCGAACTCTCCGGTTATTTCGGGCGCTTGGCGCCGTATTTGGAGCGGCGCTGCTTGCGGTTCTTGACGCCTTGGGTGTCGAGCACGCCGCGCAGGATGTGGTAGCGCACGCCGGGCAGGTCCTTGACGCGGCCGCCGCGGATCATGACGACCGAGTGCTCTTGCAGATTATGCCCCTCGCCCGGGATGTAGCCGATGACCTCGAAGCCGTTGGTCAGGCGCACCTTGGCGACCTTGCGCAGCGCCGAATTCGGCTTCTTCGGCGTCGTCGTATAGACGCGGGTGCAGACGCCGCGCTTCTGCGGGCTCGATTGCAGCGCCGGCGCGGTGTTGCGCGCCTTCAGCGGGTGCCGCGGCTTGGCAATCAACTGGTTGATCGTCGGCATCGAAGGCCTTTCGCTTTGCTCGTCCCTTGCGGCTCCCGCCCGGAATCCTTCCGGGCCTTCGCCTTCTGACATCCCGTGCGGGCTTTGCCCCCGCGACTTCATTTTTGGGCTTACGCCCCGGCATTTCCGCGGACATTCATCCGCACGCGCAAAACGAAATCGCGCCATCCGCTTGCCACCGCGGGGGCGCTTTTTCGTTTTCGGCCGGCGCATGAAGCGGCAAAGCTCACGCGCCGATCAGCTCGTCTGACATCAGGCTGTCAGAGGCAGCGTCTGAGCTTCATTCGTCGAGGCATTTTGCGCCGGCGAGCATTTGAGAATAACGCAACACTCTCAAAGGCTTACCGGGCGGCCGTGCCGAGCACGCGAAGCTCACCGCCTGCCGTAAAGTGCCGGGTATGTATCGGCGGGTTGTGCCTAAGTCAAGGCGGAAAGGGCTGAAAAATCGAGGCTAATCGGCGTCCGGCGCTAAAGCGCGACGACCGCCCCGGCCCTGCCCGGCAGGTCGATTTCCCGGCCGACGGTATCGCCCGCGACGTACCTGCCGGAGGCGACGAGCACGGTTCCAGCGTCGGCGGAAAGCGTCAGCGCAGCAGGCCCATCGCCGAAGTTGAGCGCCACAACGGCCGCTTCCCCGCCCGCTTCACGCAAAAAGCTCAAGGTGGAGGCGGTAACGGCGAGCAGGCGAATGCGGCCTTCGCCCAGCGCCCGGCTGTTGCGGCGCACCGCGATCAGACGGCGGTAGAGGTTGAGCAACGAGCCGGCAGCGGCCCGCTCCGCGGCGACATTGTCGGCGGCGTAATCGCCGAGCGGCAGCCAGGGCTCGACGCTGGAAAAGCCGGCAAAGCGCGACGCATCCCACCGCATCGGAGTGCGCGCGCCGTCGCGGCCCGGCACATCGGCGGCCGCCGGATCGCGCATGCGGCCGGGCGGAATATCGACCTGGCACATGCCGATCTCGTCGCCGTAATAGAGCGTGGGCGTGCCGCGCAAGGTGAGCAGCAGCACGGCGGCAAGCGCGGCGTTCTCCGGCCCGATGCGCGAGGCAAGCCGCGGCCGGTCGTGGTTGCCCATGACCCAGTTCGGCCAGGCGCCTTCGGGCAACGCTTTCTCGTAGCGCTCGATCAGCGCGGCAATGGCGCGCGATTCAAACGGTGTGTCGATGAGCGTGAAGTTGAACGGCAGATGCGCGCCGGCAAGATCGCGGCCATAATAGGCGGCGAGCTTCTCGACGGGCATGTAGGCCTCGGCGATCATCACCCGCTCGGGAAACTCGTCGATCACCTTGCGCATGCCGTGGATCGCGTCGTGGACTTCGGGGCGGTCGGTCGAGTAAAGCGGCGTGAGCCGTTTGTAAGGTTTATCGCCGGCGCTGAAATCGGGATTGGGTGGGTTGTCGCGAAACTGATCGTCCTTGATCAGGTGCCAGATGGCGTCGATGCGAAAACCATCGACGCCGCGGCGGAGCCAGAAGCGCATCACCTCGTGGATCGCGTGGGCGACTTGGCTGTTGCGCCAGTTAAGGTCCGGCTGCTCCTTGAGGAAGGCATGGTAGTAGTATTGTCCGGTCAGCGCATCGAGTTGCCACGCCGTGCCGCCGAATTCGGAGAGCCAGTTGTTCGGCGGCCCCCCGCCCGGCGCCGGACCGCGCCAAATGTACCAATCACGCCTCGGATTATTGCGCGCGGCACGACTTTCAATGAACCATGGATGCTTGTCCGAGGTGTGGTTGGGCACCAGATCGAGCAGCAGCTTGAGGCCATGGCGGTGCGTTGCATCAAGCAGCGCGTCGAAATCGGTCAACGCGCCGAACAGCGGATCGATCGCGCAGTAATCGGCGATGTCGTAGCCGAAATCGGCCATGGGCGAGACGAAGACCGGCGACAGCCAGATGGCGTTAACACCGAGGTCGGCGAGATAAGGCAGGCGCGCAATGATGCCCGGAAGATCGCCAACGCCGTCGCCGTCGGCGTCCTGGAACGAGCGCGGATAAATCTGGTAGAGAATGCCGGTCTGCCACCAGTGCATGCGCTCGGGCCTAAGCGGCGATTCCTTAACCGCGTGTGACGGCGGCGCAAAGCAAAAAGGCCGCCCGGAGGCGGCCTTTTCGATTTCGTGAGACGCGAACGGTCATTCCGCCGCCGGCAGCGCCGGCGCGGGCTCGGCCGCAGCGGCTGCCTGCTTGGCGGCGTCTTTTTCCCGCTCCTCAAGGATGAGCGCGTCGCGCTTGGTGGCGACCTCGCGCAACTCGCTCATCATCGCACCGGTACCGGCCGGGATCAGGCGGCCGACGATGACGTTCTCCTTGAGGCCGTCGAGCGTGTCGATCTTGGCGTTGACTGCCGCCTCGGTGAGCACGCGCGTCGTCTCCTGGAACGAGGCCGCGGAGATGAACGAGCGGGTCTGCAGGCTCGCCTTGGTGATGCCGAGCAGCACGGGATGCGCCGTAGCCGGCTTCTTGCCTTCGGCCTGCATGCGGGCGTTGATCTCGTCGAGCTCGATTTTGTCCATCTGCTCGCCCTGCAGGAGATCGGTATCGCCCATGTCATCGATCTCGACCTTCTGCAGCATCTGGCGAACGATCACCTCGATGTGCTTGTCGTTGATGGCGACGCCTTGCAGGCGATAGACCTCCTGGATCTCGTTGACGAGATAGGCGGCCAACTCCTCGACGCCCTTGATGGCCAGGATGTCGTGCGGCGCCGGATTGCCGTCGACGATGTAATCGCCCTTCTCGATGACGTCGCCCTCCTGCAGGTGGATGTGCTTGCCCTTGGGGACCAGATACTCCTTGGGCTCGTCGTTCTTGCTCGACGGCTCAATGGTGATGCGGCGCTTGTTCTTATAGTCCTTGCCGAACCGCACGGTGCCGCCGATCTCGGCGATGACGGCCGATTCCTTCGGCCGCCGCGCCTCGAACAGCTCCGCCACCCGCGGCAGACCGCCGGTGATGTCGCGCGTCTTGGCGCTTTCCGTCGGAATACGGGCGATGACGTCGCCGGCTTTTATGTGCCCGCCGGGATCGACCGAGATGATGGCGTCGACGGCGAGCTGATAACGCGCTTCGCCGCCGCGGCTGAGCTTCAACAGTTTGCCGTCCTTGCCCTTGATCACGATCGCCGGACGCAGGTCCTGCTGATTGCGCACCGGACCCGTCCGCCAATCGATGACCACGCGCTTGGCGATGCCGGTCGACTCGTCGAGCTGCTCGGACATTGACACGCCGTCGACCAGGTCCTCGAAGCCGATGGTGCCCTCAACCTCGGTGAGGATCGGCCGCGTATACGGATCCCATTCGGCGATGCGCTGGCCGCGCTTGATCTTGTCGCCGTCCTCGACGCGCAGTCGGGCGCCGTAGGGAATGCGGTGATGCGCGCGCTCGGTGCCGTCGGCGTCGAGCACCGACACCACCATGTTGCGCACCATGGCAACCACCTCGCCGTCCGAGTTCTTGGCGACCTGCTTGCTCTTGAACTTGATTTTGCCGTCGAAGTTCGACTCGATGAACGACTGCTCGGAGATTTGCGCCGCGCCGCCGATGTGGAACGTGCGCATGGTGAGCTGCGTGCCCGGCTCGCCGATCGATTGCGCCGCGATGACGCCGACCGCCTCGCCCATGTTAACCGGGGTGCCGCGGGCGAGATCGCGCCCGTAGCAAGCGCCGCAAACTCCATTGGTCGACTCGCAGGTGAGCACGGAGCGGATCTTCAGCTCCTGCACGCCGGCATTGGTGATCGTCTCGACCTCCGGCTCGGTGAGCAGGGTGCCGCGCTTGACCAGCGTCTTGTTGCTGGACGGATCCTTGACGTCTTCCGCCGCGGTGCGGCCGAGAATGCGCACAGACAGAGGCGCCACCACGGTGCCGGCATCGATGATCGCGCGCACCTTGATGCCGCTCTTGGTGCCGCAATCCTCGGTGGTGATGATGCAGTCCTGCGCCACGTCGACCAGACGCCGCGTCAGATAGCCCGAGTTCGCCGTCTTCAACGCGGTGTCCGCAAGACCCTTGCGCGCGCCGTGCGTCGAGGAGAAGTACTCGAGCACCGAGAGACCTTCCTTGAAGTTGGAGATGATCGGGCTCTCGATGATTTCGCCCGACGGTTTGGCCATGAGGCCGCGCATGCCGGCGAGCTGACGCATTTGCGCCGGCGAGCCTCGCGCGCCGGAATGCGCCATCATGTAGATGGAGTTGACCGGCAGATCACGGCCGCTGGCGTCCTTCTTGGTGGACGAAATCTCGCGCATCATCTCTTCGGCGATCCTGTCGGTCGACTTCGACCACGCGTCGACGACCTTGTTGTACTTCTCGCCCTTGGTGATGAGGCCGTCGTTGTACTGCTGCTCGAAGTCTTTGGCTTCGTTGCGGGTCTTCTCGACGATATCCCACTTCTTCTCGGGCACCACCATGTCGTCCTTGCCGAACGAAATGCCGGCCTTGAAGGCGTGATGGAAGCCGAGCGCCATGATGCGGTCGCAGAAGATGACCGTCTCCTTCTGCCCGCAATGGCGGTAGACGGTGTCGATCATCGACGAGATCTCGCGCTTGGTCATCAGCTTGTTGACCGCATCGAAGGAAATCTTCGTATGTTGCGGCAGCACATTGCCGAGAATGACGCGACCGGGCGTGGTGTCGTACCACTTGCGCATCGGCTTGCCCTTGTCGTCGACACCTTCCCAGCGGTACTTGATCTTGCTGTGCAGGTTGATGGCCTTGGCATGCAGCGCATGCTCGATGGCTGCCATGTCGCCGAACGCCTTGCCTTCACCCGGCATGCCCTCGCTCAGCAGCGACAGGTAGTAGAGGCCGAGCACGATGTCCTGCGACGGCACGATGATCGGCGCGCCGTTCGCCGGGTGCAGGATGTTGTTGGTCGACATCATCAGCACGCGCGCCTCGAGCTGCGCCTCCAGCGACAGCGGCACGTGCACGGCCATCTGGTCGCCGTCGAAGTCGGCGTTGAAGGCAGCGCAGACCAAGGGATGCAGCTGGATCGCCTTGCCCTCGATCAGCACAGGCTCGAAGGCCTGGATGCCGAGGCGGTGCAGGGTCGGCGCGCGGTTGAGCAGAACCGGATGCTCGCGGATCACCTCATCGAGGATGTCCCAAACCTCCGGCTTCTCCTTCTCCACCAGCTTCTTGGCCTGCTTCACCGTGGTCGACAGGCCCTTGGCGTCGAGACGCGAATAGATGAACGGCTTGAACAGTTCGAGCGCCATCTTCTTCGGCAGCCCACACTGGTGCAGCTTGAGCTCGGGACCGACCACGATCACCGAACGGCCTGAATAGTCGACACGCTTGCCGAGCAGGTTCTGGCGGAAGCGGCCCTGCTTGCCCTTGAGCATGTCGGCGAGCGACTTCAACGGGCGCTTGTTGGCGCCGGTGATGACGCGGCCGCGGCGGCCGTTGTCGAACAATGCGTCGACAGCCTCCTGCAGCATGCGCTTTTCGTTGCGGATGATGATGTCCGGCGCGCGCAGCTCGATCAGCCGCTTCAAGCGATTGTTGCGGTTGATGACGCGGCGATAGAGGTCGTTCAAGTCGGACGTGGCGAAGCGCCCGCCGTCGAGCGGCACCAGCGGCCGCAAATCCGGCGGAATCACCGGCACGACGGTCAAGATCATCCACTCCGGCTTGTTGCCGGAGGCGATGAAGGCCTCGATCAGCTTCAGGCGCTTGCCGTATTTTTTCTTCTTGATGTCGCTGTCGGACTCGCCGATCTCGGCGCGCAGTTCCGCCTGCAGCTTTGTGAGATCGATCGCCTTGAGCATCTCGCGGATGGCTTCGGCGCCGATCATGGCGGTGAAGCTGTCGTCGCCGTACTCCTCCTGCGCCTTGAGGTACTCTTCTTCGCTCAAAAGCTGGCGGTCCTTGAGCGGGGTGAGGCCCGGCTCAAGCACGACGTAATATTCGAAGTAGAGGATGCGCTCGAGGTCCTTGAGTGTCATGTCGAGCAGCAGGCCGATGCGGCTCGGCAGCGACTTGAGGAACCAGATGTGGGCGACTGGAGCGGCAAGCTCGATGTGGCCCATGCGCTCGCGGCGCACGCGCGAAAGCGTCACCTCGACCGAGCACTTCTCGCAGATGATGCCCTTGTACTTCATGCGCTTGTACTTGCCGCACAAGCACTCGTAGTCCTTGATCGGCCCGAAGATGCGCGCGCAGAACAGGCCGTCGCGCTCGGGCTTGAAGGTGCGGTAGTTGATGGTCTCCGGCTTTTTGATCTCGCCGTAGGACCAGGACAAAATCTTCTCCGGGCTCGCGATCGAGATCCGGATCTGGTCGAAGACCTGGGCCGGCACCTGCGGGCTGAAAAGATTCATCACTTCTTGGTTCATCGTGTTCTCCTCGACCGGGGCTCGCCCACCCACCTGTCGTCTGAAAAATTCCCAAACCGCGGAGCGGCGCCCTCGCCGCTCCGCCTGATCTTTTACTCCGCCGCTTCCGCGGTCGGCGTGCCGCCCGGGCCCTGCCGCCCCTGCTTGGAGTTGTGCAGATCGACGTTGAGGCCGAGCGAGCGCATCTCCTTGACCAGCACGTTGAAGCTTTCCGGAATGCCAGCCTCGAAGGTGTCGTCGCCGCGCACGATCGCTTCGTAGACCTTGGTGCGGCCGGCAACGTCGTCCGACTTGACGGTGAGCATTTCCTGCAAGGTATAGGCCGCGCCGTAAGCCTCGAGCGCCCACACTTCCATTTCGCCGAAGCGCTGGCCGCCGAACTGCGCCTTGCCGCCGAGCGGCTGCTGGGTAACCAGCGAATACGGGCCGATCGAGCGGGCGTGGATCTTGTCGTCCACCAGGTGATGCAGCTTGAGCATATAGATGTGGCCGACGGTGACCTTGCGGTCGAACGTCTCGCCGGTGCGGCCGTCAAAGACCGTCACCTGCCCCGAGTGGTCGAGGCCGGCGAGATCGAGCATCTTCTCGATGTCGGCCTCCTTGGCGCCGTCGAACACCGGGGTCGCGATCGGCACCCCGTGGCGCAGGTTGCCGCCGAGCTCGACCAGCTCATCCTCCGACAATGACTTGATGGTCTCGTCATCGCCGTAGACCTTCTTGAGGATGTCCTTGAGCGGACGTGCATCCTGCTTGCCGTTATAGGCATCGACCGCCTGGCCGATCTTGAGACCCAAACCGGCGCAAGCCCAGCCGAGATGCGTCTCCAGAATCTGCCCGACGTTCATGCGGGAAGGCACGCCAAGCGGATTGAGCACGATGTCGACAGGCTGACCGTCGGCAAGGAACGGCATGTCCTCCGCCGGCACGATCTTCGACACCACGCCCTTGTTGCCGTGGCGGCCGGCCATCTTGTCGCCGGGCTGGATCTTGCGCTTCACCGCGACGAAGACCTTGACCATCTTCATCACGCCGGGCGGCAACTCGTCGCCGCGTTGCAGCTTCTCGACCTTGTCGAGGAAGCGCTGCTCGAGCAACTTCTTCGACTCGTCGTATTGCTTGCGGATCGCCTCGATCTCGGCCATCAGCTTGTCGTTGGGCGAGGCGAACTGCCACCACTGCGAACGCGGATATTCGTCCAGCACCGCCTTGGTGATCTTGGAGTCCTTCTTGAAGCCCTTCGGGCCGGCAATGCCCTGGCGGCCTTCCAGCATCTCGGCGAGGCGGCCGTAGACGTTGCGGTCGAGGATCGCCTGCTCGTCGTCGCGGTCCTTGGCGAGACGTTCGATCTCTTCGCGCTCAATGGCGAGCGCGCGCTCGTCCTTCTCGACGCCGTGGCGGTTGAACACGCGCACCTCGACGACGGTGCCCTGCACCCCCGGCGGCACGCGCAACGAGGTGTCGCGCACGTCGCTCGCCTTCTCGCCGAAGATGGCGCGCAGGAGCTTTTCTTCCGGCGTCATCGGGCTCTCGCCCTTGGGGGTGATCTTGCCGACGAGAATGTCGCCGGCATGCACCTCGGCGCCGATATAAACGATGCCGGCCTCGTCGAGGTTCTTCAAAGCCTCTTCCGAGACGTTCGGGATATCGCGGGTGATTTCCTCCGGCCCGAGCTTGGTGTCACGCGCCATCACCTCGAATTCCTCGATGTGAATGGAGGTGAACACGTCGTCCTTCACGATCCGCTCGGAGAGCAGGATCGAGTCCTCGAAGTTGTAGCCGTTCCACGGCATGAAGGCGACGAGCACGTTGCGGCCGAGCGCGAGTTCGCCGAGATCGGTCGATGGACCGTCGGCAATGATGTCGCCTTTCTCCACCTGATCACCGACCTTCACCAGCGGACGCTGGTTGATGCAGGTGTTCTGGTTCGAGCGCTGATATTTCATCAGCCGGTAAATATCGACGCCGGGCTTGGTCGGATCGGTCTCGCCGGTGGCGCGGACGACGATACGGGTCGCATCGACCTGATCGACGATGCCGGTGCGGCGGGCGGAGATCGAGGCGCCGCTATCGCGCGCGACCACGCCTTCCATGCCGGTGCCGACGAAGGGCGCCTCCGAGCGCACCAGCGGCACCGCCTGGCGCTGCATGTTGGAGCCCATGAGCGCGCGGTTGGCGTCGTCGTTTTCGAGGAACGGGATGAGAGCTGCGGCGACCGAGACGAGCTGCTTCGGCGACACGTCCATGTAGTCGACCTTGTCGCGCGGCACGAGATGCACGTCGCCGGCGTGGCGGCAGGTGACCAGCTCGTCGGTCAGCCGGCCGCGGTTATCGATCTGCGCGTTCGCCTGCGCAACGGTGTAGCGGCCCTCCTCCATCGCCGAGAGGTAGGCGACCTCGTCGGTGACGCGGCCGTCCTTCACTTTGCGATACGGCGTTTCGACGAAGCCGTATTTGTTCACGCGCGCGTAGGTGGCGAGCGAGTTGATCAGGCCGATGTTCGGCCCTTCCGGCGTTTCGATCGGGCAGATGCGGCCGTAATGCGTCGGGTGCACGTCGCGGACTTCGAAGCCCGCGCGTTCGCGCGTCAGACCGCCGGGTCCGAGCGCCGAGAGACGCCGCTTGTGCGTGATCTCGGAGAGCGGGTTGGTCTGGTCCATGAACTGCGAAAGCTGGGAGGAGCCGAAGAACTCACGTACCGCGGCGGCCGCCGGCTTGGCGTTGATCAGGTCCTGCGGCATCACCGTGTCGATATCGACGCTCGACATGCGCTCCTTAATTGCGCGCTCCATGCGCAGGAGGCCGATGCGGTACTGGTTCTCCATGAGCTCGCCGACCGAGCGCACCCGGCGGTTGCCGAGATGGTCGATGTCGTCGATCTCACCCTTGCCGTCGCGCAGACCGACCAATGTGCGGATCACCGCAATGATGTCGTCCTTGCGCAGCACGCGCATGGTATCGGGCGCGTCGAGGTCGAGCCGCATGTTCATCTTCACCCGGCCGACGGCGGAAAGGTCGTAGCGCTCGCCGTCGAAGAACAGCGAGCGGAACATCGCCTCCGCGGTCTCGACGGTCGGCGGCTCGCCCGGACGCATGACGCGGTAGATATCGAACAGCGCGTCCTCGCGCGTCATGTTCTTGTCGACGGCGAGGGTGTTGCGGATGTAGGCGCCGACATTGACGTGGTCGATGTCGAGCAGCGGCAATTCCTTGTAGCCGGCCTCGATCAGAACCTTGAGGTTCTTCTCGGTGATCTCGTCGCCGGCCTCGAGATAGATTTCGCCGGTGCGGCCGTTGGCGAGGTCCTCGGCGACGTAATGGCCGATGAGCTCGTCGTCGGTCATACGCAGGGCCTTGAGGCCTTTATCCTGCAGTTGCCGCGCCTGGCGTACGCTGATCTTCTGTCCGGCTTCAACCACGGTGCGGCCGGTGTCGGCATCGACCAGATTGTTGACGGCCTTGTATCCCCTGAGCCGGTTGGCATCGAAGGGCACGCGCCAGCCCTCCTTCTGCCGCTTGTAGCTGACGTGCTTGTAGAAGGTGCGCAGAATCTCCTCGCCGTCGAGGCCGAGGGCGTAGAGCAGCGACGTCACCGGAATCTTGCGGCGGCGGTCGATGCGCGCATAGACGATATCCTTGGCGTCGAACTCGATGTCGAGCCAGGAGCCGCGATAGGGAATGATGCGGGCGGCGAACAGCAGCTTGCCCGAGGAGTGCGTCTTGCCCTTGTCATGATCGAAAAACACGCCGGGCGAGCGATGCATCTGCGACACGATGACGCGCTCGGTGCCGTTCACGATGAACGTACCGTTGTTGGTCATCAGCGGGATGTCGCCCATGTAGACATCCTGCTCCTTGATGTCCTTGACCGAGCGCGCGCCGGTCTCCTCGTCGACGTCGAAGACGATGAGGCGCAGCTTCACCTTCAGCGGCGCCGCATAGGTCATGCCGCGCTGGCGGCACTCGTCGACGTCGTACTTCGGTGGATCGAATTCGTAGGCGACGAAATCGAGCTGCGAGGTGTTGGAAAAATCCTTGATCGGGAACACTGACTTGAAGACCGCCTGCAGGCCCTCGTCGGGGCGTCCGCCCGGCGGCTCCTTCACCAGCAGGAACTGGTCGTAAGACGCCTTCTGAACCTCGATGAGGTTCGGCATCTCCGCCACTTCTTTGATTGATCCGAAAAACTTTCTTACGCGCTTGCGACCGGTAAACGTCTGCGCCATCGTTCTCTCTCGATTCGAATTGGGCGGGCCAACGCGGGCGCCTCTCCGAACGGCCACAATCCATCGTGGCCATCAGGACAGGCGTCGGAGTTCCCGTTTCTATGTGATTCGGACTGCGTCCGAACCGCCGCACTCTTCACAAATCCCTAGAACGGACCGCACCATTCAGGGTTCGCCTCCACCGCGGCCGGGTGCGGCCGCTGCATGCTTTTTTAGCCAAGGGACCCCGGACCACGCGCCCGGGATCGTCTTCCGTATCTGGATCCCGGCTCTTGCTTCGCAAGGCCGGAATTTTCGCTTTCGCCCGTCATGGCCGGGCATAGCCCGTTGAACGCCCTTCGTCCCGGCCATCCGCGTCTTAGTCACTCGATCCCCGGATCGCGATGACGCTCGCCCGGGGACTTCGCTTAAGTAATCTTCGATTACTTAAGCTCAACCTTGGCGCCGACCTTTTCGAGGGTGGCCTTGATCTTAGCCGCCTCATCCTTGGCGACGCCTTCCTTGACCGTCTTCGGCGCGCCCTCGACCAGGTCCTTGGCCTCTTTCAGGCCGAGACCGGTGAGCGCGCGCACTTCCTTGATCACCTCGATCTTCTTGTCGCCGGCAGCGGCAAGGACCACGGTGAACTCGGTTTTTTCCTCAGCAGCAGCAGCACCGCCAGCAGCGCCGGCAGGGCCGGCAGCAACGGCAACCGCAGCAGCAGCGGAGACGCCCCACTTCTCTTCCAACATCTTGGCCAAGTCTGCCGCCTCAAGGACGGTCAAGCTCGACAAATCATCGACGATCTTTTGCAGGTCAGCCATTTTTCAGTTCCTTAGGGTTCGAACCACTCGGGTTTGTTCAAGAAAGAGCCATCACGCCGCGGCGTTCTCGGAGGGCGCCTTGGATGCGTAAGCCTGGATCACGCGCGCCACCTTGGCGGCGGGCGCATTGGCGAGCTGGGCGAGCTTGGTCGCCGGGGCCTGGATCAGCCCGACGATCTTGGCGCGCAGTTCATCCAACGACGGCAGTGAAGCAAGCTGCCTCACGCCGTTGAGGTCCAGAGCCGACTTGCCGAACGAACCGCCGAGAATGACGAAGCGCTCGTTCGTCTTGGCGAAGTCGACGGCCACCTTCGGTGCCGCGACCGGATCGCCGGAATAGGCGATCACAGTCGGCCCCTTGAGCAAGGGCGCGATCACGGCAGTATCGGTGTCCTTGAGAGCGATCTTGGCGAGACGGTTCTTCGCGACCTTCACCTTGGCGCCAGCGCCTTTCATCTGCTTGCGCAGATTTTGCATCTGGGCGACGGTGAGGCCGGAATAGTGAGCCACCACAACGACCTGAGAGGCCTTGAAGACCCCGGCAAGCTCGTTGATGGACTCTTGTTTAGCCGCTCGATCCACTGGCCAGCTCTTTCCGGTTTGGCGGCTGCCTGCGCTCTGCAGGAGACGCCGGGTTTCAACCAGCCGTCCCGCAAAGAAAGCTTCACGCGAAGCAAACCGGCAGGACGACGTCTCACTTAGTCCTGCCCCCCGCCCGCGGCTCATCACCGCATGCGGGTCTTGTCGAGGTTCGAACCAGACTCGGCGCGTCTTGCGACGCGCAAATTCGTGGTCTCAATCCCCGTCTATGCTGGCCCCGATCATCTCGGGATTAAGCCGCGGCTTTCGTCGTGGCACCGGCAGTCTCGGACAGGTCGGTCCGATCCATCGCTGGACCGGCTTTGCGTGACCCATTCTCAAACGCGACTTCGGCCCCTCCTTTCAGATGTCCCGCCGGGATACCAAAAGGCTAAGCCCTTGATCACCTTTGAATTTTAAGGACGCGCAAAGGCGCGCCGACAAACAGGCCGGCACGCCCGATGCGCCTCATTTAGACCCTTTATCCCGCTTTGCCAAGGGCCCTTTCATGCATTTTCACGGGTTTTCGAGCCGCGCATGGACCGGTCAGGCGGCTTCCATCATGAAGCCGTCGAAATAGGCGGCAAGCGCGCCGCGGCCGTCGAGCGGCAGCACGTGGGCGACGAATTGGTCCGGCCGCACCACGACCATGCAGCCATGTTCACGATCAATGCCGCGCATATCAAAGATGTCGCGGCCGCTTTTAAGGTCCGGGCTGAAGACCTTTTCATAGTCGCGCAAGCCTAGGCGCCCCTTCGGCGGCAGCAGCAACGATGGCAGGGCACCCATCTCGAGCTCGCGATGGCTTTGCTGAAAAACCGCGCGGATATCGATTACCGCGTCGATGTCCTCTCCGGCCGGCGTGTACTTCACGAGCGGCGAGTTCCATCCCTGCGCAAGGAACTCGCAGAGCGCGCGAATGTGCGCGACGGAGTCCTTCGCCGGCGCAAAGGCAAAAATGCGCCAACGACCGTCGGCCTTGACGGTGTGACCGAGTTGCATCGGCTTGGCGTCGGCGACGCGGATGACCGGCGCCGAATGGAAACGCATGCCGATCGTCAACCCCTTGGCGAGATGCTGATGGGTCGCCTCGCCGGTGAGCAACGAGGGACGATAACGCGTCGCGGTCCCCGCGGTGTAACGCCCGTGCTGAACGAAATAGCGCTGCGTCTCGGCCGGATCGGCCGCGCGCGCCGATGAGCTGAGCACCGTCGCCCATTCGCGATCGAAGTCGATGAGCTCCTTGGCGATCGCCTGGCGTTCCTCCGAGTAGGTATGCAGCAGTTTGGTCGCACAGCGCTTGCGCAGCACCGACGCCAGCTTCCAGCCGAGATTGAAGCCGTCCTGCATGGACACATTCATTCCCTGCCCGGCTTTCGGGCTGTGCGTGTGGCAGGCGTCGCCGGCGATGAAGACGCAGGGCAAGCGATCCGAACCGTTGCCGTCCAGATCGTCGAACTTGTCGCACAGCCGCTGGCCGATCTCGTATACCGACCACCAAGGAACCTCTTTAACCTCCAGCGTGTGCGGCTTGAGCACGCGCCGCGCCGCCGCGATCACGTCGTCGACTTTGATATTTCGATCGGATACGCGCTCGGCATCGCCGAGTTTTTCCATCTCGACATAGATGCGGAAGAGATAACCGCCTTCGCGCGGGATGATGATGATGCTGCCGTCGTTGGCGGACTGGATCAGCGACTTCATGCGCACATCGGGAAAGTCGGTAACGGCGAGCACGTCCATCACGCCCCAGGCATGATTGGCCGAGTCGCCGTGCAGCGCGCGCCCAATCGATTTGCGCACGGCGCTGCGCGCACCGTCGCAGCCGACGACATAGCGGGCCCGCACGGTCTCGATCTCGCCTTTATGTTCGGGATCGACGCGCTCGAGACGGACGGTCACGCGGTAGGGATCGGCATTGGCGCCCGGCTCGCCGATCTCCAGATCGATGAGACGCCGCGCATAGTACGGCGCGAGCTTTGCGGCCGATTTGCGCATGACGTCGAGATAGAAATCGTGCACGCGGGCCTGATTGATGACCACATGCGGGAATTCCGACAGGTCGTCTTCGACATCCTGCACGCGGCCGCTGCGCACGATGTTCTCACGCCGTTTCTCGTCCGGCTTCCAGAATGTGGTCTCGTTGATCCAAGACGCTTCCTTGAGCACGCGCTCGGAAAAGCCGAAGGCCTCGAACATCTCCATGGTGCGGCAGGCGACGCCATCGGCTTGGCCGCGCAACAAGGGACCGGGTTTCTGCTCCACGATGCACGTCTTGATGTCCGGGAAGGCGGCAAGTTGCGTCGCCAGCGTCAACCCCGCCGGTCCGCAGCCGACAACAAGGACATCGACCTCCTTCGGAAGCGCACCGGGTGCGCCAGGCGCAGGAACGCGCTGCGCGGGGTCATAAATCTCCGGGTCGCCCGGCTGGAAGCCGTTGAGATGAAACTGCACGACAAGTCTCCTGACCCTGATCTTATGGACGGGCAGCGCCCAGGCAATCCTTCTTCAATGAAAAAGCCCGGTCTTTGCAGACCGGGCCTTTAATCGTTGAAGTCGTCCCGCCGTTACGATTGCGTGGCGAACAGCGAGGACGGCTCGACCTTCACGCCAGGGCCCATGGTCGAGGAAATGGCCACCCGGTTGATGTAATGGCCCTTGGCCCCCGGGGGCTTGGCCTTCTGCACGGCATCGGCGAAGGCCTTGATGTTCTCGACGAGCTTGTCCTCCGAGAACGAGGCCTTGCCCACGCCGGCCTGGACGATGCCGGCCTTCTCGACGCGGAATTCAACCGAGCCGCCCTTGGCGCCCTTGACCGCGGTGGTGACGTCCATGGTCACGGTGCCGACCTTCGGGTTCGGCATGATCCCGCGCGGCCCGAGCACTTTGCCGAGACGGCCGACGAGCGGCATCATGTCGGGCGTCGCGATGCAGCGGTCGAAGTCGATCTCGCCTTTGTTGACCTTTTCGACCAGATCCTCGGCGCCGACGACATCGGCGCCGGCAGCCTTCGCTTCATCGGCCTTGGCGCCACGGGCGAAGACGCCGACGCGCAAGCTGCGCCCCGAGCCGTTCGGCAGGTTGACGACGCCGCGTACCATCTGGTCGGCGTGCGTCGGGTCGACGCCAAGATTCATCGCGATCTCGATGGTCTCGTCGAACTTCGCCTTGGCGCGCTCTTTCACCAGCTTGACCGCCTCGGCAATCGTATAGGCCTTCTCGCGGTCGATGCCTTCGCGCGCAGCCTTCGTGCGTTTTCCGAGTGCCATCGCCGTTACTCCACCGTCAGGCCCATGGAGCGGGCCGAGCCTTCGATCATCTTCATCGCCGCCTCGACGTCGTTGGCGTTGAGGTCCTTCATCTTCTGCTCGGCGATTTCCTTGATCTGCGCCTTGGTGACCTTGCCGACCATGTCGCGGCCCGGGGTCTTCGAGCCGGACTCAAGCTTCGCCGCCTTCTTCAGGAAGTAAGACACCGGCGGCGTCTTCATCTCGAAGGTGAAGGAGCGGTCCTGATAGGTCGTGATGATGACCGGGATCGGGATGCCTTTCTCCATCTTGGAGGTCTGCGCGTTGAACGCCTTGCAGAATTCCATGATGTTGAGGCCGCGCTGGCCGAGCGCCGGCCCGATGGGCGGCGACGGATTGGCGGCGCCCGCGGGCACCTGCAATTTGAGGAATCCAGTGACTTTCTTTGCCATTACCAACTCCGTTAGTGGTGCGGATCTTGACGGTTGGCGACCGCCTCACCTGCCACGCGTTCAATTCCAACTAGGCTTAGCTAAAGTTTCTCCACCTGTCCAAATTCCAGTTCGACCGGCGTCGCGCGGCCGAAGATCGACACCGCGACTTTGACGCGCGAACGGTCCTCATCCACTTCCTCGACCGTGCCATTGAACGAGGCGAACGGCCCGTCGGAGACGCGCACCTGCTCGCCGACCTCGAAGGACACCGACGGCTTCGGCCGCTCGATGCCCTCCTGCACCTGCTGCAGGATGCGCTGGGCTTCGGCCTCCGAGATCGGCATCGGCTTCTTGTCGGTACCGAGGAATCCGGTAACCTTCGGCGTGTTCTTGATCAGGTGATAAACCTCGTCGGTCAGATCCATCTTCACCAGCACGTAGCCGGGGAAGAACTTGCGCTCGGCGTCGACCTTACGGCCGCGGCGCACCTCGGTGACCTTCTCGGTCGGCACCATCACCTCTTCGAAATGATCGGAGAGCCCGCGTTGCTTGGCTTGCTCGCGGATCGACTCTGCGACCTTTTTTTCGAAGTTCGAATAGGCGTGGACGATGTACCAGCGCTTGGGCTTGCCGGCGGCGGCCGTCGTCGTGGTTGCAGCGATATCGCTCATCTCTCTATCTCTGGCGTTTACCCGGCGATGCCGAGCACGAATGTAACCGCGATGCGGATGACTTGATCCGCCAACAGGAAGAAGACGCATGCGACCGCCACCATGACGAACACCATCGCGGTGGTGACCATCGTCTCCTTGCGCGAAGGCCACGTGACCTTGTTGGTCTCCTCGCGCACCTCCTGCAGAAACTTGAACGGCGAAACTGCCATTGCCTAAAATCCCGAATGCAATCGGGTCCTATCTAGTCACGGCCCGCGGTTTTTGCCCGCACGGGCCTCGATCAAATATTGGCCGCCGATCCCTGGCAGGAGTGGCAGGACTCGAACCTGCAACCCCCGGTTTTGGAGACCGGTGCTCTAGCCATTGAGCTACACTCCTCCGGAAGCGGAAGCGGCGGACCATATACTGGCCCGCCGCGCCGGCTGTACATGCAGCATACACGGGCGGATTGCAAGGGTGCAGGACGCCCGGCGTCAGGCTGTTTCCGCGCCCTACCCCTCTTTTCCCGGCAGTTTTCGCGTTACCGCGGCCGGACGACTCAGATACCTCTTGAGGCACGGGGGGTTTTTGCCATGTCGCTGCCGCAGCTTCAGAACGCCAACCCGGTCAATGTTCCGCAGACTTTGGCGCAGGCGGTCGAACTGCACCGGCAAGGCCGCCTCGCCGAGGCGGCCGGCCTCTATGAGGCGATCCTTGCGGCGCGGCCGGAGCATTTCGATGCCTTGCACATGCTCGGCGTCGTCAGGCTGGCGCAAGGCGGCCCGGCGGAGGCCTTGAAGCTGATCGCCGCGGCGATGCGTTCGCGCAAGCCCTCGCCGCAGTTGCTGCTCAACCAGGGGCTCGTGCTTACGGCGCTGCAGCGTCAAGAGGAGGCGCTGGCGAGCTTCGAGCAGGCGATCAAGCTCAAGGCCAAGTTCCCCGAGGCGCACATCAATCGTGCCGCCGTGCTGGCGGCGCTCGGCCGCGACGAAGAAGGGCTCGAGAGCTGCCGCAAGGCGATCGCCATCGCCCCGGATAATGCCGAGGCGCACTACAACCTCGGCAATTTGCTGCGCCGGCTTGGCCGCTACGATGAGGCGCTGAAAAGCCTCGAGCGGGCGCTGACCCTGCGCCCCGATTACGTCAACGCGCTCAACAACCGCGGCATGACTCTGGTCGCGCTCGGCCGCAACGACGAGGCGCTGGCCAACTACGAGCGCGCGCTCACTCTGCGGCCGATGAACCCCGACGCGCTCAACAATCTTGGCAGCGCGCTTTGCGCGCTTGGCCGCTTCGGCGAGGCGCTCAAGGCCTTCGACGCGGCGCTGGCGTTGCAGCCGTCGGACGCCGAGGTGCACTACAACCGCGGCAATGCGCTCAGAGCGCTGGGCCGGCTCGACGAGGCGCTCGCCGCCTACGACCGCGCTGTCGGCCTGCGGCCGAGCCTTGCCGAAGCGCTCAACAATCGCGGCAGCGCGTTGCACGAGGCCGCCCGCTATGATGAGGCGCTGGCAAGCTTCGAACGGGCGATCGCCCTGCGCGGCGATTATGCCGAGGCGCTCAACAATCGCGGCAATACGCTGCACGAACTTCACCGCTACGACGAGGCGCTGGCAAGCTTCGAGCGCGCGCTCGCCGTGCAAGCCGATTTCGCCGAGGCGCTCAACAATCGCGGCAACACGCTGCATCAGCTCGGCCGCTACGACGAGGCGCTCGCAAGCTTCGATCGCGCCGTTGCCTTAAGGCCGGAGTATGCCGAGGCGCACCACAACCGCGGCGCCACGCTCAACGAGCTCGGCCGCGTCGACGAGGCGCAACAGAGTTTCGACCGCGCCTTCGCGCTGCAGGTCTAGGCCCGCATCGAGGCCATCGACGAAAACAGGATCTTGAACGCGGAGAGCTCCTCGTCGCCCTCGGCGCCGGCGATGAGCTCATCTTCGTGGCAGAGCGTCGCCTTCATGAAGTCGAGCGCCGCCTTAGAGCGGCTCAAGTTGCGCTCCATCCAGATCATCTTGCGGAACATGTTCCACGCCGTCTCGATCGGCTCGGCATCCGCTGCCTTGATCTGCGACGCGTCGGAATAATCGGACAGCGTGGTGACGAAAGGGAACAGCGAAAAGATCTTGAGCGCGCCTGAGTGCACCTGCTGGCGCAGAAACAGGTCGTAGGGCAGGTCGATCGGCCGGTACGAGGCGAGCGCGTCGCGAACCTTGCGCTTCGATTTGCCATTGACGAGGTAGGCGGTGGTGCCGGCAAAGCCGACGCCGTTCAAGTCCATGAAGGCGACTTCGATCTTCTTCTTGCGCAGGTCGCGACGGTACTTCAACAGCTCGAACATATTGACGACGTTGGGAATGCAGACGTCGGTATAGAGAATGTCCCAGTCAAGGTGGCGGTTGCGCTTGAGTACCACGTCGACGAGGGTGCAGGTGCGCACGCCGAACTGGGCGTCATCTTCCATGATGAGGTAGGTGTCGTCGTCGCCGAGACGGCTCTCCATCAGCAGTTGGTGGCTGAGGAAGCAGCCCTTCTCGCCCGGCTTGGTCTCGCCGGGAATGCCGTTGGCGGCAACGTAGGTCTTGTCGACGGCGGGGAAACGGGCAAGCGTCCAGCCCGGTTTCTTGTGGGCTGCGAAATTCTCTTCGATGCGTTGCCGACGCTCCGTGGCCGAGTCGAGATTAATGTAGAAGCAGTCCATGCGCCCTCGCCGCCCCGCGAATCAGGCGCTGTGAGCGTAGTCGGTCGATTGTTAAGGAAGGGATGACGGCATTTTGCCCCGCCTTCGGGCTCACCCAGGAGAGCCGCGGGAGCGCGCGGGTTAAAATTCAAGCTCGGCCACACCATTTGACTTGCGCGGGGTGGGTCCGCATAAACGCGCCCAATTCTCGCGGCGATGGGAGAGTGTCCCGAGCGGCAAAGGGGGCGGACTGTAAATCCGCTGGCTATGCCTTCGTAGGTTCGAGTCCTACCTCTCCCACCATTTCCAGGGCGTCAGAAAAATCAACACATCTGATACCTGACACCTGATAACTGATCCCTGATGCGGGTGTAGCTCAATGGTAGAGCAACAGCCTTCCAAGCTGATGACGACGGTTCGATTCCGTTCACCCGCTCCAGCCTTTCGAATGTAGGACCCGCCGATGGCACGTCCCCCGGCCGGGCGCGCCAGACCCGGCGCGACCCGCGAGCAGATCGAGCGCCGCGAGCGCTTTGTGCGCGCCCGCCGCGAGGCCCTGCGCGAGGAGGACGGCGTCGCCGCGATCTACGGCTGGCACACGGTCACCGCGGCGCTGAAAAACCCGGCGCGGCGCCTGCGCAAGTTGCTCGTCACGGAAAATGCCGCACGCCGCCTGGCCGATGAGGGGCTCGACCTGCGCATCGCGCCGCAGATGGTGCGGCCGGCGGCGATTGCCGAACGGCTTGCACCGGACGCCGTGCACCAGGGTCTCTATCTCGAGGCCGATCCCCTGCCCTCGCCGGCGATCGAAGAGGTGCCGGCCAAGGGCGTCGTGCTGGTGCTCGACCAGATCACCGATCCGCACAATGTCGGCGCCATCTTCCGCTCTGCCGCCGCTTTTGCCGCGACCGCGATCGTCACCACGCAACGGCACTCGCCGGATGCGACCGGCGCGCTCGCCAAGGCGGCCTCCGGCGCGCTGGAGAGCGTACCGCTCGTCTCGGTGCAAAATCTTGCGCGCGGGCTGGCGGCGCTCAAGACGAACGGCTTCCTCGTCGTCGGACTCGACGGCAGCGGCGAGGCCGATCTGGCGCGCTTGCCGCTGCATGCGCCGCTCGCGTTGGTGTTGGGTGCCGAGGGAAAAGGGCTGCGTCAGCTCACCAAGGACACCTGCGACCACGTTGCCCGCATCGAGCTGCCCGGCGCAATCAGGAGCCTCAACGTCTCCAACGCTGCGGCGATTGCGCTCTATGTCGTCAACGAACGGCTGTAGAAATGCGAAACGGCGGGCCGCCACAACCCGCCGTTTGCCCCGCTAGCTGTTGAACGCCGCGCTTATTCGCCCGGCTGAGCCTTTGCCTGCGGCTCGCCGCGCTTGCGGATCAGCCGGATGCTCATGCGGTCGGGACCGAGGATGGTGATCTCGGCGTCGGCGTCGATCACGCGCTTGTCGCTGTCGGCGGATTTGCTCTTGCCGCTTTTGCTGCTTTCGCCGGCCGGCGCCTGGTAGCGTGCGGGCGGCTGCGGCAGCTCGTCGACGACATGACGGCGTTCGATAACGCGCGGCGGGTCTTCGACCACCCGCGTCGTCACGTGCACGATCGGCTTCTCGCGCACGATCTTTTTGGTATTGATCACGGTCTGCTTGACGCCTTCGCGCTTGCGCAACTCCTCGATCAACGCACGATCGGCCGGCTTGTGCGGCCGATCGAATGCGGGCGCGCTTGGCTCGGGCGCAATGTCGCTCGAATTGCGGCTGCAATTGATGCACGTGATGGTCGGATAGCCGCGCGTCTGCGCCGGGCGCTGGATCACGTAGGTGTTCGGCGCGACTTCGACGGCGTAGGGTTGCTGCACGGCGTACGGATAAAGCGGCGGCTGCCCGCTGTAGGGGGCGCCATAGGTTTGCGCGTGCGACGTTTCGGCGGCAAAGCCTGCCAATGCGAGCACGACGGCGACAGACACCCTCGAAGTCATCGGCGCACGTCTCACGGTTGCACCGGAGACGCCGGCGCGCGGCCACGCCGCGGCATGCCTTCGTCGTCAAGCGCGCGCGCAGGCACCAAGCGCGGTGGCTCGCGCACGAAGAGCGCGTTGGTCGACCACGAGCGATAGAAGCCCTGCGCCGGCGGCAGCTGCGGATAGCGCGCGGAGAGATTCTCGTAGCGGCCGATCCCTGGCCGCGTGCCGGTCGCCGGAAAATAATGATGACGATGCCAGGGCGGTAGGAACCAGGCGCGCGTGATGACGCCGGACTGATCGTCGAAGATGATCACCTTGCCGGCGCGCACGCCATCGCCCGACCAGCCGGCTTCATGCACGAAACCGCCGTCGGCCACGCCGATCTCCGTGCCCGGCGCGCCGACGAGATCGGCGGCGGAAGTTGGGGTGATCGCGGCAAAGGCGAATGTAACGACTGCGGCGGCGAGCAGGACGCGCATCAAGTGCAGCTCCACAAATCCGAGCTGCATTTTATATGAAGGTTTTACGATGACTTGCGCGATCGCGGGGTAACATTAATCGCCGCGCCGGCGTTGGCCGGCTACGAAACCGCCGCAATCGCCCCGCGTTATCCCGACCGGGAAGGGCGCAAGATTAAAGTTAACTGCCGTGCCAAACCGCCGAACCTCATCGCCCGAAAAAACACCGCCGCGGCCGCGCGCGAACTTCCGGCAGCGATATGACGATCTCGAAACGCAACGCGTCGAATTGACAGGCCGTCTCACCGCGCTTGGCGAATCCGCGCGGCACCATACCGGCTATCGGCATGCGCTCAAGTTGCTCAATGTCACTTTCCGCGAGTCCTCCTTGGCGCAGCGGCTCGCGGTGCTGCAGGCGGCAGCCTGGCTCATCGCCATTCTGGAAAAGCTCACCACCACCACCTGATTGGCCGAACGATCGGGCCGGCCCGGCACCGGGCCGAGGTCGCCGGACTTGGCCGGCGACGGCCGGCCGTTACATAGAGATGACGGCCCCTCAACGGGTGGGGCGTTTGTTTACGCAAAGCCCGGCGCCCGCTTGTAGGCGGCGGGCGGCGCTGGTAGCTCTCGGTGCCGAGGCCGGGTTAGCTCAGCGGTAGAGCAGCGGTTTTGTAAACCGTTGGTCGGGAGTTCAATTCTCTCACCCGGCACCAAAAACCGGGCCTTTGGCCTCGGGAAAAAAGGCCTTCCTCGCCCGATTTTCCGTCAGGCTAGGCACTTTCCGGCCTCGACCGACTGTGCCAGACTGGCATGTTGGTAATTCTTGGAGATCGCGCATGCCTCAGGGCACCGTTAAGTGGTTCAATCCGACGAAGGGCTATGGCTTCATCCAGCCGCAGGAAGGCGGGAAGGATGTGTTCGTACACATCTCGGCGGTCGAGCGCGCCGGACTTAGCACGCTGAACGAAGGGCAGACCGTTCAGTACGAGCTCGTCGAGAACCGCGGGAAGACGTCCGCGGAGAACCTCAAGGTCAAGTGACCTGGCTTAAGGTCGTTTGACCTCGACTCCTCGAGTTCATCTTCGGCCTCTCTGTCTCGACCTGGTGGCGCGCAGCGGCAAAGTGCGGCGCTTTGCCGCGCGCTAACGCGCAAGCTTTTCCAATTCCGGAAACGACGCATAGACCGCGTCCTTGCACAATCGGCCGGTATCCTCCTTGCCGTCGAGAAACTGGTCGAGCTTTCCTGAGACATAGACCGCGGCGCCGGCCTTCGCGCCGGTGTATTTGTGATCGCTGTTGCGGGCGTTGTAGCGGACGCAGGCGACGTAGCGCTCGCCGGGCCCCACCGTCTCGAGCACCGGCGGCGAAACCTGTGCCTCACGCACTTGAGTCGGGTCGTTGAGATAGGTGTGCAGGAAGGCAAGCAGGTCCTGCTTATAGTGTTGCGGAAGCACATTCTGCGCCTCCCATTGCGCCTTGAGTTCGGCCTGGCTTGGACCGACGTCAGTCGAGCAACCGGCCACGAACAGCGCCGCGGCGACCGCCAGCCATCGCATTTTGCTCCCCCCGCTTCCCGGGCCCCTCGTCGCCGTGCGACTATCATAGCGGCCGGGGCGGCTGAGCAAAGCGCTTTGAGTAACGACGCGGCGGCAGCGTTCGACCGTCGCGCCGAACAAATGCCTTGCTTGCAGCGCAAGGAACGCCAACCGATGCCGCTTTCTCGCCGCACGTTCCTTGCAGGCTCTGCCCTGGCTGGCGCCGCGTTCGCGCATAAAGCCTCGGCCAGCGCGCCGGAGAGCCACGCGCAAAGCCCGGGCGTCTACCGTTACAAACTCGGCGATTGCGAGCTGACCGCGCTTTACGACGGCACCTGGTATCTGCCGATCGGCCCGCACTTTGTGCGCAACGCCAGCGAGCGTGCTGTGAACAAGGCGCTCGCCATCGCCTTCCTGCCGCCCGACGTGCTGCCGGTGAGCTTCACTGCGCTGCTCGTCAACACGGGCTCGAAGCTCATCCTCGTCGACACCGGCACCGCCGGGCAGATCACCGACACCGCCGGATTCATGAATGCCAATCTTGCCGCTGCCGGCGTCAAGCCCGCCGACATCGACACGGTCGTGATCTCGCATTTCCACCCCGACCATATCGACGGCATCAAGACCAAGGACGGCGCCAAGGTCTTCGCCAACGCCGAAATTCTCGTGCCGGAGCCGGAGTGGTCCTACTGGATGGACGACGCCCACATGACGGGCGTCGGCGAACCGGTGCACAAATATTTCCTCAATGCGCGTCGCATCTTCAGCGACATCGCCAAGGAGGTGCGGCGCTTCAAGCCCGGCGCCGAGGTCGCACCCGGCATCGTCTCGATCCCGGCCTACGGCCACACACCGGGCCACACCGCCTTCGCCATCCATTCCGGCACGGAGTCGATGCTGGTGATCAGCGACACCGCGCGCGAGCCGTTCCTCTTCGTGCGTCATCCGAGTTGGCAGCCGAGCTACGACATGGACGGACCGATGGCGGCCGCGGCGCGCCGGCAGATGCTCGAGCGTGCCGCGGCCGACCGCATGCCGGTCGCCGGTTATCATTTCCCCTTCCCGGCGGTCGGCCATATCGTGCGCCGGCGCTTGGGCTATGACCTCGTGCCGGCGATGTGGGCACCGCTGTGACTGAGAGTTAGGGCAATCACGGCGAATATGAAACACGCACGCCGCCGAACACGCCGAAGCCAGGCGCATCAAAACCGACCGGATTTTCGTAGCGTTGGTTGAACAGATTATCGATACGGGCGAAGGCGGTGACGTTCTTGTCGATCTTGTAATCGCCGGCGAGGTTGACCAGCGTATAAGCGGGTGCATCGACGCGCGGCACGGTGCCGTCACGGTTGAATTCCACCGCACTGCCGACATGCAGCACAGTCGCCGTCAACGTGAACGTATCGAGCGGCGTCCAGACTGCAGTCAGGCTTTCCTTGTTGCCTGGCCGGTTGCGCAAACCCAAGCCTGTGGCCGCGTCGCGGGTGACGATCGTCGTGTAGTCGACGCGCAATTTGAGTTGCTCGTTGACGACCAGCGAAGCAAAAGATTCCGTACCGTGCATAGTGGCGACGCCGACGTTCACGTAGGTGAAATCAAAATTGGTAGCGTCGAAGATGTTGTTGATCAGGTTGCGCACGTCGTTGCGGAAATAGGTCGTGCCGACCACGACCCGGTCGTGGAGCAGCGGCTGCTCGAAGCCGAAGTCATAGCCCTTGCTGGTTTCCGGCTTCAGATTGGGATTGGCGACCGTCAGAAACGACGGATTGTTGACGTAGAGCTGAGTCAGCGTCGGCGGCCTAAAGCCCGTACCATAGCTGCCCTTGAGCTTGGTGTCGGTCATCGGCACAAGAAACGCTGGCGCGACTCGCCAGGTCCCGTGCGAGCCGACATCTTGGTAATCGTCGACGCGCACGTTCGCCGCTATGGTCAAATTCTTAGCGATCTGTGATTGCACCTCGGCATAGGCGCCGCTGCTGTCGCGCGACTTGCTGGTTGTCGTCGGCATGAAATTGAAGAAGGCGTCGGTGACGCCGGTCGAATCGGTGCGCAGTGCCTCTTTTTCTCTCTCGGCGCCGATCAACACGGTTTGTCCCTGCGCCACGTCGATTTGTCCGCGCCAGTCGAACTTCGTGCGCTCGCCGACATTGGTAACCGGTGGCCCGACCAGCGGCGAGGCCAAGCCGTTATTGGCGGCGAAATCGGTATTCGGATTGAACGTCCAAGCCCAGGCGTGGGTACAGTTCACGCCGAACGTATTCTTGAAGCGGCCATCGAACAGCGACCACACCGCCTCGCCGCGCCCATAGAAATTGTGGTTGCGCTGGGTGCTCTGCAGCGCCTCCGGGAAATCGAGCGGGAAGGTGCTGAAGTTCTCCCCGGTAAAGCCGAGTTTGGCGTCGGTGTAGCGGCCGATGAGATGCACCGCGAGATCATCGGCGACAGCGGCGCCGAGTTTGGCCGAATAGGTCCAGTTATCGTAGTTGTCGTTGATGCGCCGCTCGCCTGGCGCCAGCAGATTAAGCGGCGTCACCGGTATGCTGCTGGTGCGGTCGTGCAGCACATTGAAGGCATAGTCGATGTTCTTGTCGGAGCCGGACAGGCTCACCGCTTGATTGAAGGCGCCGAAGGAGCCGCCCTCAGCCATGCCGGTCACCTTGGGGGGGCCAGAGCCGCGCTTGGTGGTGATGGCGATGACGCCGCCGATGGCGTCTGCGCCGTAGAGCCCGCTCTGCGGCCCGCGCAGCACTTCGATGCGTTCGATGTCGCCGGTCAATAAGTGGGCGAAATCGAAGGCGCCGTTATTGACGCTCGGGTCGCTGACATCGATACCGTCGATCAGCACTTTGACGTGGTTGGCATTGGTGCCGCGGATGAACACCGACGTTTGTCCGCCGGGTCCGCCGGTCTGCACCACATCGAGACCGGGCACCGTGCGCAGTGCGTCGGGCACCGTACGGATCTGCTGCTGCTGCATCTCCTCGCCGGTGATAGTCGTCACCGAGCTGGCAATCTCGTTGACAGTCGTCGGCACGCCTGTCGGACTGACCACGATCGGCGGCAGCGCGATGGCCTGTTCTTGTGCGCGCGCCGCCGGCATCAGCGCCAAGACCGCAACAACAATTCCCCGGAATCCTTTTCGTCCCATGACGCAACGTTCCTTCGTTTGCGCCCGCGCGAAATGCGGGCGCATCGGGTGAGGCCAAGCCCGATGCGAGGAACAGGCGAACGCTGTGCGCAAACCGCCGCGCGACGCTTACCTGTCGAAGTCGTGGGAGAAAACTCTCACGGCTTTCGCACCGGCATTGTCGTCACCGCTGCGAAAGACCGCTCCGTATGGACGCCCCGTCCACCGGTTGGGTGACCGCGCTGGCAGGTCTCCTGGCTCGCGGGTCTTTGCTTTTCGTCCGGCCTTCCCAGTTGCCCAGTGGCCACGTTGGACGAGATGCTCGCCGCTTACAGTTACGGGGGTAGCCGCAGACTGTCCCGAAACGTGGGGGATTTCCGCGTTCCCTCTTTCGTCCCCGGCGTTACCCGGGGAACCAACGCGGCGAAATGTTCCTCCCAAACCTCAGGCTAAGTCAAGCGCGGACACAACCGGCCTGATTTATGTGCGGCGGCGCGGACTAATCCCGTCCGCGCATTGTTTTACGCGCAGTGATCCGTTTTCGTCGTAAGATAGAACTAGCCCCGCTCGAGAGGAGACCATCCGCATGACCCTTGCACAGAGGCTTCGTCACATCGCCGTCGTTGCCGCAGCGGCGCTGCTGGTCGCGGCAGTCGGGCTCAAGCCCACGCTCGTCCACGCCATGGGCACCGACAATCCGCCGCCGTCCGACGACGGCAGCAAGAAAAAGAAGAAAGACGGTAATGTGGCCGATGAACAGCAACAGCAACGTGCCGACGCCGAATTCTTGCGCGGCTATCGTGCCGCGCGGCAATTGATCCTCGCCGGCGATTACAAGGCCGGCATCGCCGCCATGCACGCGCTCGGCCGCGACGAGCATCCCGACGTTGCCAATTACATCGGCTATTCGTACCGCAAGATGGGCGACTATGCCGACGCCAAGATCTGGTACGAGAAGGCGCTCGCCGCCGATCCCGACCACGTGCGCACCTGGTCCTATTACGGCATGTGGCAGATGGAACAAGGCAACCGCCTGAAAGCGCTCGACGATCTGCAGAAGGTGAAGTTGATCTGCGGGAACACAAGCTGCGAGGAATATCGCGAGCTCAAGGCCGTGATCGATGGCAAAGCGAGCTACTGAGCACTAGCTAACGGCCGAGGCAACAAGGCGCCCTGCCAACCGCGAGAGCGATGGCGGGGCGTTCCTTTTCTCTTACGGAACTTTAACGCGGGCCTCGCGATTTTTGCGCCGATGTTAACCGGCGGCGTACCGCCCTGCCCTAGTCTCGACACGACTCGCCGCCACGCTCGCTGACGGCGACGAGACTTTGCGGAGCCGTACAACGGATGGCGCTCACCACTGATGCGCTCGAGCCCAAGGCGCTTGCCGCGTTGGCGCTGCACCGTTTCGGCTTTGGCCCGCGGCCGGGCGGCATTGACCGCATCGCCGCCGATCCGCGCGGCGCATTGCTCGCGGAACTGACCGCCGGCCCGGGCAAAATCGAAGACCCTGCCCTTCTCGACAGCGGCGCGGCGCTGCGCGCGACGGTGCGTTTCCAGCAAGAGCGCAAGGCGGCACGCCAAGCCCGCAAGATGGCGGAAGACAATGAGATGAGCGGCGAGACGGGACCGATGCAGAAGCAAGGTCCCGGTGTGCCGCAACAGATTTATCTCGCCGAGGCACAGGCGCATTACCAGGCCGCGCTCAATGCCGAGATCGGTCTTGCCGAGCGCCTCGTCTGGTTCTGGGCGAACCATTTCAGTGTTTCCGCCGATAAGGGCCCGGTGCGCTCTCTTGCCGGAGCGTTCGAGCGCGAGGCGATCCGCCCGCATGCGCTTGGCAAGTTTTCCGACATGTTGCTCGCCGTCGAAACGCATCCGGCGATGCTGATCTATCTCGACAACGCCCGCTCGATCGGTCCGGACTCCTTTGCCGGGAGGCGGCGCGGCAAGGGGCTCAATGAAAATCTCGCGCGCGAAATCATGGAGCTACATACGCTCGGCGTGCGCTCCGGCTATACGCAGAGCGACGTCACCAATTTCGCCAAAGTGATCACCGGCTGGAGCCTGCGGCCGCCGCGCCTCGATCCGGTCAACGGCGGCGCGTTCATGTTCAACGAACGCCTGCACGAACCGGGCAAGCAAATTATTCTCGGCAAGACCTATCCGGAGGATGGCTTCGCACAGGGTCGCGCAGTGCTTGAGGATTTCGCCCGGCATCCGGCGACGGCAACACACATATCCTACAAGCTCGCGCGCCATTTCGTTGCCGACGAGCCGGCGCCCGCCTTGATCGCTAAACTCGCGCATCGTTTCCGTGACACGGGCGGTGATCTGCGCGAAGTGACGAAAACCCTGGTCAGCGCGCCGGAGTCCTGGAGCGCGCAGCGCACCAAGCTGAAGACCCCAGGCGAATGGCTCATGGCCTCGATGCGCGCGGCGGAACTGCCGCTCAAGGAGCCGCGCAAAATCGTCGGTGCGCAGGCTTTACTCGGCGAACCCTTGTGGCGCCCGCCGGCGCCCAAGGGGTTTTCCGACGACAGCGCCGCCTGGCTCGACGGCATGGCCGAGCGGCTCGACATCGCCAACCAGGTCGGCCGCATTGCCGGCAATCATGGTCAGGAGGCCGACACCATGATCGACGCTGCGCTCGGGCCGCTGGCCTCGCGCGAAACGCGCGAGACGATCGGCCGCGCCGCCAGCCGGCCGCAAGCACTGGCGCTGCTGCTGATGGCGCCGGAATTCCAGAGACGGTGATCGCATGACACGATTGCACGCCCCCACCCGTCGCCACCTGCTGCTGACTTCCGGAGTGCTTTTTGCCTGGGCGTATCTGCCGCGTGTAGCGCGCGCCGAGGGCCGCGATCCGCGCTTTATCACGATCGTATTGCGCGGCGCGCTTGACGGGCTCGCCGCCGTGGCGCCGGTCGGCGATCCCGAATGGGTGCGTTTGCGCGGCGATAATGCGATGACGCTTGACGGCGCGACGCCGGCTTTGCCTCTCGACAACTTCTTCGCACTCAATCCGGCGATGCCCAATCTGCATCGCATGTACAAGGCGGGCGAAGCCTCGATCGTCCACGCGGTCGCCTCGCCCTACCGCGAGCGCTCGCATTTCGACGGGCAGGACGTGCTGGAAAGCGGCGTCACCAAGCCGGGCGCCATCGATACCGGCTGGCTCAACCGGGCACTGTCGGCGCTCTCGCCGGAAGGCCGTCCGGGCGGCAACGACGCCTTCGCCGTCGGTCCGGTGACGCCGCTCGTCGTTCGCGGGCCGGCGCCGGTGCTGTCATGGACACCGCCGAAACTGCCGCCGGCGACCGACGATACGGTCATGCGGCTGCTCGATCTGTACGGTCACACCGATCCGGTACTGGCGCGGGCCCTGGAGGAGCGCGTCGGCCTGGCGGCGATCGCCCGCGAGGATGGACTCAACATGTCGCCGCAGAAGCCGACCGAGCGGCCGCAAGGACCGGCCGCCGCGGTGCGCGCCTATTTTGCCGACGCCGCCGGGGCCGCCGCAAAGTTCATGAGTCGTAACGACGGACCGCGCGTCGGTGCGCTGGCTTTCGACGGCTGGGACACGCATCAGGCCGAAGGCGCGGCGAACGGTCGCCTTGCCGCCCTGCTCGGCGCGCTCGATGGCGCATTGGCCGCGATCGAAAGCGGCATCGGCCCGGCATGGAAGGAAACCGCCGTCGCTGTCATCACCGAGTTCGGCCGTACCGCGCGGATCAATGGCACCGAAGGTACCGACCATGGCACCGCGACGGTCGCGCTGCTTGCCGGCGGTGCCATCAAAGGCGGCCGCGTCATCGCCGACTGGCCCGGCCTTGCGGCCGCCAACCTCTACCAGGACCGCGATCTCAAACCGACCACCGACCTGCGCGCTATTCTCAAAGGCGTGCTGCGCGACCATCTGCGCGTCGACGAACGCGCCCTCGCCTCGTCGGTTTTCCCTGGCACCGTCGCGCTGAAAGGCACCGGCGGTCTCGTCGTCACGGCGTGAAAGCCCCGCCGCTTTCTTCGACAATCCATCGATGATAGGCCGCGTCGACGCTCTCCACCGGCAGCACCATGATCGCCGGCACCTCGTAGGAATGCAGCGCCTTCACCGCCTCGCCCACGGCCCCGGCGAGTGAGGCGCGCGTCTTCGCCAGCATCACCGCCTCCTCGGCGCGCTCGATTTTGCCCTGCCACCAGTAATGCGAAACCATGCCCGGCAGGATATTCATGCAGGCTACGAGCCGTTGCTCGACGATTGCGCGCCCGGCGCGCTCCGCCTCGACAATCGATGGCCAGGTCGTATACACGAGCACGACGCGTTCCATGAGCAACCCCTGTCCCTTGCGATGAACAAGCCGGCGCAACGTTTACAGCACATCGCCTTCGTCGCCAGCCGGACGCCGGAGGCACGCGAGGCCTACGAGCGGCTGGAAAAGCTCTACGGCAATTGCGAGCCAAAATCCGCCGACGTCATCGTCGCCCTCGGCGGCGACGGCCTCATGCTGCAGACCCTGCATAAGTTGATGACCTCGGGCAAGCCGATCTACGGCATGCATCGGGGGACCGTTGGCTTCCTGATGAACGATTATTCCGCCGAGAGCCTGCACGAGCGGATCGCCGCGGCGCAGATTGCGATCATCCATCCGCTCCTCATGCGGGCGCGCGATACGCAAGGCCGCGTGCACCAGCATTACGCGATCAACGAGGTTTCGCTGTTCCGGCAGAGCGCGCAGGCGGCGAACCTGCGCCTCCTAATCGACGGCAAGGAGCGTCTCGCCGAGCTCATCGCGGACGGCGTGCTGGTGGCAACGCCCGCCGGCTCAACGGCCTATAATCTCTCGGTGCAGGGTCCCATCATTCCGATCAACGCACCGCTCCTCGCCCTCACCCCGATAAGCCCCTTCCGCCCACGGCGCTGGCGCGGCGCGCTGCTCCCGGACAAGGCCAAAGTCACGATCGAAGTGAGACATGCCGACAAGCGGCCCGTCGCGGCTGTCGCCGATCACGACGAGGTGCGCTCGGTGCATGCGGTCGATGTGACCATGGACCACTCGATCGCGCTCAACATGCTGTTCGATCCGGGGCACAATCTCGACGAGCGTATTCTGCGCGAGCAATTCGGCGTCTAGGCGGACTATTTTACGCTTGCCTGTTCGGCGTGGGGCGGGAAAGCCGGATTGCTTTGCGTGCCGCGTAGCAACGCGAGCGCCGTCTGCAGCGCTTTATCGTCTTCCTCTTTCGGCGGCACGTAAGCCTGCGAGCCTTTTTCCTCGGCGCCCGTCGCCTTGAGGTGACCGCGCAACGACGCCTCGCTCACTTCGTCCATGCGGTCGGCGACGTCCTTGGGCACCTGCTCAACAACCCGGATGTCGGGTGTGATTCCCTGCGCCTGAATCGAACGGCCCGACGGGGTGTAATACCGCGCGGTGGTTAGCCGGAGCGCGCCGTTGTCGGCGCCCAGCGGAATGATGGTTTGCACCGAGCCCTTGCCGAACGAGCGCGTGCCGAGAATGGTCGCGCGCTTGTGGTCCTGCAGCGCGCCGGAGACGATCTCTGCCGCCGAGGCGGTGCCGCCGTTGATCAGGACAATGAGCGGTTTGCCGTGGATGAGGTCGCCGGACTTGGCGTCGAACCGTTCGGAATCATCGGGTAAGCGTCCGCGGATCGAAACGATTTCGCCCTGGTTGAGAAAGGCGTCAGACACCGAGACCGCCTGATCGAGCAGGCCACCGGGGTTATTGCGCAGATCGAGGATGTAGCCCTTCACCTGCTTGGCGGAGAGCTTGGCGGACAAATCTTCGACCGCCGCCTTCAACCCATCGGTCGTCAGGTCATTGAACTGGATGATCCGAATATATCCTACGTCGTTGCCTTCCGCGTGATCCTTGACCGATTGAATCTTGATGACCTGTCGGGTCAGCGTGACATCGATCGGCGCTGCCTGATCCTTGCGCGTGATCGTCAGCTTCACTTCGGTGCCGACGCGGCCACGCAGCTTGGCGACGACGTTGTCCAGCGTCATGTCCTTGACCGGCTGATCGTCGACCTGCGTGATGATGTCGCCGGCGAGGATGCCCGCCTTCGCCGCCGGCGTATTGTCGAGCGGCGACACCACCTTGACGAGGCCGTCGCTCAGCGTCACCTCCATGCCCAGTCCGCCGAACTTGCCGTTGGTGTCGACCTGCATTTCGTTGAAGCTTTTCGCGTCCATATAGTTTGAATGCGGATCGAGTCCGCTGACCATACCGCTGATCGCGGAGGCAATGAGCTTTTCATCGCTCGGCTTGTCGACGTAATCGGCGCGCACGACGTCAAATACTTTGCCGAACAGGTTAAGCAGGCGATAGTCGGTCGCGTTATCGGCGGCGGCGGCGGCGCTGGTCGGGCCCGGCACGATGCCGGACATCGCGGTCAAGGCGACGAGAGCCGCCCCGGCCGCCGCGCCGATGAGCACCGGCGCCAGCCAGCCGAGCGATCCTGAGAGCGCCCTTCTAAAGCGCGAGGTTCGCAGCAATGCCGCGACGAGGATCGCGGCGAGAGCGACTGCAGTCCCCGCATAGAAACTGCCGAGCAACGCCAATGCCGCAGCGAGGCACAGCGCACCGACGGTAAGGAACAATGCAATCAGGTTCATGTGAAAGCTCGTTGCCGGTTTCGCTTTTCACCGGCGCCACATATCTGCGTCAAATTAATGATCGGACATGTTCGCTGGTTCCGCCGAATTTATTCGACCCTTTAACACCGGGCGCTGCCGCCGAGAAACCGATGCGACCGGGTTTCACGCGATCGTGAGGACGGCCTGCGCCGCCTCCTTCGCCTCGCCAAGTTCAACGCATTACCAAATTTAAATTGCCGGGACAGGCGGTCGTAATGTGCACGCGCTATTTGTCGCCTCAGAGAATCCATTGCGAAATCCTCTGGAGGTTTGAGATGACTGAAACCAATTCGGCCCACTCGGCGAAGCGGAAAATCCTGTCGCCGCGCCGTCTGACCTTGCTCGCGTCCGTCGCCGGTATCGGCATCGCCATGGTCGCCGCCGTTCCCGCGAGCTATCACGCACTGACGCTGCCTGCCCTGACCAGTCCGGCATATGCCGCCGACGCAGCAATCGCGCCGCCCGGCTTTGCCGACCTCGTCGCCAAAGTGAAACCGGCCGTCATCTCGGTCCGCGTGCGCATCGAACAGTCGGACAATGTCAACGGCATGGGCGGCCAGGACGGCAACGGCAATCAGATTCCGCCGGGCCTGCAGCGGTTCTTCCAGCAGTTCGGCATGCCGGGCACGCCCGGAAATCCGAACGGCACCCCGCACGGGCGGGAAGTCATCACCGGCGAAGGCTCCGGTTTCTTCATTTCGCCCGACGGCTACGCCGTCACCAACAACCATGTCGTCGATCATGCCAAGACCGTGCAGATCACCACCGACGACGGGGCCACCTACAAGGCCAAGGTCGTGGGCACCGATCCCAAGACCGACCTTGCCTTGATCAAGGTCGATGCCGACAAGAGCTTCCCCTATGTGCAATTCGCCAATAGCGAGCCGCGGGTGGGTGACTGGGTCGTCGCGGTCGGCAATCCGTTCGGTCTCGGCGGCACCGTGACCGCCGGCATCGTCTCGGCGCGCGGCCGCGATATCGGCGCCGGACCCTATGACGACTACATCCAGATCGACGCCCCCATCAACAAGGGCAATTCCGGCGGTCCCGCATTCAACGTCAACGGCAACGTCATCGGCGTCAACACCGCGATCTTCTCGCCGTCCGGCGGCTCAGTCGGCATCGGCTTCGACATTCCGGCGAGCACGGCGAAAATGGTGGTCGCGCAGCTCAAGCAGCACGGTTACGTCAACCGCGCCTGGCTCGGCGTGAAAATTCAGCCAGTCACAGCCTCGATTGCCGACAGCCTCGGGCTGAAAAAGACGGGCGGTGCGCTGGTCGATCAGCCCGAGCCGGCGAGCCCGGCGGCGAAGGCCGGCATCGAGGCCGGCGACGTGATCTCGCAGGTCAATGGCGAAACGGTGAAGGATTCGCGTGAGCTCGCGCAAAAGATCGGGATGATGACCCCGGGCACCAAGGTCAAGGTGACTGTGCTGCACAATGGTGAAGCAAAGACCCTCGATGTCACTCTCGGCAAAATGCCCAAGCAGCGCGCGGCCGAGGCACGGACAAACGAGAATGGAAATGCCGACAATGCCGTCGGCACGCTCGGCCTCACGCTGGCGCCGGCAGACGCCGTCGCGGGCGCCGGCGGCAAGGGTGTTGCCGTCGTCGCCGTCGATCCCGACGGCAGCGCCGCCGAGCGCGGCTTCAAGACGGGCGACATCATCCTCGATGTCGGCGGCAAACAGGTGGCCAATGCCGGCGATGTGCGCAGCGCGATCCAGGAAGCGCGCGCAAGCGGCAAGCACGACGTGCTGATGCGCGTGAAAACCCCGCGCGGCACCGTGTTCGTTGCGTTACCGACCGGCAACGCCTGAGGGACGGGACGCCAGGCAACCATCCCGTCCCCTTTTCGCTGTGCTCCCGCCGAGGGCGCTCTCGAGCAAGCGAGAATTGCAGCGGCTAACAAATTGCCCGTCCGCGTGGAACTAATTGTCCGCCGACCGCCTTTTACCGGCAAGGGCGCACGTCTGCTATGCCATGAACATTCACAGACGCGAACTTCTCGCGACAGCCGCGTGGTTTTTGGCCGGGACGATCATAGCCCGTGCCAATACCATCAGCGGCAGACTGCCGTGGCACCCCGACGCCGGCCATCCACCGACCAAGGTGCGGCCTGGCCCGTGGAAATATTTCACCCTCGATGAAGCCAATGCGGTCGAGGCCATTGCCGACCGCATTATTCCGCCAGACCCGGAAACTCCGGGCGGCAGAGACGCCGGCTGCGGCGTCTTTGTCGACCGCCAGCTCGCCGGGCCTTATGGCCGCAGCGCGGGCCACTATCACGGCGCTCCCTTCCAAAAGGGCACCAAATCGCAAGGCCCGCAGAGCAAGACCACGCCCGCCGAACTTTATCGCAAGGCACTTGCCGGCCTCGACGAATACTGTCGCCAGAAATACGGCGGCAAGACTTTCGCCAAACTCAGCACAGCGGATCAGGACGCCGTGCTTCACGGCATGGACAGTGAGCACATCAAATTCGAAAGCGCCGACGCCAAGATTTTCTTCGACCAAATCCTCAAGGACATCCAGCAAGGCTTCTTCGCCGATCCGATCTACGGCGGCAATCGCGACATGGTCGCGTGGAAAATGATCGGCTTCCCCGGCGCGCGCTACAACTATCTTGACTGGATCGACCGCCACAACCAGCGCTTCCCGCTGCCGCCGGTGGGCATCGCGGGCTCCATCAGATGGACACCGCAAGGGTAAGCGCCATGGCGACAAGACTTCCACACAAGGACGTTTGCATTGTCGGGCTCGGTTGGACCGGCTCGATCCTCGCCCATGAGCTGACCGACGAAGGCCTCGAGGTAATCGCCATCGAGCGCGGCCCCTGGCGCGACGAAGCAACCGACTATCCGCCGAATTACGTGCAGGACGAATTGCGTTACCGCATCCGCCACGAGTTGTTCCTGCGTCCCGACCAGAACACCTTCACCTTCCGCAACAAGATGAACCAGACGGCGCTGCCGATCCGCAGCTGGGGCGCCTTCATGCCGCCGAATGGCGTCGGAGGCGGCGGCGTGCACTGGAACGCGGAGACCTGGCGCTTCCTGCCGAGCGACTTTGTGCTCAAGACGCATTTGACCGAGCGCTATGGCGCCAATTTCCTGCCGGATGACATGACCATTCAGGATTGGGGCATCACCTGGGACGACATCGAGCCGCACTACGATCAGTTTGAGTATCTGTGCGGCACGTGCGGCACTGCAGGCAACTTGAACGGGACGCTGCATCAAGGCGGCAACCCCTTCGAAGGGCCGCGCTCGCGGCCCTATCCTAACCCGGCGCAGAAGCAGGGCTACGGTCACACTTTGTGGGCGAAGGCAGCCTCCGAACTCGGCTACAAGCCTTTCCCGCAGCCCTCCGGCAACATGTCGCAGGCTTACGTGAACCCGCTCGGCGTGCGCATGGGGCCCTGCACCTATTGCGGCTTTTGCGAATGGTTTGGCTGCGGCAACTATTCGAAAGCAAGCCCGCAAACCACGATCCTGCCGACCCTGATCCGCAAATCGAACTTCGCGGCTCGCGACAACTGCGAGGTCAAGCGCATCAACCTCGATTCATCCGGCAAGCGGGCGACAAGCGTCACCTTCGTGGACACCAGCGGCAACGAATGGGAGCAGACGGCCGACCTGTTTATCCTCGCAGCCTATTCCATCTTCAACGTGCAGATGCTGATGCATTCGAAGATCGGTACGCCCTACGACCCGGTTGCCAATACCGGCGTCATTGGCCGCAATTTCACGCACCAGTGCATGTCGAGCGTCGATGCTTTCTTCGACAACAAGAAGTTCAATTTCAATCCGTTCGTCGCCTCCGGCGCCATCGGCATGTGCATCGACGAGTTCAATGGCGACAATTTCGACCATGGACCGCTCGGCTTCGTCGGCGGCGGTTACTTGGGCCAGGTGCAGACCGGCGGCCGCCCGATTCAGACGACGTCGGTGCCGAAGGGCACGCCGCGCTGGGGCGCCGAATGGAAGAAGACCGTTGCCCAATATTACCTGAGCAATCTCAAAGGCGGCAGCATCCACGGCAGCATGTACAGCTACCGCGACGTCTATCTCGACCTCGATCCGACATACAAAGACCGCTTCGGCCGGCCGATGCTGCGCATCACCATTGATTTCCACGAGAACGAACTCAAGGCGGCCGCCTTCATGACGAAGAAATACGCCGAGATCGTCAAGGCGATGGGCGCCGAGAAAGTCGAACCCAAGCCGCGCAAAGGCCCTTACAACGTCACCGAATATCAAACCACTCATCTCAATGGCGGCGCCATCATGGGCACCGACCCAAAAACCAGCGCGGTCAATCGCTATCTGCAGAGCTGGGACGTGCCGAACCTGTTCGTGCAGGGCGCCAGCGCCTTCCCGCAAAATGCGGGTTATAACCCCACGGGCACGTTGTGCGCCCTGGCCTTCTGGTCGGCGAAGGCGATCCGCGAGCAATACCTGAAAAACCCGGGGCCTCTCGTCCATGCCTAGGCCCCTCGCTATCATCGCGATTCTATGCGCCGGCGTGACGCCTTTTCTTCTCGCGAGCACAGGCGCGGCGACTGATGCCGACCAACAAGATTTCGCGCAGATCGCGCGCGGCCACTATCTCGTCACGCTTGCCGATTGCAGCGCCTGCCATACCGATCCCGACAACGGCAAGCCTTTTGCCGGCGGCCGCCCCATCGAGACGCCGTTCGGCATGATCCTGTCGGCCAACATCACGCCCGACCGTGAGACCGGCATTGGCAACTGGACAGATGATCAGTTCGACAAGGCCGTGCGCCATGGCATCCGTGCCGACGGCAAGCGCTTGTACCCGGCGATGCCCTACACCGCCTACACCAAGATGTCGCGCGATGACGTGAAAGCAATCCGCGCCTACCTTGCGACGCTCGCGCCGGTGCACAACGCAGTGCAAACCGATCGGCTGCCGTTTCCGCTCAACATCCGTTTGGGAATGGTCGCCTGGGACGCGCTGTTTTTCCACGATGGCGCTTTCAAAGCCGATCCGCACAAATCGGCGGAATGGAATCGCGGCGCTTATCTTGTGACCGGGCCCGGCCATTGCGGCGCTTGCCACACGCCGAAGAATTTCCTCGGCGGCGACAAAACCGCGCAGGCACTACGAGGCGCACAGGTTCAGGGCTGGTTCGCGCCGAATATTACGGGCGACAAGACGCGCGGCCTGGGTGGCTGGTCGAAGGACGACATCGCGCATCTCTTGCAGACCGGCCACAACAAGGAGACCGGCGTCACCGGTCCCATGGGCGAGGAAGTCGCGGACGCCAGCTCGCGCTTCAATCAGTCTGACCTGATGGCCATCGCCACATATCTTAAGAGCATGGACGTGACCACCACCGATCCGGCGCCGTTGCCGGCCTCCGACAAGCGTATGGCGGCCGGGCAAGCGATCTATCGCGACACCTGCTCGGCCTGTCACGGACTCGACGGCAAGGGTGTCCCTAGCCTGTTCCCATCGCTCGCCATGGCAGCAACGGTGCGCGCGGACGATCCGACGTCGGCCATCCGCGTCTTGCTGCGTGGTGCCCGCAGCGTCGCCACCAAACGCGAGCCGACGGCCCCGGCCATGCCATCGTTTGCCTGGCAGCTCAACGACGCGCAGGCGGCCGCAGTCCTGACCTATGTCCGCAACTCATGGGGTGCTGCCGCCCCTGCGGTCAGCCCCGGTCAGGTGGGCAAGGCGCGCGCCGATCTCGCCAAGCGCGACCAGGCCTCGCCCCTATCCTTAACTGCGCGTTAACGGCGGCGGATTAGCCTTCGTGCGCCGGTATCGGGCGGCCGCCCGAGGCCTCGGGGCACCATGGTCCGCATCGATTTCAACCGATTGCGTTTTCTCGTCATCGACGACAACGCCCATATGCGGCGGATTTTGCGGACGTTGCTGCACGGTTTCGGCGCGCGCGAGGTCTACGAGGCGGAAGACGGCGCGGCCGGGCTTGAAGCCTTCACCCATTATATCCCCGACATCGTCATCACCGATTGGGCAATGCCGATCTTCGACGGGCTCGAGCTCGCGCAGATGGTCCGCCAGCCCGGCGCCAACGCCAATCCTTACGTCGCCATCATCATGCTCACCGGCCATTCCGAGAAGAAACGCGTGATGCTCGCGCGCGACGCCGGCGTCACTGAATTCCTCGCCAAGCCGATCTCCGCCAAGGGGCTCTATCAGCGCATCGTCAACGTCGTCGCCAATCCGCGGCCCTTCATCAAGACCAAGAATTATTTCGGCCCCGACCGGCGCCGCAACGTCAACCCGAATTATGTCGGACCCGAACGCCGCAAGGGCGGCAAGGCGGATGTCATCCGCCCGGCGCCCCTGCTCGAAAAAGTCCGCGCTCCCGGCTGAACAGGTAAATTGCCCCCATGGCCCCCCGCAAAGACACAGCTTCGGTCACCACCTACGCCGATCACGAACTCATCACCGTCGAGAACACGCTGCGCAAGGCTGTCTCGCACCGGCCGTATTCGCCCGGCGAAGAGGATCCGGTGCAGCGCGCCGAAAAGGCGCTGGCCCAGCTTTCGGGCGAATTCGGTTCGTGGATGGAGGCCGAATGTGAGCGTCTCGACAAAGCGCGTCAGTCCGTGAGCCTTCAAGGTTTCACCAAGCAGACCAAGGAAGCGTTGTTCCACGCCGCTCACGATATCAAGGGCGAGGTCGCGACTTTCGGCTTCCCGGCGGTCGCCGGCGCGGCAGATAGCCTCTGCCGGCTGATCGAATACACGCCCGACATGGCGCAAATCCCGATGCGTCTCGTCGACCAGCACGTCGACGCTGTGCGCGCGATCTATCGCGAATACGCGCGCTCCGACGCCAAGGAGTTGGCGACGATCCTCATCGCGCGCTTACGCGAAGTGACCGACGAATTCCTGATGCATGAAAATCGCAGCCGGCCCGAGGTCATCGAGCAAATCAAGGACGGCGCCCCGACGCTTGTTCCTGAGCAGCCGAAATATAACGCTTAAGCCACCAATCGCGCCTCGACTGGGCGAGGCGGAATCGCCGGGCTGGTCGCCACCAGATCGTCGCAAAACATGCGCGCTTCCTCGCGCGCAGCCTCAACCGCGAACCGACGCAGCAGCGCCAGCAGCGACTCGTCTGCCGCCGATACCGCCGAGCAGCCGGCGAGCACCCGCTCGACCATTCCGCGCCTAAGGCGCGCCGCATTGCCTTGGCCACCGGCGAGCATGCCCTCCCGCAAGGCCGCGACCGCCTCGCGGAAGGCGGGATAAGCGCCCTGCGGCAGCCCTGCCTTATGATAAAGGGCATGGAAGCCGGAGAGATTCCTGTCGTGAATGTAGCTCGTCACCCGCTCGAGCGGCATGCCGGAGAGTTCGGTCAATGCTTCCTCGAACAGCACCACGTTGCCGGAGAGTAGCCCCCGCAAAATCATGCCGGCGGTGAGCTGGCCGCTCTGGCGCAGATGACGCACCAACGCCGCGACTTCGTCGTAAGGTGTCTCGGCGGCAAGGGCGACGGTCGCTTTCTCGCAGGCCTCACGCGCCGCATGCTCGGCGTGCTCGGAACCGAGCCATTGCCGGGCCGAGACGAAACCGGCAAGCGTCTGCGACAATTTATTGAGCAATGCCTGCCGTGTCGCCATGGGCAGCTCGTGGCGCGCCAAAAGACTCTCGCGGATCGGCGCCAGATGGCCGAAGCGCTCGACAATACGGTCGATCGAGCACATGGCAACTTCGGCGTCGGCATTTTCCAGAAGCGCCAGGCACGCCTCCGCCGAACCGACTTCGGCGATCGCCGCCGCGATCGAGCACGGCAGCATCGGTCGCGTGGCAATGGCCGTTTGCGCCTCGGGTTTTCCGGTGGCGACGAGGTCGATGAGATCGCCTTCGAGCAACAGCGGCGAGCGGGAGAGAATCGGCACCGCGACCTGCGGCTGATCGGCGGCGAGCGCATCGACGATCACCGGCGGCGCGTTCTGCGAGGAGGCGAAGACTTCAGCGAGCGCCTGGCGCACCAGCGGCGAGGGATCGTCGAGCAGCATGATCATGGCGCCTTCGGCGGCGGCACGATCGTCGGGCGACAGATCGGAATGGAGATAGGCGCGCGCCAGCGCGGACGTGGCGTCGGCCCGTTCACCGGGCGGAGCCGTGCGCACCCACTGCAGAAACTGACGGACAATCATCGCAAACGCCACCAGCCCACACAAATCGACCGGTGTGAAGTCTAGCCGACGAGCCTTAACAAAAAGTTCACCATAGATATTGAGCGAACGTTAAGCACGTTTGCGCAAGCCGCCCGACCTTGCCCGTCACGAGCCGAACAGCTTGCGCGGATCTTTGGGCGCATCGCCGAACAAGGTGAGCGGGCGCGCCGCGTCGGCGGCGGCGCCGGGCGGCGTCCACAATTCACTCACGGTCTGCGTAATCGCGCGCACCCGGTCGGTGAACATGGCCTGGAATAGCGGCCGCGTGTCGGGGGTCGCCGGTGGGGCGCTGTTTGCGGCGGCATAAGCCTGGGTGACCCCGGCGGTATCGGCCGGGGCAACAGTGCCGCGCAGCGCGGTGCCAAAGGTGAAATTGCGCGCGACCTCAAATCGGCCGGTCAGTTTGCCGTAGACCTCGCTGACGCTGCGCGCAGCGCCGTTGGGCGTGTAGAAAATGCTCGGATTGGCGGCGGCGGCCTGCGGAAACATCGCCGCGGCATTGGCCTGCGGCTTTGCCGTCGCCGCGCCAATGAGCTTGCCGGCGCCGTCTGCGCCGAGGAAATGCGCGATGTAAAGCTGCCCCTCGCTCGGCGCGCGGCCGAGCGCCTGCGCGAGCTGCGCGCCATTGTTGCGGGCGAAAGCGCCGGCCATCAATGCGCTCGCCGCCGGATCGGAGCGCAGCCGCAGAATGGCGCTGCGCATCGACGGATCCGGCACCTCGTATTGGCCGGAAGCATCCTGCACGATGGCATCGGCGTAGCGGCCGTAGCCGAGCGCCGCCCCGTTCGATTTCATGGTGGCAAGCCAGGTCTGGTCGATGAACTGGTAAAGGCCCTTGGCCGACGAGGTCGAAGCCTGCGCCGCCGGGTTCAGGCTCGATTCGATCTGCGCCGTGGTGAGCAGATACTCGAAGCTGGTGCCGGTCGATTGCGCGGCCTGGCGGATGGCACCGGTGATCTGCGACACGCCGCCATTGATCGCGTCGATGCCCATGGCATAAGCCTTTCGCCCGCCTTTCGGCCGGCCCTCTCGGACCATGGAGGAATTATGGTAAATGAAAGCTTAACAGTGATGGGAGGAGTGCCATGCAGGATGTGATCGAACGCCACAAGCGCGGCGGGCTCTATTTCGAGGGCTTCGAGGTCGGCAAGACCTATCAGCACCGCTACACACGCACAGTCACGCAAATGGACAACATGTTGTATTCCAACATGACGCTCAACCCGCAGCCTTTGCACATCGACAGGCACTTCTGCGAGCAGGAGACCGAATGGGGCCAGCCGCTGATGAACTCGCTGTTCACGCTCGGGCTGATGATCGGCATCCAGGTCTCCGACATGACGGTCGGCACCACCATCGCCAATCTCGGCATGACCGACGTGAAATTCCCCGCGCCATTGTTCGAGGGCGACACCATCCATTGCGAGACCACGGTGGTGGGAAAACGCGAGTCGAAATCGCGCAAAGGCGCCGGCATCGTCGAATTTCATCACAAGGCGTTCAAGCAGGACGGCACTTTGGTCGCCGAGTGCCACCGCAGCGCCTTCATGCTGATGCGGCCGAAGTAATGAGGTCGTTGCTGTTCGTGCCCGCCGATGGCGGGCCCAAGCTCGACAAGGCTTTTGCCAGCGGCGCCGATGCCGTGATCCTCGATCTGGAGGATTCGATTGCGCCCGAGCGCAAGGACATCGCACGCAAGGCGGCGCTGGATTTTCTGCAAAAGGCGAAAGGACGCAAAGATCGCCCCCGCCTGCTGGTGCGCATCAACGGCCTCGACACCGGCATGACCGATGCCGATCTCGAGGCGATCGTGCCCGGTGCGCCGGACGTGCTCTTGTTTCCCAAGGCCGAAGGCGGCGCAACCGTCATCCATCTCGACGCCAAGCTCACCGCGCGCGAAGCGATCGCCGGCTTGCCGGAAGGCGCAATCAAGATTCTGGCGCAGAGCGTGGAGACGGCTGCCGGCGTGTTCAGCGCCGGCACCTACCGCAATTGCAGCGCGCGCCTCATCGGCATGACCTGGGGCCCGGAAGATCTCTCCGCCGAGATCGGCGCTTTGGCAAACCGTGACGCCAGCGGCACGCTCACCGAGCCCTATCGTCTGGCGCGCACTATCTGCCTGTTCGGCGCTACCGCCGCGAAAGTGCCGGCCTACGAGACGATCCACGTCGACTTCCGCGATCTCGACGCGTTGCGCCGCGACACGCAAGACGCGCGCCGTGACGGTTTCGCCGGGCGGCTCGCCATCCATCCCGCGCAAGTGGCTGTCATCAACGAGGTGTTCACGCCCGGCGCGGCCGAGATCGAGAAGGCGAAGGCAATTGTCGCCGCCTTTGCCGCCAAGCCCGGCGCCGGCACCGTCGGCATCGACGGCAAGATGTACGACCGTCCGCATCTCGCGCGCGCGCAAGCGCTATTGGAAAGCGTCAAAGGCAAAACCAACGCGGCGCCACTGACCTCCCCTTGAAAAGGGGAGGTCGGCGCGCATAAGCGCGCCGGGTAGGGATCATCTTATAGGCGCTTGATCCCCACCCCGACCCTCCCCTTTTCAAGGGGAGGGAGCGCGCCGTGCGACTTGAAAGGCCGAGCTAATCCCGCTTACGTTTCGCAAAAGCCGAGAGCATGCGGCGCGGCTCCTCGCTCTCGAAAGCGCGAGCGAAGGCATCGATGCCGGCTTGAATTGCCGCGTCGGTCGGCAGTTTCTCCCATTGCTGCATGAGCGCCTTCTGCCGGCGTACCGCCTGCGGTCCGGCGGCAAAGAGCGCGGCGACGATCTTTTCGACTTCGGCGTCGAGTGCCTCGGCAGCGGTCACGCGATTGACCAGCCCCCAGCGCAGCGCCGCTTCCGCGTCGATGATCTCGCCCAGCAGCAAGAGCGCACGTGCCCGGCCAAAGCCGATGAGCTGCGGGATCAGCGCCGCCTCGATCACCGAGGGAATACCCACTTTGACTTCCGGCATGCCGAATTTCGCCCGCGTCGTCGCCACGCGCAGATCGCAGGACACCGCGACTTCGAGGCCGGCGCCGAGCGCGTAACCGTCGATCGCGGCGATGACCGGCACCGGCAGCCGCCGCAGGCAATCGCAGGTTTCATGCACCAGCGCGATAAAGTCCCGCGCGCTTTTTTCGTCGAGCGCCGCCATTTCCGGAATGCTGGCGCCACCGATGAAGGCTTTTTCGCCGGCCCCCCGCAAAACCAACGCGCGCAGGTCCTCGCGCCCGGCCAGGCCGTCGACCGCCGCGATAAAGTCCCGCATCAGGGCGCGATCGAGCGTGTTGAGCTTGGCGCGATTGTCGATCGTGAGAAAGCCGACGCTGCCGCCCGCGCGCGCGTCGAGGCGAAGATCGACGCGCGTCGCGCTCATGATTTGCCGTAGACGGCTTTCGGATCGAACAGCTTCTCGGCGTCGCGGAATTCAAGCTTTGCCCCGCCTTTGCCGAGCGGCAGCGCGCGATAAAAGCACGAGCGGCGCCCGGTGTGGCAGGCGGCGCCAGCCTGCTCGACCTTGAGCCACAGCGCATCCTGGTCGCAATCGACGCGCAGCTCTTTGACACGCTGCACGTGGCCCGAAGTCTCGCCCTTTTTCCATAACGCCTTGCGCGAGCGGCTGAAGTACCAGGCCTCGCCGGTTTCAATGGTGCGCTGAAGCGCCTCCGCGTTCATGTGCGCGACCATCAGCACCTCGCCCGATGCGGCGTCGGTGACGACAGCCGTGATCAAACCGTCGGCGCCGAATTGCGGCGCGAAAGTCGCGCGTTCCTCAATCTCGGATGTCTCAGCCAAACTCGCCTCGCGTCATTTGCGCGGGCAGCTTACTTTTGCGCGCCCCGCAGCATGGTCATGAACCGCACCTGCTCTTCCGCGACGTCGCGGAAGGCGCCGGTGAAGTGCGTGGTCACCGTCAGAGCGCCGGGCTTCTGCACCCCGCGCAGCGACATGCACATATGCTCGGCCTCGATCATCACCGCGACGCCACGCGGTTTGAGAATCTCGTCGATCGCGGTCGCGACCTGCGAGGTCAAGTGCTCCTGCGTCTGCAGGCGCAACGCATAGACGTCGACCAGGCGCGCGAGCTTGGAGAGGCCGACGACGCGATCGGTCGGCATATAGGCGACGTGCGCCTTGCCGAAGAACGGCATCATGTGATGCTCGCAATGCGAGCTGAAGCCGATATCCTTGACCAGAACGAAATCGTCATAGCCGCCGGTCTCGGCGAAGGTGCGGTCGAGCACGTCGGCCGGGCACTCGCGGTAGCCCTGGAAAATCTCCTCATAGGCGTCGACGACGCGCTTCGGCGTCTCCAGCACGCCTTCGCGCTTGGGGTTGTCGCCGGCATAGGCGATGAGCGTGCGCACTGCGGCTTCCGCCTCTTCGCGCGAGGGCCGCGGCACGGCCGGCGTCGGCGCCGCGCGCACGTGTTCGGACAGGCCCTGTTTCGGCCACGGGGTTATCTTGCTGGTCTTGACGTCCATGACGCGTCTCTCCGTTCGACCGGCCTTCAAAGAGGCCGGGGGTGTCACCGGGGCGCGTCGAAATTGGACGCATTCCCTTGTCCGCGAAACCGTTCCGTTCCGCGGGTAGAAAACTATATAATCATTTGTCTGTAGGACACCAAATCCGCCCGGCCCGGCAGGAAAACATCAATGCTCAACGAGGTTTACAACGACCGCATCCTGGAACTGGCGGGCAATATACCCCGCCTGGGCCGCCTTGCCGCGCCGGATGCCTCCGCCACCACGGTTTCCAAGCTCTGCGGCTCGACCGTCACCGTGGACCTGAAAATGAACGGCCCGGTGGTCACCGACTTTGCGCACGACGTGAAGGCCTGCGCGCTGGGGCAGGCCTCGTCCTCGCTGATGGCGCGGCACGTGATCGGGGCGAAATCCGACGAGCTGCGGGCGCTGCGCGAAACGATGCGCAAGATGCTCAAGGAGAAGGGGCCGCCGCCGTCCGGCAAATGGACGGACTTTGCGGTGCTCGAGCCGGTGCGCGACTACAAGGCGCGTCACGCCTCCACCATGCTCACTTTCGACGCGGTGGTGAATGCGATCGAGCAGATCGAAGCCAAGGCCAAGCAGCCGGCCGAGTAGCCTATTTCGTGGACAATTCGGCGCGGTCGCCAAGCAATTTGGCGCAGCTTGCCGCAAGCCGGGGCAGACTCTGCATGGCCCCGGTATTGCCGATGCGGATGCCGGTTGAAGTGACGGCGCTCCTCGTCGTGACGGTCAGCGAATGATCGCCGGCGGCGGCAAAAGCCGAAATGAGCGAAGACGGCACCGTCGCCGTTGCGAAGGTGACGAGCTCATCGGTTTCGCCGTTATGTTGCGAGGATATGACCTTGAGCGGCGCCGAACTGTCGCCGACCGAGAGCGTGACGGCATCGACCGCCGACGGCAGCGGATCGCCGTCGCGGGCGTGGCGCTGCTCGACGTAACTCACGTCATAGGTGCCAGCACCGCCGCAGGCTACGCTCAGGTCGAAACTGCCGATATCCTCACCTTGGAGCGTCAGCGGATGGCGGCGCGCCAGCGCAGCAAGGCCGGAGCCGTCGACCATAGCCCAGCGGCGTTCGCTGATCGCGCTTGGGCTCAAGCCACCCGGAGGAACGGATGCGGGCGGCGTCGCTGCCGCCGCGGCCGGCGGTGTTGCCGCAACCGTTGCCGGCGCACGCTCGGTCGGCGCCGGCGCGACCGTTGCCGCCGCGCGTTCGGGCGGCAGATCGGTGGCGACGCGCATGGCTCTGATTTCATCCGCGGTGAGCCGATGCATCGGCTCCCAAGGCGGGATGCGCAGGGAGAGTTTAAGCATATCGACAGCCGCACCCATGTCGATCGTGTATTGGGCGAGGCTGCCGATGTCGTGCTGAACCAGAACCAGATCCTCGGCCGAGTAATTCGCGGCGGTCGGATCTTCGCGGCGGTCGCCGAGCCAGATCTGATGCACCATCACCCGCGCCTGCGGCGGCACCGTGCGGTGCACGCCGCCGAGCAGCACAAAGGCGCACATCGACTGGCAGTCGGCGCGCGGCGACAACGTCGCGAATGAGCCGTCGGTGTCGACGGCGCGGCCGACGGTGGTGTTGACGCCGAGCGCGCGAATTTCGCGGCCGAGGCTGATGGCGCCGAGTACTGAGCCACCATCGGAGTCGAGCGCCAAAGTCATGCCGCGCAGATCGCGGCCCTTGGCAAACAACTTGAAGTCACGCGCCGTGTCGGCGGTGATGGCGCCGCTTGCGGCGATAAAACTGTGGCAGTGATTGGCGCAAGCCTTCGCCGATCCCACCTTGTGCATTTCGAAATGCATCGGCAGGGCGCGATCGCCCGCTTGCGCGACGGGCATCAACAAAGCCGGCGCCGCCAAAGCGAGCGCATAGAACGACAGGGAACGAATCATCCTTCCCCCTTCTGTGCCTGCTTAGCCCTTGTTTGCGGCGCGGTGACTTCCGCGCTCTTGGCAAGTGTCATGCCGGGCTTGCTGCAGTGCGAACCCCCGCTATTGCGCGGTTTTACTTGAACGAACAGATTCGGGTCTAGTGTAAAATAGCGGCGCTCAGCGGATTTAATGTTCAAATCATGAGCAATCTTATGCACTTGGAACTCTTGCTCGGGCTTTGGTGGTGACGGGATTGGAACTCAAGATGAGGATGGCCGACAAGACGCAATGGCCACGTCTGGCGGGGCGCGGTCTCATCACGCTCTACCGCGTGACGCTCGCGCCATTGATCGGCCCACGCTGCAGGCATCTGCCGACATGCTCGGATTATGCGGACGAAGCGATCACGCGCTTCGGCCTGTGGCCGGGCGGCTGGATGGCGCTGGCGCGGGTTCTGCGCTGCCATCCTTTGGGCACCGCCGGCCTCGATTTCGTGCCGGAGACATTACCGGCGGGGGCACGCTGGTTCCGACCGTGGCGTTACGGGCGCTGGCGCGGCGCCAACGAAACGCCGCCACGCAAGAACATCCACGAGGCGCATTGAGGCAAGAGGCTGTCGATCGCCGTCGCGCCAGGACACGCGCCCGGCGACCGACCGCTCGCTCTGCTTTACCGTTCGGGTTCCATCCTTTACCACTCGGATCCGCGACTGACGCGCGGACGCAGAAATGACAGCCGCTTATGAACGCGCTGCTCGGGTTGGTCTCGTATTGCCCGGCGGCGGTGCGCGCGGCGCCTATCAGGTCGGCGCGCTCAAGGCGATCGCCGAACTTCTTCCGTCCGAAAGAAACCCCTTCCCCATCATTGTCGGGACCTCGGTCGGCGCCATCAACGCCGCGCTGCTCGGCTGCCACGCCGAAAATTTCAAAGACGGCGCCGCCAAGCTTGCGAAGCTGTGGTCGAACATCCGCACCAGCGATATCTATCGGACCGACCTTGCCACTGTCGCGCGGTCCAGTTTGCGCTGGTTGCTGTCGTTGACGTTCGGCGGACTTGGCATCGCCAATCCGCAATCCTTTCTTGAAAACGAGCCGCTCGCGCGTCTGCTCGAGCGCGAGCTCGATCTGTCTCGCATAGCCGTCGCCATCGAGAAAAACGACCTGCGTGCCGTCGGCATCACCGCGTCCAGCTACAATCGCGGCATTGCCATCACCTTCGTTGAAGGGGGTGACGATATTCCGGAATGGCAGCAAGCCCGTCGACACGGTTTGCGCTGCAGGCTCACTTTGGATCACATCCTCGCGTCGGTGGCGTTGCCTTTCGTCCTTCCGGCCCACCGCATCGGCTCGGAATATTTCGGCGACGGTTCCTTGCGCCTGACCGCTCCGCTCAGTCCCGCCATCCGGCTTGGCGCCGACCGCATCCTCGTGGTCGGAATGCGCGACCTCAAAAGGGACAGCACTCCCGTGCAACCTCCGCCCTACCCGACGCTCGGCCAGCTTGCGGGCTACATGCTCGACCTCATCTTCCTTGACAATCTCGATGCCGACATCGAGTGGTTGCGCCGCCTCAACGACATGTTGACGAAGCTTGGCCCGAACGAACCGGCGCCGTCACAGATGCGCAAGATCGACGTGATCAGCATTGACCCGTCGCGCGACTTGCGCGGCATCGCGGGCCGCCACGCGCACGAAATGCCAAGGACAATCCGCATGCTGATGCGCGGCATCGGAGCCTGGGATTCGGAGTGGCGTCTGGCGAGCTATCTTTTGTTTGAGCCGCCCTATATTCGCGAGCTCATCGCGCTCGGCTACGAAGATGCGATGGCTCGCGGCGATGAGATTGCCGCCTTCCTGCAGGGTTGACGAATTTGCGGATCTGGACGCGGTTGCGCCGCCGAAATCATCTGCTATATGCAATCGCGTGACGCTTACCTGCGCTCGTTCGCAGGAGTGAGCAGAAGGAGACGCTCATGGTCGCACTGACCTTTCCCGACGGCGCACGCCGGGATTATCCCCAAGGCACAACCGGCCTCGACATCGCCAAGGGCATCTCGCCCTCGCTCGCCAAACGCACCGTCGCCATGGCGCTCGACGGCACGCTCGCCGATCTCGCCGACCCCATCGAGAAAGACGCCAAGATCGAATTCCTGACGCGCGAAGATCCGCGCGCGCTCGAATTGATCCGGCACGATGCCGCTCACGTCTTGGCGGAAGCCGTGCAATCGCTGTGGCCGGGCACGCAAGTCACCATCGGGCCGGTAATCGACAACGGCTTCTACTACGACTTCTTCCGCAACCAGCCGTTCACGCCGGAAGACCTGCCGGTCATCGAAAAGAAGATGAAGGAGATCGTCGCCCGCGACAAACCCTTCACCAAGGAAGTGTGGTCGCGCGAGCAGGCGAAGAAAACCTTCCGCGACATGGGCGAGAATTTCAAGGTCGAGCTGATCGACGCCATCCCGGCCGACCAGCAGATCAAGATCTACAAGCAGGGCGACTGGTTCGATCTCTGCCGCGGTCCGCACATGACTTCGACCGGCAAGATCGGCAACGCCTTCAAGCTGATGAAGGTCGCGGGCGCCTATTGGCGCGGCGATTCGAACAACCCGATGCTCACCCGCATCTACGGCACGGCGTTTGCCAAGCAGGAAGAGCTCGACGCCTATCTCAAGCAGATCGAGGAAGCGGAGAAGCGCGACCACCGCAAGCTCGGGCGTGAGATGGATCTCTTTCATTTCCAGGAGGAGGCGCCGGGTTCGGTGTTCTGGCACCCGAAGGGCTGGACCTTGTTCCAGCAACTGGAAAGTTATATCCGCCGCCGCCAGCTCGAATTCGGCTTTGCCGAAGTCAACGCGCCGCAACTCATGGACTCATCGCTCTGGGTCGCCTCCGGCCACATGGCGACCTTTCGCGAGGCCATGTTCCTCACGCAGCCGCGCGAGGAGGACGAGCGTGTCTTCGTCATCAAGCCGATGAACTGCCCCGGCCATATCCAGATCTTCAAGAACGGGCTCAAGTCCTACCGCGACCTGCCCTTCAAGCTCGCCGAGTTCGGCAAGGTCCACCGCTTCGAGCCGTCGGGCGCCTTGCACGGGCTGATGCGCGTGCGCGCCTTCACGCAGGACGACGCGCATGTCTTCATCACCGAAGACCAGATCGCCGAGGAGTCGCTCAAGATCAACAACCAGATCCTGTCGATCTACGAGGACTTCGGCTTCTCCGATGTTTCGATCAAATTCTCCGACCGTCCGGACAAGCGCATCGGTGACGATAAGGTCTGGGACAAGGCGGAAGCAGCCCTGATGGCGGCGCTGAAGCAAAGCGGCCGCCCGTGGACGCTCAACAAAGGCGAAGGCGCCTTCTACGGCCCCAAGCTCGAATACGTGCTGCGCGACGCCATCGGCCGCGACTGGCAATGCGGCACGGTGCAGGTCGATCTCAACATGCCGGGACGGCTCGGTGCCTTTTACATCGACGAGCAATCCAACAAGGTGACGCCGGTCATGCTCCACCGGGCGATGTTCGGCTCGCTGGAACGCTTCACCGGCATCATGATCGAGCATTATGCCGGCCATCTGCCGCTGTGGCTGTCGCCCACGCAGGCGGTCGTCGCCACCATCACCGACGACGCCAACGACTATGCGCGCGCGGCGATCGAAGCCGCGCGCAGAACCGGACTGCGCGTCGCCGGCGACCTGCGCAACGAGAAGATCAATTACAAGGTGCGCGAGCACTCGCTCGCCAAGGTGCCGGTACTGCTGGTGGTCGGCAAGAAAGAAGCGGCCGAGCGCACCGTCTCAGTGCGCCGCCTCGGCCAGGAGAAGCAGGAGGTGCTGCCGCTCGACGCCGCGCTGAAAGCGCTCGCCGGGGAAGCGGTCCCGCCTGACGTCGGACGCATGCGAAACGCCGCGTAAACAAGGGAGGATAAGCAATGCCTAAAGGCTACTGGGTGACCACCTATCGCTCGATCAAGGACCCCGACAAGCTTGCTGCCTACGCCAAGATGGCGCCGGTCGCGCTGGCGCCCTTCGGCGTCAAATACATCGTGCGCGGCACCGCTGCCGCAACCTTTGAGCACGGCATCAAGCAGCGCGTGGTCATCAGCGTCTTCGACAGCGTGCAAAAGGCGATCGAAGCCCACGACTCGCCGGCCTATCAGGAAGCTGTGCGCGTGCTCGGTGACGGCGCCGAGCGCGACGTGCGCATTGTCGAAGGCCTGGAATAGCGCTTAGCTATTTCTGCTCGGCGATATAGGCCGCGAGATCGGCGGCGTCGTTGCGCGTCAATCCAATGTCCGCCATTTGCGGATGCGGCGACAGCAGATAAAACGCGACCTTGGCGGCATCGAAGCCCGGCGTCTTGGCGATTGCCGAGAACGGCGGAGCTTGCGTCGAGCCGGTCTTCTGCTCGGAGGAGACGATGTGGCAGGAGGCGCACCAGCGCTTGGCAATCACTTCCCCGTGGCCGGCGTCGGCAGCGCGTGCGGCAAAAGGCAGCGCCAGCGCCGCCACCGAAAGAAGTCCACAGAACATTGTGCGCTTCGGCGTCGGCTGGGCAAGCATGTGTGTGTTCCTGTTGGTCGTGAGAATTCCGCAGACGGGATATAGCAATACCTAGCCGCCGGTCGCCAGCCGTCCTGGCCTGCCTAGTTCGGCAATCGGCGGCCCCTCAAGCTGGGCGAGAAAGCGCTCCGCCCACTCGCCGAGATCGTTCTGTGCCAAGATCCGATAATTGACCGCGTGGCGCTGCCGCCTCTCGTCGAGCGACATCGACAGCGCGCGGTTGATGGCCAGCGCCACGCCTTCGTGGTCGTAGGGGTTGACCAGAAGCGCGGCTGTGAGTTCACGCGCCGCCCCCGCAAAGCGCGAGAGAATGAGCACACCCGGGTCCTCCGGATTCTGTGCCGCCACATACTCCTTGGCGACGAGGTTCATGCCGTCTCGCAACGGCGTGACCAAGGCAGCACGCGCCGCCCGGTAGAGCCCGGCAAGCGCGGTACGGCTATAGGCCTTGTTGATGTAGCGCAGCGGCGTCCATGACGGCTCGCCGAAGCGGCCGTTGATGCGGCCGACGAGCTCGCCGACGGTTCGCTCGATGTCGCCGTATTCGGGAATGCCGGCGCGGCTGCGCGGGGTGATCTGCAGATAGGTGACATTGCCGTGCCATTCCGGGCAGATCGTGAGGAAGCGCTCGAAAGCGTTCATGCGGTCCGGCAGGCCCTTGGAGTAGTCGAGCCGGTCGACGCCGATGATCATGGCGCGGCCGGACAGGCTTTCCAGCACCTCGCGCACGAAAGCAGAGCCCACGGCGCGCCGAGCAAGCCGCGAGAAAACCTCCGTTTCGACGCCCACCGGGAATTGCCCGATGTCCACCGTGCGGCCCTCGAAGGAAAAGCTTTCGCTGCCGACACGCTTGAGGCCGCACTCGCTCGCCAGATATCGGGAAAAATTCATCGCATCGACCTCGGTCTGGAAGCCGACAAGATCGTAATGGCCGAGCGAAGGGATGAGCCGTTCGTGGTTGGGCAGCGCCGTCAGGATTTCGGGCGGCGGACAGGGAATATGCAGGAAGAAACCGATTTTGTTGCGGTGGCCGCGCTCGCGCAACGCGCGCGCAAACGGGATCAGGTGATAGTCGTGCACCCAGACGACGTCGTCGGGGCGAAGCAGCTTCTCCAGGTTCGAAGCGAAATACTCGTTGACGCGAAAATAGCCGGACAGGTCGCGGCGCGTGAACTCGGCAAGATCGAGCCGGTAATGCAGGATGGGCCATAGCACGCGGTTGGCAAAGCCGTTGTAGAACTCCTCGTAGTCGTCCTTGCGCAGGCCCGTGGTAACGTAGGTGACGTTCTCGCGCTCGATCGTTTTCATCGAGCCGGGATCGTCTTCTGCGACGCGACCGCTCCAGCCGAACCAGATGCCGCCGCGTTTTCGCAGCGCCGGCCGAATAGCAACCTCGAGCCCGCCGGCCCTGGCTCCGCCGTCAGGCACACCGACCCGATTTGAGACTACGACGAGCCGCGCCAATAACGGTCTCCCCAGCTACGCGACAATTTGATCGCTGTTAAAATCAACCCTGACATCGAATAGGTCTGCGGAAAATTGCCCCACAATTTTCCGGTCACCGGATGCACGTCTTCGGACAAGAGGCCGTAACGATTTCGCAGCCGCAGCGCATCGACGAACATGTCGCGGGCCTCTTCGCGCCGTCCCGTCTCCCAGATTGCATCGATAAGCCAAAATCGGCAAATCAAAAAGGCCGTCTCCGGCAGGCCAAAATCGTCAGCAGCGACATACCTCATAACGTGGAAGTCGCGGCGAAGTTCACGTTCGATGGCTTTCACAGTGGACACAAAACGCGGGTCGTCGGGCGGCAACAGCCCGATTTCGGCGAGAAGCAGCGCACTTGCGTCGAGATCGTCGCTGTCGAATGCGGCGGAAAACGCGTTGAGTTTCGGATTAAAGGCGCGCCGCAGCAGCTCCTCGCGAATTCCCGCAGCGATCTTGCCCCAATATTGGGCGCGGTCGCCGAGGCCGAGGCTGTTGGCAATGGCTTCGAGCCGGTAGAGGCCCGCCCAACACATCGCCACCGAATGCGTGTGCACGCGCTTGCGTCCGCGATATTCCCAGATGCCGGAGTCCGGCGTCATCGCGACCTTGGCGGCCTGCTCGCCGATCGGCTCAAGCAGGCGGAACAAAGCCTCGTCGCCGGGCCGCGGCAGGCGCCGGTCAAAAAACATCGGCGCCGCCGCCATGATGATGCTGCCATAGACGTCGTGCTGATCCTGCGCCCAGGCGGCGTTGCCGATGCGCACAGGCCCGTCGCCGCCGAAGCCGGCGAGCAGCGGCGCGTCGCGCTCTTCCAGCGGATCGGTGTGCACGACGCCGTAGAGCGAGCGCAGCCGGTCGGCGCGGCCCGCGGCGATCGTCAGGATATAGGAGATGAAGTCCTCCATCGTGTGCGTGGCGCCGATGCGGTTGAGCGCGCGCACGACGAAGAAGGCGTCGCGCATCCAGCAGAAGCGGTAATCCCAGTTCCGTCCGGTGCCCGCGCATTCGGGGATCGAGGTGGTGAGCGCGGCGACGATCGCGCCGGTCTCCTCGAAGCTGCACAGCTTGAGCGTGATCGCGGCGCGGATGATCTCCTCCTGCCAGTCGATCGAGAAGGCGAGGCGCCGCACCCATTCCAGCCAGTAGTCGCGGGTGCGGTCGGCGAATTCGCGGCAGGTGATCTCGAGCGTGCCGCCGAACGGCTCGTCGACGCCGAACACCATGTGCATCGGTCGCGTCAGCACGAAAGGCGCCTCGCTCTCGATGTAGGACAGCGGCACGTCGGTCGTCACCCGCACGCCGACCTCGTCGCGCCAGAAGCGGATGTGATTGCTGCCGGAGGTGCGCGTCACCACGGGCTTGCCGTAATGCTCGGTCACGCGCACGCGAATGGAAATCCGCGGCGTGCCGGCGATCGGCTCGACGATACGGATGAGCTGCGGCGGACGGAAGATGCGGCCGTATTCGACGAAGCGCGGAGCGAAATCGGTGATGCGAACGGCGGCGCCGTTGCGGTCGACGAGTTCGGTGACCACGATCGCGGTGTTGCGCGCATATTGCGAGCGCGTCTCGGCGAAGCCGTCGAGAAGGACGTCGGTGAAGCCCTTTTCCTCGGTGCCCGAGAGCAGCCGGCTGAAGACCGGATCGCTGTCGTAGCGAGGCAGGCACCACCAGACGATGCGAGAAGAAGGCTCGATGAGCGCCGCAGTGCGGCCGTTGCCGATCACGGCAAGGTCAAGCCCGTAATCGGTCATGCGGGCGCACCCTGACCGCGCGCGGCCAACTGCCTGAGAGCACGACGAACCTCTGCCGGCGATTCAAAGATGCCGGCCAATCCGGCGAAATGCCGCCCGACTGAAAACCCCACGCCCTTGAGCTCCGGCAGCACCGCAAATACGGATTCGTCGGTGACGTCGTCGCCGATAAAAACCGGACGGCGGCCGGCGAAAGGGGGGTTCGTCATCAGCTCGCGCACGGCCTGGCCTTTGGTCACTCCCGGTCTTTTCACCTCGAACACGAACTTGCCCGACTGCACCTCGGTCGCCTCGCCGGGAAAAGCGGCGCGCTCGGCGTCGATCGACGCGCGCAAGTGGTCCTCGTGGTGCGGCACGTTGCGATAATGCAGCGCCAGCGAATAGCCCTTGTCTTCGACCACGATGCCCGAGCCCGGTTTCGCCGCGCCGGCGAGCTGGCGGCGCATGTCGTGCGGCAGCGGCGGGGCGCCGTGCACGATCTCGCCGGGACGCAAACGCGTCTCGGCGCCGTGGCCGCCGATCGTGGGCAGTTCGAGCGGCGCAAACAATCTGTCGATGTCGACAATCGGGCGGCCGCTGACCAACGCCAGGGCGCCGCCGAGTTGTCGCGACAAGCGCTGCAGCAGGTCGCGCAGCTCGGCGGATACATGCACCTCGCTTGGCGACGGCTTGATGTCGATCAGAGTGCCGTCGACGTCGAGCAACAGGGCGATCTTATTGGAATCGAGACTCGGAAGTTCCATTGGCGCACCGTTCCCAACACATGCGTGGGCGAATTTGTTCCGGCAATAGGTATATATGCCGATTCCGGTTCGCCGTCAGCGCGCCAAAACCTCGATGTCGCCGTCGACGCCGGTGACGACCTTAAATTCACGTTCGTAAACTTTGCCTTCGTTGCGGGCGATGGCACGGTATTCGCCTTCGGCAAGAATGACGCGCGGGAAGGCGCCAAGCGCCTCCTTGATCACGTCGCCGCCGGGCGTGAGCACCGACCAGGCCGTGCTAGCCAGCGCCTCGCCGCCCTTCTCCGTGACCAGTTTGAGGGTGATTGCCGCGGCACGGTGGGTGACGGTGATGTCGGTGAGCTTGCCGGCCTGCACGCGAATATCCGAGCGCACGACCGAGTTGGCATCGCCGTAGTTTGAAACGACGTTGTAGGCGCCTTCCGGCAGGATCACGACATCGCTGGTCATCACATGCTCGGCGATTGGACGCCGGTCGCCGCCTTCGAATTGGCTGCCTTTGTAAACGTCGAAGGAAATCTGCCCGGCCGGAATGCGCACATCGCCGACCTTGCCTTCGAGGCGCAGGCCGCCGGCCGGCAGATCGAACTCCTCATGCATGCTGTCGCCGGAAAGCGTCACCGGTCGTACGGCTGTGGCGAGACCGAAGCCGACATGCACGACATAGGAGCCCGCCGGCAGCACCAAAGTGGGCGCCGGCGATTTGTCTTCCTTGATCAGCGCATATTTTCCGTTGCCGTCCGGCCTGGCGGCATAGACGCGCCAGGTGAGGCCGCCGGTGATCGGCCCTGCGTCCTTGCCAAAGCGGGCGTCAAGAGCAAGCGCGACCTGTCCCGCCGGCACCATCGGCAAAGGCGCGCGCTCAATGGCACTCGCCGGAGGCGCGAGCACATTGGTCGGAGCGCTCATGCTGCCCCCGTTGGGCGCCGACCAGCCCGCCGATGGCGAATTCGAAAACACGGAGTTCTGCGCCGCCGCCACGTGCGGCAAAAGCAGCATGGCGAGCACAATCAACGGCCAGCGCCGGGCTTGCCGGACAACGGTGTTGCTCCCCCTGCTCATGCGCCGCCGTTTTCGACGCAAATCGCGGCGATTTCAAGCCGTTGCGCCGGTTTGTCACTGCCCGGGCGCTATGCTAGGCGCAACCGCTATTTCCGCCGCGGAACGCCTTGTCATGCCCGATGCGCTGCAATTGCTGAAGACGCGCCGTTCGGTCAAGCCGATGGAATTGACTGGCCCGCCGCCGACGCGCGAGCAGATCGACACGCTGCTCGCCATCGCCTCGCGGGTGCCCGATCACGGCAAGCTCACGCCCTGGCGCTTCATCGTGTTCGAGGGCGCGGGGCGCAAAACCGCCGGCGAAAAAATCGCCGCGGTATTTCAGGCCGATCATCCCGAGGCCACCGCCGACCAGATCGCCTTCGAGCGCAACCGGCTGGCGCGCGCGCCGCTGGTGATTGCGGTCGTCAGCCGCGCCGCGCCGCACGTGAAGATCCCGGAATGGGAGCAGCAGCTCTCGGCCGGGGCCTCCGCCATGAGCCTGGTGATCGCCGCGCATGCCATGGGCTTTGCCGCGAGCTGGATCACCGAATGGTATGCCTATGACCGGCGCGTTCTCGAGGCCCTCGGGCTGGCGCCGAACGAACGCGTTGCGGCATTTGTGCATATCGGCATGCCGGCGAAGCCGCCCGAGGAGCGCGACCGCCCCACCCTTGCCGACGTCGTCACGCGCTTCGGCGGCTGACCGGGCTCGAAACGTTTCGGCCATTCAGGCGTTTACCCTAACGTAATTGTCGAGGCACATCCTCACGTCACGTTTCGGTCACAAGGCTCCGCCAGCAATTTTCACCATACCGGCGTGAAAGGCTTGTCGGCGCGGGGCGCCGACCGAACAATTGGGGCCTGGGGAGATTGTTTTGGTTTTCGAAGGTCTGTTCGCGCGAGGACGCAATGGCGGTGATCGCTCCGCCGAAGCCGTCATCGCGCCGTCGGTAAAGCCGGAGCTCGTCCGCCCGACCATTGGGCTTGCGCTCGGCGGCGGCGCCGCGCGCGGTTTTGCCCATATCGGCGTGATGCGCACGCTCATCGCGCACGGCATTGTGCCCGACGTCATCGTCGGCACGTCAATCGGCGCGGTGGTCGGCGGTTGCTACGCCGCGCAAGAGCTCGACTCGCTGGAAACTTGGTCGCGCGCGCTGACCGTGCGCAGCGTTCTGAGCTACCTCGACCTCAGCCTGTCGGGCGCCGGCCTGATCCGCGGCGACACTCTCGCCGCGCGGCTCGAGAGCGCCCTCGTCCAAAAGCGCATCGACGACCTGTCCATCCGCTTTGCGGCCATTGCCACCGAATTCAACACCGGCCACGAAATCTGGCTGACGCGCGGTCGCCTTGCCGAAGCGCTGCGCGCCTCTTACGCGCTGCCCGGGATCTTCCCGCCGGTGCGCATTGGCGGGCGCTGGCTCGTCGACGGCGCGCTGGTCAATCCAGTGCCGGTGTCCGCGGCGCGCGCGCTCGGCGCCCGCCTGGTGATCGCCGTCAATCTCAATGCCGATATTTTTGGCCGCGGCACGATCATCTCCGATCATGGGTCCGACGAGAGCGACGAAGCGGCGGCGCAAACGCCACGCGGGCTGCGCGGCGTCTTCACCGGCAAGCAATCGTTCCGCCAATTCTTCGGCACGCGCACGCGGCCGGGCATCCCGACGGTCATGGTGGAAGCCTTCAACGTCATGCAGGACCGCATCACCCGCGCGCGCCTTGCCGGCGATCCGGCCGACGTGCTGATCAGTCCGCGGCTCGGTCATATCGGGTGGTTCGATTTCCACCGCGCCGCCGAAGCGATCAGCATCGGCGCGGAGACGATGGAAAAATCGATCGACGGCGTAACCGAAGCGGTCGCCGCGCTGTCACACCCAGCGAGCGCCAACGGCGGCGGCAAGTAACGTTCTTTCTTCAAGCCGTGCGGATGTAGTCGCGCATCGCTTCCGATTCGCGCTCGATCTCGTCGACGTGGTGTTTGACGACGTCGCCGATCGAGACGATGCCGACAACTTGACCCCCGGTCATGACCGGCATGTGGCGGAAGCGGCCCGCCGTCATCCGCTCCATGATCGAGGCGCAGGTTTCATCCTCGTCGCAGGTCGCAACGTCGCGCGTCATCGCCTGCCCGACCGGCAGCGCGAGCGCCTCGGCGCCGCGCGCGGCGATCGTGCGCACGATGTCGCGTTCCGACAATATCCCAGCGAGCCGGCCTCCCGCGCCGAGGATGACCACCGCGCCGATGCGCCGCGCGGTGAGAACCTTTGCCGCAGCCGCCAGCGTTGCGGTCGGTTCGATGCTGATAAGAGTGCCGCCCGAAGCTTTGGCGGCCAGAATCGCTTTCACGTTCATGGGCCACCTCCTGCTCCCGGAGGCGCAAAGCCGCGACTCCGGGTCCAGCAAAACGATCCTCCCCCCTCCCCGGTTCCGTCAAGGCCTTCGCCGTGCAGCGCGGCAATTCAATGCGGCGCCGGATACTCGTCGGCCGGCGGGTCGAACCAGGAAAAAAGCAGAAGCCCGGCGAGAAAGCCGCCGATATGCGCTTGCCACGCCACCATCTCGCCCATGCCGGCGACGGGAATCGAGCCGATCCCGAACAGAAGATTGATGCCGAACCAGACGATCACGAAGGCGAATACGCGAAAATCGAAGAGCACAAAAAGCAGCGGAATCGCCGGGACATGAAAAGGGTCGACATCCTCCCGCCGCGGGCTGAGCGGCCCCCCGCGCTGAAAGGCAAAGCGCATGGCGCCGGCCATGGTGCCGGAGATCGCCGCGGAAGCGCCGATGACAACTGTATTGTCCGTGCCGTGGGTGAACAGATGCGCCATGGCGCCGGCGGCGGCCGTCACCGCGAAAAAGGTGAGAAAGCGCGCCGGCCCGAAGCGGCGCGCAACCGCCGAGCCAAAGGGAAGAAACCAGATGGTGTTGACGCCGAGGTGAATCCAGTTGGCGTGGATCAGCGAATAAGTCACGAACGTCCAAAAATCGGCGCCGACGCCGCCGGGCATGATCTGCCCCAGCAGCCGCGACGTGTTGTCGTAACGCGCGGGAATGAAGGCAAAGAGGTCGATAAAGTACTGGTCTTGCGCCGGCGTGAGCAGCCATAGGCGCACGACGTGAACGACGACGAACACCGCCACGAGGAACGTTACGACCGGCGGAATGTTGAAGAGCGGTTCGCGCTGCAATGACAGAGTTCGCACAGTGGGTTTAACCCACATAGGCCGCCCCGGCAGCTTCCCGCAAGTGAACGTTTCTTCACCGCCAACAGAAATGAATGGGTTGTTTGCCTGCCGCGCGACGCCCGATTTTTATGGATTGCCGGCGACCTCAGCGAGGCCGGTCGCTGTGGCAAGGCGACTGCGATGTTAACGCTAAGACGCGCTGGCCAAGGCGTTTGCCTGGCTCTGCCTCCGCCGCGGCATACGTCCTGCTCCATCCTCTCCGTCGCGGCGAAAACCGGCGTTTGCTGTCCCGATCGGGGACAGAAACGGCGCGGCAATTGTGTCGCGACGGAACAGGCGGCCCCTATGAAACACGCTTCCACGCGCGCGCTATTCTCCTATTGGCAAGAAAGGCGCGGCAGCCGGCCGGCGCCGACGCGCGACGAGATCGACCCCAGGGCTATTGCGCCGGCGCTCGGCGACACCTTCACGCTGTCGGCTGATTTCGCCGATCAACTTCGTTTCTGCCTTGCCGGCACGCGCGTCTGCGCGCTGTTTTGCCGCGAGATCAAAGGCGAGGTGTTTTCGCACCTGTGGCGCGAGACGGACCGCCGGACCATCGAAGACGTGCTCGGTATCGTTACCTGCGAAACCGAGGCCGTGGTCACAGGACTCGCCGGCAAGGCCGAGGACGGCGCCAGCGCCGATTTGGAGATGCTGTTATTGCCGCTCGCGCTCGCCGGCCGCGCGCGCACCTGCGTCCTCGGCGTTCTGGTGCCGGCAACGCCGACCTACTGGATCGGCGTCAAGCCGATCGTTGGCCTTTCGCTCAAGGCTGTGCGCCACCTTGGCGTCGAGACGGCCGCAGGCTCGTTTGGGCCGCCCGAAGGTAGCCGATTGCGGCATGGCTTTACGGTCTATAGCGGCGGTCGCGATGACGAGCCCGCCGAACAGGCCGGCTAAACGCGCCGTTAACGATAGCGCCATAGGCTCGCTCACGACCCCGGGAAATTCGCACTAAACGCCCGCCGCGCCATGGCACTGCCGCTGACAAAACCGAAGTTTCTGCCGCTGGCCGAAGAGCGCCGCAAGCACCAGCGCGTCAAGGTCAATCTGCTCGGCCGCTATATGCTCGCCGACCGGCGCGAATTCCCCTGCCAGGTGGTCAACATGTCGCCGGGCGGCATGTTGCTCGTGGCGCCGGTCGTCGGCGAGCCCGGCGAGCGCGTCATCGCTTACATCGACCACCTCGGCCGCCTGGAAGGCAAGATCGCGCGGCGCGTTGAAAACGGTTTCGCCATGACGATCACGGCGACCTTGAGAAAGCGCGACAAGCTTGCCGCCCAGCTCACTTGGCTTGCCAACCGGCAGATCCTCAACCTGCCGGAAGACCGCCGCCACGGCCGCTTTGTGCCGAAGAACCCGATGGCGCGCCTCACGCTGCCGAACGGCACCAACGTCGCCTGCCGCGTCATCGACCTGTCGCAGTCGGGTGCGGCGATTTCGATTGCCGAGGCGCTGCGGCCTCCCGTCGGCGCCGCCGTGACCATCGGCAAAACCCCGGGCCGCGTGGTCCGTCACATCGAGGACGGCTTCGCCGTCGAATTCACGCGCCTGCAGCACCCCGATTTCATCGAAGAAAACGTCACCGGCGATTTACAGTAAGCGCCCGGTAAACTTCCGACCAGCGCGGCAAGGCACGCATCGATGCGGATGACGCGTCCATTGCGGCCGGACGCCGCCACCGCGCGGCATCGCCAATGGTAAATTCGGGAGCGCCGAAGGCGCAGCCGCGGCCGCTCGACGGCACGCGATCGATTAATGCATAAAGTTTTACGCGAATTGTAATCGCTAAGATTTTAAGCGAATTCGATTCCAAGTTTTACTGTATTCGCCTCTTTCTTTACTTGCATTCGTCTCAAAATGACTTGCGGAACTTAGCCGCGCCGAAAAATCTTTGTGGCAATTGTGGTCCCAAGAAGACGGGAAGGGGCCACAAATGGGCAGGCAGTTCAAACGAGGCATCGGTGCGCTTGCCGCAGCCGTCATCGGCTGCGCGATGGTGCTGGCGCCGGTCAAGAGCGCGGCAAGCGAGCATACCGCCTCGCTCGGCGGTTCGAGCAACAGCGAGCGGTCAAGTTTCATCGCCGTCGGCGCGGCCACACGCGCACCGATCGGCTGGGTCGAGTTCTGTATCCGCTACAAAGGCGAGTGCGACACCAAGGCATCGGCGCCGCGCGACATCGTGCTCACGGCCAAGGCCTGGGCCGACATGGTCAAGGTCAACAACTGGGTGAACCAGAACATCCAGCCGATGACCGACCTCGAGCACTGGGGCGTGGTCGAGCAATGGGATTATCCCGACGACGGCAAGGGCGACTGCGAGGACTACGTGCTGCTCAAGCGGCGCATGCTGATGCAAGCCGGCTGGCCGCGCGAGGCGCTGCTCATCACCGTCGTGCGCGACAAGAAGAATGAGGGCCACGCCGTGCTGACGGTGAAGACCAACCGCGGCGAATTCATTCTCGACAATCAGGAGCAAGGCATCCTGCCCTGGAACAAGACCGGCTACCACTTCGTCAAGCGGCAGTCGCAGTCCGATCCCAACCTTTGGGTTTCACTCGGCGAGCCTCCGGCAGCGCCGCCCATCGTCTCGGCGCGCTGAGCACCAGTTAAGGAGAATTCGCGGGTCCGGTCACGTCCCCACCCCTCCCCGTCCCCAGACCGGGTCCGCGAGCGGCCGCCCTCCCCCAGGGGCGGCCGCACCTTTTTTTGCGCAACCTTTCACGCGATTGTCATTGCGGCGCCTGTCCGACGGCGTTTGCTGCGCGTTGGCTGCCGGGGGCTGTTCAAGGGAACGCAAACCATGGAACAGCGAATAGACCTCACCAAAGCAAACCCGGCCGTATACAAGGCCGTCGCGGCGTTGCAAGCCTATGTGGATCAGACGAGCCTCGAACCGAAGCTGCGCGAGCTCGTCAAGATCCGCGCCTCGCAGATCAACGGCTGCGCATTCTGCCTCATCATGCACACGCGCGACGCCCGCAAGCTCGGCGAAACCGACGACCGCATGCATCTGCTCAATGCCTGGCGCGAGGCGCCGGTATTCAGCAATCGCGAGCGCGCGGCGCTGGCTTGGACCGAGGCTTTGACGCTCGTTTCATCCTCGCACGTTCCCGACGACGTCTACGACGAGGTGCGGCAAGTCTTCACCGAAAGCGAAATCATCGACCTGACCGCCGCTGTGCTGGCGATCAACACCTGGAACCGGATCGCCATTGCCTTCCGCGCGCCGCCGCAGGTGAGCGCGCCGTCGATTGCGGCTTGAAACTAGCGGACCGGCTTGAGCGCCTTGGCGTATTGCTTCCAGCGCTCGACGTAGACGTCGGCGCCCTCGCGGATCAATGCAATGGTCTTGTCGTTGACGCTGCGGATGACGCGCGCCGGTGCACCGACGATCAGCGAATGGTCGGGAAAACTTTTGCCTTCGGTCACCACGCTGCCGGCGCCGACCACCGAATGGTTGCCGATTTTCGTGCCATTGAGCACGATCGCGCCCATGCCGATCAGCGTGTCGTCGCCGATCGTGCAGGCGTGCAGGATGACGTTGTGGCCGATGACGCAGTTCGAGCCGATGGTCAGCGGCAGCCCGGGGTCGGTGTGCAGAGTGCAATTGTCCTGGATCTGCGAGCGCTCGCCGAGCTCGATCCATTCGTTGTCGCCGCGCAACACCGCGCCGAACCAGACGCTCGCCTCGCGTTTGAGCCGCACGCGGCCGATGAGCACCGCGGTGTCGGCAACCCAATATTCGCCCTCGCCGGGAAATTCAGGTTTGACGCCATCAAGCTCGTATATCGGCATGCCCGCTCCTTTGCCGGCTCAACTTTCGCAATGAAAGCGGAAAATTGGAAGCGGCTCAGGCCGCGAGCAGGCCGCAGGCCTCCAGCGCCGAGAGCAGCACGATCCCCGACATCAGGCTCCAGAAGCCGGCGATCAGGGTCGCCAGGAACACGAATTCGAAGCGGCGGCCCTGCTCGGCGCGGCCGATCAAGGTGTTGCGCATGATCAGGAAAGGCGCCGCGATCAGCAGCAGCGGCACGAGGCCGAGCGTCGCCGCCGAAGCGCCGGCCGAGAGCAGACTGAAACTCGGCAGCCTGTCGGTCGCGAGCTGGTAGCCCGACGCAAAAAGTCCGGCGACGGCAAAGCCGAGCACCAGCGAATACAGCATTTGCAGGGATTCGACGGACATCGGCCACAACGCAATACTGAGGCCTTTTTTTTCGCAGAGCGCACGTGCGCGCGCCAGCCATTCCTTAATGCAAGGTTAACGGTGCGAGCCGCCGCCCGCCCCGCCCGCGTGACATAATCGCGTTTGATTCGACGCAAGAGGACACGCATGGCCGCAGATGCCGAGAATTCGACGCGGCGGCGCCGCAGCGGCGCCAACCCGCTTACCGGCCCCCTCGTGCTGTTTGCCGCCGCCGCATTCGCCGCCGTCGCCTACATCGCCTACGTGCTGTGGCCGCGCTGGCCGGACGTGCCGGTATCGCTCGATGCGCCGGCGCTGCCGATCACGGTCGCCGGCGTCACCTTCAACATCGAGCCGGCGGCGATCCGCATGGCGGTGCAGCGGCGGCCGGGCACGCAAGCGCGCGTCGACCTCGATTATCTGTGGCCCTCGCTCGCCCCGCCCGACCCGGCGAACAAGCCGACCGTCGGCGCGCCGGTCGATCCCAATGTGCGGCTGTTCGTGACCATTGCCGCCGGCGACACGACGCTGCCGCTGATGCAGCGCGTGCTCGACATCTATCCGCGCTATCTGGCGCCGCAACCGGCGGCCGGTCCCGCAGGACTGACGCTGCGCGGCTTCCGCGACGGCACCCCCTACCGGGACGAGGAGCTTGCCTTCGACGCGACAGAGCCGGCGCATTTCCTCGCCCGCTGCTCGCTGCAGGGCGTGGTCAATTCCGGCGTCTGCCTCATGGAGCGGCGCATTGGCAACGCCGACATCACCATCCGCTTTCCGCGCGACTGGTTGCCCGACTGGAAAAACGTCGCCGCCGGCGTTGACCGGCTCATCGCCCGCCTGCACCCGAATTAGCCGCCGCCCGCGGCCGATGATAGTCTTGCGGCGATGCCGACAAAACCGGACACGTTTCGCATTGGCACCGGCGCAGGCTTTTCCGCGGACCGGCGCTCGACCTTGCCCGTCACGGCGCGCTCGACGTCATGGTGCTCGAGTGCCTGGGCGAGCGCACCGTCGCCTTCGCCCACCGCGACCGCATGGCCGATCCCAGCCGAGGCTACAACGCGCATCTTGAGCGCCGCATGCGCGCCCTGCTTGCGCCCTGCCGCGCGGCGGGCACCGTCATCATCAGCAACATGGGCGCCGCCAATCCGCGCGCCGCGGCTGAGCGCACGCGCGAGATCGCTCGCGAGCTCGGCCTCAAGGGCTTAAAGATCGCCTGCATCGAGGGTGACGACGTCAGCGCGCGCGTGCCGCCCGATACGCCGTTCATGGACGAGCCGGGCACGCTCGCCGATATCGGCCGTCCGATCGTCGGCATGAACGCCTATCTCGGCGCCGACGCCATCCTGCCGGCGCTTCATGCCGGCGCCGACGTCGTCATCGGCGGGCGGCTTGCCGACCCGTCGATGTATCTGGCGCCGCTGATGCACCGCTACGGCTGGGCGAGCGATGCAGAGCTCGGCGCCGGCACCCTGGTCGGCCATCTCATGGAATGCGGCATGCAGGTGACCGGTGGCTATTTCGCCGATCCAGGCGCCAAGGAGGTGCCGCAGCTGGCGCAATGCGGCTATCCGATCGCCGAGGTTTCACCCGACGGCGGCGCGGTCATCACCAAGCTGACGGAGGCCGGCGGCTGCGTCACCGAGGCGACGGTGAAGGAGCAACTGCTCTACGAGGTGCACGACCCGGCCGCATACTTGACGCCCGACGTCACCGCCGATTTCAGCCGCGTCACCGTCCGTGGCGAGAGCAAAGACCGCGTGCGCGTCGGCAACGCCGGCGGGCGCGCCCGTCCCGACAGGCTCAAGGTCACGGTCGGCTTCGACGCCGGCTTTCTCGCCGAGGCGGGCGTGAGTTACGCCGGCCCGGCGGCGGCGGCTCGCGGGCGCCTCGCCGCCGACATCGTGCGCGAGCGGCTCGGCGCCGGCACGGATGCGCGCGTCGATCTCATCGGCGCGCGCTCGTTGTTCGCGACCGCCGGCCTGCCGGACATCGAGAGTGAGGACGTGCGCCTCCACGTTGCCTTGCGCTCCACGAGCCGCGAGGAGGCCGAGCTCATGCTGTGGGAGGTTGAATCGCTGCTGTGCTGCGGGCCGGCGGGCGGCGGCGGTTTTCGCGGCGCGATCACGCCGGCGGTAATGACCAAGTCGGTGCTCATCGACCGCGCCCAGGTCACGCCCAGCCTCGACGTGCTGGTCGCGTGAGCGCGCACGGGCGCAACCGGCCGCTGATCGTGCGCGACATCGCGCATGCGCGCGCCGGCGACAAGGGCAACACCTCGAATGTCAGCGTCTGGGCCTACGACGCAGCCGATTTCGAACTGCTCAAACGCAACCTCACCGCCGAACGCATCAAGCGCGAATTCCCGCGGCTTATCCGCGGCAAGGTCGAGCGCTACGTCATCGAGCACTTGCACGGGCTCAATTTCGTGCTGCACGACGCGCTTGAGGGCGGCGTCAACGCCTCGCTCAACCTCGACTCGCACGGCAAGTCTTGGAGCTATCTGATCCTCGGCCTCGAGCTTGAGCCGCCGCAGGACTAGCGGCGCTTTTTCGTCGCCGATTTCTTTTTTGCGCTCTTAAGCGGGATGACCTGCGCCGATTCATTGGCGCTGCGCCGCAGCGCTTCCTTGAGGCTCGTCGGCCGTCCGTGCTTTTTCAGAAGGTCGCGGAAGGCCTCGTCGGCCAGTTCTTGAAAATTTTGCATGCGGTCTTTGGCGAGCAGGCTGACCGCGGCCCAGGTCTCGTCATCGAATTGAACGCGCTTGCCGTGCATTATCCGACCGGGTCGAGATCAACGTCGAGGATCGGCAATTCGAAAATATAAGACTTGCGGCCCTTCTCGTTTTCCAGGAAGAGGACGCCGATAAACTCGTCGCCGATATAGGCCTCGACCGAGTCGAGCTTCTTCGGCCGCGTCACCACGCGGATGTTCTCATTGTCGAACTTGCGCCTGAGAAAGGCGTTCAGCGTCGGCACCGGCTGGATTGAAGGATCGCTGCCGATCTGGATGACCATGCGGAAGTTGTACGAGCGGTCGCCGTCCTCGTCGTCGACGGTGATCTCGCCGAGATCGTCCTCGCCGACGAAAACTTCGGCGAAGTCGCCCGACTTCGGCACCACGCGGATTTGCTGATTGCCGAACAGCTTCTTCAGATAGGCATCGAGCTTTCTGACTTCACTCAGGTCCACAAGGCCGCTCCCTTAAATTGCAACGGCCTTTTGCCCGAACGAACGGACCCGCGCAAGGCGGCGCGAAGACAAAATCAACCGTCGAGCATGATGCCGTAGAGCATCTGGTCCATGGCGCGCGAGGGCTCCGGGCAACCGGCCTCGCCGACCACCTTCGCCGGCACGCCGGCGACGGTGACATTGTTGGGCACCGGCTTGATGACAACCGAGCCCGCGGCAACGCGCGCGCAATGACCGACTTCGATATTGCCGAGGATCTTGGCGCCGGCGCCGATCATGACGCCGTGGCGGATCTTCGGATGGCGGTCCTCGTGCTCCTTGCCGGTGCCGCCGAGCGTGACGTCATGCAGGATCGATACATCGTCGTCGATCACCGCGGTCTCGCCGACGACCAGTCCGGTAGCATGATCGAGGAATATGCCGCGGCCGATGCGCGCCGCCGGATTGATGTCGCACTGGAACACCGACGAGGAACGGCTCTGCAGATAGAGCGCGAAATCCTTGCGGCCGTGGCCATGCAGCCAGTGCGCCAAACGATGCGTTTGGATGGCATGGAAGCCCTTGTAATAGAGCACAGGCTCCATGAAACGGCCGGTCGCCGGATCGCGGTCGACGGTGGCGACGATGTCGGCGCGGAAGGCTTCGCCGATTGCCGGCTGGTCCTCGAGCGCGTCGGCATAAGCCTGACGAATGAGGTCGCCGGAAATCTCCGGGCTGCCGAGCCGCTCGCATACGCGGTGCACGACAGCCGCTTCCAGTGAAGCGTGATGCAGAATGGTTTCGTAGAGGAAGGTCGCGAGCTCGGGCTCCACCCGCGCCGCCTCTTCCGCCTCCAGGCGCACGCGCGCCCAGACCGGATCGAGTTTGTCTAAACCCCTGACGGGCTTTGTCTGCTGTTGGGCCATAGAATTTAATTCTCCGGCGCTGATCCAAATTAGCCGCGCTTCTAGCATATATTCGTCATCGCCAAGAAGGCTTCGCTAGGCGCAGCGGCGCATGGCTCATGCGCGCTGGTTAAGGAAGTCGATAACCCCTTGCTTGAACGCTTTATCTCCGACCGCGAGCATGTGATCGCGGCCGGGAATGGCGAGCGCCTTGGCGCCGGGAATGAGCGCGGCGAGCGCTTCGGCAGAACCGGCGACGGTGTCTTTGGTTCCGACCGCCACCAAAGTCGGCGCCTTGATCGCGGCGACCTCGGCGCGGCTCAAGGTTTGGCGCGAGCCGCGGATGCAGGCGGCGAGCGCGCGCAGATCGGATTTGGTCTGTTCGGCGAAGGCGCGAAATTGCAGGCCGGTGTCGTCGGTTACGTCGTCGCGCGACGGCGCCTCGAGCGCCTCGGCGATGCTGCGCGGCAGACCGACGCCTTCCACCAGGTGGATGCCGAGCCCGCCGAGGATGAGCGAACGCACGCGTTCGGGGTGCATAAGCGCGACAAAGGCGGCAATGCGCGCCCCCATCGAGTAGCCCATGATGTCGGCGCGCGCCAAGCCGAGGTGATCGAGCAACGCACGCACGTCGCCCGCCATCTTGCCGGTGTCGTAGTCGGATGGATCGTAGAGCTTGCTCGATGCGCCATGGCCGCGGTTATCGAGCGCGATCGCACGGCGGCCGGCGCGGGTGAGCGTGCCGACCCAGCTCGGTCCGACCCAGTTGACTTCCTTGGTCGAGGCAAAGCCGTGCACCAGCACGACCGGTTCGCCGGCAGGATTTTCGCGGCCTTCGTCGAGATAGGCAATCTCGACCGAGCCGTTGGAGAAACGCGGCATGGCCGAGGTCTTAAAGACTGTTGTGCAATCAAACAATGCTCGAGGGTTGCGCACTAGGCATGCGACGGCAGTCTCGCTATGGTGCCCGCATCAGCCGCTTATTTTCGAGGAGCTTATGGCGGATCACGTTGTTCCCCATTTTCACAACGATCCTGGCGTGCCGGTGATCGAGATCGGCGCCAAGGAATTCATGTGCGTCGGCGCGACACCGCCGCACGATCATCCGCACGTCTTCCTCGACATGGGCGAGGATAAGGAGATCGTCTGCCCCTATTGCTCGACGCTCTACCGTTACGATCCGGCGCTCGATGCGCACGCGGCGCGGCCGCCGCAGTGTGCGCTGCCGCTCACCGAAACCGCCTGACCGTCCCGGAACCGCCGTGGCGCCTCCGCGTCATGTGATCATCGCCGGCGCCGGCATTGCCGGCCTGAGCGCGGCGCTCGCCTTGGTGCGCGCCGGCCTGCGCGTCTCCGTGTTCGAGCAGGCGGAAAAGCTGGAAGAGACCGGCGCCGGCATCCAGCTCTCGCCCAACGCCGTGCGCATTCTCGACGCGCTCGGCCTGCGCGACCGCCTGCTGGCTTCGGCATTCGCGCCGCCGGCGATTCGGGTGATGGCGGGGCGCTCGGCGCGCGAGATCATGCGCATTCCGCTGGGTCCGACCGCCGAGCGGCGCTACGGCGCGCCGTTCCTCACCATCCACCGCGCCGACCTGCAGGCCGCGCTGGTCGCCGCGGCGCGCGACAAGCGCGACGTCTCGCTTCGTCTCGGCGTGCAGGTCGCCGACTACGCCGTGCACGAAAACGGCATCACCGTGCAGGGCCGCCGCGGCCGCGAGGCCGTGGAGGAGCGCGGGGTCGCGCTCGTCGGCGCCGACGGCATATGGTCGAGCTTGCGCCGACGACTGCGCCAGCGCCGCCCGCGGTTCTCGCGCCGCACCGCCTGGCGCGCGTTGATCCCGGCCAACACGCTGCCGCGCGAGTACCGCGATCTCGTCTATTTGTGGCTGGGACCGGACAGCCATCTCGTCCACTATCCGGTCAAGCGCGGCGCCTTCATCAATATCGTCGCCATCGTGCAGGAGAACTGGAACGAGCAAGGCTGGTCGGCGCCGGGCCAGCGCGAGGTATTGCTGCGCCATTTCGCGCGCTGGTCCTGGTCGGACGATGTGCGCGATCTGCTTTCGGTTCCCGAGCAATGGCTCAAATGGGCGCTCTACGAGGCGAGCGGCCCCATGCATCCGGGCTTGGGGCCGATCACCCTCGTGGGGGACGCCGCCCACCCGATGCTGCCGTTCCTCGCCCAGGGTGCCGGCATGGCGATCGAAGACGCCGCCATCCTCGCCGCCATGCTCGGCAAATATCTCGACGATCCGGCCGACGCGCTGCGCGGCTACGAGGGCGCCCGCCACCACCGCATCGAGCGCGTGCGCAAGGCCTCGCGCCGTCAGGGCCGCATCTATGGGATGACGGGGCCGGAAGCGCTCGTCCGCAACCTGGCGATGGCCGCGTTGGGCGGAGAAAAGCTGCTCACGCGCTACGACTGGCTCTATAATTGGAGCGCTCCCGATATCGTCCCCGTGCAGAGCACGCTGTCATGATGTTTCCTGCAACCGTCGCCGGCAGCCTGCCGAAACCGTCCTGGCTCGCCGAGCCGAACAAGCTGTGGCCGCAATGGCGGCTCGCCGGCGCCGATCTTGCGCAAGGCAAGCTCGACGCGACCTTGCTCGCCGTCAAGCTGCAGGAGGATGCCGGCATCGACATCGTCTGCGACGGCGAGATGTCGCGCCAGCATTTCGTGCACGGCTTTCTCGAGTTCGTCGACGGCATCGATTTCGAGAACAAGGTGGAGATGGGCATCCGCGCCAACCGCTATAAAGCGATGGTGCCGACCGTGCGCAGCGCGCTGAAATTGAAAGGCCGCGTGCACGAGGCGGAGGCGCGTCACGCCCGCGCCCACACCACGCGCAAGCTCAAGATCACGCTGCCGGGGCCGATGACGATCGCCGACACCATCGCCGACTCCTACTACGGCGACCGCATCAAGATGGCGATGGCCGTCGCCGCGCTGCTCAATCAGGAGGCGCACGCGCTGGAAAAGGACGGCGTCGATGTCATCCAGTTCGACGAGCCGGCCTTCAACGTCTTCACCAACGAGGTCGCCGGCTGGGGCGTCGAGGCGCTGCATCGGGCCATCGACGGCCTCAAATGTCAGACCGCCGTGCACATCTGCTACGGCTACGGCATCAAGGCCAATATCGACTGGAAGAACACACTCGGATCGGAATGGCGGCAATACGAGGAGATCTTCCCGGCGCTGGCGAAAAGCCGCATCGGCCAGGTCTCGCTCGAATGCATCCATTCGCGCGTGCCGCTGAAGCTCTTGTCGCTGCTCGGCGGCAAGGACGTCCTCGCCGGCGTCATTGACGTGGCGACCGATAAAATCGAGACGGCCGAGGAGATCGCGTCGCTGATCGGCGAGATCATGAAATACGTACCGAAGGAGCGCATTGTCGCCTGCACCAATTGCGGCATGGCGCCGATGCGGCGCGAGATTGCCGAGGCAAAGCTCGTGGCGCTCGGTCAGGGCGCGGCGCTCGCGCGCAAGCGCTACGCCTGAAGACCATGCGCAGCCGCTCCCCTCTCTCGCTCCCCTCGCCCTATTTCCGCGAGGACCACGAAGCGTTGCGCGCGCAACTGCGCCGCTTTGTCGAGGAGGAGATCAAGCCGCACGGCCTCGCCTGGGAAGAGCAAGGGTTCGTGCCGCGCGAGGTTTTGCGCCGCATGGGCGAGCTCGGCTTTCTCGGCATCCGCTATCCGGCAGAATTCGGCGGCGCCGAGATGGATGTTTTCGGCTCACTCGTGCTCGCCGAGGAGCTCGGGCGCTCAACGTTCGGAGGCGCCGCCATTACCGTGCTGGTGCACACCGACATGGCCTCGGTGCATATCGCCAATGCCGGATCGCCGGCGCAGAAGGAAAAATGGATGCCGGAAATCGTCGCCGGCCGCGCCATCACCGCCGTCGCCGTGACCGAGCCGGACGCCGGCTCCGACGTGAAGGGCATCCGCACCACGGCGCGGCGCGACGGCGGCTCCTACGTCATCGACGGCGCCAAGATGTTCATCACCAACGGCGTCCACGCCGATCTTTATTTCATCGCCGCCAAAAGCGATCCGGGGGCGCGCTCGGCCAAAGCCGTGTCGATGTTCATCGTGGAGAAGGGCACGCCGGGCCTGCGCGTGTCCCGCGCGCTCGACAAGCACGGCTGGCGCTCGTCCGACACCGCCGAGCTCGTGTTCGAGAACTGCCGCATCCCCGCTGCCAACCTGCTCGGCGAGGAAGGCCACGGCTTCTACGCGATCATGCGCAATTTCCAGAACGAGCGCACCGTGATCGCCGCCATGGCCATGAGCGAGGCGCAGACCGCGCTCGAGCTGACGCTCGATTATGTGACCACGCGCAAGGCTTTCGGCGCGCCGCTCTACGACAAGCAGGCAATCCGCCAGCGGCTCGCCGGCCTCGCCGCCAAGGTCGAGGCCGGGCGCCAGCTCGTCTACCACGCGGCTTATCTCGACGCGCAAGGCGTCGACTGCACGCGCGAAGTGTCCATGGCCAAGGCCTATTGCGGCGAGCTCGTCAACGAGGTCATGTACGATTGCGTGCAATTCCATGGCGGCATGGGCTTCATGCGCGAAAGCACCATCGAGCGCATGGCGCGCGACGCCCGCGTGCAGGCGATCGGCGGCGGCACAACCGAAATCATGCTCGAAGAGGTCGCCAAGCGGCTCACCCGCTAGCAGCCCCGCTTGCCGCCCGCGCTTGATCTCGATCAACGCCAGATCATCGCAGCCCGCTAGCTTCGCTGCCATTGGCGAAAAGGAGTCAACCATGACCGTCAATGTCGGAATGATCGAACGCGTCGCGCGGGTGATTGTCGGCCTTGCGCTCGTTGCGTTTGCGCTCGGCTACATTGCGCCGGGAACGAGCTGGGCTTGGGTCGGCTGGATCGGCGTGGTGCCGATTCTCACCGCGGTATTCGGTTATTGCCCGGCTTACAGCGTGGTCGGCTGTTCGACTCGCTAGCGCCCGTGTCAGCGCGCGGCGCGACCCATCACGTTCATCAGTTCGGCAACCTTGCGGCGCTGGTCGGCCTTGTCGCCGGATTTGATGGCATGCTCGACACAATGGGCGACGTGGTCGCGCAGGATTTCCTCCTCGACGCGGCGCAACGCCGCACGCACCGCGCCGATCTGCGTCACGATATCGATGCAGTAGCGGTCGTCCTCGACCATGCGCGCAAGCCCGCGCACCTGCCCCTCGATGCGTGAGAGCCGCTGCAGTTTTGCCGCCTTGCTGTTCCTGGCCATGGCGGCTATATACCCCCTAGGGGTATATGAAGCAAGAGTTGCGTCATGAGCATGGCTGCGGAACGGCATCACGGGGCGCGAGTGACGCAAGGCGAGATCGATCCGGTCTGCGGCATGACGGTCGATCCGGCGAGCGACAAGCCGCGCACCGATTACAAAGGCAAGACCTACTACTTCTGCTGCGACGGCTGCCGCGCCAAGTTTGCCGCCGATCCGGAGAAATATCTCAATCCGCGGGCGCCGGCGCCGGCCGTCGCGGGCGCGATCTACACCTGCCCGATGCATCCCGAGATTCGTCAGCAAGGGCCCGGCTCCTGCCCGATCTGCGGCATGGCGCTGGAGCCGGAAATGCCGTCGGCCGCGACCGGCCCCAATCCCGAACTCGTCGACATGACGCGGCGCTTCTGGATCGGCCTCGTGCTCGCGCTGCCGGTGATGACGCTGGAGATGAGCGGGCATTTCGGCGCGCACTGGTTTTCGCTAACCGCCGCAAACTTCATTCAATTCGCCTTCGCCACGCCCGTGGTCTTGTGGGCGGGCTGGCCGTTCTTCGTGCGCGGCGCCCGGTCGCTCATCACCCGAAACCTCAACATGTTCACGCTCATCTCCATGGGCACCGGCGTCGCCTATCTCTACAGCGTCGTCGCCACTTTCGCGCCCGGCGTCTTCCCGCCCGCTTTCCTCACTCACGGTGCGCCCGCCGTCTATTTCGAGGCGGCGAGCATGATCACCGTACTGGTGCTCATCGGGCAGGTGCTCGAGTTGCGCGCCCGCGAGGCGACCTCCGGAGCGATCCGTGCGCTGCTCGATCTCGCGCCGAAGACCGCGCGCCGCGTCAGGCCGGACGGCAGCGATGAGGACATCAGCCTCGATGCGGTCCGTGTCGGCGACACATTACGCGTCCGCCCCGGCGATAAGGTCCCGGTCGACGGCAGCGTGCTTGAAGGCCGCTCCGCGCTCGATGAATCGATGGTGACCGGCGAGTCGATGCCAGTAACCAAGGAGAAGGATGCCCGTGTCATCGGCGGCGCCATTAATCTCTCCGGAAGTTTCGTCATGCGCGCCGATAAGGTCGGACGCGACACAATCCTGTCTCAAATCGTGCAGATGGTCGCCGCTGCGCAGCGCAGCCGCGCCCCGATCCAGCGTCTCGCCGATCAGGTGGCCGCCTGGTTCGTGCCGCTGGTCATCGCGGTCGCGCTCGCGGCCTTTGCGGCCTGGGCGACGTTCGGCCCGGAGCCGCGCTTCGCCTACGGGCTGGTCGCGGCGGTGAGTGTGCTCATCATCGCCTGCCCCTGCGCGCTGGGGCTTGCGACGCCGATGTCGATCATGGTCGGCGTCGGCCGCGGCGCGCAGGCCGGCGTGCTGATCAGGAACGCGGAAGCGCTCGAGCGCATGGAAAAGGTCGATACTTTGGTGGTGGACAAAACCGGCACGCTCACCGAAGGCAAGCCGAAGGTGGTGGCGGTCATCGCCCTGCCCGGCTTCGATGAAGGGCAAATCCTGCATTTTGCGGGAAGCGCCGAGCGCAACAGCGAGCATCCGCTTGGCCGGGCGATCGTCAAGGCGGCCGGCGAGCGCGGCATTGCGCTTGCGCCGGTGCGCGGCTTCGATGCGCCGGCCGGCAAGGGCGTCACCGGCGTGGTTGACGACAAACGCCTGGCGCTCGGCAATGGCAAATTCCTCGCCGAGCTCAACATCGAGACGAGCGGCCTCGCACCGGAGGCCGAGCGGCTGCGCGGCGAAGGCGCAACCGTCATTTTCCTCGGCCTCGACGGCAAGCTCGCGGGCGCCATCGCCATCGCCGATCCGGTGAAACAGACGACGCCGGCAGCGCTCAAGGCGCTCGCCGCCGACGGTGTCCGCGTCGTCATGCTCACCGGCGACAACCGCACCACCGCACAAGCGGTCGCCAGGCGCCTCGGCATCGCGGAAGTCGAGGCCGAGGTGCTGCCCGCCGCCAAAAGCGCGGTCGTCGAAAAGTTGAGCCGCGCGGGCCGCGTCGTCGCCATGGCCGGCGACGGCGTCAACGACGCGCCGGCGCTCGCAGCGGCCCAGGTCGGCATCGCCATGGGCACCGGCTCCGACGTCGCCATCGAGAGCGCCGGCATCACCTTGATCCAGGGCGACCTGACCGGCATCGTCAAGGCAAGGGCGCTGTCGAAAGCAACGATGAGCAATATCCGGCAGAACCTGACGCTCGCCTTCATCTACAATTCCGCCGGCGTTCCCATCGCCGCCGGCGTGCTCTATCCTGTGTTCGGCCTGCTGCTTTCCCCCATCGTCGCCGCGGCGGCCATGGCGTTGTCCTCGGTCAGCGTCGTCGGCAACGCGCTGCGGCTGCGCCACGTCAAGCTTTAGGACCACAATGCGGCGTCTCCTGCTTGCCTGCCTGAGCGCGACGGTTTTTGCCGGCGCCGCGAACGCGGCCGATTGGCAACTGCACAAGATCAACGCGCCGGCGCGCGTGGTGGCGGTCGACACGACCGGCGGAGAGGTGCGCGTCAATGCCGGCGACCTTTGGTATCGGGTCGTGCTCGACGGCGGCAAAGCCGAGCTGAAATTCATCGACACGCCGGCCAAGACGGAACTGCCGGCCGACGCGCTGCCCGACGGCCGCATCGCCACCGGCACGCACGATATCGCCCGCGCCTGGCTCGCGCAGCCGACCGGCCGCTACGACCACGGCATCTTCGGCGACAAGATCGAGGCAGGCGCGCTGGTCGTCGAGACCGCCGACGGCAAGAGGCAGGAGGTCAAGCTCGACAACGACGCTGTGTTCGAGGATCTCGAGCCGCGCATCGCCGACCTCGACGGCAACGGCCGCGACGAGATCGTCGTGGTCAAGTCCTACCTCAAGCGCGGCTCGGCGCTTGCCGTGATCGGCGAGCGGCGCGGCCGTTACCAGATCATCGCCGAAACGCCGCCGCTGGGAGCCGCGCATCGCTGGCTCGACCCCGCCGGCATCGCCGACTTCACCGGCGACGGCAAGCTCGACATCGCGCTGGTACGCCAGCCGCATGTGGTCGGCATGCTTGAACTGTGGCGCTTTACCGGCAATGCCCTGCGCAAGATCGCGGAGATGCCCGACGCCGCCAATCACATCGCCGGCACGCGGGCAATCGACATGGCGGCGGTCGCCGATTTCGACGGCGACGGCATTGGCGACATCGCCGTGCCCTCGCTCGATCGCAAGAGCCTACGCATCGTCTCGTTCGCACCGGCCCCGCGCGAGATCGCCAACATGCTGCTGCCAGCGAAGGCGGAAACCAATTTCGGCCTGGTGCGCGACGGCAAGGGATTCGCCCTGGTGTTCGGGCTTGCCGACGGCTCGCTGATGGCGCTGCGCCAGGGCCCCTGACAGCTCAAGCGTCCTTGCTCTAGGCGGCGGCAGGTTTCTTCATGCGTTGCACTGCAGCCGCAACAAGACGCTGGGTCTCCTCCGAGAACCATTGATCGACAAGCTCGTCGAGATGGGCGTCATCGAGCGCTTGCATGCGCGCGGCGAGTGCCTCGCGCGAGTAGCGTTTCAGGCGCCTGTAGCCGGCGGCGGGTTTCTGCGCCAATGCCCGCGCTTGCGCCAAGGCGCGGTCCATGAGTTGCGCCGGCTCGGCCAATTCCTCGACCAAGCCGAGCGACAGCGCATTCTCCGGTGTGAACCGTTCTCCCGATACCAGCACACGCTCCGTTACGCGGCCCCCGAGAAAATGGCGAAGCATCTCCACGACCCCGATCGGCGCGGCGAGGCCCACGTCGATCTCCATCATGCCGAGGGCGAAACGCCCCTTCGCCATGATCCGATGGTCGCCGGCGAAGGCCATCATGCAGCCGCCGGCGATCGTGCCCGGTGCGCCGCATAGAAGCTGCGCATCTCCGGAGCCGAACGGCCCATCAGTGACGGGAGATCGACGCCGGGGCAGAAAATCGACTTGTGCAAGGAGGTGACGACAAGCGCGCGGATGCCGGTATCGGCCTCCGCCTCATCCATCAACTCATGCGCTTCGCGAATAAAATCGTCGTTGATGGCGTTGTTGCGCTCGGTGTCGATCATGAGAATGCCGATCTGATCCTGACGAGACAATCGCACGGGCGGCCTCCAAAAAAGCTTCAGCCGGGAGAAATTTTATCGTTATCCGTGCGAGATGTCATGTCGGTCTGTTCGGCGCAAAGCGACCTGCTGACCGCGCTCTTGCGTTTTTGTATTGGCGCACGCACTCAGAAAATGATGAGCCTAGCGGATAGCCTGGTCGCTGGCGCGAGCGTCCGGCGACGCCGATGGCAGATTTGAACAGTTCTTGGCCGCCGCGGATTTCCGCAGCTCCCGCATCTCGCCGCGATTGGCCTGATGCTCCGGATCGTAAGCGACGGCGTTGACCACCTCGCCGCTGGTTTCCTTGCTCGCCCGCGCCATCAGCGCTTCAAGCTTCTGGTCCTGCTCGACGACCTCCTGCATGCGGTCGGCGATCTGCGGACAGGTGTAAATGTCGTATTTGCCCGGCGAGACCAGGAGGCCGGAGACGTCACCCGAAGTGCCGCAGGCGGCCAGCAGCGCCACGGCCAATGCCGCCGCGATATGGCGCAAGACCGGATTTCGAGGTTTCCCCATCGCCGCTTAGTGTGCGGCGAATTTGTTTATTTTTGGTGCGGACGCCGGGACTCGAACCCGGACGGGATTACTCCCAAGGGATTTTAAGTCCCTTGCGTCTACCATTCCGCCACGTCCGCATCAGGCTTCCACTCCCGCCGGCGCGCGGCGGAAGAACCTCACGCAGGCGATAAGCGTTACGCTACTTCGCCAATAACTTGCCCCAGGTCGCATCCCAGTCCTTGCCGGAGGCGTCGACCACGCGGCCGTCCTTCTCGAAGAACTTGTTGGGGACCTGGAACATGGCGAGGAACAGCCCGCCCTTCGGGCTCCAAGCGACATGGCGGCTGCCCGCCGGGCGCCAGACGAACTCGCCGGGGCCGACCTGGGTGCCGGCATCGGGGCCTTCCTTGTCGACCAGCGAGCCCTCGATCACATAGGTCTGCTCGATCAAGACGTGCTCGTGGTCGGGCAGCACCGCGCCCGGCTGCATGCGCACCAGCATGGTGGCGAGCCCGCTCTTGGCGTCGAACAGCAGCGGCTTGATCTCGCAGCCGGGAAAACGCTGCTTCTCCCATGCCATTTCGGCCGGCTTGAGATGATGGGAGCGCAGGTCGTCGGCCTTGTTGGCCTGCTTGGCGGCTGCGGCGGTCATGCGGGGTTCCTCCGTGGTGGGCGGAGTTTAGAACGAAGCGCGCCAAACGGGAAGGACGTGTCATTCCCCGCCGGCGCGGATCGGCGGCTGGAAGGCAAGCCCGGTGTCCCAGGGGAAGTAGATCCAGGTGTCCTGCGACACCTCGGTGATGAAGGTGTCGACCAGCGGCCGCCCCATGGGCTTGGCATAGACGGCCGCGAAATGCGCCTTCGGCAGCAATTCGCGCACCACGCGCGCGGTGCGGCCGGTATCGACGAGGTCGTCGACGATGAGCACGCCCTTGCCCTGCCCGCTCGAGGATATGATCTCGGGCGCCACGCCCTTAAGCACCTTGAGCGCGTTTTGCGTCTTGTCCTGATAGCTGGCGATGCACACGGTCTCGATGATGCGCACGTTGAGTTCACGCGCAACCACCGCCGCCGGCACCAGCCCGCCGCGGGTGATGCACACCACGGCGTCGAACGGTCCTGCGTCGTGCAGCCGCCAGGCGAGCGCGCGCGAGTCGCGGTGAAACTGGTCCCAGGACACGGGGAAAATCTTCTCGGCGCTCGGCGGACCCGGGCGCTGCATCAGGCCTGTCCCGCGGCAAGCCGCGCCTTGACCGTTTTCAGCATGTCCTCGACCGCGACCTTGACCTGCGCGAGCTTTGCCGGATCGCGCGAGCGCACCACGATGTTGGTGTTGGGCCCGAGCTTCTCGTCGAAGAACGGATAGCTGCCGATGATCGTCTCCGGGTGCGCCTTGGCGACGAGGCCGAGTTCGGTGCCGACGTCGCCCTCCTTGGCGTCGGCGCGGATCGTCTCCGACAGCAGCTTGGCGCCGGTCTTGAGCTTCGGCGCCACCTCGTCGAGCATCGCCTGCATCACGTTGGGGATGCCGGCCATGACGATGACGTTGCCGATCCAGAATCCGGGCGCGCCCGACACCTTGTTGGCTACGAGCGTAGCGCCTCTGGGGATGCGCGTCATGCGCATGCGCGCCTCGTTGAGCTCGCCGCCCATCTTCGCCAGCCGTTGCTTGAGGATGGCGACCGCCTCAGGATGGAATTCGAGCGGCGCGCCGAACGCCTTGGCAACGCAGTCGGCGGTGATGTCGTCGTGGGTCGGGCCGATGCCGCCGGTGGTGAACACATAAGTGTAGCGGCTGCGCAGCGCGTTGACGGCGCTGACAATCTCCTCCTCGACGTCGGCCACCACGCGCACCTCGCGCAAATCCACGCCCAGCGCCGTCATGTATTCGGCGATGTAGCCGATGTTCTTATCCTTGGTGCGGCCCGAGAGGATCTCGTCGCCGATGACAAGGACCGCCGCGGTGACAATTTGCGGAGACGACATGGCGATCGCTTCGGTCCTCATTCGGCTCGCGAACAGGTAGCCCGGCCTCGGGCCTCGCTCAAGCAAGCGAACACGGCGCCACCCCTCGTGCGCAGACCAATGTTCGCTTAAAATATAGGCAAAATTCCGCTGGCGAGAGCCCCACTCGCCGCCGAACCTCATGGTTTTCCAAGGGAATCCTTGGCCCGAAGCTTGCACCGAAGAGTGAATGGCGACCGCGTTCGACGAGATGAATGGCAGCAATGGCGCGCTTCGCCCCGCTTACGGCGAGCTCGCGCGCTGGCTCGACGAGGTGCCGCCTGACGTACTCGACTATCGCCGGCGCGAGGCCGAGCTTCTATTCCGCCGCATCGGCATCACCTTCGCCGTCTACGGCGAAGCCGACGCCACCGAGCGGCTGATCCCCTTCGACGTCATTCCGCGCATCATCTCCGGCGCCGAATGGCGGCTCGTGGAGAAGGGCCTCGTGCAGCGGGTGAAGGCGCTCAACCTGTTCATCGAGGACGTTTACGGCGCCCGCGAGATCCTGCGCGCCGGCGTGGTGCCCGACGACATGGTGTTCCGCAACCCGGCCTTCCGCCCGGAGATGAGCGGGCAGAGCGTGCCGCACGGCATCTACGTGCACATCGCCGGCATCGACATCGTGCGCGTCGATGCCGACACCTTCTACGTGCTTGAGGACAATGTGCGCACGCCCTCCGGCGTCTCCTACATGTTGGAGAACCGCGAGATCATGATGCGGCTGTTTCCCGAATTGTTCGCCCGCCATCGCATCGCGCCGGTCGAGAATTACCCCGACGAATTGCTGGCGACGTTGAAATCGGTGGCGCCGGAAAGCGCCATGCGCGATCCGACCGTCGTGCTGCTCACGCCCGGCATCTACAATTCGGCCTATTACGAGCATTCGTTCCTTGCCGACAAGCTCGGCGTCGAACTGGTCGAAGGCCGCGACCTGTTCGTCAAGGACGAAACGGTGTTCATGCGCACCACGCAAGGGCTCAGGCGCGTCGACGTCATCTACCGGCGCATCGACGACGACTTCATCGATCCTCTCACCTTCCGCCCGGACTCGGCGCTGGGCGTGCCGGGCCTTATGTCGGCTTACCATACCGGCAACGTCACGCTCGCCAACGCCGTCGGCACCGGCATCGCCGACGACAAGGCGATTTACAGCTTCATGCCGGCGATCGTGAAGTTCTATCTCGGCGAGGAGCCGCTCTTGAAAACGGTGGCGACCTGGCGTTGCCGCGAAGAGGAGCACCTCGCCTATGTGCTCGACCACCTGCCCGAACTGGTGATCAAGGAGGTGCACGGCTCCGGCGGCTACGGCATGCTCATCGGGCCGGCGGCCACCAAGGTTGCGATCGAACAATTTCGCGCTAAGCTCAAGACGGCGCCGAAAAATTTCATCGCGCAGCCGACGCTGGCGCTCTCCACCTGCCCGACCTGCGTCGATGCGGGAATAGCGCCGCGCCACGTCGACCTGCGCCCCTTCGTGCTCACCGGCGGCAACGGCGTGCGCATCGTTCCGGGCGGCCTGACGCGCGTCGCCTTGAAGGCGGGCTCGTTGATTGTCAATTCAAGCCAAGGCGGCGGCACGAAAGATACGTGGGTGTTGGACGGATGATGATGCAGTCCAGCCATTGGCGCGTGTCGCAGGCGCAGCGCAGCGTGAAGCGAAGCGAAGTGCCCCGCTCCACTGCGCTACGCGCTGTACCGCATCCGGGACACGCATAGCCATGCTCTCCCGCACCGCCGATAACCTCTATTGGCTGTCGCGCTATGTCGAGCGCGCCGAATATCTCGCGCGCATCCTGGACGCTACGCAGCGGCTGTCCGCGCTGCCGCTCGCTTATGTCGGCGAAAGCAACGAATGGGAATCCGCGGTCGCCACCGCCGGCTGCGCCGGCGCTTTCTTCAAGCGGTACGGCGAGGCGAACGAAGAAAACGTCGTTCAGTTCCTCGCTTTTTCAACCGACAATGCCTCCTCGATCCGCTCCTGTTTCGAGCTTGCGCGCTCGAACGCCCGCGCCGTGCGCACCGCGCTCACCGTGGAAATGTGGGACGCCATCAACGGGACCTGGCTCGAATTGAAACGCTATGGCAACGGGCCGGCCTCGCGCGAGGAAGTCTCGCGCTTCCTGCGCTGGGTGCAGGAATCCTCGCTGCGCTACGACGGCTCCGCTTACCGCACCATGCTGCGCAATGACGCCTACTGGTTCTCGCGCTTGGGCGTTTATGTCGAGCGCGCCGACAACACCGCGCGCATCCTCGACGTGAAATATCACCTGCTGCTGCCGGAGCACGAGCGCGTCGGCGGACCGCTCGACTATTTCCAGTGGGCGGCGATCCTGCGCTCGGTTTCGGCGCTCACCGCTTATCACTGGGTCTACCGCGAGAGTCTCAAACCCTGGCTGGTCGCCGATTTGCTCATCCTCAAGGAGGAAATGCCGCGCTCGCTTGCCTCCTGCTACGAGGCGATCGTGCGCAATCTCGATGCCATTGCCGGAGCCTACGGCCGGCAAGGCCCGGCGCAGCGCCAGGCCCGCGGCATCCGCACCCGCCTGCAGAACAGCAGAATGGACGGCATCTTCCAGCGCGGCCTGCACGAATATATCGGGGAATTCATCTCCGAGAACAACCGCGTCGGCACCGCTATCACCGAGCAATTTCTGCTATGATTTTCCTCGTCATGGCCGGGTCTGTCCCGGCCATCCACGTCTTGCGCTATTGCTTCGCCACAAGGCGTGGATTCCCGGCACGAGTTTACAACCCGCGGGCCGAAGGCCGGACTTGGTCATCTCATGCGCATCCGCCTCTCGCACACGACCACCTACCGCTATGACGTGCCGCCGACCGCGGTGACGCAAATCCTGCGGCTCACCCCGCGCAATCACGATAGTCAATACGTGATGAACTGGCGCATTGACCTCTCGGAAGACAGCGAACTTCATCAGCATGAAGATGCGTTCGGCAACATCACGCACTCTTTCACCGCCACAGGTCCCTTCACCGAACTGTCGGTTTTGGTCGAGGGGCAGGTTGACACGCAGGACACCGATGGTGTCGTCACCGGCACCATCGAGCGCTTTCCGCCGGCGCTGTTTCTGCGCGAGACATCGCTGACCGAAGCCGATTCCGCAATCGTCGACTTCGCCGAGGCCACGCGTGCGGCTGGCGGAGGCGACACGCTGTCAATGCTGCATGCATTGGTGCGCGAGGTGCACCGCGAGGTCGCCTACGACGAGGATCCCACACACACCGCGACCACGGCGGCGGAAGCGTTCAAGCTGCACCGTGGCGTCTGTCAGGACATGGCGCATATCTACATCGCTGCGGCGCGGCGGCTCGGCGTGCCGGCGCGTTATGTCAGCGGGCATCTCTGCCGCACCGACACGGTTGCGCAGGAAGCCGGTCATGCCTGGGCCGAAGCCTACGTCGATCAGCTCGGCTGGGTCGGCTTCGATCCGGCCAATGCCGTCTGCACCACAGATGCCCATGTGCGCGTGGCCGTGGGCCTCGATTATCTCAGCGCGGCGCCGATCCGGGGCACGCGTTACGGCGGCCGTGGCGAGACCATGACGGTTGCTGTCCACGTCGCGCAGGCGCGGCAGCAGGCGCAAACCTGACCGTCATATTTGCCTGCTACGCTTCCGCCTCGGTATAGTCCCGCGCCGCGCGAAGCCGGCCCGAAAGCATTGAGGAAGACCGAAACCCCATGACCTATTGTTGCGGAATCCTCGTGCGCGAGGGTCTGGTGATGATCGCCGATACGCGCACCAATGCCGGCCTCGACAACGTTTCCACCTTTCGCAAGCTGCATGTCTATACGCAGCCGGGCGAGCGGATTCTGGCGCTCGCCTCCTCGGGCAATCTGTCGCTCAGCCAGACCGTGCGCTCGACGCTCACCGAAGGCGTGGACAATCCGGAAACCGGCGAGCGCGAAACGCTGATGAATGCGCCGACCATGTTCCAGGCGGCGCAGCGCATCGGGCGTACCATCCGTCACATCCAGACGCAGGAAGGTCAGGCGCTTGAAGCGGCCGAGGTCGATCACGAGGTTGCTTTCCTGTTCGGCGGGCAGATCCGCGGCGGGCGGCTGCGCCTGTTCATGATCTATTCGGCGGGCAACTTCATCGAATGCACCACCGATACGCCCTATCTGCAGATCGGCGAGCACAAATACGGCAAACCGGTGCTCGACCGCGCCATCGGCTTCGAAACCGACATCTACGACGCCCTCAAGATCGGGCTCATTTCCATGGATTCGACGATGCGTTCCAATCTCGGCGTCGGACTGCCGATCGACCTGATGGTCGTGCGCCGCGATACCTGCAATCCGGAGGTCAATTACCGGATCGAGCCCGGGGAACCCTATTTCCAGGATCTGCGCGAGCGCTGGTCGGCGGCGTTGCGCGCCGCGCACATAGCCATTCCGCGGCCCCCCTATCGCACCCCTTCCTGAGGTTTTTCTTAACCTTCGATTAAGACCACCGTGCGAATTGCCCCATTCGAGCCCGGCCCGGCCGCCTCAACAGGCGAACGAAAGCGAATGGCAAGCATTCTTGTCTAGGGTTCGCGCCGAAAAGTGCAGTGGGTGCGACGTGTTAAGGGGCAAAGCGGTGCCGGTATCGGGTCGCCCGCGAATCCAGGCCGAACACAATTACACCAGTTGGGATCGCGCGCGCTTGAGCGTCGTGGTCCCGATCGGCGCGATCGTCGCCGTCGCCATCATCTGCATCGTCGTCGCCGTGCTCTCCTCGGCCAAGCGCGCCGACGAATTCGCTGTCGCGCACGAAAAGACCTTGCTGTCGCGCGCCCTGGTCAACCAGGGCGAACGCCTCTTGCGCGAGGTGAGCGAGCTCGCGCGCAACGAAGAAGCCGTCGCGCATGTTCGTGAGGGCTTCGACCGTGCCTGGATCGGCGAGCACATCGATACGCCGCTGCAGAAGGATTACGGCCTCGATTACGTGCTGGTCCTCGACGGCAGCAATCGTCCGTTGATGACGTCCGGCCGCCGAGCGGCCGATACGGCGTGGTTTGCTCAGGTGCGAGGCGATCTCGCCGGCCTCATCGACTACATGCGCGGGCGCAGCGGCGAATTGCCGTCGGTCATCCGTCTCGACGAAACGAGCCCCGCCGCCGGCGGCGCGCACGCTTACGCGGCGGAAATCTGCGCGTTCATGCAGCGGCCCGCCGTCGTCGTCGCCGCGGCGGTCGGCCCCGATTCCGGCATTCCGGCCCCGCTCGACAACGCGGCGCCGATGGTGCTCGCCGTGAAGTTCATCGATCATAACGTGCTCGCCGACGTCGCCTCGCGGCTGCGCCTCAGTCACCTCCGCATGCTCGGCAGCGGCGACGAAGTTTCACCCGGCGAGTTCGTCTATACCCTCGCCGACCCCGCCGGACGCACGATCGCCAATTTTGCCTGGACGCCGCGGCAGCCGGGCGCCGAGATCGTCAACAGCGTGGTGCCTTTCGTCACCGTGGCGCTTGCGGGCTTCGCGTTGCTGGCCGCGTTCGTGCTGCGCTATATGCGCCGCACCGCAGCGGCGATTGCCGCCGGTGAGACCAGGCTGCGGCACCTCGCCATGCATGACCCGCTCTGCGGCCTGCCCAACCGTATCTTCTTCGGCGAGCGTCTCGAGGCGGTGATCGAGGAGGTCCGCGCCGGTTCTTCGCCGGCCGTGGTGTTCTACATCGACCTCGATCATTTCAAGGACGTCAACGATACGCTCGGCCATCATGTCGGCGACGAGCTGATCCGTAACGTGACCTTGCGGCTGTCGCACACTCTGCGCGGCGGCGACCTGGTGGCACGGCTCGGCGGCGACGAATTCGCCGTGATCTCCCCGATCGGCGCCGACCGCGCCAAGATCGAGGCCATGGCGCATCGCATCATCGCGGCTCTGTGCGCGCCCTACGCGATCAACCGGCAGAATATCGTCATCGGCGCTTCCATCGGCATCGCCGTCATCGAGCGCAACTGCGGCGCCGCCGCCGACATCATGCGTTTCGCCGACATGGCGCTCTACCGCGCCAAGAGCGAAGGCCGCAACCGCGCCTGCATCTACGACGAGCAAATGGACGCCGAGCTGTCCAATCGCAAGCTGCTCGAGGGCGACCTGCGCGAGGCGATCGAGAGCAGCGCCCTCGACCTTTATTATCAGCCGATCGTCAACGGCAGCGGCGAGGTCGTCGTCGGCGTCGAGGCACTGTGCCGCTGGCGGCACCCGGCGCGCGGCGACATTCCGCCGAGCGAGTTCATCCCGGCGGCCGAGCATAGCGGTCTCATTATCGAGCTCGGCGCCTGGGTGCTGCGGCGCGCTTTGCTCGACGGCAAGGCCTGGCCCGGCATCAATATCGCGGTCAACGTCTCGCCGTTGCAGTTCCGCCGTCCCGACTTCGCCGAAATGGTCGAGCGCGCGCTCGCGGAATCGGATTTCGATCCGGCGCGGCTTGAGCTCGAGCTCACCGAAAGCGTGCTGCTCGGCAACGTCGACAGCGCCGAAGCCGGCATGCTCCGCCTCAAGGCGCTCGGGGTAAAACTTGCCCTCGACGATTTCGGCACCGGCTATTCCTCGCTGCTCTATCTGCGCCGCTTTCCCTTCGACAAGCTCAAGATCGACCGCAGCTTCGTGCTCTCGATCGAGAAGGCCGCCGATGCCGCCGCGATCGTGCACGCGGTGGTCAGCCTCGGCCGCGGTCTCGGCATGAAGGTGACGGCGGAAGGCGTGGAAACCGCCGACCAGCAGCTTTTCCTGCGCGCCGCCGGCGTGCACAGCATGCAAGGCTACCGTTTCGGCAAGGCGGTGCCCGCCGCGGAAATTACCGAGCGGCTGAAATCGCCGTCGACCTTCAAGCCCAAAGACGAGACGACGGCGCTGGCAAGCTGAGCGTCACTGCAGCTTGATATTGGCCGCCTTGCTGATCGGCCACGCCGGTGCCAACGATCGCGCCTACGCTCGCGGCGCCGCTTCGCTCGTAGCTCACAACCTTCATGCCGGCGCACGCTAGCAGACTTCGCCGGACCTGCCCCGCCTACGTTCCGCCGGCCGCCGCGGTGTGTTATTGCCGTTGTTGCAACAATCCCGTTTCAGGAAGGAAAAGCCGATGAGTGCGTCCGCAAAAGTTGCGCTGGTGACCGGGGCCGGAACGGGCGTGGGCCGCGCCGTTGCCACGGCGCTGGCGAAGGCCGGTTACAGCCTGGTGCTCGCCGGGCGCCGCAAGGAACCGCTCGACACGGTTGCCGGCGAGGTCAACGCCGTCGGCGCGCAGGCGCTCGCGGTGCCAACCGACGTGTCGAAGCGCGAGCAGATTGTCGCGCTGTTCGACAAGGTGAAGTCGAGCTTCGGCCGGCTCGACGTGCTGTTCAACAATGCCGGCATCGGCGCGCCGCCGGTGCCGATCGAGGAACTGCCCTTCGAAACCTGGCAGAACGTGGTGGCCACCAACTTCACCGGCATGTTCCTGTGCACGCAGGAAGCCATCAAGATCATGAAGGCGCAGAACCCGCGCGGCGGCCGCATCATCAACAACGGCTCGATCTCCGCGCACACGCCGCGGCCGTTCTCCATCGCCTACACATCGACCAAGCACGCGGTGACCGGCCTGACCAAGTCGACCGCGCTCGACTGCCGGCCTTACGACATCTGTTGCGGGCAGATCGACATCGGCAACGCGGCAACGCCGCTGACCGACCGCATGGTGAAGGGCGAAGGCGTGCTGCAGCCCGACGGCTCCAAGAAAATCGAGGCGCGCATGGATGCCGACCATGTCGGCAACGCCGTCGTCTACATGGCGAGCCTGCCGCTCGACGCCAACGTGCTGTTCATGACCGTGATGGCCAACAAGATGCCGTTCGTCGGACGGGGCTGAGATGCCCGAGCTGGAACATTGGCACGAATTCTACGTGCTGGTCGGCACGGCGGCGGCGACCCTGATGGCGCTTCTCTTCGTGGCCGTTTCGCTCGGTGTCGGAGTCCTCGACGGCACGCGGGCCGCGCCCACACGCGCCTTCTTCAGTCCCGTGATTGTTCATTTCACTGCGGTCTTTTTCATTTCGGCGGTCGGCCTTTTCCCGGCGCACGATGCTTCGATGTTTGCGGTGCTGACCGGCGCCTGCGCAGTCGTTGGCGGCGCAATTTCTCTCTTCGCGACCGTCGAGTTGCTGCGGCATAATTGGACCCGGTACGTCCAGGATCACTTCGGCTACGGGCTGTTGCCCTTGCTGAGCTACGTCGCTCTGCTCATCGCTTCGGGCATGATGTGGTCGGCGCACGCATACGCACTGCTCGTGCTCGCAGGCGCGCTACTCGCGCTTTTGATCATAAACGTGCGCAATGCCTGGGATCTGACGCTGTCGATGGTCCATCGGCACAGCGGCGACAGACCCGACATTCGCTGAAGCAATATCGGATGCCTGGAAACGTCTAGCGCTAGTCGAGCTTGCTGACCTTGACCTCGGTGCCGCTGCGGACCTTGGCGAGCGTCTTCACGCTGCCGAGCGCCTTGGCGAAGACGTTGCACGGGCTGGCGAGGCGCGTCTCGTCGCCCTTGGAAATTGGCGTGCGGCCAAAGCCGATGGCGATGGCCGGCCCCTCCGGCCAATAGGCAATCTCGCCCGGCGTCATCACCGCGCGGGCATCCGCCTCGCGCTTCACATTGACCGGCACGTCGAAATAGACCTCCTCGCCCCAGGTCAGCGCCGAGGAGGCGAGCGGCAGCGCCGCGGCGATCGCCTTGGCGGTCGGGGTGTCGAGCAACTCGGCGTCGAGCGCGAGCGTGCCAAAATCGAAACGGATGCGCGCCATGGAGCTGTCCCTTTGCGGTTGATTGGCCCCGCCAGGTCAGGCATTTTCACCGCTGCGCGGAGCTTGGCAAGGTGCGGGCGCTTCTCTTCCGATTTTTGCTCACGGTTTTCGCGCTGCTCGCTGCGCCGGGCGGCGCGCAAGCGCGCGCGATCCGCATCGTCGCCTTCGGCGACAGCGCGACCGCCGGCTATCTGGTCGCGCGCAACGAGGCCTATCCGGCGCAACTGCAGGCGGCGTTGCGCAAGAAGGGCTACGATGTCATCGTCGAGAATGCCGGCCTTAACGGCGACACGACTGCCGGCGCGTTGCGTCGCTTCGATGCCGCCATCGGCCCGATACCGACATCGCCATCGTCGAATTCGGCGTCAACGATCTGCGCCGCGGCGGATCGCTTGCCGGCGTTCGCGCAAGACTCGCCGAGCTCGTGCGCGCGCTCAAGGCGCGGCATATCGAGGTCATGATCGTCGGGCTCGGCCGGCTCGATGTGTCGTCCGTCGCGCAAGCAACCGGCGCCGCCTATGCGCAGTGGACCCTGCCGCCCGGCAAATACCGGGCGAGCGACGGCCAGCATTTCAACGCCCAGGGCTACGCCATCGTGGTCGCACGCATGCTGCCGCAGGTCGAGGCGCTGGCTCGGCGTCTTCCGCCGCAACGATAGGCGCGTAACGCCCGCTTTTTTTGCGGCTTGCGATGACGGTGTTGACAAACCGCCCATACTAGGATTATATTCCACGCGTCCTGCTCGATCCGAGGGCGTCATCATGAGGCGTCTTGATGATGGAGCAGCGGGGTGATGAAGGGGCCGGAGATTCAGCCCCCGACCATCCCGGGCCGTAGAGGGGAGACCCTCGCGGTTGACGCGGCGCCCGCTGTCTTGCCACGCAGGCAAGGCACCGGGGGGCCTCGGCACGTCGCTCGGGCGGCAATAGGACCGCTCTGCGAGGAGCTTCGCTGGACTGGGACTGGCACGCTTTGCCTCGTCCCAGGAAACGCGGCGCCGGGGACTTAAAATCGCCGCCAGTGGAGCGCCGAGAGGCGCCCGCGCCGCCGTCAAAAGTGGCGCGGCTTTACGACGACGGACGCGCCGATCGGCGCTCCGCTCCCTCGGGCTTTTCCCGAGGGCAAGAGAAAGGCCCCGCTCCGGCGGGGAACGGACGACGGCGTACCCCGCGCCGCAAAGAACAGGGGCGATGACGCACGCCTGCTTCAGCCTCCGGCGGAAAGTCGCCCGGCTGCCGGCCGCTTCGGATGGATCTCAATGCAGGCGGAATTCACCGTTGATTGCACGCAGTTCAGCCGGCTTGATCAGCTTGCAATGAGCGACCTGCACCGAATGCAGCGGACCCTCGAGCTTCTCCTGCCAGAAAGCGAGGAAGCGTGAGAGTTGGGGAAATTCGGGGAACAGGTCGTAGTTCTGCCAGACGTAGGACTGCAGCAGCCAATGATGATCGGGACGCCGATACAGGATGTGCGCCGTGGTGAGACCGTAGCCTTTAACCTGTTTGACAAAATCAGCCGAAACCATCGAATCCTCCGTCATGTCGGACAGAAAGTTTCCAATCCCGGCACTGGCCATTGCAAGCCGAATTGGTAAACAAACTGTTTAAAATCAAGGCGTTAGCAGCAAGCCTACCGATCTGCTAACAGCCCTGCCAATGTGCCCTTCTCCAGCCATTCGCATGAGGGCAATCGCGCCGGCGCTCTCACGGTTCGCTCACATCGGCGTTAACGTCCAAAGATCATTGAAGATTTTTATTGTTGGCACTCGACGGAAATGAGTGCTAAAAAATTTTCGGGCGCCCCTTGCGGGCGAAAAAACTCACACCCACTTGCCGGCCCAGGTGCCGGCGGGGGACTGAGCCGGAAACCACAAGCCTAGATCGTTCAATAACTTAGGAGGACACCATGAAATTCCGTCCGCTTCACGACCGCGTTGTCGTCAAGCGCATCGATGCCGAGGAGAAGACCGCCGGCGGCATCATCATCCCCGACACTGCCAAAGAGAAGCCGAGCCAGGGCGAAATCGTCGCCGTTGGCCCCGGCGGCCGCGACGAGAACGGCCGGCTCACTCCCATCGACCTCAAGGTCGGCGACACCATCCTGTTCGGCAAATGGTCGGGCACCGAGGTGAAGATCGACGGCGTAGATCTCCTGATCATGAAGGAGAGCGACGTCATGGGCGTCATCGAAGGCAGCGCTGCCAAGCGCAAGGCCGCGTAACGAATCTCAACCGTCATCCGGAGGTGCGCGCCGAAGGCGCGCCTCGAAGGATGACAGCCACAACCATGTCGCCCTTCGAGGCTTGCCGCTAACGCGGCTCGCACCTCAGGGTGACGAGCAAAAGGGAAACTCAAATGGCTGCGAAAGACGTGAAATTTTCCGTCGATGCCCGCGACCGCATGCTGCGCGGCGTCGACATTCTCAACAATGCGGTGAAGGTCACCCTCGGCCCCAAGGGCCGCAACGTCGTGCTCGACAAGTCGTTCGGCGCTCCGCGCATCACCAAGGACGGTGTGACGGTCGCCAAGGAGATCGAGCTCGAGGACAAGTTTGAGAACATGGGTGCGCAGATGGTGCGCGAGGTGGCCTCAAAGACCTCCGACACCGCCGGCGACGGCACCACGACGGCGACCGTGCTCGCCGCCGCGATCGTCCGTGAGGGCTCAAAGGCGGTTGCCGCCGGCATGAACCCGATGGACTTGAAGCGCGGCGTCGATCTCGCCGTCGAGGCCATCGTCGAGCATCTCAAATCAAACTCGAAGAAGGTCACCTCGAACGAGGAGATCGCCCAGGTCGGCACCATTTCTGCCAATGGCGATACCGAGATCGGCAACTTCCTCGCCAAGGCCATGCAGAAGGTCGGCAACGAGGGCGTCATCACGGTCGAGGAAGCAAAGAGCCTGGAGACCGAGCTCGACGTGGTCGAGGGCATGCAGTTCGACCGCGGCTATATCTCGCCTTACTTCATCACCAACGCCGACAAGATGCGCACCGAGCTCGAGGATCCCTACATCCTCATCTATGAGAAGAAGCTCTCGGGGCTGCAAGAGCTGCTGCCGCTGCTCGAAGCCGTGGTGCAGACCGGCAAGCCGCTGCTGATCGTGGCTGAAGACGTCGAAGGCGAGGCGCTTGCCACGCTCGTCGTCAACAAGCTGCGCGGCGGCCTCAAGGTTGCGGCCGTCAAGGCTCCGGGCTTCGGCGATCGCCGCAAGGCCATGCTGCAGGACATCGCCGTCCTCACCGGCGGCCAGGCGATCTCGGAAGACCTCGGCATCAAGCTTGAGAACGTCACCATCAACATGCTTGGCCGCGCCAAGAAGGTGATGATCGACAAGGAGAACACCACGATCGTGCACGGCGCCGGCAAGAAGGCCGACATCGAGGCGCGCGTGGCGCAGATCAAGGCGCAGATCGAGGAGACGACCTCCGACTACGACCGCGAGAAGCTGCAGGAGCGTCTTGCCAAGCTCGCGGGCGGCGTTGCGGTGATCCGCGTCGGCGGCGCCACCGAGATCGAGGTGAAGGAGCGCAAGGATCGCGTCGACGACGCGATGCATGCCACCCGCGCCGCGGTCGAGGAAGGCATCCTGCCGGGCGGCGGTGTCGCGCTGCTGCGTGCTACCGAAGCTTTAAAGCGCGTCAAGACCGACAACGAAGACCAGAAGCACGGCGTCGACATCGTGCGCAAGGCGATCCAGTCGCCGGCGCGCCAGATTGCGACCAATGCCGGCGCTGATGGCTCCGTGGTCGTCGGCAAGATCCTGGAAAAGGATCAATACAGCTACGGCTTCGACGCGCAGGCCGGCGAATACGGCAACCTCGTCTCCAAGGGCGTGATCGACCCGACCAAGGTCGTGCGCTCGGCGATCCAGGGCGCGGCCTCCGTGGCCGGGCTGCTGATCACTACCGAGGCGATGGTCGCCGAAGTGCCGAAGAAGCAGTCGGCGGCCCCGGCGATGCCGGGCGGCGGCGGCATGGGCGGCATGGACTTCTAAGCGACGCCGTCAGCGTCAAGCTCGGGAGGCCGCCCTTGAGGCGGCCTCCTTTTTTGTTGACCGGCTGGGCGCCAGCCGCTTTGACAAGCGCCATGACAACGGCCCGCATATTCGACGTGATCGTTGCCGGCCTCGGCGCCATGGGTTCGGCGAGCGCCTACCAGCTCGCCCGGCGCGGCGTGAAGGTGCTCGGCATTGATCGCTTTGCCCCACCGCACGTTTTCGGCTCGAGCCACGGCGATACGCGCATCACGCGGCTTGCCTGCGGCGAAGGCGCCGAATACACGCCCTTTGCCCGCCGCGCGAACGAGATCTGGCGCGAGCTCGAACGGACGACCGGCAAAACGCTGCTCACGCAAAACGGGCTGCTCGTCATCTCCGGCCCGGGGACGCGCGCGGAAAGCCACGGCATCGCCGATTTTCTGCAGACGACGATCGACGTGGCGCGTCGCAACGAGGTGCCGCACGAGTTGCTCGGCGACGCCGACATGCGCCGGCGCTTCCCGCAGTTCAAGATTGGCGACGGCGACCGCGGCTATTTCGAGCCGAGCGGCGGCTTCCTGCGCCCGGAGGAATGCATCGCCGCGCAGCTCGCCGAGGCGCGCAAGGCGAGCGCGACGCTCAACACCGACGAGATCGTCCAAGGCTTCGCGGAACAAAACGGCGGCGTCACCGTGAGAACGTCGCGCGGCACCTACAGCGCCGGCAGGCTCATCATCTCCGCCGGCGCCTGGCTGCCGACTCTGATCGGCAGGGAATATGCCGCGCAATTCGCCGTGCGTCGGCAGGTGCTGGCTTGGTTCAAGACCGCGGCGAAGGCGCCGCGCGATCTCTATCGGGCCGACCGGTTTCCCGTTTTTATCTGGCAGTTGCCGCGCCGGCAGAAGATTTACGGCTTTCCTTGGGTGGGCACGGCGGAGCCGGCGATAAAGGTGGCGACCGAGCAATACGACACGACGACCACAGCCGACACCGTCGACCGCAGCGCGTCGGCCGGCGAGGTTGCCGATTTCTATACGACCTATGTCGGCGATTTCTTCCCAGGCGTCAGCGGCGAGCCGCTGAAGACGGCGGTGTGCATGTACACTTGCGTCGAGAGCGCGCGTTTCATCATCGACATGCTGCCCGGCCACCGCAACGTCATCGTGGTGTCGCCCTGTTCCGGTCACGGCTTCAAACATTCCGCCGCTATCGGGGAAGCGGTTGCGGGGCTCGCAAGCGGCGCGCCGGTGCGCGGACTGCCGCTCGGCTCATTCACCATGCCGGTGATGGCATGAGCGCGGGAAACATCTATTGCGGCGTCGGCGGCTGGACCTACGAGCCGTGGCGTGGCGTATTCTATCCGAGGGGCCTGCCGCACGCGCAGGAATTGAAATACGCCGGCGAGCACTTAACCTCGATCGAGATCAACGGCACCTTCTACCGCACGCAAACGCCGAAGACCTTTCGAAGTTGGGCGGGGCAAGTGCCCGACGGCTTCGTGTTCGCGGTGAAGGGTCCGCGCTATGCGGTCAACCGCCGCGTGCTCGGCGAAGCAGGCGATTCGATCAAGCGCTTCCTCGATTCCGGCGTCACCGAATTGGGCGACAAGCTTGGGCCGCTGCTCTGGCAGTTCACGCCGTACAAGAAATTCGACGAGAAGGACTTCGGCAAATTCCTCGAACTGCTGCCTCAGACATTTGGCGGCCGGCGTTTGCGCCACGTCGTCGAGCCGCGTCACGACAGCTTCAAGACGCCCGCGTTCCTCGCCCTCGCCCGCAAGGCAGCGGCGGCCATCGTCTATGCCGAGCACGACACCTACACCGAGATAGCCGATGTGACGGCCGATTTCGTCTATGCGCGGCTGCAGAAGGGCGATGAAAAGCTCAAGGCCGGCTATCCGCCGAAGGCGCTCGATCAATGGGCCAAGCGCGCGAAGACCTGGGCTTCGGGCGGCGAGCCCGCCGAATTGCCGCGCGTCGACAAGAAGCACGCGGCGAAGAAGCCCCGCGACGTCTATATCTATTTCATCCACGAGGCGAAGCTGCGCGCGCCGGCTGCCGCCATGGCGCTAATCGAGCGGATCGGTCGCTCAAAATGAAAACGACCACAGATGAAAGGCGCGCTTACATCCGGCGTCGCCTTTGGCCCCATCGTGGCCGTCACGGCAACCGCTACGCAACTCGGCTGCCACTTGAGAATTCCATACCAATAGCTTGTGTCAATTCAATGACATGATGATGCAGACCTTGTTTACCATTGGCTACGAGCAAGCAAAGCCCGCCGCGGTATTAACCGAGCTCCAGCGGGCCAAAATCGAGCTTCTGGTCGATACCCGCGCGGTCGCCGCCTCGCGCCGGCCCGGCTTCTCCAAGCGCCAACTTGCCGCCTCCCTCGACGAGGACGGCATCGGCTATCTGCATCTGCAGAAGCTCGGCACGCCGGCGGAGGGCCGCCAGGCGGCACGCGCCGGCGACCTCGATGCGCTGTGGCGCATCTACGACAAACACATCAAGAAGCCGGAGCCGCAGGCGGAGCTCGCCGAACTCATCGGCCTGATCAAGTCGGGCAAGCGCATCGCACTGCTCTGCTATTGCCGCGATCCGAAGTCGTGCCATCGCAGCCGCATCGTCGCCAACGTGAAGAAGCGCATGCGCGTCAAAGTCACGGACCTGATCCCGCCGCTGTTTTGACCTTTGGCGTTAAGCTATTCCGCCGGCTGCGGCGCGGTCTGCCGCGCATCGATATTGTTGATCAGCAACACCAACGCGGCGGTCGCAGCGAACATCAAGAGGGCGACGGCCGTATTGGCGCCGAGCACGAGCGGAAATCCGCCCATTTCGTGCAGCAGCGAGATCATCGCGATGGCGATGGCGGAACTGATGAAAAGCGTGAAATAGCGCACCGCATAGACGCGCCCGCGCCAGGCGTCAGCCGTGTAGCGCGCAAGGATGATATCATTGACCGTGACCTGCCCATAGATCGCCGCGACTGCAATCGCCAGCGCGATCATCAGCGGGATACCGGTTGCATAAGTGGCCCACAGATTGCCGGCAAAGCCGAGTGCGGTCACCGCGGCAAAAATATAGTGCGGCTGCACCCACTCGACGAGCCGGCCCACCGTCAACTGCGCGAGCGCGCCGCAAACCAGCACGCCCGTGGCGATGCCGCCGACCAGCACTAGCGGCACATCCTTGGCAATGCCTTCGTCCACGATCTTGGGCAGCGCAATGGTGAGCACGTTGAAGACGAGGCCGCCGCTCAGCGCGATGACCAGGAACAAGCCGAACAGCAGCACGGCGAGCCGCGCGGTCAGCGGCACCGCAGGCTTGGTCTGCCGGTTGCCGGTATGGTGCCGGTCGTCGGGCGTCAGCGCCAGGTAGACGATACCGACCGCAATGCAGATAATCGCGGGAGCGACAAAAGCCGCGCGCCAGCTGATCCAATAAGCGAGCGCGCCGGAAACGCCCGCGGCAAGCGAGACCCCGGCATTGCCGCAGACGCCGTTGAAGGCAAGCGTGCGGCCGCGCGCTTGCGAGGCCTCGATCAGCATGGCCATGCCGACCGGATGGTAGATGGCCGCAAAGGTGCCGAGCAGGAACATCGCGGCCGACAGCGTCAACAGGTTCGGCGACAGCGCAATGGCGACAAGCGAAGCGCCGCAGCCGAAATAAAACGCCGCCATCATGTTGCGGCGGCTCCAGCGGTCGGCGAGCCAGCCCGCCGGCAGTGAAAATACGCCGAAAGCCACGAAAGCGGTGCTGGCAAGCGCAATCATCTCGCTGTAGGGCCGCTTGAAGATCACCTCGAGCCCGATCACCACCGTGGGGTAGATCAGCAGCACGAAATGATCGAGCCCGTGAGCCAGATTGAGGAAGGCAATCTCGCGGCGGGTCGCGCTGTCGTAGCCTTGGAAGTTCTGTTTGGCCGGCATGAGATTCTCGCGTCAAACGTAATATATCGACCAAGATTAAGCGATGGTCGCCGAAAGCCAAATAAGGGCGTTGCATTTTTGCCGACCCGGGCAAACGAGAGTGCGGCGTTAAGCAACTGCAACCATTGCGGGGCTAGCGCTAAAAGATGGACAAGACGGTGATCGCCCGCTTTAGTTGCGGCCAGTATCCTGTAATTTGCGTGCGTGGGGCTTGGGGGCCTCAATGTGTCTCGGGAGGCGCGTCAGCGCGGCGAGGGTCCTCGCCGCGGCCTTCGTGGTTTGTGGTGCGTGCGCGTCGAGTGGCCCCGGTCGGGCTGCTGACGACGGCGCCATGTTTCTTTTGTTTTCCGGCGGCGACATCTGGCGTAGCGGCGACTTCGCCTACGGCGGCTTGTTGTGGTCGCCGGGCGGGCTCGATCATGAAGGCTTCACCCTCAAGGCAGTGATGTCCGGCGGACTTTACCGTTACCGCTCGGGCGCCCTCGGCGGCGATGAGGTGACCGGCCAGGAACTGGTGGCCCAGTTGCTGCCCGGCTGGCGGTTCAAGGGCGAGCACGTCGAGGTCAAGGTGTTCGGCGGCCTCGACCTCGAAAGCCATCGCCTTGTGCCGGATGATCCGTCGAGCCGGCTGCGCGGCGGCGATGTCGGCGCGCGTGCAGCGGCCGAGCTATGGTACGAGCCGACGCCCGGCACGATGCTCGCCGCCGACGGCTCGGTCTCGACCATCATCGACAGCTACTCGGCGCGACTTGCGTTCGGCTGGCGCGCCTTCGACCTGTTCTATCTCGGCCCCGAAGCGCAAACGTTTGCCTGCGAGGGCTATGACCAGGTTCGCGTCGGCGTGCACCTGACGGCATTCAAGGCCGACGATGCCGAGTGGTCGGCGGCGCTCGGCTGGTCCGACGACTCCGACCGTCGCCAAGGCCTCTACGTCCGTTTCGGCGTGTCGACGCGTCGTTAATCAAGCGTGCGGCGGAATCGCGTGACTGCGATCGTCATCGCGACCAGCATGAGCACGAACAGCGCCGCCGAATCGTAATGCAAGTCCGCGACCGAAGAGCCCTTGAGCATGATGGCGCGTACGATGCGAAGATAGTGCGTCAGCGGCAACGCCTCGCCGATATATTGCGCCCAAACCGGCATGCCGGCGAACGGGAACACAAAGCCCGAGAGCAATATGTTCGGCAAAAAGAACATGATCGACATCTGCATCGCCTGCAGCTGGTTCTGCGCCACCGTTGAAAAGGTGTAGCCGATCGACAGATTGGTGGCGATGAACAATGTGCTCAAAGCCGCAAGCATCGCCAAATTGCCCAGGATGGGCACACCGAATAGCAAAACGCCGATGCCGACAATGATCGAAGCCTGCACGAAGCCGACGAAGATGTAAGGCACGATCTTGCCGAGCATGATCTCGACCGGCGTGATCGGCATCGACAGCAGATTTTCCATGGTGCCGCGCTCGATCTCGCGCGTCACCGATAGCGCGGTGAAGATCAGCATGGTCATGGTGAGGATGGTGCCGACGAGCCCCGGCACGATGTTCAACTGGTTCTGCCCGGCGGGGTTGTAGCGGGCGTGGCTGCGAATCTCGAACGGCAGCTCGGTGCTGATCGGGATGCCCCGTTCGTGCGCGAGCGCGGTCATCACCACTTGGCCGAGGGCGCTGAGCGCCGAACCCGAGGCAACCGGATCGGTCGCATCGGCGATGACCAGCATCGCCGGTTTCTCGCCGCGGCGGACCTTGTGTTCGAAATTGGCCGGAATCTCGATGCCGAACAGGATCTTGCCGGCCGACATCAGCTCGTTCATCTGCGCTTCGCTGTTCGGTTGCGCGATAACGCGGAAATATTCCGTGTTCTTGAGCGCGGCGAGGATGGCGCGGCCGATATCGGTATTTTCCTGCAGCAGGATCGCGGTGGGCAGATTCCGCGGATTGGTATTGATGGCGTAGCCGAACAGTATCAACTGCAGCAGCGGGATCATGATGATCATGGCAAACGACATGCGATCACGACGGAGCTGGATGAACTCCTTGATGAATACCGCCCAGGTCTTGCGCCCGAAGCCTCGGCCCGGAAGGCGGCGCGCCGCTTGCGTCGGCAATACGTGTGTCATTGAAAGTTGTCCCGTGCCTTGCTCATCAGGTCGATGAACACGTCTTCGAGCGACGGCTCGGACGACGTCCAGACGAGGTCCTTGCGCTGGCGGTAGGGCGCGATGGCCGCGGAGAGCTTGCCCGCGTCGCGCCCGCAGACATGCAGGCTGTTGCCAAACGGCGCCACCATGTCGACGCCGGGCTTGCCGGAAAGCTCGTCAGATAACTTGAGCTGGGCCTCGCCCTCGACGCCGCCGACGACGTAGGTCGTCAGATGCGAGGCCTTGATCACCTCCTCGACGCTGCCCTTCGCCAGCAACTCGCCGTAAGCGATGTAGGCGATCTCGTGGCAACGCTCGGCTTCATCCATGTAATGCGTCGACACCAGCACGGTCAGCCCCTCGGCGGCCAGCGCATGGATCTCGTTCCAGAAATCACGCCGCGCCTTGGGATCGACGCCGGCGGTCGGCTCGTCGAGTAGTAGAAGCTGCGGGCTCGGCAACGTGCAGGCGCCGAGCGCGAGGCGCTGTTTCCAGCCGCCCGACAGTTCGCCCGCGATCTGCTGCTCGCGGCCTTGCAGGCCGAGTCGCTCGATCGCCGCACGCGCGGCGCCCACCGGATTCTCGATGCCGTAGATACGGCCGATGAACTCGAGGTTCTCGCGCACCGACAGGTCCTCATAGAGGCTGAAACGCTGGGTCATGTAGCCGACTTGCTGCTTGATCATGTCGGTCTTGGTACGGATGTCGTAGCCAAGGCAGGTGCCGCTGCCCTCGTCGGGCGTGAGCAGACCACAGAGCATGCGGATGGTCGTCGTCTTGCCGGAGCCGTTGGGCCCGAGGAAGCCGTAGATGGTGCCGCGCTTGACCTGCATGGACAGGTTGCGCACCACGGCCTTGCCGTCGAAGCGCTTGGTCAGGCCATGCACGTCGATGACGATGTCGGGCGCACTCAAGTCAGGATCCCTCGTTCGGCAGCGACACCGTCACTGGTTGGCCGACGCGGAACTTTTCCGGCTGATCCGGGTGCGCTTCGATCAGGAACACCAGTTTGGCGCGCTCCTCGCGGCTGTAGATCACCGGCGGCGTGTATTCGGCGCTGTCGGCGATGAAGGTGACTTTGGCGGTGAGGCCTTCGGCGCAGCCGTCGCAGGATACATTCACGGTTTCACCGTACTTGATATGCGGCAGTTCGCCTTCGGGCGCAAAGAAGCGGATCTTGAGATTGCCCGGCGGCAGCAGCGCCATCACCGCGCGGCCGGGCGGCACGGTTTCGCCCGGCCGATAATAAATCTCCTGGATAACGCCGTCGGCGGGGGTGAGCGCGCGGCGGCGGGTAAGGCGCGTCTTCGACCACTCGAGATTGGCCTGCGCCTGACGCAGCGCGGCATCGGCGTCGTCGTAGTTCTTTTGCGTGCCAGCGGCGGTGGTGAGCAGCTGTTTGGCGCGGTCAAACGTTTGCTGCGCGGTCGTGACCGCGGCTTCCTTGACCGCCACGTCGGCGCGTTGCAGGTCGTCGTCGACGCTGAAGAGCAAATCGCCTTTCTTGACGCGGTCGCCTTCACGCACTTTTTCGATTTCGACGCGCCCCTGCTCGTCCGGGCTGACGAAGATCAGATCGGCTTCGACCCACCCCTGCAACTGCGAAGAGTTGTTCTTGGCGCAGGCGCACAGCGCGATTGCGGCAAGCAAGGCAAGGCCGGTGAACGCAATCCTCATCGGGTACTCCGCGGCGCAAACAGCAAATCGACATGAGCCTGCATCATGGCGCGCACGTCGAGCGGCTCGAAGCGCTCAAATAGTCCGCTCCAGATGATGGCTACCAGACCCGGCGCCGCGATGATTTGCGGAAAATCAACAAGCGCGGACGGCGCTTCCCCACGCGCGACCGCGCGTGCGAGCAAAGCCCGCACCGCGGCAATGATGCGCGAGAGCACCTCCCGGTAATAGAACTCCGCGATTTTCGGGAAACGGCGGCCTTCCGCGATCATCAGGCGGATCACGTCCTTGCGCCGCGTTTCGAACACCTCGCGCACGAAGAGGTCGACGAGCTGCGCCGCGAGCGCACGCGTCGGGATATCGGCCTCACCCAAAGCCTCGATCCCGCCGACCACCGGCGTGAGCATGCTGCGGATCAACTCCTGGAACAGGCTCTCCTTGTCGCGGAAATAAAGGTAGATCGTGCCCTTGGCGACGCCGGCGCGCCTCGCCACGTCATCGAGTCGGGTTGCCTCGAAGCCGCGGCCGGAAAACTCCTCGAGCGCGGCGGCGAGAATCGCCTCGCGTTTAGCGACACCGCGCCCCTTGTGGGCCGATGCGTTTTTGCCGCGCTGTGCCTTCGCGAGCCTTCTCCGACGAACTGCCATGCTCCGCCTATGACTGACTAGTCAGTCATAATCTAGCGCAAAGCCGCTAACCCGGCAACCGGCAAAAAGGTTGAAGTGGACCAATGAGTTATTCAGAACCTCAAGACCGGAGGCGCCCACGCTTTGGCACTTTCTGCCGGCCCATCGGTCGCCCGCGCCGTTGACACCGTCACCAGCACCAGCGTCGCCGTCGCCGCCAGCAACGTTGCCGCCACCAGCGCGCGGATAATCGGCAGGCTGTCGGTCATGCTCTTCCCCAACTTGGTTGGCGGCAGCGAGCTAGGGCCTGAGTCGCAAGCCCGATCAACGATTCGAATCTCAGGCGCGTTCGATTTCCGCCTTGACCGCGGAAAGCGACTCGGGGGTGTCAACGTCAGTCAAAGCCGCCTCGCCGGCGAGGGGCACTTCGGCGACCGCCTCGGCGTAATTGCCGATGAGGTGGCGGGCGCCGATGTCGCCCTGGATCTGCATCAGGTCATGGAAAAAGCGGCGCGACCACACCACCGGGTTGCCGCGGCGGCCCTTGATGCTCGGCACCACAATGAGCGCACCGCGCTCCGGATCGAAGGCGGCGATGAGCCGGTCGATGAGCGCGGCGTCCACCTGCGGCATGTCGCCGAGACATACGATGGCGCCGTCGGCCTCCGCCGGAACCGCGGCGATTCCAGCCTTGAGCGAGGTGCCGAGGCCCTCCGCGTAGTCGGCATTATGCACGAAGCGCACGGCAAGTCCGGCAAGCGCCGCTTCGATCTTCTCGCGCTGATGGCCGGTGACGACGATGAGCGGCGAGGCGGCGGAAGCGAGCGCCTGCTCGACGGCGATGCGCACCAAGGGTTTCCCGCCGATCTCGGCGATCATCTTGTTGACCGCGCCCATGCGCGTTGAGCGCCCAGCGGCGAGCACGACGGCGGCGATGTGCGGCTTCTTGCGCGCGCGTTCGCCGGACGCTTTCTCCTCGCGCGGCTGCGGCCGCGTCACGATTTCCATGAGCAGGCCGCCGACGCCGAGTCCGGTGATGTCCTCGCGCGTCACGGCCAGTCCGGCGAGCAGCCGCATGAGGATCCAGTCAAAGCCGTTTTCCTTCGGCGAACGCGCACAACCCGGCGCACCGATGATGGGGGCGCCCTCCGCCTTACCGATCAGCATCAAGTTGCCGGGATCGACCGGCATGCCAAAATGTTCGATCTCGCCGCCCACTGCCTCGATCGCCGCCGGAATGACGTCGCGGCGGTCGGCAATGGCCGAGGCGCCAAAGACGACGACCAATTCGGCGCCGGCTTTGAGCACCTCGCCGATCGCACGCTTGAGCGCTGCCTGCTCATGCGGCACACGCCGCTCGGCGACGATCTTGGCGCCGGAAGCGGCAATGCGCGCCTCGGTGATCTTCAGCGTTTTCTCCACCACTTTCGGCGCAAGACCGGGCAGCAGCGTGGAGACGATGCCCAGCTTGCGCACCTTGTAGGGGGCGACACGGATCAATGGCTTTGCCGTGGCCGTCTCCGCCACCGCTCTGTCGCGCGCGGCTGCGGCAATAGCGAAGGGGATGATCTTGACCGTGGCGATCATCTCGCCAGCCACGACCGGCTTGAATGCGGGCAACGTCGCCAGCGTCACCGCCTCGTCGATGCGATTCAGGCGGTCGATCGCATCCTTGTCGACAACCAGCACCCCCGCCGTTTCCGCGAACAGATTGCAGCGGCCGGTAAAGGCCTTATCGGCGCGGACGCCCGGCCCGGCTGCGGCGGCTGCGATTTCCGCCGCGGCCGCATCCTCGCCGACGTCGCCCGTCTCGAGCCGCGCCACCACGATCTCTTTCACGCCCGCCGCTTTCAGCGCCGCCACTTCGGCGGCCCCGATCAACGTGCCTTTTTTCAGCACGAGCTCGCGTTGGCGGATCGAGTGCACCGCGGTGCTGCCGAGAGCCTCATCCGGCGCGGCGGGCCCGAATTTCATGCCGCCTCCGCCGCCTTTTCCGCTTTGAGTCTCAGCGTCGCCGTGATCTCGCCCATGATGGCGACGGCGATTTCCGCCGGCGACACCGCGCCGATCGGCAAGCCGATGGGCGCGTGGATGCGGGCAAGATCGGCGTCGGCGAGCCCCTCTTCCTTGAGCCGCGCGATACGCTTGGCGTGCGTCTTCCGCGAGCCGAGCGCGCCGATATAGAAGCAGTCGCGCGACAAGGCGTGCTTGAGCGCCGGATCGTCGATTTTCGGGTCATGCGTGAGCGCGACGAAGGCGGTGTAGCGGTCGACGTTGAGGGGCGGCAGCGCCACGTCCGGCCATTCGGCGACCACCTTGACGTCGGGAAAACGCTCGATCGAGGCAAAGGCGGTGCGCGGATCGACGATGATGACGTCGTAGCCGAGCAACTGCCCGATCGGCGCCAGCGTCTGGCTGATGTGCACGGCACCGGTAATGACGAGCTGCGGCGACGGCACGTGCACGGTGAGAAACACGCGGCCTTGCGTCGTCTCCTCCATGCCGCTCTTGCCCATGCGAATGCGTTTCTCGATTGTCTCGGCGAGCGGATCTTTGCCGGCGTCGGCAGCCTTCACCAGCCGCTGCGCGCCGCTCGCCACGTCGGTGACAACCACGACTGCGCGGCGCGCGGCGCGTTCGGCATTGAGAGCGCGGAGGATATCGACTTTCACTTAAGCGACCTTCTCGACGTAGACGCGGATGGTGCCGCCGCAGGACAGGCCTACATTCCAGGCCGTCTCGTCGGCGACGCCGAATTCGAGCATTTTCGGCTTGCCGCTTTCGATGACGTCCATGGCTTCGGTCACCACCGCGCCCTCGACGCAGCCGCCGGAGACGCTGCCAAGAAAATTGCCTTCGTCGTCGATCACCAGATTGGAGCCCACGGGGCGCGGCGCCGAACCCCAGGTTTCCATGACCGTCGCCAGCGCCACCCCGCGCCCGGCCTTCTGCCACTCTTCCGCGGCTTTGAGGATGTCTTCATCGCGTGACAGCATGCTCAACCTCCGTCTCCGAATTTGCCATGCCCGGCCCTGTCCCGGCCATGACAGAGAATTATTACGCTGCCCGGCCCAACCATTGCTTCGGATCGTGTCCCTTCGCGGTGCGGTCGGACAGCGCCTTCACCAGTTCGCTCATCGACTCCAGATTGTGAATCGGGCGCAATTCGTCAACATGCGGCAGCATCGTGCGCACCCCCCGCGCCCGCGCCTCGAAGCCGTCGAAGCGCAACAACGGATTGAGCCAGATCAGCCGCCGACACGAGCGCTGCAGGCGGTCGATCTCGAAGCCGAGCGTCTCGTCGTCGGCGTCGCGCTCGAGGCCGTCGGTGATGAGCAGCACAACCGCGCCCTGCCCGAGCACGCGCCTTCCCCACTGCCGGTTGAAGGCGCGCAGCGAGGTGGCAATGCGCGTGCCGCCGGACCAGTCCGGCACATGCGCCGAACAGGCGGCGAGGGCCTCGTCGGGATCGCGCTCGCGGATCGAGCGGGTAACGTTGGTCAAGCGCGTGCCGAACAGGAAGGTGGTGACGCGCTTCTTGGCGTCGGTGATCGAATGCAGGAAATGCAGGAACAGGCGCGTGTATTGGCTCATCGAGCCCGAGATATCGAGGAGCGCCACGATCGGCGGCTCCTTCTCGCGCGGCCCGAGGTATTTGAGGTCGATGAGCGCGCCGCCCGCCTTCATGCTGGCGCGCAAGGTGCGGCGGATGTCGATAAACTTGCCGTGCCGGGCCTGCGCCAGCCGGCGCGTCTTCACCAGATCGAGCGGCAGTGCAAGCCGCGCGATTGCTTCCTTGGCGGCGGCGATCTCCGCCGCGGTCATCTGCGCAAAGTCCTTCTTCTGCAGGAGCTCGCGATCGGACACGGTCATGCGCGCGTCGACCTCGAATTCTTGCTTCTCCTCCTCGCGCGCCATATCGGAAAACAGCGCCTCCTGGATGCGTTGCGCACCGGGCGGCGGCACCTTCGGCTCGCCGGCGGCGATTTCCGGCAGCATCGAGGCGATCAGCTTTTCGATATAGCCGCGCTTGCGGAAAAAGATGCGGAAGGCCTGGTCGAACAGCAGCGAATGTTCGTGCCGCTTCACGAACACCGCGTGCAGCGTCCAGTAGAAATCCTCGCGATTGCCGACATGGGCGACCTGCACCGCTTCGAGCGCGTCGAGCACGGCGCCCGGCCCGACGGGAATGCCGGCGGCGCGCAAGGCGCGCGCGAAGTAGAGGATGTTGTCGGCGAGCCGGCCCTGTTTCTCTGTCACTGCCGCGCTCCTTATCCGTTCGTCCCCGCGAAAGCGGGGACCCAGGGGCCACAGAGACTGGATTCCCGCTTGCGCGGGAACGAACGGAGTGTGTGGCGCGCGTTCATCGTTTTACTCCGCCGCGCGCAGCTCCGACTTCACCTCGTCGAGCAACGCCTTGACCTTGCTGCCGTCGACGCGGGCGATGTCGTCCTGATACTTGAGCAAGGCGCCGAGCGTGTCCGACACGGTCGCCGGATCGAGCGCTACCACGTCGAGCTCGGTCAAGGCGCCCGCCCAGTCGAGCGTCTCAGCGACGCCCGGCACCTTAAACAGATCCTCCTTGCGCAGCGCTTGCACGAAGGCCACCACCTGCTCGGACAGCTTCTTGGCGATGCCCGGCACTTTGGCGCGCAGGATCTTGAGCTCGCGCTCGGCATTCGGGTAGCCGACCCAATGATAGAGGCACCTGCGCTTGAGCGCATCGTGCACCTCGCGCGTGCGGTTGGAGGTGATGACGACGATCGGTGCATGGGCGGCCTTGACGGTTCCGAGCTCGGGCACGGTGACCTGGAAGTCGGCGAGCACCTCGAGCAGAAACGCCTCGAAGGCTTCGTCGGTGCGGTCGATCTCGTCGATCAGCAGCACCGGCGGCCCGGCGGGATCCGGCTCCAGCGCCTGCAGCAACGGCCGCTTGATGAGAAACTTGTCGGAGAAGACGTCGTGCTCGATGCGCTCGCGGTCACCCTCGCCTTCGGCTTCGGCAAGCCGGATGGCGATCATTTGTGCGCCGTAGTTCCACTCATAGACCGCGGCGGACACGTCGAGTCCTTCGTAGCACTGCAGGCGGATCAGCCGCCGGCCGAGCGTTTGCGCCAGCACCTTGGCAATCTCCGTTTTGCCGGTGCCGGCCTCGCCCTCGACGAACAGCGGCCGGCCCATGCGCAAGGCAAGAAACAGCACGGTCGCCAGCGAGCGATCGGCGATATAGTCGCCCTTGGCCAGCAGCTCGAGCGTGGCATCGATGCCGGCGGGAAGCGGTGTCACAGCCATTCTCAGGTCACCTTATTGATACTTTAACCGATCGCTCGATTGTCTTACATGTGGGGTGTGCAGCCGAAAGCGGCCAGCCACACGGATTTCCGCCATGTCAAAGCCCGATACCCTTGAAAAACAGGCCCTGCGCTTCCCGACCATCGATGCCGGGGTGCGGATCGGCCATGTGCACCTGAAGGTCGCCGATCTGCAGCGCGCGCTCGATTTCTACTGCGGGGTGCTGGGCTTTACGCAGACCACCAGCCGGCCCGGCGCGGCCTTTATCTCCGCCGGCGGCTACCACCATCACATCGGGCTCAATACCTGGGAGAGTCGCGGCGGCTCGGCCCCGCCTGCCGGCTCGACCGGCCTCTATCATACCGCGATCCTCTACCCGACCCGGCGGCTCTTGGCCGACGCGCTCAAGCGGCTGATCGTCGCCAAGATCCCGCTCGAGGGCGCCAGCGACCACGGCGTCTCCGAGGCGCTCTATCTGCGCGACCCCGACGACAACGGCGTCGAGCTCTACCGCGACCGGCCGCAGAGCGAATGGCCGAAGAATGCTGACGGCACCTTGCGGATGTACACGCATCCGCTCGACCTGCACGATTTGTTGAGCGAGCTCGACCGCTAGTTCGGCGAATGAAGTTTCAGCGAACGCCGCGCGCGTCAGCGCGCGCGTCGCGATGTCCGCAAGCGCCCGTTAAACGAGCCGCCGCCGTCCGACGAACGTCGGGTGCGTGACCATCCTGTAGAAACAGGCGGCTTGGTGGCAGGAGCCGGCTCGGGTGCGGGCGCACGGGCAGTCGATTTGAACATCGCGTTGAGGCCGGCGTCGAAGCGCGCGGCCTCAGCGTCAAGGGTGGCTTTGAGCTCCTTAACGGCGTCGTCGAAGTTGCGGCACATGGTAACGTCGGTCAACGTCGCCTCCTTGCCTCAAGCTTGGGGGCATTTTTAGCCAAAATTGCTAAGATTGACCGCGCGCGATCGTTAAAATTTTAAGCAACTGAAAAGTTGAGCCCGTGCCGTAAAGGCTCCGGGCTCCGAAGTTAAGTCGCCGATGTACTGATTTTGGCCTATGCCGTCGCTTTTGCGACTGCCCGCCGTGCCAGCACGGCAACGAGATGCGCGCGATATTCCGGCGTCGCGTGGATGTCCGAGTTCATGCCCGTTGCCGGAATGGTCATACCTTCGAGCGACTTTGCCGCGAAGCGCTTCTTCAGCGCCTCCTCGAACGACTTCACCCGGAATACGCCGTTCGACCCGGCGCCCGTGACGGCGACGCGGATTTCCGAGCCGCGCTTCGACACGAACACGCCGACCAGCGCAAAGCCCGAAGCCGGGTGCTTGAACTTCTCGTACGCCGCCTTGCGCGGGATCGGGAACTGAATCTTGGTGATGATCTCGTCGGACTCGAGCGCGGTCGAGAACATGCCGGTGAAGAAATCGTCCGCCGCGATGCGCCGCTTGTTGGTGATGATGGTGGCGCCAAGCCCCAGCACCGCCGCCGGGTAGTCCGCGTTCGGATCGTTGTTGGCGAGCGAGCCGCCGATAGTGCCGCGGTTGCGCACCTGCGGATCGCCGATCGAGTTTGGCACCATGGCGAGACCCGGAATCGCCTGCTGCAGCACCGGCGAATTGGCGGCATCAGCGTGCCGCGTCATGGCGCCGATGACGACCGAGCGTCCTTTCTGCTCGACGCCGGCGAGTCCCTCGACCATCGACAGATCGATCAGCGCGGAAGGCTGCGCCAGGCGCTGCTTCATCACCGGGATAAGCGAATGCCCGCCGGCGAGCAGCTTGCCTTCGGGATTGCGCGATAAAAGCCCGGCCGCTTGGCGGACCGTGGTGGGCCGGTGGAACGAGAAATTGTACATGTGACCTCTCCGTTATTCCGCCGCCTGGCGTTGCGCCGGCGCCTGTTGCATCGCCGACCAGACCGCGCTGGCGGTCGCCGGCATGGATATTTGTTCGCTGCCGATGGCGTCGGTGATGGCGTTGATCACCGCCGCCGGCGCCGCAATCGCACCCGCCTCGCCGCAACCCTTGATGCCAAGCGGGTTCGAGGGCGACTTGGTTTCGGTGAGGCCGACGGCGAAGGACGGCAGGTCGTGCGCGCGCGGCATGGTGTAATCCATGAGCGAGCCGGTCAGGAGCTGGCCGTCCTTGTCGTAGACCGCGCCTTCGAGCAGTGCCTGGCCGACGCCTTGGGCAATGCCGCCGTGCACCTGGCCCTCGACGATCATCGGGTTGATCACGGTGCCGAAGTCGTCAACCGCGGTCCAGCCGACGATCTCGGCCTTGCCGGTTTCGCTGTCGACCTCGACTTCGCAGATGTGGCAGCCGGCTGGGAAGGTGAAGTTGGTCGGATCGTAGAACGAGGTCTCCTTCAGCCCCGGCTCGAGCTGGGCGCCGGTGAACTTGTGGGCGATGTAGGCGTTAAGCGCGACATCGCCCCACGCCACCGACTTGTCGGTGCCGGCGACGGTGAATTTGCCGTCCTTGAACTCGATGTCGCTTTCGGCGGCTTCCATCATGAAGCCGGCCACTTTTTTGGCCTTGGCCTCGATCTTGTCGAGCGCCTTGACGATCGCCGACATGCCGACTGCGCCGGAGCGCGAGCCATAGGTGCCCATGCCGAACTGCACCTTGTCGGTGTCGCCATGCACGATGGAGACGTTTTCGAAGGGGATGCCGAGGCGTTCGGCGACGAGCTGGGCGAAGGTGGTTTCGTGGCCCTGTCCGTGCGCGTGACAGCCGGTCAGCACTTCGACCGAACCGGTCGGGTTGACGCGCACCTCCGCCGACTCCCATAGCCCGACGCCGGCGCCGAGCGAGCCCACCGCTTGCGACGGCGCGATGCCGCACGCCTCGATATAGGTCGAATAGCCGATACCGCGCAGCTTGCCGTTGCGCGCCGACTCGCGCTTGCGCTTGTTGAAGCCTTTGACGTCGGCAAGCTCCATCGCCTTCTTCAGCGAGGCGTTATAGTCGCCGGCATCATAGGCCATGATCACCGGCGTCTGGTGCGGGAACGATTTGATGAAATTGCGCTTGCGCAATTCCGCCGGCTCGACCTGCATCTCGCGGGCGGCGACTTCGACGAGGCGCTCGACAACGAAGGTCGCTTCCGGCCGCCCCGCCCCGCGATAGGCATCGACCGGTACGGTGTTGGTATAGACCGCGTCCACCTCGCAATAGATCTGCGGAATGTCGTACTGGCCCGACATCAGCGTCGCGTAGAGATAGGTCGGGATCGACGAGGAAAACGTCGACATATAGGCGCCGAGATTGGCGACGGTCTTGGCCTTGAGCGCCAGGATCTTGCCGTTGGCGTCGAGCGCCAGCTCGGCGTGGGTGACGTGGTCGCGGCCATGCGCGTCGGCGAGGAACGATTCCGAGCGGTCGGCGACCCATTTCACCGGACGCCGCGTTTTGCGCGCCGCCCACAGGCAGACGACCTCCTCCGGATAGATGAAGATCTTGGAGCCGAAGCCGCCGCCGACGTCGGGGGCAATCACCCGCAGCTTGTGCTCGGGCGCCATGCCGACAAAGGCCGCGATGACCAGCCGCGCGACATGCGGGTTCTGCGTCGTGTTCCAGAGCGTCAGTTGATCGGTGCCGGCGTCGTATTCGGCGAGCGCGGCGCGCGGCTCGATCGCGTTCGGAACGAGGCGGTTATTGACGATGTCGAGCTTGGTGACGTGCTTGGCCTGGGCGAAGGCCGCCGCGGTCGCCTTCTGATCGCCGAGGGACCATTCGTAGATGGTGTTTTTCGGCGCCACTTCGTGGATCTGCGGTCCCGACTTCGCCTTGGCGGCGTCGGTCACCGAGGGCAGCACCTCGTAGTCGATCTTGACCTTCTCGGCGGCGTCGCGGGCCTGCGCCTGCGTTTCGGCGACAACTACCGCGACCGCATCGCCGACATAATTCACCTTGCCGGTGGTTAGCGCCGGGTGCGGCGCCATCTTCATGGGCGAGCCGTCCTTGGAATGGATCATCCACCCGCAGATCAAGTTGCCGATCTTGTCGGCGGCCAATTCCGCGCCGGTCAGAACGGCGAGCACACCGGGCATCTTCTTTGCCGCGGCGGTATCGATGCTCTTGATTTTGGCATGGGCGTGCGGCGAGCGCACGAACACTGCGCGCGTCTCGCCAGGCCGCACCACGTCGTCGGTGTATTGCCCCTGGCCGGTAATGAAACGGAAGTCTTCCTTGCGGCGCACCGCCGCGCCGATCCCGGTCGCGCTCATAGCGGTCTTCCTCCCGTGCTTTGTTTTTTTCGCTTGCAGTTATTCCGCGGCTTGCCGCGACGGCGTTCCCCCCTTCATCGCTTTGGCGCCCGCGGCAATTGCCTTGACGATGTTGTGGTACCCGGTGCAGCGGCAGATGTTGCCGTCGAGTTGCTCGCGGATCGTGTGCTCGTCGAGGTCATGGCCTTTGCGGCGCACGATATCGAGCGCCGCCATGATCATGCCCGGAGTGCAATAGCCGCACTGCAGCCCGTGGTTCTGCCGGAACGCCTCCTGCATCGGGTGCAGCGGCCCGTTCGGCTCGGCGAGCCCCTCGATCGTCGTGATTTTGCCGCCCTCGCACTGAAGCGCGAGCAGCGTGCAGGATTTCGCCGCGATGCCGTCGAGATGAACGACGCAGGCGCCGCATTGTGAGGTGTCGCAACCGACATGGGTGCCGGTCAGCCGCAGGTTTTCGCGCAAGAACTGCACCAATAAGGTGCGCTCTTCGACATTGCCGGAAACGGCTTTGCCGTTCACCGTCATCGAAACGGTTGGCATTGCATCCTCCCGAATAGGGGCCGAAGGCCCTCTTTTGACCCGTCCGGATTGGGCGGCCGCGTCTCAAGTCGCAAATCGGGGCCGATTTTCGCCGGAGGCGCTTTGGAACCGGTCTAAGATTGAACCTCCCGTGCGTGGCCGGTCAAGGGAGCAGGCTTAAGCCTTACGGCGAATTCACGAAACCGTCAGCGCCGGAACTACTTTGGTAGGGCGTTAGATATTACGTAAGCAGGAGGATAATCATGCGCACAAAACTGTTGGCTGGCGCGGCCGCACTGACGATCGCGGCGTCCGGCTTTTTGGTTGTTTCGCCCGCTCAGGCCCGTTGGCATCATGGCGGCTGGGGAGCCCCACTCGCAGGTTTCGCGGCCGGAGCCATCATCGGCGGCGCGCTGGCCGCTTCCCAGGGACCATATTACTACGGCCCCGGCTACTATTACGCCCCCGGCTATGCCTACGAACCGGGCTATGGCGGGAGCGTCGCCTGGTGCGAACAGCACTACCGGTCCTACGACCCCGGTTCGGGTACCTATCTCGGCTACGACGGGCTCAGGCACTCCTGCCCGTAGTTCGGCCGCCGCCGCCGCCGGCTAAGCCGCCGGCGCCGGCGTGAATACCGCGGCGAACTTCTGGAAGAAATCGTCGGCGATTTTCTTGGCGGCGCCGTTGACCAGGCGCTGGCCGAGCTGGGCTAGCTTGCCGCCGATTTGCGCCTCCACGTTATAACTGAGCAGCGTGCCGCCATCCTTTTCGGTGAGGGTGACGACCGCCCCGCCTTTGGCAAAGCCGGCAACGCCGCCGTCGCCTTCGCCGGAAATCTTGTAGCCGTTCGGCGGATTGAGATCGGTCAAGTGCACTTTGCCTTTGAAGCGCGCCTTGACCGGACCGATCTTGGTGGTGGCGACCGCGGTGAACTCGGTATCCGAGAGCTTGTTGAGCTCCTCGCAGCCGGGGATGCAGGCTTTGAGCGTATCGGCGTCGTTGAGCTTGGCCCAGACGGCATCACGGCTCGCCGGAAGCTGCACTTCGCCGGTCATCACCATCGCCATGGACGCCTCCCAAACAAGCAATCTCGACAGACGGCTTAGGACTTTGCCGACGGTCTGAAAAGGGCTTTAAGTACGCCCCCATCCGCAACGATAAGCAAAGTGCCAGGGGGGAGTTGGATGCCGACGATCAACGTCAACGGCTGCGCGCTCAATGTCGAGATCGAAGGCCGCGAGGGCGCGCCGGTGTTGATGCTGGGGAATTCGCTCGGCACCGACCTGCACATGTGGGACGATCAGGCGCCCGAATTCGCCAAGCACTTCCGTCTCATCCGTACCGATCGCCGCGGCCACGGCAAGTCAGGCATCAGCAAAGGCCCCTACAGCTTCGAACTGTTCGGCCGCGATATCCTCGCCATCCTCGACGCGCTCAAAATCAAAAAGGTGAACTGGTGTGGTCTGTCGATGGGCGGCATGGATGGGCAATGGCTCGGCGCCAACGCGCCCGACCGCATCGAGAAGCTGGTGCTCGCCAACACGAATTTCTATTACGCCGACAAGGGTCCGTGGGCGGACCGCATCAAATTCGTACGCGAGAACGGCCTGCAGAAACTCGTCGGCGCGAACATGGAGCGCTGGTTCACCAAAGACTTCATTGCGCGCGCGCCGAAGACAATCGAACGCATGACCAAGATGTTCCTCGGCTGCAATCTCGACGGCTATATCGCCTGCGTCGAGGCGGTGCGCGACATGGATTTCCGTGCCACCAACCCGAAGGTGACGACGCCGACTTTGGTGATTGTCGGCAAGCACGACCCGGCGACGCCACCGGCCGCCGGCGAGGAGATCACACGGCAGATCAAGGGCGCCAAGCTCGTCGCGCTCGACGCTGCGCATATCTCCAATGTTGAGCAGCCCAAAGCCTTCACTGAAGCCGTGCTGAATTTCCTCCACTAGCACGCAGCGCTAGCCGTCCCGGGAAACGCCGCGTTTTCGCCCGCGCAGCCCGCTATACTGCGGCGTGGCCTAGACTTGCCTGAGGAGCGACCATGCGTGCCTCTCTTCGCGTCATCCTTGCGGCACTCTGCTTTGCCGCATTCCCGGCGTTTGCGCAGGACGGCCATGGCGCCGCCGGCTTCTGGAAGTCGGTACAGGCACGCTGCGACGCGACCGCCGCGAGACCCGCGAGCGAGCGAGCCAAACACGTCGCACAAAATGCCATCGAAGAATTCGATCGTTTCGGCGGCCATCGTATCGACGCCAAGGGCCGCATGTTCCATTTTGGACTGACCGACGCCGAGCAGGCGGAAGAATACGGCGGCGAGCACAAGACTCCCGTCGGCGATCTTGCCTGGTGGCGGGTGATGAAATACTGGCGCGCTCTTTACGGCGACGATATCGGCGACAAACTCGAGGTGCGCGGCTATCGCGATGCCTCGGCCGCAACCGGGGACGAGCAGACTGCGACGCTTTTGCGGGCGGACCTTGCCGACCTTTTGCGCGCCGCCGACACCGTTTCCGATCCGGCGACGCGGGAGCTGTTGCGCGAATCCGTCATGCGCGCGGCGATTATCGACACGCCGTGGTCGGCTGCTTTTATCAGCTACGTGGTGCGGGAGGCCGGCGTCGAGCCAAACGCCTTCCATTTCGCAAACGCCCACCGCGTCTTCATTTACGACGCCTTCGCCACCAGCGTCGCCGAAGCGGCCGGCAAGGCGAGCGATCAGCTTTATCGCGCCTGTCCGCTGAGCGCGACCCGGCCGCGCGTCGGCGATCTCGTGTGCTTCCAGCGCGAAGCCGCGCTCGCCGGCGCGAGCGAGCAGGAGGTGCGCGAGCGCATCCGCGCGGAAGTCGCCGAGAACGCCGAGGCGCGTTCCGTGCACAAGACCCATTGCGACGTGATTGCCTTTATCGACGCGCCGGCGCGCAAGATGTATGCCATCGGCGGCAATGTCGACCATTCCGTCGGCGTGAGAAAACTCAATCTGCACGGGCGTAGCCTGAAATTCGCGGCCGTGCAGAAAGCAAACTGCGGCAGGCCGGGTGACTGGACGCTGCCCACGCCTTCGGGGGAACCGGCACCGCCGCTGGCGACGTGCTCGCTCGCAGACCGGAAATGGTTCGTGCTGCTGCAAATGAGGTGAGCTATCATTCGTCTGCTCCCCTTGATGGACGGTTCCATGCTTCCAATTCGCCGTTTGACCGTTCGCTCCGCGCTGCTACTTGCCGCCGCAATCATTGGATCGCCGCTTGAAGCGCGCGCCCAGAATTGCCCGGACAGCGGCGATATCGCGGTGCTGCCGTCGCCGATTGCGCCGTGGAAAGGCGCGCCGCTGCGGGTTCTGCTTGTCGCGGAGAAACCGGTCCAGGGCCAATTGTCGCTCATTGCACCGGATGGACGCGTTGCCGCGGCGTCGCGGACGCGCAACGGCGGGCCGCCCTATTTCTGGTCCGCTGAGGTTGCCGCGCCCGCCGTCGGCAAATGGCAGGCAAGGCTTGAAGCCAACGGCTGCCCCGCGATCAGCCGCGACATCGGCGTGCGCGGCGAGCGCCCGGTGCCGCCGCATGCCGTTGCCGGCAGCATCTGGCCGCTGCACAACAGCTGGAACCGCGCGACGGAAAACCTCTACTCCGCCTGGATCGAAAAGCTGTTCGATGCGCCGCTCGACGTCGAACTGTCGTGGCCGGCGCTGCATGTCGGGTTGCGCGACAAATCGCGCAACTTCCTCTACGACTATCTCGGCCTCAACGAAGACGATGCAAAGATCGTCTATCGTCCCGATTGCGCCGACCTTCCCTATTTCCTGCGCGCCTATTTCGCCTTCAAGCTCGGGCTGCCCTTCGGCTATTCGCAATGCTCGCGCGGCGGTCACGGCAAGCCGCCGCAGTGCTTCCGCTGGCTCAACGTCCTCAATGGCGCAACGGCGCGCGCCTCCTCACCGGACCAGGCAAACGCCGCCGCCGAGCCGGCCGCAGCGCACGGCGGCCTCGTGCCGGCGTTCGCCAAATATCTGCAAGTCGTGGCCGACGGCGTTCATTCCGGCACCGCGCGCGCCCCGCTCGCCGACAACAATACCGATCTTTATCCGGTGCCGCTCACGCAAGACGCACTGCGCCCCGGCACCGTCTACGCCGATCCATACGGGCACACGCTCGTGCTGGTGCGCCGTGTGCCGCAGAGCGCCGACCGCGCCGGCATCTTCCTTGCCGTCGACGCGCAGCCCGACGGCACCGTCGCGCGCAAGCGCTTCTGGCGCGGCAATTTCCTGTTCGCCACCGATCCCACGCTCGGCGGCCCGGGCTTCAAGCATTTCCGCCCGATCGTGCTCGAGAAGACCGGCAACCTGCGGCGGCTCAGTGACAGCGAGATCGCAAAAAATCCGCAGTACGGCGACTTCTCGCTGCAGCAGGCCAAGCTCAGCGTCGAGGACTTCTACGACCGCATGGACGACGTGATGTCGCCGGAGCCGCTCGATCCGGTGCAGGCATTGGAAGACGCCGTCGACTCGCTCGACGAGCAGGTGAAAGTCCGCGTGACCTCGGTCGAGAACGGCCGCAAATACCAGAGCAAATCGCACGGCGAAATCCCCATGCCCGACGGCGCCGTCATTTTCGAGACGACCGGGGCCTGGGAAGATTTCTCGACGCCGGCGCGCGACCTGCGCCTGCTGATCGCCATGGACGTCGTGAGCCGCTTTCCCGATCGAGTCGCCCGGCGGCCCAACCGCTATGCCATGCCGAAGGACAAGAGCGTCGCCGACGTGAAAGTTGAACTGCAAAACGTGCTCGCCTCCGAGCTCGCCAAGCGCAAATTCTCCTACAGCCGCAGCGACGGTTCGCAATGGACGCTGACGCTCAAGGACGTCTTCGATCGCGAGGCGGCACTCGAGATGGCCTATAACCCGAACGACTGCGTCGAATTGCGCTGGGGTGCTGCGGCCGAGAGCCAAGAAGCGGCGACCTGCAAGCGTTACGCGCCGGTGGCGCAGCGCACGAAAATGGCGCAGTACCGGGCCTGGTTCCACGAACGCACCCGCCCGCCCCGCCCGTAGCGACGGGCTCGCGAGCAAGAGCTTCAACCCATGGACGAGAAAGAGCGTTACGACAAAGGCATGGCCAGGCGTCGCAAGGTGCTCGGCGCCGAATGGGTCGATCGCGCCAATGCGCGCAAGAATGCCTTCAATGAGGAATTTCAGGATTTCATTACCCGCGGCGCCTGGGGCGAGGTATGGACGCGGCCGCATTACGACGAACGCACCCGCCGCGTGCTCGTGATTGGCACCATGATCGCGCTCGGCCAGTGGGACGAATTTCGCCTGCACGTGCGCGCGGCACTGGTCGAAGGCGGATTTACCAAGGAGGACATCAAGGAGATTTTGCTGCAGCAGGCGATCTATTGCGGCGTTCCCGCCGCCAATCACGCCTTCAAGGAAGCCGCCGAAGTCATCGCCGAGCTCGGCAAGGCCTGAAACCTTCCCTCGACGCCTGCGTTACCGGGGCGACCCGAGGAGGCGGTTATGAGGCGTCTGGCAATTGTTCTTGCGATCCCCTGCATCGTCACAGCCTTAGCTTGCGGCGCAGCAAGCTTGGCACAAAACTCGAATTCGGGCGGCCATCACAGCTCCGATCAAGCCGGCAAGGACCCCGGAACGGCCAATGCCGATAACGGCAACGGCGCCGCCGGTAGCAGCTCGGAAGCCGGTAATACGACGCCCGATTCGATCCAGCTCAATGACACGCAGCGCCAGACCATCCGCCAGGCGCTGGCGCAAGAAAAGACCGATGAGATGTTCAACGAGCCAGCCACCAAAAAGCAGAAGGATTTCGTACCCGCCGTCGGCCAAAAGGTCCCTCCGGCACTGCACTTGCAGCCCATGCCCACCGACCTCGCGCGCAAGGTGCCCGCCGTGCAGAACTACAGCTACATGAAGGTGAAAGATCAGGTGCTTATCGTCAATCCGATGAGCAAGAAGATCGTCGACATGTTCCCGCAGCAGCCGGGATAGATCCCTTTCGAAGCCCCGCCCTTTTCGCGGCCTCGCGCGTTGACCAGGCGGGAGATGCATGGTGCAAGCGGTAAAGCAATTGCGCAGCGGCGAGCTCAAGCAACCCGATCGGGCCTTGCGCGAACCGCGTCAGAAATGAAGAAAGCAGCCGTCAGGCAACCGCAAGCTCGACGGCGCCCTCACGGTCAGTGGGGCAGCCAAACCCGAGCCCGAGCCGCTGGCGCGCCGCGTGCAGCGCTTTGCGGGCGATGCGCGACTCCCGCGCAGTGCGCATGAGATCCGGCAGTTGGCTTGGTTCACGCAGCACCGAATGAAAGACGGCGAGCGCGTCCGGGCTGCCGTCCTCGCGCAGGCCGACCGAGGCCGCCGCCGGCAACGTGCGGTGCGCGGCATCGATCACGATCCGGCACGCGGCGAACGGAATTCCGTGCGCCACGGCGACTCTGCCGGCGATATGCGACTCCATATCGGCAATCGCGGCTCCGGTTTCCCGGTGCACGTTCTGCTTGTCCGTCGGCGTGACCAGAAGCCTGTCGACGCCAGCCACCTCAGCGTGAATGGCGTTCGGAATCGCGGCAAGCAGGGTCTTTGTCCAGACGCGGTCGGTGACGATGACGTCCCGGCCGCTTTTCACTGCGGAAGCGACGATACAGTCGCCGGCGCGAAGATGCGGCGCCAAGCCCCCGGCAATTCCGAAGCTGATAATGCCCGAGACGCCATGCGCGATCGCCGCCTTGAGCTTGGCGGCCAGATGCAGCGACTGGCTGCACAGCACCACGGAAACTCCGGGCCCCTGCGCGATGCGCGCCTCAAGCGCAAGCGAGGTAACCGCGATGACGCCCGCGTGCTGCATAGGATGTCCCCCGCTCCCCTGAGTCGTATCTTCCTCAAGCAGGCGCGAGAATCAATGACATTTCGGTCACAACGACCCGCTTTTTTGCGCAACCTGATACGATGCCTCTATGCACAGTCGCCGGGCGGCTGGCGCCGGCAAAAAAGAGGCCGCCTTGCGGCGGCCCCTGCTCATTTTGAAAATTGACAGGTGAACGAAATCAGCGCCAGGGCGCGAACCAGGTTGCGCTCTTTGAGGCGATAATCTGCGGCTCGTCGGCGACGGCGTGCTCGACAGGTTCCTCGACGATGTCATCGCTGCGTTCGATGATGGCGAGCGCCGCGGCAAGCCCGGCCAGCAGAAGCTCGATCGTCTGCTCGTGCACCAACGGCACATTCTGCGACCACAGCGCCGGCGCCACCGAGACGACGCTGATCAGCACCACAAGGACGAGCCCCGATTCGAGGATTTCCGGATTGGGCTTGTCGCCATGCAACATGCTGCGCAGCCGGTCGACGAGATGAACGGCGAACACCGCCGCTGCGGCAAGCTTCATCACAGCAAAAAAGGCCGCGAGCTTGATCAGCCCCTCGGGGCCGAGATGCATCAGGCGGCCGACGCCGAAAACGAATTGCGAGTGCCACACATCGTCGAGGCCGTAGCTCGGCGAGGCAAGCACGCGGAATGAATCGATCCCCCAGAACAGCGTGAAGTAAAGCGCGATAGCCACGATCATGGCCACGACGGCACCGGAAGCTTTACGCATGCGTTCCTCCTGCAAAGAAGAACCGCGTATTCGCTTCAAATGCTAATTTCAAAGCAAACCGAAATTTTACCTTACTGGCCGCGCCGTTAAGCGCCCCGCTTAATGTTAATCGCCGCGGCTTTGCGGCAAACAAAAGCCCCGCCGGTGCGGCGGGGCTTCCGTAATTGCTTGACGTACCTTCAGCGGTTTTGGCCGCCTTGCTGCTGACCGCCCTGTTGACCGCCTTGCCCGGGTCGGTTCTGGCCGCCCTGCTGCTGCTGATCTGGACGCTGCTGTCCGCCCTGCTGACCACCCTGTTGCTGCTGGCCCGGCTTGTCGGTCTGCTGCTGTTGCTGTTTGTTCGGATTTTGGTTCTGGTTCGGGTTCTGATTCATTGCTTTGTCCTTGATTGTCACGGGGACCCTCCCCCGCTACGAAACAATGCGCCGGAGACGCCTTTCGTTCCGCTTCCGACCGAATCAAATAATTCCAATGGAACTTGGCCGCGCCTGCACGCATTGGCAGCACGAACAGCGGCGACATGGGAGGCAACAATGGGTCGTTATCTGCTGCTTTGGCTTCTGGGAATTCCACTGCCCATTCTGGTGCTCATCTGGGTCTTCGGCGGCCTGCATTAAACGGCACCTCCGGGAGCAATCATCGACGCCGCGCCTCGAGGGCGCGGCGTTTTTGCGCCCCCGCCCCGCTATCCGACTTATGAACCGGCGCCCCCGGGCAGCGTTGCCGGTTCCGCGCCGCTTTGTTAACCCTTAAGGCCTCGAACAGGTGAGCCGGGCGGCCCCGCGGAGCGCTTAAGCGGAACGCATGGAAGTCTTTCTCCAGCAGTTGATCAACGGAATCACGCTGGGCTCGATCTACGGCCTGATCGCCATCGGCTACACCATGGTGTTCGGCATCATCGGCATGGTCAATTTTGCCCATGGCGATGTGTTCATGGTCTCGGCCTTCATCGCGCTTATCGCTTTCCTCCTGCTCACTACCTGGCTCGGCATCTCATCGATCGCGCTGGCTTTATTCATCGTGCTTATCGTGGCGATGGTGTTCACCTCGCTGGTGAACTGGGCAATCGAGCGCGTCGCCTACCGGCCGCTGCGCGGCTCGTTTCGCCTGGCGCCGCTGATCTCGGCCATCGGCATGTCGATCTTTCTGTCGAATTTCGTGCAGGTCAGCCAAGGCCCGCGCAATAAATCGATCCCGCCGATGGTGCAGGGAGACTTCACGTTGCTCAACCGCAACAATTATGCGGTCACCTTGTCGATCAAGCAGCTCGTCATTTGGGGCATCACCGCGGTGCTGCTGGCGGCATTCTGGTACCTGGTGGCGAAGACGAACCTCGGCCGCGCCCAGCGCGCCTGCGAGCAGGACCAGAAGATGGCGGCGCTTGTCGGCGTCGATGTCGACCGCACTATTTCCATCACCTTCATTATCGCGGCGGCGCTCGCCGCGGTCGCCGGCACCATGTACCTCATGTATTACGGCGTCGTCAGCTTCGCCGACGGCTTCGTGCCTGGGGTGAAGGCCTTCACCGCCGCGGTGCTCGGCGGCATCGGCTCGCTGCCCGGAGCCGTGGTCGGCGGCATCCTCATCGGGCTGATCGAGACCTTCTGGTCGGCCTATTTCTCCATCGACTATAAGGACGTCGCCGCCTTCTCGGTGCTGGCGATCACGCTGATCTTTTTGCCGCAAGGCCTGTTCGGCCGCCCCGACGTCGAGAAGGTCTAGGGATGGCGGCTAAGGGGGAACGCCTCGACCTGCTCGGCCCTTCTGCCGACGCGGCGCGCGCCGGCGTCATCGCCTTCGCGCTGTTTCTGCCGCTGGTCGGCTTCCTTACAGCGGTCAACGGCCGCAACGAGCTCTATCTGACGACGCGCTGGCCGCTTCTGTTTTCGCTGGTCGGCGCGATCGTCGCGGTGCGCTTTTTGTGGGCCTTCACGGTCGCGGGCCGGCTGCGGCAGCGGCGCGAGCGGCCAGTCGCCGCGCCCTCGTCGGCGCGCACCTTCGCGCGCCGATGGTTCGTGCCTTTTGCCGTCGGCTTCGTCATCGCCTATCCCGTGATCGTTCTGCTCACCGCCGGCACCGGCGGCGCCCTCAAATGGATCGACAATTTCGGCATTCAGATCCTGATCTACGTCATGCTCGGCTGGGGGCTGAACATCGTCGTCGGCCTCGCCGGCCTGCTCGACCTCGGCTACGTCGCCTTCTATGCCGTCGGCGCCTATTCCTACGCGCTGCTCGCCAAGAACTTCGGCTTCACGTTCTGGATGCTGTTGCCGCTCGCCGGCATCCTCTCGTCGTTCTGGGGCATCCTGCTCGGCTTTCCGGTCTTGCGGCTGCGCGGCGACTATCTCGCCATCGTCACGCTTGCCTTCGGCGAGATCATCAGGCTGATCATCATCAATTGGGTGGACTTGACCAACGGTTACGCCGGCATCACCAGCATCCCGCGGCCAAGCTTCTTCGGCCTGCCGTTCAACGCCGAGGACAACGGTTTCGACGCCTTTTTCGGCCTTGAATTTTCGCCGCTGCACCGCGTGATCTTTCTCTACTATGTCATCCTGGCACTCGCCTTCGTCACCGCTTTCGTCACCGTGCGGCTGCGGCGGCTGCCGGTCGGCCGGGCCTGGGAGGCTTTGCGCGAGGACGAGATCGCCTGCCGCTCGCTCGGCATCAACACCACCAACACCAAGCTCACGGCCTTCGCCATGGGAGCGATGTTCGCCGGCTTTGCCGGCTCGTTCTTCGCCGCGCGGCAGGGCTTCATCTCGCCGGAATCGTTCACCTTCCTCGAATCCGCGACCATCCTCTCCATCGTCGTGCTCGGCGGCATGGGCAGTCAGATCGGCGTCGCCGTCGCCGCGATCGTCATGATCGGCGGCACCGAAATCACGCGCGAGCTCGATTTCCTCAAGGCCATTTTCGGCCCGACCTTCGACCCGACGCAGTACCGCATGCTGCTGTTCGGGCTCGGCATGGTGCTGATCATGATCTGGCGCCCGCGCGGGCTGATTTCGACCCGCGCGCCCTCGGTGTTCCTGAAGGAGCGCAAGCGCATTTCCGCCGACCTGGTGAAGGAAGGGCATGGCTGACCCCGAGGACATTGTGCTCCGCGTCGAACATCTGACCATGCGTTTCGGCGGCCTGGTCGCGGTGGACGATGTCTCCTTCGAAGCAAGGACCGGCGATATCACCGCGCTCATCGGGCCAAACGGCGCCGGCAAGACCACCGTGTTCAACTGCATCACCGGCTTCTACCGGCCGAGCGAGGGCCGCCTGGCGCTCAAGCACGGCGGCGGCGCTATCTGGGATGCGCTCGAAACGCTCACCGCCGGCGGCAGCCGCGGCCTCGCCCGTTCCGACGGCGCGCTCTATCTGCTTGAGCGCATGCCCGATTATCTGGTCACGCAAAAAGCGCGCGTCGCCCGCACCTTCCAGAACATCCGGCTTTTCCCGGGCATGACCGTACTGGAGAACCTGATGGTGGCGCAGCACAACCGCCTCATGGTCGCCTCGGGCTTCACCTTTCTCGGTATATTCGGCATCCCGTCCTTTGCGGCGGCCGAACGCGCCGCAATCGACAAAGCAGGCTACTGGCTCGAGCGCGTCGGACTGACCGCGCGCGCCGACGATCCGGCCGGCGATCTTCCGTACGGTGCGCAGCGCCGACTCGAAGTCGCTCGCGCCATGTGCACCGACCCGGTGCTGCTCTGCCTCGATGAGCCGGCGGCAGGGCTTAACGCGCACGAAAGCAGCGAGCTCAACGAGTTATTGCTTTCCATCCGCAAGGAGCACGGCACTTCGATCCTGCTCATCGAGCATGACATGTCGGTGGTGATGGGAATTTCCGACCGCATCGTCGTGCTCGACTATGGCGTGAAGATCGCCGACGGCGCGCCCGAGCAGGTGCGCAACGATCCCAAGGTGATTGCCGCCTACCTCGGCGTTCACGACGAGGAGGTCGAGAGCGCCGAAGCGGAGGCCGGGTTGTGAGCCCGCCGCTCCTCTCGGTGCGCGGCGTTACCGCCTATTACGGCCGCGTGATGGCGCTGCGCGGCGTCGATCTCGAGGTCAACGAGGGCGAGATCGTCACTTTGATCGGCGCCAACGGCGCCGGCAAGTCGACGCTGATGATGACGATCTGCGGCAACCCACGCGCCCGAGACGGCAGCATCGAGTTTGCCGGCCATGACATCACGCGCCTAGCCACGCATGAGATCGCGCGCCTCAAGCTCGCGCAGGCGCCGGAAGGCCGCCGCATCTTCTCGCGCATGACGGTCCTCGAGAACCTGCAGATGGGCGCAACCGTCGCCGCGGAGAGCGATTTCGAGGCCGACCTCAAGCGTGTGCTCATGTTGTTCCCGCGCCTCAAGCAGCGGCTCGGCCAGCGCGGCGGCACCCTGTCCGGCGGCGAGCAGCAGATGCTGGCGATCGCGCGCGCATTGATGAGCCGGCCGCGGCTGTTGCTGCTCGACGAGCCCTCGCTCGGGCTCGCCCCGCTCATCGTTCGGCAGATTTTCGACGCTATTCGCATGCTCAACCGCGAGCATAAGCTCACAGTATTCCTGGTCGAGCAAAACGCCTTTCATGCACTCAAGCTCGCCCACCGCGGCTACGTCATGGTCAACGGGCTCATCACGTTGACCGGCTCTGGGCGCGAGTTGCTTGACCGGCCCGAAGTCAAAGCCGCCTATCTCGAAGGCGGCCGGCAACAGGCGGCGCCGTGATGGGCGTCCTCTACGAAGGCTCCTTCGGTGTGTTCCTGCTGGTGAGCGTCGTGCTCGGCGGGGGAGCGGCGGCGCTTGCCGGCCGCGCGGTTGCGCGCACCTGGCGGCCCTGGTGGCAGCTCGTCGGCTATATGCTCATTCTTGGCGCCGCCGTGCGCTTCTTCCACTTCGCGCTGTTCGAGGGCAGGCTCCTGTCAATGCACTATTATGTTGTGGATTTTACCGTCTGCCTTGCCGCCGCCTTTGCCGGATTTCATGCCGCCCGCCGCACGCAGATGCTCCAGCAATACCGCTGGATCAACGAGGCGGCAGGCCCGTTGCGCTGGCGCCGCCGCGCGCCCTGATGTAGCCTTGGCGGCAACAACTCGCCGGACAATCGAAGGAGAACACGGATGAAGCGGTTGACCACCCTCAGCCTCGCACTGGGACTTTCCTTTGCTTTCGCGGGCGCCGCTTCGGCGCAGGTCAAATTCGGCGTCGCCGGCCCGATCACCGGACCGAATGCCGCCACCGGCGCGCAGATGAAGAACGGCGTCGACCAGGCGGCCGCCGACTTGAAAACCATCCTCGGGCAGAAGATCACGGTCGAATACGGCGACGACGTCTCCGACCCGAAGCAAGGCGTCTCCGTCGCCAATAAATTCGCCGGCGACGGCGTGAAGTTCGTCATCGGCCATTACAATTCCGGCGTCACCATCCCGGCTTCCGAGGTCTACCAGGAAAACGGCATCCTCGAGATCACGCCGGCGTCCACCAACCCGACTGTCACCGAGCGCGGCATGTGGAACATCTTCCGCGTCTGCGGCCGCGATGATCAGCAGGGCAAGGTCGCCGGCACCTACATCCTCAAGCACTTCAAGGGCAAGAAAATCGCCATCGTCCACGACAAGACCACCTACGGCAAAGGTCTCGCCGACGAGACGCTGAAGACGATGAAGGCCGGCGGCATGAAGGATGTTCTCTATGAGGGCATCAACACCGGCGAGAAGGACTATTCGGCGCTGGTGTCGAAGATCAAGCAGTCGGGCGCCGATCTCGTCTATTTCGGCGGCCTTTACACCGAAGGCGGTCTCATCGTGCGGCAGATGCGCGATCAGGGCGTCAAGGCGCCGCTGATGGGCGGCGACGGCATCACCTCCGACGAGTTCGCCTCCGTTGGCGGCCCCGGCGTCGAGGGCTCGCTGATGACTTACGGCCCCGATCCGCGTAATCGGCCGGAAGCGAAGAAAGTAGTGGCGGAATTCCGCACCAAGAAGTTCGAGCCGGAAGCCTACACGCTCTACTCCTACGCCGGCGTGCAGATCATCAAGGAGGCGGCGGAAGCGGCAAAGTCGCTCGACCCGAAGAAGGTCGCGGCCGAAATGCATTCGGGCAAGCACTTCAAGACCGTCATCGGCGACATCTCCTACGACAAGAAGGGCGACATCACGCGGCTGGATTACGTGGTTTACATCTGGAAGAAGGACCCGAGCGGCAAGATCACTTACGTCGAGTGCCCGAACTCGGATTGCAGCAAGGTGAAGTGAAGGAAAAAGCGCTTCGCTGCTCGCGGGCATCCAGGCTTTGTCAAACAGCACTGGTCCCCGCTTGCGCGGGGAACGAATGAGTTTGCGCTATCCGATCTTGCCCAGCGCCGGAAAGGCCTCCAGCAGCCACACGCTCATCCAATTGATGCTGCCGGTGAGAAACGCAATCCCGGTTAGCACCAGCAACGCTCCCATCGCCTGCTCGACCCGA
>Ga0335083_10000088_pt1 | contig 162981 bp, 147 predicted proteins | sample Lox_Sample_42_FD_206716 | JGI IMG/M metagenome (GOLD analysis project Ga0335083, IMG submission 206716) | Soil microbial communities from Loxahatchee National Wildlife Refuge, Florida, United States - Lox_Sample_4.2 | ecosystem: Environmental > Terrestrial > Soil > Wetlands | place: USA... | reverse complement strand
CTGTGCGGGTCAACGGTTCGCTTCGCTGGGATCTGTTGCGTCTCTTCGATGAAATGAAGAAGGGCCTCGGCAAGATCGCCGCGCGCGGAATCAAGCCGGACAGTCTGAGTTGCGATTCGTGGGGGGTTGACTACGTCTGGCTCCGTGAACGCGAGCCGATGTTGTCGGTGCCGTTTCATTATCGCGATCCGTTGCGCAACGAGGGAGCCTTCGAACGCGCGTTCGCCGTCGTCCCCGCCGAGACAATCTTCGCCGAGACCGGCATTCAGTTCATGACGATCAATACCCTGTATCAGTTGCAGGCCGACCTCGTATCGCGGCCCTGGGTCTTCAAGTCGGCGGACTGCTTTCTGAACATCGGGGACTATTTCAATTTCCTCTTCAGCGGCGTCGTCAGGGCGGAAGAGTCGTTGGCCAGCACCACGGAGCTCTACAATCCAAAGAAACATCGATGGTCGCGAACCCTGCAGTCGAAATTCAAGCTGCCGAAAAAGCTCTTCCCCGAAGTGGTGCCTTCGGGAAGCGTTCTCGGCCCGCTCCTGCCGGATGTCGCTGCCGAGACGGGACTCGCAGATCTGCGCGTCGTGGCCAGTTGTTCGCACGATACGGGCGCCGCGGTCGCCGCCGTGCCGGTATCAGGAAATAACTGGGCCTACCTGAGTTCCGGAACCTGGTCGCTGTTGGGGTTGGAATCGAAGAAGCCCATCATTACCGAGCAGAGCCGCGCCCACAATTTCACCAATGAAGTGGGTTACGGGGGCAGCATCCGCTTCTTGAAGAACATCATCGGCCTGTGGATTCAACAGGAGTGTCGCCGCGCCTGGGCCAGGGAAGGACACGCTTACGAGTACACGGGGATGGCAGCGATGGCCGAAAAAGTGCCGCCCTTGAGGGTCCTGATCAATCCGAACAACCCGCGTTTTGGCACGCCTGACCGCATGCCCCAGAAAATCGTCGATTACTGTCACGAGACAAACCAGACGCCGCCAGCAACGCATGGCGAGTTTGTCCGTTGCATACTCGAGAGTCTGGCGTTGCTCTATCGCCGGACGCTCGATGAGATGGAGGAGATTGCCGGCAAGAAGCTCACCACGCTGCATATCGTCGGCGGCGGCAGCCACAACTTGTTGCTGAACCGGCTCAGCGCCAACGCCACGGGTCGCACGATCATTGCCGGGCCATCCGAGGCGACCGCCATCGGCAACGTCCTGATCCAGGCTCTCGCTCTCGGTCATCTCGCGTCGCTCGATGAATTGCGCCGCGTCGTTCGCGAATCGTTCGCCGTGACCACTTGCAAACCGGAGGATTCCGCAATCTGGCAACAGGCGTACGAAAGATTCCGGCAGTTGCCGATCTAAGCACGCTCTGACGGCGGCATGTGATGCTCTGACCGGCGGCGACGAATTTTGCCGGTGTCAAACAACTCTCGGGCCTTTATACTCCCCGACCGAATCGGAATTGTTTTCGTGGAGATCATGAACGGCCAGCCGCTTCTCGATATCCGCCGGATCAGCAAGGCATTCGGCGGCGTGCAGGCGTTGCGCGACGTGAGCCTGTCCATCGCGCCGGGTGAAGTGCATGCGCTCTGCGGTGAAAACGGCGCGGGAAAGTCCACGCTGATCAATATCGTCTCGGGTTCGGTTCTCCCCGATGACGGTGACGTCCTGCTCAATGGGACACCGCTCCCGTCCGGCGACGTCCGTGCCGCGGAAGCCGCGGGCATCGCGGTCATCCATCAGGAATCGACCGCGTTTCTCCACCTCGACGCGGAGGACAATATCTTTGTCGGGCGCGAACCTCGGCGGGGTCTTGGCCTGTTGCTGGACCACGCGGGGATGCGCTCGCAAACGCGCGGGCTATTGGAGCGCCTGGGCGAACATTTCGACCAACGAACACCCCTGGCCGAGTTGACGGTGGCGCAACGGCAAATGGTCGGGATCGCGCGGGCGTTATCCCAATCCTGCCGGCTGCTCATCATGGACGAGCCGACCGCTTCATTGTCGGCGCGCGAGATCGAGGTGTTGTTCCGCATCGTCCGCCAGCTTCGTAGCGAGGGGATCAGCATTCTTTACGTGAGCCACCGTCTGGAGGAGGTGTTTGAGCTGTCGGACCGGGTCAGTGTGCTGCGCGACGGACGCTGGGTTGATAGCCGTCCGACACGTGAATTGACCCGGCAGACATTGATTCAGAAGATGGTCGGACGCGAGGTCGGCGATTTGTTCACGAACAAATCATCGTCGCCACCCGTTGGTGACGTCTTGCTGGATGTGCGCAAGTTGACGCGAGCCGGCGTGTTTCAGGATGTTTCGTTTTCCGTTCGGTCGGGAGAGATCGTCGGCTTGGCCGGGTTGATCGGTGCGGGGCGGTCCGAAGTCGCCCAGGCAATCTTTGGAATTGATCCGTACGACAGCGGCGACGTTGCGATTGCGGGAAACCCGCTGGCGCGCGGATCCGCGCGGGCGGCGCTGAGAGCCGGTGTGGCGCTCGTGCCCGAGGACCGTCAACATTTGGGATTGATCCTGCCAATGGCCGTGGGGGTGAACCTCAGTATGGTCGTGCTGTCGTCCTTGACGCACAGCGGACTGATTTCGCGGCAGCGTGAGACCGACCTCGTCGAGCGGCTTATCCGCCAGATGTCGATCAAGACCGCGGACGCCGGGGCGTCAACGCAGACATTGTCGGGCGGCAATCAGCAGAAGGTGATGCTGGGCAAATGGCTGGCGCCGAAGCCGCGGGTGCTGTTGCTCGATGAACCGACGCGCGGTGTGGACGTTGGCGCGAAGGCCGAAGTGCATGGACTGATTCGTCAGCTAGCGTCACAGGGCATGGCCACATTGTTGATTTCCAGTGATCTGCCGGAACTCCTGATGATGAGCGATCGCATCGTCGTGATGCGCAGCGGTTCGATCTCAGGTGAACTATCACGCGCCGAGGCGACGCAAGAGCGGGTCCTGGAGATGGCCCTGCCGCGAGGATAACGCCCGCCACCAACAACTCATGAAAGACAACTGACGTGGGCAATCACGACAACCGCACCGGGTTGCTGCAACGCGTCGCCAGCCGTCGCGAGTATGGCGCGTTGGCGTTGCTGGTGGTGACGGTTGCGGTCGTGTCGGCCGTGAATCCCTCGTTTCTGGCCGTCGGCAACATTCGCGACCTCCTGGTGAAGTGTGCGCCGACCGTCCTTGTGGCCTGCGGGATGACGCTGGTGATTGTGACGGGGGAAATCGATATTTCGGTTGGATCGATGATGGGATTGCTCGCTGCGATCATGGGCATCATGACCTCATCGGATCGTTGGGGTGGGCCGGTGTGGCTCGGTGTTGTCGTGACGCTGGGTGCGGGCGCCACCATCGGATTGGTCAACGGTCTGCTGGTGACGGTTGCGCGCGTGCCGTCGATCATCGTGACCCTTGGAATGTTGACGGCGTTGCGCGGACTCACGGAACTGCTGATGCGGGGGGAATGGATTGAGAATTTGCCGGCGGGGTTGCGGTTTTTCGGGACCGGCAGCGTGTGGGGCATTCCGTTTTGCGTGGTGACAGCCCTGGTGGTGGTGGCGCTGTGTGCTGTGTTGACGCGCGACACGCCTCTGGGCCGGCGGATTTACGCCGTGGGCAGCAACTCGCATTCGGCGGCGCTTGCGGGCATCTCACTGCGACGGGTCAAGATCATTGTCTTCACCATCACCGGCTTGCTCACGGGCCTGGCGACCCTGGTGAGCGTCACCCAGTTGTCGGTCATCGAATCGGGGATCGGCGTCGGGTTCGAACTGTTGGTCGTCACGTGCGTGGTGGTGGGCGGCACGTCGATCAGCGGCGGACGCGGCAATATCATTGGATCGGTCTTGGGAGTGCTGCTCTTGGGGACGGTCGGCACCGCGCTGATCTTCCTGCGCCTGGGCGAGCAGGCGACGTATTGGGAACGAGCGATTCAGGGCGTGTTCATTTTGCTCGCGGTACTGGCAGACCACGTGGCGCGACGGAAGGAGCGGCTGGCGTGAAACGCTCGTTTCGCTACTGGCATGAAGTGGTCCTGGCCGCGCTGTTGGTCGGGCTGTTGACTTGGGCGGGCATCGTCGAGCCGCAGTTTGTCCGTCTGCCGTCGCAGGTCGAGTTGTCCACGCATATGTGGGAATTGGCGTTGCTGGCGATGCCCATGACCTTGATCATCATCACGGCGGGTATCGACTTGTCGGTCGGCTCGACGCTGGCCCTCTGCGCTGTCGTGCTCGGGTTGACGTATGAGCGCGGCGTGCCGCCCGTCATTGGCGCGGCGATGGCGGTCATGACAGGACTCGCCGCCGGAGCGTTGAACGGTGTATTCGTCGCGAAAGTGAAGGTGCATCCGCTCATCGTAACGCTGGCGACGCTTGCGGCGTTTCGCGGGATTGCCGAAGGGATCAGCCAGGGGCGGCCCATGTCGGGATTTCCCGACAGCTTCGCGGTGATTGGGCGGGGGAGTTGTCTCGGGTTGCCGATACCGGCCTTGTTTGTACTGGCGGCGGCGGGCATCGCGGGGCTGGTCTTGATGAAGACTCCCACCGGCCGGTTTTTATATGCCATCGGGCACAACGAAACTGCGACTCGTTTTTCCGGGATATTAGTGGACCGGATCAAGCTGTGGCTCTACAGCCTCTCGGGTGGATCAGCAGGGCTGGCAGCGGTGATTCTGGTGGCGCGGCGCAACACGGCCAAGGCCGACCTCGGTGCGGGCATGGAATTGGACGTGATCACCGCCGTGGTGCTGGGAGGCACGAGCATTTTTGGCGGGCGCGGGAACATTCTGGGCACGGTGCTCGGGGTGTTGTTGATTCACGAGACCCGCGAATTCGTCAGTTGGCACTGGAACCGGGACGAACTGAATCTGGTCGTCATCGGAATCGTGCTGATTGCATCGGTGCTGCTGCATCAGGTATTCTCGCGCAAGAGTTCCCGGCTTGATGCGATGGGTTGATGAACCGACAACGAGGAGAGCATGTGAAACACGTCATCCACAAGGTCACCGTACTGTTGAGCGTCATGATGCTCCTGCTCGGCGGAAGTGTGCGGGTGCACGCCGCGGGGAAGAAGATCACCGTTTGTCTGCTGCCGAAGAAGAAGGGTCTTCCGTATTTCAGCAGTTGCGCGGATGGGGCGCGCGACGCCGCGCAGGAGTTGGGCGACGTGGAACTCGTTTACGACGGTCCGACGGACGGCTCCCCGGAAAAAGCCGCGTCGATGATCGAGCAGTGGACCCTGAAAGGCGTGGACGTGATCGCCGTCTCCCCCAACGATCCCGAAGTGCTCGCGCCGGCGATGAAACAGGCCCGCGAAAAGGGAGTGCATGTCATCACATGGGACGCTGACGGATTGCCCGGCACGCGCGAGTATTTCGTCAACCAGGCGACCGCCCGCGATATCGGTTATGCCCTGGTCGACACGATGGCGAACGATCTCGGCGGTCCCGACGCGAAAGGCGATGTGGCGATCGTCACGGCGACGCTCACGGCCGCCAACCAGAATGAATGGATGAAGTTCATGCGGGAACGGCTGCCGAAATACCCCGGATTGAACCTGGTCGCTGTGAAGCCGTCAAACGAAGACCAGAAACTCGCGTTCCAGATCACGCAGGATTTCATGAAGGCCTACCCCAATCTGAGGGGAGTGTTCGGCATCAGTTCGGTTGCGTTCCCGGGCGCGGCGGAGGCCGTCAAGCAGGCAGGCAAGAGCGGGCAGGTCCTGGTGACAGGCTTGTCGACCCCGAATGACATGAAAGCTTACGTGAAGGACGGTACCGTCAAATCCGTGATCCTGTGGAATACGCGCGATCTCGGTTACCTGACCGTCTATGCCGCCGAGGCGATCGCGTCCGGAAAACTCAAGCCGGGAGCGACGGAATTCGTCGCGGGACGTTTGGGGACGAAGAAGATCGACGGCGACAACATTCTGCTCGGCAAGTACCTGGTCTTCACCAGGGACAACATCGACCAGTATAACTTCTGATTCCGTCGAGCCTACCGCGGCCCAGCGGACGCGAACCGCGTCACCTTGGTCCACATGCTCGGACCGAATTGCTCGCGCACGTTACGGGCCGATGTTTCCGCGGCTTCGACGTCGGCGAACAGGCCAAACACCGTTGCGCCGCTGCCGCTCATCATCGCCCCGCTCGCGCCACCGTCGCGCATCGATTCCTTGATCAACTCCAGCACGGGGAACTTGCGGATCGACGGCGCCTCCAGCGAGTTGAACAGGCATCGCGAAACGGCAGGCAGGTCGTCTTCCGCCAGAGCGCGCAACAGCCTGCCAACCTCCGGCGGTGACGACGCCGTTCGGGCCGCGGCTTTGGCCCAGTGTTCATAAGCCCATTTCGTTGAGATGCCGAACCCGGGATTGACGAGCAACACCGACGCGGAAAGATTGCATGGGACCGGCTGGATTTGTTCGCCGCGCCCGTGGCACAGCGCCGCTCCACGCGCGAGAAAGAAATTCACATCCGATCCGAGCCCGGCAGCCAGTTGGTGAAGCGTCGCATCATCAACGTGCAGCCCCCAGAGATCCCTCAGCCCGAGCAACACCGTGGCGGCATTGCTGCTTCCGCCACCGAGCCCGGCGGCCAGCGGCGTGCGTTTCGTCAACGCAATCTTCGCTCCCCGTTCGCTGCTGCAATGTTCCAACAGGAGTTTGGCCGCGCGCAACGCCAGGTTCGAAGTATCCGTCGGCAGGCTTGGGTTGTCGCATTCCAGGCGCAGACCGCTCTTGGCGGACCGGAATGTGATCTCGTCCCCGAAATCGAGGGGCAACATCAACGTCTCCAGCTCGTGATAGCCATCCGGCCGCTTCCCAAGAATGCGGAGATACAAATTGATTTTGGCGGGCGAAAACACGGTTAATGGAGCGGTTCCTCGTCGCGGTTGCGCTTGAGTGGTCACGAAGTTTTCCCTACCATGCGGGGTGAATGAAATCAAAGCTTATCGTGGCGCTCGACGTGGACAGCTTTCAGGAAGCCGCCGCGTTGGTCAGGGCCACGCGCGAAATGGTGGACGTGTACAAGGTGGGCAGCCAATTGTTCACCCGTGTCGGGCCGCGCATGATCGAGTTTCTTCGTGAACAGGACCGCGACTGCTTTCTCGACCTGAAATTCCACGATATTCCCCACACGGTTGCCAAAGCGGTCGAATCCGCCGCGGCGCTGAAGGTCCGGATGTTGACGCTCCACGTTGCGGGAGGGGAGGAGATGCTGAGGGCGGCCGCGTCGATCGCCCATCATCCGTTGTTGCTGGGCGTCACGGTGTTGACCAGCGTGGGCGGCAACGTGCGCGCCGAGGTGCTGCGTCGCGGCAGGCTCGCCAGGAAATCCGGGTTGAACGGTGTGATCGCCTCGCCGAGAGAGGTCCACCCACTCCGCGAAATTCTGGGCGGACAATTTCTCATCGTGACTCCCGGTATCCGGCCCGCCAGCGCCGAACGGGGCGACCAACGGCGCACCATGACGCCCGCCGAGGCCATCATTGCGGGCGCCGATTATATCATCGTCGGCCGGCCAATCACTGAGGCCCGGAATCCTGCCCGCGCCGCGCGCCAAATCGCCGAGGAGATTGCGTTCGCGTCGGGCGCCGCCTAGCTGGAGCGGACGCGCAACTGCAACACGCCTTTCTTGAGGTCGTCCAGGTCTTTGATCATCTGATCCTGGTTCTTCAGGATTTGTTCGTTCTGATCGATGAGCTTGTCGATGCGCGAATCGGTTGGCGGCGGTTTGGGCTGCGTTTGGCCCTGTGCCATGAACAAACTGCCGGCGACGAGTCCGGCCGCAAGTGCCAAGATGGCGACGAATTTCGTATTCATCGGCGACGTTCCTCCCTGTTGGTTCGGATTACTGCAACAACTCCAGCAACTGGCGTTCCCGGACAAAATGACGGGCGATTTCCCTGCCGTCAAGAAAGATGACGGGGATGTCGTTGCGATAACGTTCGAGCAAGTCCGCGCTCTGCGAGATGTCGACGACATCGACCGCGAAATCGACTTTGCTTCGGCAACGCTCGACCACTTCCTTGGCGCGATCGCAGAGGTGGCAATCCGGCTTCGAGTAGATGGTGATCGTCCGCGGCAACGATTTAATACCGGTAATGATCCGGTTTGTACGGGCCGTCGATCGGCACGCCGAGATAGTCGGCCTGCTTCTGCGTGAGCTTCGTGAGCTTGACGCCGATCTTCTCGAGATGCAACCGCGCGACCTCCTCGTCGAGTTTCTTGGGGAGACGGTACACGCCGATCTTGTTCGTGCTCCTCTTCTTCCACAGATCCATCTGCGCGAGGCACTGGTTGGTGAAACTGTTCGACATGACGAAGCTGGGATGGCCGGTGGCGCAGCCCAGATTTACCAGACGCCCTTCGGCAAGCAGGTAGATACTGTGGCCATCGGGAAAGGTGTATTTGTCCACCTGCGGCTTGATATTGAGCCTGGTCACGCCCTTCGCTTCGTTGAGTCGGCTGACCTGGATCTCATTGTCGAAGTGGCCGATGTTGCAGACGATGGCCTGGTCTTTCATCTTCTGCATGTGCTCGAGCGTAATGATGTCGCAGTTGCCCGTCGTGGTGACGTAGATGTCACCTTCGCCGAGCGTGTCCTCAATCGTGGCAACCTCGAACCCTTCCATCGCCGCCTGCAACGCGTTGATCGGGTCGATTTCGGTAACAATAACCCGCGCGCCAAATCCCTTCAGCGAGTGTGAGCTGCCTTTGCCGACGTCGCCGTAGCCGCACACCACGGCGAGCTTCCCAGCGATCATCACATCCGTCGCGCGCTTGAGGCCGTCGGCCAACGATTCACGGCAGCCGTAGAGATTGTCGAACTTCGATTTCGTAACCGAATCATTGACGTTGATCGCGGGGACGAGCAACGTGCCGGCTTCGAGCCGTTGGTACAGCCGATGCACGCCCGTAGTCGTCTCTTCGGAGACACCCTTCCAATCCTTTACGACCTTGTGCCAGAATCCGGGCCGTTCCTTGTGCACGCGTTTGAGCAAAGCTTTGATGACCTCTTCCTCGTGGCTGTCGCTTTTGCTATTGACCCACTCACTGCCGTTCTCGAGTTCGTATCCCTTGTGAATCAACAAGGTCGCATCACCGCCATCATCGACGATCAGTTGCGGGCCGACATTGCCGGGATGGGTCAACGCGTCGAGCGTGCAATCCCAGTACTCCTCGAGCGTCTCGCCTTTCCAGGCGAACACGGGAATGTCGGCTTTCGCGATTGCCGCGGCGGCATGATCTTGCGTGGAGAAAATATTGCAGCTCGCCCAACGGACCGACGCGCCGAGTTCGACGAGCGTTTCGATCAGGATCGCTGTCTCGATGGTCATGTGCAACGAGCCGGTGACGCGCACGCCCTTGAGCGGCTTGGACGGCCCGTACTTGGCGCGAATGGCCATCAGTCCGGGCATTTCCTGTTCGCAGACCTGGATGGTTTTGCGTCCCCACTCGGCCAGTGACAGGTCGCGGACCTTGAAATCGCCCTTGGCGCCGTTGCCGTTTGATTTGGTGACTTTTTTCCGTGAAGGAGAAAGTTTGATCGTTGCCATAATCTTTACCGTCGCAATTGTGTTAGATGACCCGTGCCTTGGGAGCAGGAAACATACAAGCCAAGGGTGTTCGAATCAACGAAATATCCGTTTGCCGCGCTGCTCGCCGAGTGTGCCAAAATAACCCTCCCAGGCCATCCCGAGTATCTCGTCCGTCAACGTAAGCTCTTGATGCGCAAAGTGGCACAAGTCCGCGGCCCGGACAATCAGATCGCGCGGTTCACACGCATTCGGGGCGCGATCCTCCGCTTTGTAGCGTTTGACCAGTCGCTCGATTGACCGATCGTCTACCGTCAGGCCGTAGTCGGCCGCAGTCCGACGGAAGATTTCCGTGTACGTTTGCCAGGTTGGACGCGAGACGCTCAAGCGATACCCCATCCGCCGCATGAACGCCTCGTCAGTCAAATCGGCATCCGTCAGGTTGGTGGCGAACACGATGATCTGCTCAAACGGGATGTCAATTTTCTTTCCCGTGCTGAGCGTGAGGGAGTCAACGCGGTTCTCCAGTGGAATGATCCAGCGATTCAACAACTGTCGTGCGGAGCAGCGCTGTCGTCCAAAATCATCAACCAGCAACACACCGCCATTGGCCTTGAGCTGGAACGGCGCCTCATAGAACCGGGGGGTCTCGGTTGTAACAAGGTCCAGGCTTTCGATGGTCAGTTCGCCGCCCACGACCAGCAACGGCGGACGAATCTTCACCCAGCGCGGATCGAAATCATCCTCCGTATGCGCTTCCCTGCGGTGAACGTGTTTGTCAAAAACGCGGATGACCTGTCCATCGACCTCGATGGCGTAGGGAATCCACATCGGTTCCGTAATCGCGTCGACGAGCGCGCGGGCGATGGCGGTCTTGCCGTTGCCCGGCGGCCCGCTCAGGAACAGGCTGCGTCCCGAGCTGAGGACGACTCCGAGCGTGCGCTTCACGCTGTCGGGGAGCACCAGGTGCGACAATGTCTGGTCCAGCACTGCCCTGGTCACCGGCGCGCGGCTGTGCATCTGGTCCACGATCAATCGCTTGTACGATTCCAACGTCACAGGAGCGGGGCCGACATAGTTGCACACGCTCATCAACTGCGACACGCGCGCCCAGCCGCGCTCCAGCATGCCGTAGCGATGATTGTGAAGCGCGATGCTGCCCTTCAACTCGATCAGGTTCTCCCGATACAACCGCTGGAGCGTCGTGTCCGTGATGACCAGCCCGAGCTTCATACTTTCGCTCACGCTGGCCGTTGTGCCGTGCATGTCCGTGGACAACGTCTTCAGCGCGAGGTCCGTCACGAAGCCGAGATTCAGATCCAGTTGCTCGGGTGTCTCGGGAAAAGTCAGGGCGCGTCGCCGGCCCAATGGTGCGGCTTCGGAGACACTCCTGGTTTCAAGCCGTGTTTGGTTCGCCACTGCCATTACTGGAACCTGTAACACAAGAGCCGTTCCGTCGCGAGTAGTTTTCGGCTGCAGGACTACAGCCCTGCCGCAGACAAGGTTTGGTCCGCGCAACCCGGATGGCGCTACGCGAGCCTACCGAACCGCCTTCTTGAGAGCTTCGGCCTTGTCCGTGCGCTCCCAGGTCAGGGCATCGAGATCATTCGTCTTCCCGAAGTGTCCGTAGTTGGTCGTCCGTCCGTAGATTGGCCGCAGTAGATTCAGTTGTTTGATGATGTTTGCGGGTTTGAAGCTGAATACTTCGAGGACCGCCTTTTCGATTTTGTCGTGGGAGACATTGCCGGTGCCGAATGTGTCGACGAGAACGCTGACAGGCTCGGGAAAGCCGATGGCGTAGGCAAACTGGATCTCGCAACGCTCCGCCAAACCCGCCGCGACGATGTTCTTCGCGACGTAGCGGCCCATGTACGCCGCGCTCCGATCGACCTTGCTCGGGTCCTTGCCGCTGAACGCGCCGCCACCGTGCCGGCCCATGCCGCCGTAGCTGTCCACGATGATCTTTCGACCGGTCAGACCGCTATCGCCCTCGGGTCCACCGATGACGAAGCGCCCGGTGGGGTTGATCAGATAACGCGTGTTCTTGTCGAGCAGACTCTTCGGGATTGTCTTCTTGATGATCTCCTCAATCAGAATCTCTTCAATCTCGGAATGCTTTACGGAATCGGCGTGCTGATTGGAAATGACGACGGTATGGATGCGCACGGGTTTGCCGTTCTCGTACTCGACGGTGACCTGTGTCTTGCCGTCGGGGCGGAGCCATTTGATCTGGCCGCTCTTGCGGGCCTTGGAAAGGTTCAGCCCGAGTTTGTGGGCGTACATGATCGGCGCCGGCATCAACTCGGGCGTCTCGGTGCAAGCAAAGCCGAACATCAATCCCTGATCGCCCGCGCCTTGTTCCGCCGTCGCCTTGCCCTCGGCGGCCCGGTCGTCAACGCCTTGCGCGATATCGGGACTCTGTTTGACGATCGCGGTCAGAATCTGGCAGTCTTCATCGTTGAACACCGTGCTGACGTCCTTCGTGTAGCCGATCTCGCGGATGGCATCGCGGACGATCTTGCAGTAATCGAGGTGCGCCCTGGTCGTGATCTCGCCGGCAATCACGACGAGGTTGGACTTGGCCAGCGTCTCGCACGCGACCCGGCTCTTTGGGTCCTGCTTCAAGCACGCGTCCAGCACCGCATCGGAAATCGTGTCGCAAACCTTGTCCGGGTGACCTTCCGTCACCGATTCTGATGAGAACAAGTACCGCTTTTTATCCATAGAATCCTTCATGTTCAATGGGAGGCATTCTTCTGGTGGTTGCCTCGCCGATTGGGGGTCAATGTACTGAAAAACAGCATCCATCACAAGCGATTTTGGGGCCAGGTCTCCTCAATAAACGGCGGGGCTGATGGAAGAGAATCCCCATCGCAGAGCGCAATCCTGCTTCGCTTAGCCCAGCATGTCCGGGTCGATGCGCTGCAACAGCGCATTGAGCATGGCCAGGACTTCGCGTCCGGAGTTGGCATGCAACGATGCGGCGGCGACTTCCTGCGCCTCGCGCAGTGTGACGCGGCGGACGACTTCCTTCACGCGCGGGAGACTGGAGGACGCCGCGCTCAATTCATCGATGCCCATGCCGATGAGCAGAGGAGCGAACAGGGGCTCGCCTGCCATCTCGCCACAGACTCCCACCCAGATGTTGTTGTTGTGGGCCGCCTCGACGACCGAGCGGACCAGACGCAGGATCGCGGGGTGCGTTGGTTCGTAGAGGTTGGCGACCTTCTCGTTCACACGGTCGACGGCCATGGTGTACTGGATCAAATCGTTGGAGCCGATGCTGAAGAAGTCCACCTCGGGCGCGATCATCTCCGCGGTCAACGCCGCAGAGGGGATTTCGATCATCGCCCCGACCGGAATCTCCTCGTCGAACGGTTCACCCTCTTTGCGCAGATCCTGCATGACCTGCCGAAGAATGTCGTTGGCCTGGACCACTTCGGCGACGCCGCTGATCATCGGATACATGATCCGCACATTACCTTCGGCGCTGGCGCGGAGGATGGCGCGCAGTTGCGCTTCGAAGATGTCCACGTTGGCAAGGCAGAAGCGGATGGCGCGGAATCCGAGAAACGGGTTGACCTCCTGCGGGGTTGTGTCTTCGCTGCGGAATTTGTCACCGCCGATATCGAGCGTGCGGATGATGACCGAGTTCGGTCTGACCGTGCGGGCGACCTCGACGTATTTTTCGTACTGCTCCTCTTCCGTGGGAAACTCCGCGCGGTTCAGGTACAGGAACTCCGTGCGAAACAGCCCGATGCCTTCGGCGCCGGCGGCGAGCACGGCGGGCGTGTCGGACGGCAGCTCGATGTTGCCTGACAGAACGATGCGGTGGCCGTCGAGGGTTTGGGCCGGCAGATCATGCAACGCGTCGAGGCGTTCCTGGACGCTGTGGCGTTTGACCTCCAATTGGCCGTAGATGAACAGCGTCTGTTCGCTGGGCTCGATGATCAGCGTGCCGCTGTAGCCGTCGAGGATGGCCGGCTGGCCGTCGTGAACGAACTGGCTGAGGTTGCGCAGGCCGACGACGGCGGGCAGGTTCATCGAGCGGGCGACAATGGCGGAGTGCGACGTGTGGCTGCCCACGTCGGTGGCAAACCCGCAGACGTGTTCGCGGTCGAGCGAGGTGGTGTCGGACGGCGACAGTTCGTGGGCGACGACGATGGTGCCCGGCGGCAGATGGTTGAGCACGCGGTGATCGTGGCCGAGGAGGCTGCGCATGATGCGTCGGGTGACATCCTGCACGTCGGCGGCCCGCTCGCGAAACAGCTCATCCGGCAATTCCGAAAGCGTTGTAACGTATTTGCGGCTGACGTCGCTGAACACGAATTCGACGTTTTTCCGTTCCTGCTGCAGACGGTTGATGACCGAATCGATCAGCGCGGGGTCTTCCGTGATCGACAGATGGACGTCGAGGATGGTCGAGGGCGAACTCGAGCCGATCCCGGAGGCGATCCGGGTTTGCAGTTCGTGCAACTGTTCGCGCGTCTTGATCAGCGCCTGCTCGAACCGCGCGATCTCTTTGGGCACGTCGGCGGCGGCAACGTCGTACTCCGGCACGACCTCTTCGGCCATGCTGTAGACGTAGATGTTGCCTCGGGCAACGCCCGGCGAGACACCAATGCCTTGGAAACTTCGTTCTGCCATACGCCTTTGGTCCGTCTGGTTACTCTTCGTCGAACTTGCGTTGAAACAGCGATTCCAGTTCGTGTACGGCCGTTTCGGCGTCGGGTCCTTCGGCGATGATGACGAGTTTGGAGCCCTGGCCCGCCGCCAGCATCATCAGCCCCATGATGCTCTTCCCGTTGACCTGTTCCCCGTCTTTCTCGACGGTAATGTTACTGGTAAATCGGTTGGCGGTCTTGACGAACAACGCCGCCGGCCGCGCGTGAACCCCCAGCTTGTTGATCACTGTGACCTCCCGGTTCGCCGTCCGGGTTTCCGAACCACCACTGCTTTTTCGTGACACGATCATCTCTGCCGTAGCCTTCCGTTACGATCCCGCGGGCGAGCGCATCCGTTCGATGAGCCGCTCGTTAAATTCCCGTGCCGCATTGTGCCCGAGACTCTTCAATTTCTGGTCCAGTGCCGCCACCTCGATCAGCCGCGCGATATCGCGTCCCGGCCGCACCGGGATGGTCACGTGGGGCACCTCGATATCGAGGATCCTGTATGTCTGCCGCTCGATACCAGTGCGGTCGACTTCTTCCTCCATCTTGGCCCAATCCATGAGCGTGACCACCAGATTCAAGTTTTTCTCCGGACGCACGCTGGCGACGCCGAACACCGCCGGCACATTAATGATCCCCAAGCCGCGGATTTCCATGTGGTAGCGTGTTGTCTCCGACGATGCGCCCACCAGTTCCCGTCCTTCCACCAGACGGATGCGGGTGATATCGTCGCTGACGAGACTGTAGCCACGTTCCAACAGTGCCAGCACGCTCTCGCTTTTGCCGATGCCGCTCTCCCCACGAATTAGCACACCAATGCCCAGAATGTCCACCATGGAACCGTGCTCGCTGACCTGCGGGGCGAACTCCATCTCGAGGGCGATGGTCGCGGCGTTGATGAATTTCATCGTGACCATTTTCGTCTTGAACAGGGGGATCTGGTACTCGTCACATTTTTGCTGGACCAGCGGCGGGGGGTTCACATTGCGGGCGAACACGAGGCAGGGGATTTTGGCCTTCAGCATCCGCTCGATGCGGCTGGCCGCTTCCTCTTCGCCGAGCGACTTGAGGAACGCCCATTCCGCGCCGCCGAGCACCTGGACCCGTTTCATCGCGAAATAGCGGAAGAACTTGGCCAGCGCCAAGCCGGGCCGGTTCACCGAGCCTTCCTGGATTTTTCGCGCCAGGCCCGTCCCGCCCGCGATGAGCTTGAGCTGCAGTTTCTCCGCGTGGTTCAGGTAGAAACGCTCAACGGTGACGGTGGGGACCGAGGGAGTGGGCATGCTCAACTCAGGGTGGGTTCAATCAGGCCGAAGTCGCCGCGTTTGCGGCGGTACATGACGTTGACCTTTTCCGTGTCGGCATTCAGGAAGACGAGAAACTGGCGGTCGGACAATTCCAATTGCAGGACGGCCTCGTCAACGAACATGGGTTTGATGGCGAATTTCTCGGTATGGACAATCTGCGTCGTGCCGTCTTCCTCGTGCAGGTCGTGGGTCATGACCTGTTCGTCGACGGAGAATGCCATCGCTTTGCGCGGACGATGACGCTGGATCTTGGTTTTGTATTTGAGCAACTGGCGGGCCACCTTGTCCACAACGGAGTCGATCGACGCATACAGGTCTTCGCTGACTTCGCGCGCCTCGATGGTGATGTGGTTGCCGCATTGCAGCACGAGCTCGGCGATGTGGCGGAACTTGTCCACCTCCAGAATGTAATGGGCGCTCAGAATCCGTGGGAAGTCGATCTCGATATGATCGAGTTTCTTCTCCGCGTATTCGCGGATGGCCGGCGTAACCTCCACGTGCCGACCGGTGACCATCATGTCCATGAAACGATTCTCCTCTTGTTTTCTCCGTCCGTCTTCACATGGTGAAGTCGGGCCCCAGATAAATCTCGCGGCTGTGCGGGTCGTTGGTCAGGAATTCGCCGGTGCCTTCGCGCACAACCTTTCCGCGATGGATCAGATAGGCCCGGTCCACGATGCGCAACGTCTGCTGGGCATTGTGATCGGTCAGGAGGATGCCGAGCCCCTTGTGTTTCAACTCGACGATGATCTTCTGCACCTCGTGCACCGCAATCGGATCCACCCCGCTAAACGGCTCGTCCAACAGCATTAATTTCGGCCCGGTAACGAGCGCGCGTGTGATTTCCAGCCGCCGTCGTTCGCCACCACTCAACGTATACGCCTTGCTTTTGGCCAAGGACTTAATATCCAATTCTTCGAGCAAATAATCCAGACGAAACTTGCGCTCATCGGCGGACAACGGCAGCGTTTCGAGGATTGCCATGATGTTCTCCTCGACGGTCAGCTTGCGGAACACGCTCGGCTCCTGGGAGAGGTAGCTGATGCCGCGTCGGGCGCGTTTGTGCATTGGCAGCCGGGTCACATCCTTGCCGTCGAAAAACACCTTGCCGGCGTTGGGCTTGATCAGGCCGACGGCCATGTAGAACGAGGTGGTCTTGCCCGCGCCGTTGGGTCCGAGCAGGCCGACGATCTCGCCCGCGCGGACGTTGATGTCCACGCCGTCCACGACGCGGCGGTGGCCGTAAATCTTTACAAGGCCCTGCGTGCGCAGCAGAACATTGTTGTCTGCCGCGTCACTCAATGCCATTGCCCCCAACGACATCCGTCGCTATTTTCAACGCCGCACGCCTCGCTTCATCGAGCGCAGTGTAGCAGAATCCGCGCGTCTGACAAGGATGTCCGGGCACTATTCCGCAGCCCGGGTTGATGCTGGGAATCCGCGGTGACGAACATTGTAATAGGCGGCGAATCGAGCCAATGTAGGACAACTCGGGGGGCAACGACCATGAAGGCGATGCGCGTACACTTGCAGAATGACGTCAAAACGTTTGCGATCGAAGATGTGCCTGAACCTGTACCGGCCAAAGACGAGGTGCTGGTTCGCGTTCACGCCACCGCGGTGATGCCCACCGAACTGAAGTGGCCGTCGACGTGGCAGACGTTTGATGGTCAGCCGCGGCCGGCGCCGATTCTCGGGCATGAGTTCTCGGGAGTGGCGGCGGGAGTGGGCGATGGCGTAACGGATGTTCGAGTGGGCGAAGCCGTGTACGGGCTGAATGGATGGGACCGGGATGGCGCAGAGGCTGAGTATGTCTTGATCGCTTCCACCGGGCTGGCGCCGAAGCCGGCATCCGTTTCGCATGCGGAGGCGGCAGTGGTTCCGATCTCTGCGTTGACGGCGTGGCAGGCGCTGGTCGATCGCGCTCACGTCACCAACGGGCAACGCGTGTTGATTCATGGTGGCGCGGGCGGCGTTGGCACCTTCGCCATTCAGATCGCCCGGAATCGCGGCGCCCATGTCATTACCACGGTGTCATCGCACAACGCGGATTTCGTGCGGGAGTTGGGAGCCGATGAGGTGATCGACTACAAGACCACCCGGTTTGACGAGGTGACAGGTGACCTCGATGTCATCCTCGACATTGCGGGTGGCGATACGCTGGAACGCTCCAGGAAACTGCTCAAACCCGGAGGCAAACTGCTCACGGTGGCGACGGACAGCAGCAAGTCGGAGTATTTTTTCTATGTGGAGCCGAACCGGGCCGAGCTGGTGGAAATTGGGCATCTCATCGACAGTGGCAGGCTGCGGGTGGTCGTCGGCGAGGTTGTGCCGTTGGAGCAGGTCGCTGCGGCCTATCAGAGGAAGCCGGCACGGGGAAAGATGGCGGTGCAAGTGGCGTAGTCCGGAAGCTCGGCCGCGTGTCGCAAGGGTCGGAGCAGTGTGATCTGAATTGCGTTGACTGGGCGACCGAGCATTATGTGGACGCGGTGACTCGCGCGAGGAACCGCGATTCCATCGCGTGCGTGACGGTGATCCCCGGTTACGACGACACCAAGGTGCGCAAGCCCGGGCTGAAGGTGGATCGCGTGAATGCGCAACTCTATCGGATGCTCTGGCGAGCGGCGCTGGATGCCCGGCCGGATTGGGTGCTGATTACATCCTGGAACGAGTGGCACGAAGGCTCGGAGATTGAGCCCAGCTACGATCTCGGCGACGCGTATCTGAACATGACACGGTACTACGCGCGGCAAATTCGCTGACTGCCCGTTGCGCGCGCGGAGCCGCTACTGATCGTTCTGCTTCCGTTGATCTTCTGGATAAATCAGGAGGCGGGGGCGATTGGTCTCGCTCTGGGTATTCTCCACGTCCATTCGCTGCGAGTCGCGCCAGAATGTGATCTTGTCGCCGGTGACGACACCGTCGGCGGATTCCGCGCGCGGATGGCCGCCGGTCAATACGACCCTGCCATCGGCGGCGGTGTACTCGGCGTGTTCGCTGTTGGCCTTCTTGTTGTCGGGTGTGCTCATGACCACGGCGCCGTCGGCGATGATCTTCTGGACGGAGCGAGTCGCGTTGGTGGTGATCGTGGCGCCGGTGATGGTGTAGACATTCGTGGCGCCAAAAAACACCACCATTTTGTCGGCGCGCACGGTCATGCGCGGATCGACCACGAGGACGTTGCCTTCGAACGTGCCGAGGTTGTGCGCGTAATCGCCGTGGAGATGATCGGCGGTAATGATCGTCGGCTCGTTGGTAGAACCGGCGGGCAGGGGCGACTTTGCGAGGGCGGGAACTGGCGATGTCGACGCCGTTGCCGCAGGCGCGTTGGTTTGCGAGATGGCAGCGGACGCGATCAAGACAAGGGCGGCGGCACAGGCCGCGCCAATAACGAGGGTGTTCTTCATGGCTGTTTGGGCTGTTCCCCCATGACTTTTTGTCCGTTGGTGATGACGACGCAGACGTTGCTGCGGATCACCATCGAACCCGTGTTCCCGTCCCACTCACCGCCGATGCCCGTTAAGACCATGTTCTCGCGGTCGATACGGACGTGGTCGGTGGTGGTGGCGTGATTGTTGACGCGGTTGAGCAGGCAGGTCGGAGTCGTGAATACCATGTCCACCTGGTTGCTGGTGTAGAACTCGGCGCGAGCGTCCTGGATGTCCATCAGTCCGTCAGGACGGATCACGGCGCGCTCGCCCAACAATTTCCATTTCAGGTTGCCGTCATCGTCGCGTTCGGGGACCTCGAACTTTTCGATGTAACCCATGTCGCTGTCGGCCGGCTTTTTTGCGGGTTGTTTCGCCGCTGGCGCGTTGCTGTCGGCCAGCAGGCGCGGCGAGGCGGCGAGGAAGATCCCGGCCACGGCCAGCGTCAAGTATTTGGCGATGGTCGTTTTCCACGAACCGCGGGCTTTCATAATCATCTCGATGACCTCGCGGACCGCGCCATCGCCGCCGCGTCGGCGGGTGACGTAGTGCGCCGCGTCCTTGGTTTCGTTGACGGCATTGGCGACGGCGACCGCGAGCCCGACACGTCGCATGACGGGCAGATCGACCAGCTCATCGCCGACGAAAGCGATTTCCTCGTTGGCGAATCCGTACTGGCGTTTGACGCTCTCGACCATCTCCATTTTGTTGACAGGCTTCTGCAACACTATTTTGACACCCAAATCGGCGGCGCGTTGGGTCGTCGATTTCGAAGGTCGGCCGGAGATGAAGCCGACGGTCAGGCCGGCGCGCCGGGCCATGGCAATGGCGTGACCATCCTGGGCGTCGAAGCTTTTGAACTCGGTCCCGTCGGACCCGAAGTACAGTTTGCCATCGGTCATGACGCCATCGACATCCAACAACAGACAACGGATTCCGCGCAACCGACGGTTCAGCGCCTCCCTGGCGATCGTTATCACGAGCGGAGTGTAACAGAATGTCCCCGGCTGACAAGCTTGCCCCGAAGGGGTTCGGGGACCGGGCTGTATAAGTGAAGGCCTCCCCCGTGGCTAGCCGGGGGAGGCCTCGCGTGCGGAGAACAACAAAGTTACTTGGAGTCCTTCAGCACAACGAAGGTGGTGGCTTTTCCGCGCTGGACGAACAGCAGCACGCCCTTGTCCTGATCGGCCCTGGAGAGAGCGGTCACGAAGTCCTCGGCGGTGTGAGCCGGCGTGCGATCAACGGACGTGATGATATCCCCGCGCTTCAATCCCCGCGCGTCGGCCGCGCTGCCATCGGCGACATCCATCACCACGACGCCGTCGGCGGCGGGAATCTTCAGTCGCTCGGCGAGATCCCTGGACAGGGTCTGCACGGTGAGGCCGAATACGCTTTCGGTCTTGGGGGCGACGTGCCGCTCGAGCGAGACCGTTTGAAGTTGATCGGGCATCTCGTCGGTCTGGATGGTGACATCCACCTTTTTCGAGCCGCGCAAGATGCTGAGGACGACTTTCTGGCCGATGTTTTTGTGCAAAATCTGCTGCTGCAATTCGCGGGGCGACTTCACCGGTGTGCCGTCCACCGCCATGATGACATCAGCGGGCTGCAAATCACTTTTTGCGGCGGGCGTGCCTTCGCGGATCTCGTTGACGACGACACCATCCTGGGAGACGCCCTCGAATTCCTTGAGATCCCTGGCGTCGGTGATGTCCTCGATGCCGATGCCGATCCACGGGCGTTTGACCTTGCCGTCCTTGATGATCTTCTCGGCGGAATCCATGGCCATATTGATCGGGATGGCGAAGCCGATGCCACGGTTGAGTCCGCGGATGAGCGTATTGATGCCGATGACGTCGCCCTCGATATCGCAGAGCGGGCCGCCGGAGTTGCCGGGATTGATGGCGGCGTCGGTTTGGATGTAATCCTCATAGGCGTTGCCGCCGTGACTGGCGACGCCGCTACGGCCTTTGGCGCTGACGAATCCGACGGTGAAAGTATAATCGAGTTCATACGGCGCGCCGATGGCAATGGCCCATTGGCCGACCTTGACGATATCGCTGTCGCCGATTTTGGCGGCGGGCAGATTCTTGCCGTTCACTTTGATGACCGCCACGTCGATGCGGTCGTCGACGCCCACGACGACGGCGTTGGTGAATTTCGTGCCGTCTTTCAACAGCACGGTGATCTGGCCGCCTCCATCGATCACGTGCTGATTGGTGAGGATGTAGCCGTCCTTGCGCAGGATAATGCCCGAGCCCTGGCTCTCGACGTCGGGCACGTGCTGTTGGGGCATGTGGCGGAAGAAGAACTCGAAGGGCGATCCGTCAAACTGGTGGCCGTTCTCGCCATCGTCGCCGTCCTGCGAATCGGAGGACATGGTCTCCTTGTGCTTCGTGGTGATGACGACGACGGAGGGACTGGCCTGGTCGGCGACGCGTTCGAAGGCGCCCTCGAGGTGACGGGCCAGATCGAGGTCCGCGGCAGACGATGTTGACGAGGCCGGGATTGCCTCGGCAAAGCTCGACGAGGCGAAAGCCACGAGGGCGGCGCAGAGCAGGAGGGCAAACCATCGGGTTGGGCAGAAGGTGCTGTGACGGTGACGATTCGTTTTTTCCATAATTAGGTGACGCCCCTTTGACCCGTCTCACACGGGCCTGTTCAATAACTTACTGTCTGGTGTGCAATTGTCGTGCCATCGCGACCGGGCTCAATATGGCGCAAGTTGCGGAACTCGGCAAGTATCATTGGAATAACGCGACGGGTTGATCCTGCCGGCAGGGCAAAAGATTACTGGCATGGGGCGTTTTGGGGCAAATCAACTGCGGCGAAGCGCGGGGTCAGCGATTGCGGCGACGCAGCAGAAACATTCCGGCCAAGCCGACAGCTGCCCTGATACCCCAGAATCAGGTCCGGAGACGAATTGCTGGAGACGAACGGGTCTGATCTTCGCCGTTATCGAACCAGCATCGAACGTCCGGACGAGTCAGGACCCTATACGTCCAAAAATACAAGAGCAAGAAGGGCGCAGATAGAGCGGCACTCACGAGCGGAGAGACAAGGCGCGCGTGGCCCCAGCCATTCGATGCTACCGGCTCTCGATGCACGAGTGCGTACCCCAAACCAAATAGGGCAACTGCCATAGACAGCCAGATCAGCACGAGCGCAAAAAGCCGCCAACCTTGAGACCGTCGTCGCAGACCGGCAAAAACCCAGATACAGATTATCTCCGGGTGAAGGACGAGACCGTGGCCTTGCATCCAAAGAAACAATTGGACGATTTGGAGGATGGCAGCCCATAGCCCGTATACCAGAAAGAGATACGCGAGGACGGAGAGCGCAGTCGGAATTCGAGGTTGCGAATGCATTCTCCTTCTTCCTAATTTGGCAGTTTGGCAAAGTGGTCTTTCAAGTTGCGGGAGGAGCTTTGTTGGTTTTGCATCCCCATCTTTCACCACAAACCCGACCAAACCGGAAGCAAAAACTTCTCGTCGTAAACCGGCTCCACCGGCCTACTTACAAAGAATTCTCCCCCCACCTCCCCCTCAACAATCTAAATGCAATCGCCCTGGCATTACGCGCAACGAGTTGCGGAGGATTCAATGCGGCCCTTTGTTCTCGGCCATCAACCGTGCGCCATGGGTGCTCTCTAGGATGCCTTCTTTGTGACAACGGGCTCCGGAATGGAGCCGTCCATTCGAACGGGTATGTTGATTTCTGGATAAGGCGGATTTCTGGGCTGTCCTTCCGGGATGGCGTAGAACCGAATGACGTATATCCACTCTTCTGGTGCTCCGGAGGTTGACACGCAGTACATTACAACGCCCCCGGGCTCCGGTACCCACCGTAACCATCCCTTTGGAAGCGGGACATCCCTCGCGAACTCCTTGGCGACACGCAAGGCTTTGCCCGGTGGGAGCGGAGGTGTGTCCTGACGCGCCGAATCCCATCGGTCCCTTTCTCCCGTAGGGACATCGAATTTGTAGACACCGACCCATGTATCACCCGTAAAATAGACGTGTCCTGCGATCGAAGATAAGGGCAAACTGAACACGAGTGCGACAATGACAACTGCGAGGGTCTTTTTCATCCTGTACCTCCGTCGGAAATTTCTGTTGAGATGATATGGGAGGCAGGTTACCAAACTGCCCCTAGACATCAAGATTTCACGCCTCCGTTGACAATGAGGGCGAAAACGATAACCTTGGATGGACGATGGCCACGACGATTACAGCCTCAACCACGGCGGAACTACAGGAACGGGTTCGCGAGCTGAAGAAGCTCAAGAACGCGGTGATCCTCGCGCACAATTACCAGGTGCCGGAATTGCAGGACGTGGCGGATTTCGTCGGCGATTCGCTCGGATTGTCGTTCAAGGCGAAGGAGACGGACGCCGATGTGATTCTCTTCTGCGGCGTGCATTTCATGGCCGAGACGGCGAAGATCGTCAACCCGAGCAAGACGGTGATTCTGCCCGACCTGGATGCGGGATGTTCGCTGGCGGACTCGTGCGACGCGCGGTCGCTGGCGAAATGGAAGGAAGAACATCCCGACGTGTACATCGTGGCGTACATCAATTGCACGGCGGCGGTGAAGGCGTTGGTGGACATCATTTGCACATCGGGCAACGCGGTGAAGGTGGTCAACTCGATTCCGCCCGACAAGAAGATTTTGTTCGTGCCCGATCAGAATCTCGGCCAATGGGTGATCGCGCAGACGGGTCGGCAGATGATCTTGTGGCCGGGCGCGTGCTCGACGCACGTGTTGTTCACGCACAAGGCGATTTTCCGGTTGCGGCAGGAGCATCCCGAGGCGGAGATCGTGGCGCATCCCGAGTGCGTGCCGGCGGTGCGGATGATGGCTGACGAAGTGTGCTCGACGGAGAAGATGGTGAGCTATTGCCGGAACTCGCCCGCGCCGGAGTTTATCATTGTGACCGAGGCGGGGATGCTGCATCGGCTCCAGAAGGAAGTGCCCGGGAAGATGTTCATCCCCGGGCCGACGGATACGTGTCATTGCAACGAATGCTGTTTCATGAAGAAGAACACGCTGGGGAAAGCCGTTGCGGCGCTGGAAAACCTCTCGCCGGCGATCACGCTCGACGAGGAAGTGCGGAAACGCGCGCTGGTACCAATTGAGCGGATGCTGGCACTGGGGAAGTGAGCTGGTCGGTTGACCGGGTCCGCAGCACGTGATACGGGTGGAGGAGCCACGCCAAATCGCATTACGAAATCATGAGATATACGATATCGGTTGTACTGTTCTTCACGGTGCTCTCGCTGACGGCGATGCAAAGCCGGGCCGGCACTCCACTCAACACCGACAACGACATCCTGCGGGCGACGCTGAAGAACGGGTTGCGGGTGGTGATTGTGCGGGACCCGATTGCGCCGGTGGTGACGACGGTGGTGAATTACCGGGTCGGGTCGGATGAGGCGCCGGACGGGTTTCCCGGGATGGCGCACGCAACCGAGCATATGATGTTTCGCGGGAATCCGGGGTTGTCGGCGGACCAACTGTCGGAGATTTCGGCGGCGATGGGCGGGAATTTCGATGCCGACACGCAGCAGACGATCACGCAGTATTATTTCACCGTGCCCGCGGACGATCTGGAGCTGGCGCTGCACACGGAGTCGTTGCGGATGAGCGGGATTTTGGCGACGGAAGAACTGTGGAGCAAGGAACGGGGGGCGATCGAGCAGGAGGTCGCGCAGGACCTGTCGAATCCCGAGTATGTGCTGTACACGAAGTTGCTCGCGGCGATGTTCAAGGGCACGCCGTACGAGCACGACGCGCTGGGGACGCGGCCATCGTTCGACAAGACGACGGGGGCAATGCTGAGGGAATTTTATGGGAAGTGGTACGCGCCGAACAACGCGATCCTGATCATTGTGGGGGATGTGGAACTGCAGCCGACGCTGACGGCGGTGCATCGATTGTTTGGAAACATTCCCGCCAAGACGCTACCACGACGGCCGACGATCGAGCTGGAATCCGTGAAGCCGGAGGGCCTGCATCTGACCAGCGATCTGGCGTATGGGCTCGCCGTCATCACGTTTCGCGCGCCCGGCTTCGACAGCCCCGATTACGCCGCGGCGCAGGTGCTCGGGGATGTCCTCGCCAGTCATCGGGCGAACCTGTACGCGCTGGTGCCCGCCGGCAAAGCGCTCGCGACGGACTTTTCGCTGGATGCGCTGCCGAAGGCGGGCCTGGCGTATGGGATCGGCATGTTCCCGAAGGGAGGCGACGGCGGGGCGTTGATCAGGGAACTACAAAATGTCATCTGGCAATATGTAAAGCATGGTGTCCCTGCCGATTTGGTGGAGGCCTCGAAGGGCCACCGCTTGGCGGACAAGGAGTTCCAGAGGAATTCCATCGAAGGTCTGGCGATGACCTGGGCGGAAGCGCTGGCGCTGGAAGGCCGCCATTCGCCCGACGACGACGTCGAGGCAATCGAGAAAGTCTCGGTGGCGGACGTGGACCGCGTGGCGCGGAAGTATCTGGACCTCGACCACGCGATCACGGCGATTGTGACCCCCGAGGAATCGGGCAAGCCGGTTTCGTCAGCCAGTTACGGCGGGCACGAATCGCTTGCGTCGAGTGCGAATGGGAACGTGCCGCTGCCGGAGTGGGCGGCGGCGCAACTGGCGCGGTTGCCGGTGCCGACGTCGTCGTTGCATCCCGCGGTCACGACACTCGCGAACGGGCTGACGCTGATCGTCCAGCCGGAAACGATGAGCGGGACGGTGAGCCTGACGGGGCGCATCCGCAACAATCCGCATCTCGAAACGCCGGCGGGTCAGGACGGTGTGGACCAGGTGACCGACCAGTTATTCGAGTTTGGGAGCGAGAGCCTGGACCGCGTGGCGTTTCAGAAGGCGCTGGATGACATTGGAGCGACCGAATCGGCGGGAACGGATTTTTCCGTGAACGTGCTGACGAATTATTTCGACCGGGGCGTGCAACTGTTGGCGGACAATTTGTTGCGGCCGGCGTTTCCCGAGAAGGCGTTCCGGGTCGTGCGGCGGGAGGTGTCGGACACGGTGGCCGGCGAGTTGCAGACGCCGGAGTACCTGGCGCATCGGGCGCTGGCGACGGCGTTGCTGCCGAAGGGCGACCCGGCATTGCGTCAGGCGACGACGTCGACGGTGAGCGCACTGACGCTGGGCGACGTGCGCGGGTATTACGAGCATGTGTTTCGGCCGGATCTGACGACGATCGTGGTCGTGGGCAATGTGGCGCCCGAGTTGGCGAAGGCGACGGTGGAGAAATGGTTTGGTGATTGGACGGCGACGGGGCCGAAGCCCGAAGTGTTGCCGGCGCCGGTGCCGACGAACGGCCCGGCGGTCACGTCGGTGCCGGACAAGAGCCGGGTGCAGGACCAGGTGACGTTGGCGGAGATGATCGGTGTGACCCGGTCGAACCAGGATTACTACGCGCTGCGGCTGGGGAATTTTGTGTTGGGGGGAGGATTTTACGCGACGCGGTTGTACCGTGATTTGCGGAAGGAGAACGGGCTGGTGTACTCGGTGGAGTCGGGGTTTGACGTGCAGCAGACGCGGGGGATGTACAGCGTGGAGTACGGGTGCGATCCGCCGAACGTGTCGAAGGCGCGGGCGATCATTGTGCGGGACCTGACCGACATGCGGACCAAGGCCGTCGGCGCGGATGAACTGCAACAGGCGAAGGCGGAATGGCTGCGGGGGATACCGTTGAGCGAGTCGAGCACGGGGGATATTGCGGCGAAGCTGTTGTACTACTCGACGCACGACCTGCCGCTGGACGAGACGATCCGCGCGGCGAAGCTGTGCCTGGCGTTGAGCGCGGAGGACGTACAGGGAGCGTTCGCGAAGTGGGTGCATCCCGAGAACCTCGTGCAGGAAAGTCTCGGACCCGAGCCGAAGTGAGCGGTACGCCGCGCGCTGGTCAAGGGTCAGCCGATCAGCCGATGCCGCCATTGACGCGGATGTTCTGGCCCGTGATCCAGCCGGCGTCCTTGCCGGCGAGGAAGGCGATCACATTGGCGATGTCGGACGGGTTGCCGAGTCGGCCGAGGGGGGTGCTTTGGGTGAAGCGTTGAATCTCCTGCGGGGTTTTGCCGCTGTTGAACAGCTCGGTGTCGGTCGGGCCGGGCGAGACGACGTTGACGGTGATGGCGCGTGGGGCCAACTCGACGGCGAGGGAGCGGGTGAGTTGTTCGACGGCGCCCTTGGTGGCGACGTACGCGCCGTAGGCGGGCATCATGCGGACGGTGGTGGAGCTGGAAAGGTTGATGATGCGGCCGCCGTCGGCGAGTTTGGTGGCGGCCTGGCGGCAGGCGAAGAACGTGCCTTTGACATTGATGTCGAAGATGCGGTCGTACTCGGCCTCGGACATCTCGGCGACGGGCTTGTTGAGAATGATGCCGGCATTGTTGACGAGGATGTCGAGTTTCCCGAAATGCTTGAGGGTCTCATCGAACAGGCGGGTGATTTCGGACACGCGGGCGACGTCGGCGTGGATGGCGACGGCTGTTCCGCCTGAGGATTCGATTTCCCCGACGACATGGCGGGCGGCGTCGGCGTTGCGGGTGTAGTTGATGGCGACGGAGGCGCCGTCGCGGCTGAAGCGTTGGGCGATGGCCCGGCCGATTCCGCGCGAGGCGCCGGTGACGAGAGCGATTTTTCCGTTTAGCGCGCCGTTTGTGCCGGTCATATGTGATGTCTCCTTACCATGACGGGACGAACCATCGTTCAAGCGGGTCGATTTCGCAACGAGAACCTGCGCGCTTGTCAGTGGAGCGTGTTGGCCGCAGAATCGGGACATGTCGATGAAATCGAATGACGCGAACGTGAAGCGCTTTGACGAGAAGGCGAAGAGCTGGGACGAGGAGCCGCGGCGGGTGGCGATGGGCATGGCCATCGCGCGGGCGGTCGAGGCGAAGCTCGGGGGGAGCGCGCGGCCGCGGTTGATGGATTACGGATGCGGGACGGGATTGTGTTCCCTGCCGCTGGCGGGGCGGTGTGCGTCGCTGCTGGGGGTGGATTCGTCCACGGAAATGCTGGCGCGGCTGGAAACGAAGGCGCGGGCGGCCGGGCTGCGACACGTGACGACGCGTCGGCATGATTTGACGGCGGAAGCAATGGCGGGAGTGGAAGTCGACGTCATTCTATGCGCGATGGCGCTGCATCATATCCGCGAGATTGGGCTGCTGCTGGGGCGGTTTCGGTCGATGCTGGCGGCGGGCGGGCTGCTGGCGCTGGCGGACCTGGACAAGGAGGACGGCACGTTTCACGAGGACAGGCGGGGTGTCGAGCATCACGGGTTTGATCGGGAATGGGTGCGGCAGAAGCTGCAGGAGGCGGGTTTCGTTGCGGTGACGTTGGAGACGGCGTATGAGATTGAGAAGCCGGGTCGGATGGGAGACGTGCGACGGTTTCCTGTGTTCCTGGCGTCGGCGCGGAAGGGGTCAGGGGTGCGGCGGGACGGTGAGGGGCCAGACCAGCGGGAGCACGAGGAGCACGACAAGCAGTAGGAGGATCGTCAGGGGCAGGCCGACGCGCATATAATCGCGGAAGTTGTAGCCGCCTTCACTCATGACGAGGATGTTGACGGGATGTCCGAGAGGGGTGATGAACGCCATGGAGGTTGCGAGGGCGACGCCCATGGCCAGGGCGCGCGGGTCGGCGCCGATCTGGCGGGCGGCTTGGATGGCGATGGGGACCATCACGGCGGCGACGGCGGCGCCTTTCATGGCCTGGGACAGGAGTATGGTGAGGATCATGAGGCCGGCCAACATCATCAGGGGGCCGGCGGGGCCGAGGCCTTTCACCATCCAATTGGCCAGGAGGGATGCGGTGCCGGTTTTGGTCATGGCGATGCCCATGGGCAACATGCCGGCGACGAGGAAGACCAGGCGCCATTCGATGGCCTGGTAGGCCTGTTCCATCGTCAGGACGTGGCAGAGGATCATGATCAACGCGCCGCACAACATGATTTCGGCCACGGGGAGTGGGCCGATGGTGGCGAACACCAGAGTTGCGACAAAGATGGCGAGGGCGAGCCAGCCCTTGCCCTTGACTCTGCGGGGCAGTTCCGTTTCCCGGCCGGTGAGCCGGATCAGATCCGGATCATCCCGCAGCAAGGTGAGTTGCTCGCGTGAGCCCTGGACCAACAGGATGTCGCCGAGCTGCAGGGGCAAATCATGCAAGCCGACGTAAATCTGGCGGCCGGCCCGCCAGATGGCGAGGACGGTCAGCCCGTAGCGTTTGTGGAAGTGCACGCGACCGAGGGTCTGGTCGATCAAGCGGGATCGGGGCGACACCATGACCTCGGCCATCACGATGCTTTCGGATTCGAGGTCCTCCTCCTGCCATTTGCTGAGCGGCAGGATATCGAAATGGCCGCCCAGATCGCGAAACAGGAGCACCTCCATTTCGCCCGCCAACAGGAGAACGTCGCCTTCTTCGAAGACCGTGTCGAGGCCGGGGACGAGGATCTGTTTGTGATTGCGCTGAATGCCCACGAGGGTCACGCCGAATTTTTCGCGAAGCTTGCTCTCACCGAGGCGCTGGTGGACCAGGGGTGAATTGGCGGGGATGCGGGCGCGGAACAGATAATCGCTGAGGTCGTACATTTCGACCAGGTCCTTGTGGGGGGCGTGGGGGGTTGGCGATTGATCGGCGGGACGGGGCAATGATTTTTGGCCCCAGACGGCCATGTAGCCGATGCCGGCGATGACGAGGGGGACGCCGACGCCGGCGAAATCCAGGACGCCGAACCCGCGCACACCCTCCTCGCGCAGCAGGGTGCTGGTGACGATGTTTGTCGTCGTGAAGAGGGTGGCCATTCCGCCGAGCAGGGTGGCAAACGCGAGGGGCATCATCAGGCGCGAGCGCGGCACGCCGGTTTTACGGCCGGCGCCGAGGGCGGCGGGCAGGAGAACGGAAGCGGCGGCGATATTGTTCATGAACAGGGAGAGGAAGGCGGCGGCGAGCATGACGGTCAACATGAGGTGCGCTTCGCCTTTGCCGGCGAGGCGCAACAACAGATTGCCGACCTGATCGCTGAGGCCGGCGCGTTCGAGGCCGTCGGCGAGGACGAGGATGGCGGCGATGATAATGATCGCGGAACGGCTGAACCCGGAGAAACTTTCCAGCGGGGTGAGGATGCCGAACGCGCCGAGCATGGCGACGACGAGCAAGGCGACCAAATCGGCCGGCAAGCGTTCGCTGACGAACAGCACAATCGAGACGCCGAGGATGACGAAGGTGATGACGGCTTCGTTGCTCATGTGCGGGTGGGGAGCCTAGCAAGAGTGGCGGCGAAAGACAACGAGCATGGTAACTACCACGCGTTCCTTTCATGTGACGGGCCGCGACCGGCAATAAATGCACGTTGTTTGGTTATTCGTTCACGCGAGGGAACAGTTGCGGGGGTGCGGGCAGGGGGCGGTGATGGGGGAGATGGAGCTGAACGACCGGCAAGCGGCGAATTCGCGAGGGGGTTTCGTGGGCACAAGGGGATGGAAGTGGCTCGGCGATAGCCCCGATATCGGGATGGGGGGTGAACCTCACGCTGCCACGGCTGGTCTCTGAATGCGGTGGGGGCGCCGCACGCTATACCGGCGCTACGGGACGATGCGGACGCGGTAGAAGCGGGAGGGTTGATTGGTGGCGGCGCCGGTGTCGGTGAAGTTGGTGGTGGCGCCGACGGTATTGGTGACGGTGAAGATGTCGGTGAAGCCGTTGGTGGCGAAGTTGCCGAAGGCGTCGCCGGGGGTGGCCTGCAAGGCGTTGGTTCGGTTGGGGCCCATTGTCCAGGTCACGAGCAGATTGTTGCCCGTTGGTGTGATGGAGGAAATGGCGAATGCGGCGGCGGGATTGGTCGGGTCGACACCGGCGAGGTAATCCTGGAGGACGGTGAATCCGGTGCCGGTGAGGTCTTCGTTGGCGAGATTGGGATCCAATGGATCTAGGCCGTACTGCTGCTTCCAGCCGTTGGGAATGCCGTCGCCGACGGCGCTGAGGTTGGGGTCGAGCACGAGATTGCTGACAATCAGTGTGCCGCCATTGGGAACCAACAGCCCGCACGTGTTGGTCATGACCAGCGTGTCGATTTCCAAGATGCCGCCACTATTGACCGTTAGCGTCCCGCTGCGGATGTCGAGGAAGGCCGTATGAGTAACGTTGGTCACGAACAAGCTGCCGCCGCTGGTAATGGTCACCGTATTGCCCATGGAGTGCCTACAATCCCCGATGGCGACGTTGGAATAGACAGAAACCGTCCCACCCGACAGAAGCACTGAGCCTGGCGCTGAGAACAGACCCCGCGGCCCGACGATCATCGACGCGGCCTGCAAGGTACCCCCGGTAACTGTCAGATGTGAGGTTTCGCTTCCGGCTCCAATGACTACGCTGGCGTTGGTCGCGACGATTTGTCCACCCGTCAGCAACACCAAGCCGGAATCGGCAGAGGTGAGATTTGAATAGATCGACACACTGCCGCCCGCAACAGTCAGCGTTCCAAAGTCACCCACAGAGGCGGAGCTCGCCGACACCGCACCGTTCGACACGGTCATCCGGCCACCAGAGGCATCGCCGCCAACGGACAGCAGACTCGTCGGGCCATTGGTGACTGTCAACTGTCCGCCGGTCACCCAAACCGAGCCGACGCCGTTGGAGCCTGCGTTGAGATTCGAGAAAGCGGTCAGGTTGCCCCCGGCAATCGTTAATGTTCCCTGTCCATAGCCATTGTAGTAGGCTCCGACGGAGACCACACCTGCCGAAACCGCGCCGTTCGAAATCGTCATCGTACCCGTTCCCCCGCAACCAAGCCGTATGGCGGATGCGTTGCTGTAAAGCGATCCTGCCGTGTTGGTGATGCTCAATTGTCCGCCCGTCACCCACGCGGCGGCGGGCCCTGAAGGGCCTAGGTTGAGCGCCTGACAAGTCAGGCTGCCGCCTGCCACGGTCAACGTCCCTTGCGAGCCGGAGGAGAACCCCACCCAAAGCTGCCCCATTTGTGCCACCCCGTTCGAAACCGTCATTTGGCCCTTGCCGGAGTAACCAATATAGGAGATGCCGAAAAAAGCGCCATCGTTGCCGACCACGGGGGCCGAATTGGTGGCCATCAACTGCCCGCCGGTCATCCAGACGGCGCCATTTGCGCCGGTCGATTGAGCGATGCTAAGCGTGCACAGCCCCCCGACGAAGGCTCCATCCGCCACCGTCAGCGTCCCTTGCGAACCAGAATTATTGCCAATGACGATAGCCTCCCCGGCACCCACAATCGTCCCGGTCGATACCATCATCCAGCCCGTACCGGAATTGCCGACAATCAGCTCGCTTTCCCAGGGGTAGAGAAGGAGAGAACTGCTCACTGGGGAGAGCGTGATTGTGCCACCGCTTCCCAACAGCAGCGTGCCGTCGTTTGTCAATCCATATCCGGCGCTCCCGATGTTTGTGTTTGTGCTCAGTTCGAGTGAGGAGTTCTCAATGTCGATGAGGCCACCGGACCGGATGGAAGCCTGGTTGGATACATAGAGAGGCGTCGTGCCGCCCGCGGCGCTGAGGAACAACGTATTCGTCGCTCCGGCTGGCGCGGAGACGATCAAGTTGCTGATGGTCATTGTGCCCGGGTAGTTGCCCGCCGTCGTGGCATCGATCGTGACGGTCTTTGAACTGGCATTGGTGATGAACGCTCCCGAGAGATTTGCCGAGGGCGGGACACCCAACGACCAGTTGGCGCCCGTTTCCCACTTATCGCTTGTGGAGTTCGTCCAACTGTCGACTTGCGCGTGGGCCGCAAAATTGAAGGCGGCGAGCCCAAGACCAAGGCTGCATATCGTCCAGCGTCGAAGCTGTCTCAGCATATACCTCACCCGTTCCTCGCCTGCGGTCCGAGACAGACTCGCCGATTTCCCAGCCAGCTCGACGGAGGATACTTATAAGGTTGTGCAATTGCGAGCGAAAAAGCAGAGGTTACCGTGTGCCGTCGAGGCTTTCGGCTCGCTGAGAATTCGAATGGCGCGGGGAGAGCGTCTACGGCACCAACCGAACGCGGTAGTAGCGGGAGGGTTGGTTGGTGGCGGCGCTGGTGTCGGTGAAGTTGGTGGTGGCGCCGACGGTATTGGTGACGGTGAAGATGTCGGTGAAGCCGTTGGTGGCGAAGTTGCCGAGGGCGTCGCCGGCGAGGGGTGAAGTCAGGTCCGCTTACGTTTGACGAAGGCGGAGAGCGCGACGATGGCGAGGGCGGTCAGAAGCAAGGATGATGGCTCGGGGATATTCTCGATGGCGATGTCGTAGGCGTCGTCTTCCAATGAGTAGGCGAACACGGAGCCGACGCCGTCTTGGTTGAATTCCAGAATGTCGCCAAAGCCATTTCCCACAAAGAGGTTGCCACTGCTATCGGCGGCTATACCGATTGGCGCCACGAGCAGGTTCGTGGAGGTGAAAGTTGTCCCCTGCCCGCTTAGATTGAATCTTTCGATCGAGTTATTGCCGTGGTTTACCGCGTAGAGATACGAGCCGTAAAACGCGAGCCCGTAGGGGTTGGCCACGCCCTGCGCGGAGGTCGCGAAAACAGTGCCGGTTCCGTCCGGGGCGAGCTTTACGATGGTGTTGTTGCCTCCGTTGGCCACGTAGAGGTTGCCGCTGCTGTCGAACGCGATACCTGCGGGAGAATCGATACCGGAGGCGGCGGTGGCGAAAACCGACCCGGTCCCGCTTGGACCAAACTCTTCGATAGTGTTGTTGCCCTCGTTGGCTACGAAAAGATTGCCACGGCTGTCAAAAGCGAGGCCGTCAGGGAAGCCCAGTCCAGACGCGGCAAAGACCGTTCCGGTTCCGCTGGGGTTAAATTCCTCGAGGTTGTTGCTCCCAGCGTTCGCCACGTAGAGATTACCGCTGGCGTCGAAGGCGATGGCGGTGGGATAGTCCAGGCCTGACGTGGCGGTTGCGAAGTCGGTTCCGTTCCCACTCGAATTGAATTCATCGATCGCATTAGCGCGAAAGGTAGAAAGGAAAACGTTGTCGGCACACGCCGTAGGCTGGGTGCGCCACGCCAGCACGAAGGCAAGTGCAACTAGCGTTATCGCTGGCGATCCCTTCATACGCTTCCAGCCCCTGCGGGGTACAATACAACCGCTGTACGGTGGATGGCAAGTAGGATTCGGCGAAATTGGCTTCATACCCATGCTTCCTTTCTTCTCAATGTTGGTACGCTCCGATGTCCCAATTCGTAGTTGCGGGGCGGGGGTTGCCGTTGAAATCCGTGTCCAAGCCCGGGAGATTCAATCCGCTAAGATTTGTGCCCGCGCCGATCGCTGGCGAGGCGGACTGCAGGACATTAGGGTCACGTCTAATCATTGTAACAATTCACGTTTCAGTTGTTCGTAATGCTGGCGCAGGGAGCGATCGGTTTGCAGCTGCTTGGCGAAGCGCTTGCTGGCCATGGCGACGCTGCCGTAATCCAGTCCGCCGATCTCTTGCGCCAGCTGGCGCAAGCGCAGTCCGCCGTGGCGGCGGGCCACCCAGAGCACCATGTCGCGTCCCCAATCGCCGTAGCGGTCCCGGAACTGTTCCCAGGGTTCGGCCTTGAGGCGCTCGACGGCGCGCACGACATCGGCGAAGGTGACCCGTGGCTGCAACCGTCTGAATTGTGGCTGTTCGCGGGCGTCGCCGGTGGCCCGCGCGCGCCAGCGTCGCACAAACTCAGCGCTGCCCAGCAGCACGCCGGCCTGTAGCCGCTCCCACGGGCTTTCCAGCACGCCGTCGCGCAGGGGCGCTTCGACGAATTGGCGGTACGCCTTGCGCCGGTCGGCCCAGCTGCCGCGGCCCAGCATCTCCAGCACGTGGCGGGTGGTCAGCCCCGCCGGCCTCTCCGCCAGCTCCAAGTACGCCGGGTACGAACTCCAGCGGTAGCGCCGCAGCCGCGCGGTTCGTTCCCGGATTAGCGCGGAGTCGGGTTTCTCGACCCAGCCGCCGCGGGAGCGCTGTTGCGCCGCCTTGTCCAAACCCAGCCCCCGCACACGCACCGGATTGAGGTGAACGTAGCGGCTGACCTCCAGGGCGGCGGTGGGCTCCAGCAACACGGCGGTGAACCTTCCTTGAAACAGATGGCCGACGCGATGGTGGCGATGGTTGAAGCTCAGCGAGTAACTGACCCCCAGCCATTGCATGGCGGGGGAGAGATTGGCGTGCGGGGTTTCCACCAACAGATGGTAGTGATTATCCATGAGGACGTACGCATGGAGGCGGACGCCAAAGCGCTCGGCCATTTCGGAGACGCCCGCGAGAAAGCGCCGGCGATCCTGGTCATCGCGGAAGATCGCCTTCCGCTCGTTGCCCCGAGCCGTCACGTGATACCAACCGCCCGGCACATCCACTCGCAATGGCCGCGCCATGCCCCGCATCCTGACGAGGGACGCGGACATTGTCAATCCAAATTGTTACAATGTTTAGATGTGACCCTAATTCCACGTTGTCAATCCAAATTGTTACAATGTTTAGATGTGACCCTAATTCCACGGGCAGCGGCGGATGAGGTGCGTGTGGTCTGACGGGAAAAGAGGACCAACAACCCGATTGCGAGGATTCCCAGTTTCCACCAAGCGCCCCGGACGGACTTTGTCGTGGTCACCGCGTGTCGCATGATCGCCTCCGTTTTCGCTCGGCGCGCTTCACCGAGTGATCCTGGGTTTGCGCAGACAGGGCGCGTCGGGCCGTGGACGGCAGGCCCGCAAACGGGGTGATGGATGGACGGCGCATGAGCTGCGCGAGGTCCATCAACGGGAGCGCATTGTGCGCATATCGGAACTGCGATGTCAAGGGGCGCTTTCATCGAACCGGAGTCGCACATTCCTCCCGCTCGATTGCCTTGACTTGCCCGCCAGCCCATGGACAATTCCCGCGATCTCCAACGGGACACGCCGCCGCCACGCCCGGCACCGGATCGGGAAGCGGACGCTCTTGTCTCCGCGGCGAAGAACCGTGACTACCAAATGACGCGTGTATTCAAACTGTCGATCGTGATAACCCCGCTGCTTCTCGGCGCGTCTATGCCAACCCACCCGGCGCAAGCCTCCGACCGCGTCACCATCGACCTCTCCGGCCCGGGCTGGTCGCTCTGGCAGGACAAACACGCATCGTGGTCGAATGACGTCCTCTTCGCCCCGCCCGTCGATCTCGCCCAGGTGCCGCGCAATCCTCCCACTGGCGGCTGGGACCAATTCTCCGCGTCGAATGTCCTGCCGGTTTCCGTCCCCGGGACCGTCGCGGAGTATCTCGCCCGCAATCTCGATCCCAACGAGACCGATGGGATGAAGTTGTATTCCAAATTCGAGGGCGTGAGCTGGTGGTTTCGTACCGTGCATGTCCCGAAATCCGCCGCTGGCCGTCGCCTCCTTCTCCACTTCGATTCCGTCAAATTGCGCGCCGAGGTGTACGTCAACCGCCAGCTCGTCGCCTACGACATGGTCGGCGACACGCCCTTCACCGCCGACATCACCACCGCCGCGAAACCAGGCCAGGACTGCCAGTTGGCCGTGCGCGTCACCAATCCGGGCGGCAATATGGACTGGGAGGATTACCGTCAGTTCAAATGGGGCGATTACAACGTGCCCTACGGCCACGCGTTCGGCGGTATCACCGGCCGCGTGACGTTGGAAGCCGTCGAGCCGGTCTACATCGACAACATCTACGTCCAAAACACCCCCGCCCCTCGCGCAATCCGTGTCCTCGCGACCATCCAGAACGCGACCGCCGCACCCACAAAACGCAATGTCTCGGTCCACATCGCCGAAAAACAGAACCACCTCGAGGTGTTCCGCCGCGAACTGCCCGCCGTCCTGCTCGTCCCCGGCACAAACACAGTGACGATGGACGTCTCCGTGCCGGTCGCGAAGCTGTGGGATTTGGATCATCCGAACCTGTACGACTGCACCGTTCAACTCGCCGACAAAAGCGGCGTCGGCGACGCGTCTATTCAACCCTTCGGCTTTCGTTGGTTTGCCCCCGAGGGCCAGGGCACCAACGCCCTGTTCCGTCTGAACGGCAAACGCATCGTGCTGCGCACCGCCATCAGTTGGGGCTTTTGGCCCATCAACGGGATCTCCCCTTCGCCTGATCTCGCGGAACGCCAAATTCGCGACGCCAAAACCTTCGGCATGAACATGCTGAATTTCCACCGCTGCAATGGCAATCCCATCGTGATGAACAAGGCCGACGAACTCGGCTTGCTGTACTTCGAGGAACCGGGCGGTTACGTCGCCGGTGGCAAGGAGGCTTTCGGCCAGGCGCTCGCTCGCGAAAGACTCCTGCGCACCGTCCGTCGCGACCGCAGTCATCCGTCCGTCATCATTTTCAACATGATCAATGAGCAGTGGGATTCCTTCGGCGCGAATACGAACGACGCCCTGCAGGCCAACTTCCGCAATGATATCCAAGCGGCGCACCAGATCGATCCGAGCCGGACCATCGTGTTCGCGTCGAGCTGGGCGCGCAGCAGCGAAGCCCCTTCCTTCGTAAAAATGCACATGCGCCCATTCGATGGCGCGCTCCATTACGAAGGCTGGTACGACTTTCATCGCGCCGGCGGCCCGGAAACATGGCGGGAATCGTTCTATACCGGCCCCGACAATCATTACATGCGGACAACCAACGCGCACGAGATTGTCTACTGGGGCGAGGAAGGCGCCGTTTCCTCCCCGCCACAACTGGGCCGGATCAAATCCGAATTAAGCCATCTCCCCCGCCCGGGATGGGACGGGGAAATCTATCTCGCTTGGTTTGACAGGTTCGACCAGTTCCTGACCCGGAAAGACCTCCGCAATTCGTTTCCCACCGTCGACGCCCTGTGCACGGCGATGGGCAACGTGGCCATCGAGCATCAAGGCCGCAAAATCGAGGATCTGCAAATCTGCGACCTCAATGACGGCTACGCGATCAATGGCTGGGAAGCGATGCCGTTCGAAAATCACTCCGGCATCGTCGACGAATTCCGCAATCCCAAGGGCGACCCGACCATCCTCGCCCACTACAACCAGCCGCTGTACATCGCCGTGAAAGTCCGTCGCCAGATCTATCAGTTGCCCGACACCGCTATTGTGGATTTCTACGCGATCGATGAAAAGAATCTGCGCGGGCCGTTCATCCTGCAAATCTCGGCGACCAATCCATCCGGCAAAGAGGTCTTCTCCGATCGCAAGAAAGTCTCCCTTGTCGGCGGCGACGTGTACGGCCAGTTGCTGGCCGAGGCCATTCGGGTGCCGGTCGGCGGCCCGCCGGGGATGCTCAAGATTTCCGCGTCTCTCGTGGACGACAACGGAAAGCAGCGCGCCTCGGGCCGCGATGAAATCCTCGCGGTCGATTGGAAATCCGCGACCATCACCGGCAATGGCGCCGTCTATGAAGGCGACCACGACGTCGGCGATTTTCTGAATCAACAATTACGCATAGCCGCGCCGGCCTTCGACGGCACGCAGACGAATCTCGATTGGCTCGTGGTCGCCCGCCCGCCGCACGCGTTTCTGAAGTCTGTCGAGGGCAATGATTTCGTCGACGCCGACGGACATCGGGGCGGGTTTACCCGGACGATCTTTCGCGGCGACAGCTTTCAGGAACCTCTGGCCCGCGGCGCGGACAAAGGGGTTCATCTTGAAGTGGATGGCGGCGCCACACCGGACCCATCCGTGGCCGCGACAGAGGATTACGGCGTTCGCTGGGAGGGACAACTGGTCCCGCCCGCCGGCGGACAGTACATGTTCCGTCTCGAACGCGCTCGTCGCGATGATCGTTCGCGCCTCTTCGTGGACGATCGGTGCGTCATCAATACATGGGAAGGGACGCAAACACAGGCCTCGGCAACGATCGAATTGCCCGCCGGCAAACCCGTCCCCATCAGGGTCGAGTTCTACAATCATCATGGCAGCGCCCGCCTCAATCTCATGTGGCAGTCGCCCAACCAACTCTCGCTGGATCCGTCCGCCGTGGTGAACCGAGCCGCCAAAGACGGCACGACGATCATCATCGCCGATTATGCCGATGAATGGATGAACGCGCTGAAACCGCTTGCCCAAATCAAATACAACGGCCGGTTCAGCATCGGCATGAACTGGCTCGGCGGACAGTACTTCGTGAAGAACCACCCCTTGTTCAAAGGCCTGCCGGTCGATTGCGCCCTGAATTGGCCCTACCAGGCCGTCGTGAGAAATGGCCGCGCCCGATATGCCCTGATGATGGACGGTGAGGAATTCGTCGCCGGCGGCTACGAAACGATGGGCTGCAAACTCGGCACCGCCGTCGGGATCGTGAACTGCGGCCGCGGAAAAGTCATCGTCTCCACCCTCGACATCTGCCCGCAATTGTCCAAACCACCCGGCGCCGCCGATGTCGCCCGCAAACTCATGGTCAATTACCTCGAATACGCCTCCGCACAAACCAGGTGACACGCGGATCGGTGTAATGGCCCAAATATCGCTCGTTCCTTCACCATCGGTTACCCGAAATTCGTTTGACAATATCCGGCGCATTTGTTACTGCCGGACCCTGACGCGTGCAGCGTTGGGAGGAAGCGACGAACCGGCTGGCCCTCGAGCCTCTGTCAAATCGTCCTGCGCTTTTCCTCGATCGTGATTTGTCGGCGGTATGACGGCTGAGAATCTTGTCGAAATGTGATCGGTCAGTTGCGGAATGGATTTTGGTGAACACTTGGCATTACGAAATACCATGAAAACCCCGGGCCAACCCGGCTGCCGCCTCTGGCTGCAGATCGCTCTCCTGACGCTCGCCTGCCTCGTGGCAGGCCAGTCCAATGCCCGCGCCGCCACCATCCTCACTGTGACCAGCACCGCCGATTCAGGTGCCGGCTCGCTCCGTCAAACCATCATCGATGCCAACGTCAGTTCCCCACCCGTCACCATCAATTTCGCCATCCCGCCTTTCGACGGTACGGTGAAGACCATCGGGCTGGTGTCGGGAAACCTCGATGTCATCTCCAACACGGTCGCCATCAACGGGTTCAGCGAATCGGGATCGAGTCCCACACCGACAAATAACCCCGTGCTGTTGATTGCCTTGGACGGAGCCACCCTGGCTTCAACCGGGCTGGTCTTTTCTGCCGGCGGATCGGCTCAGGGGTTGATTGTCCAAAACCTCACCACCGCCGGCATCAGCGTCGCAGGGGGCGTAACCATTTCCCAAAACCTGATCACCAATACCCCGGTCGGATTCGTAGTCAACGGCGGCACAAATTCATTCGCCAACAACTTCTTGGTCAATAACGGCACCGCCATCCTCGTCCTCGGCTCCAACAACACGTTCTCGGCTAACGTCATTTCGAATAATTCCGCCGACGCGGTGAGTGTCGTTGGCGCCAATAACTCCTTTCTCGGAAACCTCGTATCATCCAACGCCGCCAACGGCATCGCGATCAGTGGCAACAACAACAGCTTTTCCAGCAACAACGCCATATCCGCCAACGGCGTAAACGGTGTGTCGATCAGCGGCGGCTCCAACAGCGTCGTCAGCAGCTCGATATCATCCAACAACCAGGATGGTGTGCTTGCTCTCGGCACCGGCGGCAATGTCCTCTCCAATGACACGGTATCCCTCAACGGCGCCGTGGGCGTGTTTCTCGCCGAAGGCGCCGACACGGTCGTCGGCAGCACGATCGTTTCCAATAGTGGAGACGGAGTGCTGGTGTCGAGTTCGGCCAACACGGTGGGCGGATCCTTCAGCGGAGCCGGTAACGTGATCTCGGCGAACGCCAGCAATGGCATCGATATTGCCGGCGCCGTCATCACCAATTCCCCAACGCCTCCGCCCACTGTGAATGTGGTTCAGGGCAACTTCATCGGCACGGACAGGACCGGCACCAACAACCTCGGTAACGTTCTTTCTGGGATCCTCATCGACGGTACGTTTACGCAGACATTGGACAACGTGGTCGGCGGGACCTCCCCCGGTCAGGGCAACGTCATCGCGTTCAACGGCAGCAACGGCGTCACGGTGGTCAGCAACGCGCTCAGTAACGCGATCTTTGGAAACTCAGTTTTCACCAACGCCGCGCTGGGTATCGAATTGGTGAACGGCGCCAATAACGCCCAGATCTTCCCCACCCTCACCGCCGCCCTCTGCTCCAATGCCGGCGTGCTCGTCGACGGCTCGATCACCACCCCGGCGCCCAGCAACACCGTCCACCTCGAGTTCTTCTCCGATCTCGCCTGCGATCCGTCCGGGTTCGGACAGGGCCAGACGTTCCTCGGGTTCACCGACGTCGTTAGCGACACGAATGGCCTGGCCACCTTCGCCGCTGCCTTCACGAATTTCGATCTCGTGGGCCAGTTCGTCACCGCGACCGCCAGCGATAGCAGCTCCAATACATCCGAATTCTCCCAGTGCGCGCTCGTGACCGACACCATACCGCCGACGATCGTCGACTGCCCCTCTCCAATCACCAGCTCAACCGGTTCCAATGATTGCCAGGCCGTTGTCCCCGATTTCACCGCGAACACGTTCGCGACCGATAATTGCTCTCCCTCCGAAGATCTGGTCATCACGCAGTCCCCCACCAACGGAACGATCGTCACCGTCGGAACAAACACCGTGCTAATTACCGTCGCCGATCTGGACGGTAATTCGACCGTTTGCACCAGCAGCTTTATCGTGGTGGACAGCACCCCGCCGGTGATCACCTGCCAGTCTGATATCACGAACTCCCTGGATGTGGGGCAGACATCGGCAATCGTGACCTTCCCCACACCCACGGCCACCGACAATTGTTCCACCAGCGTCACCGTCACCTGTACCCCGCCATCAGGCTCGATTTTCCAGTTGGGCACCACACCGGTAACCTGCATCGCCGTCGACTCCGCAGGCAATTCCGCGTCCTGCAGGTTTAATGTCGTTCTCATCGGTCCGGCACAGGTCGTGGTCGATATCGCGCCGGGTTACTGCCCGAATATCCTCAACACGAAGGACGGCGGCGTCCTTCAAGTCGCCATCGTCGGCTCCCCATCTCTGAACGTTAGCAATATCATCCAGGCGAGCGTCACCCTGAATGGCGTGCTGGCCAACACCAATCCCGTACCCCAAATCGAAGACGTGGCTGCGCCGTTCGTGTATACGCAAGGTTGCCCAAAAAAGAAACGCGACGGCGTTCCGGATCTTCTCTTTGAATTCGACGTGAATACGCTCGTTTCCAGTTTGGGGACCGTCAAGAATGGCGAAGTAAAGGTGCTGACTGTCGAGGGAGTGCAGAATATTCTCGGTACCCTCTATCTCACAAACAATGTGATCACAAACAGCACCACAAACACGGTCGTTGTTACGAACTTCAACGCGGTCGTTGGCACGAGCACATTTCAGGGCCAGGATAAAATCAAGATCAGCACGAAGAAGAGCCCGCTCCCCAAGGGACTCAAGAATCCGTTTTGATCTGCCACACCGTCGCTGCGCCCCATCTTCCGCCGTAGCCTCGCGACTTGACGGATGCCCAATTTCCGACGACAAGTATCCTGTGGTGTCGCGGTAGATCGCATAACATTTTCCATCGTTCACGGAGGCATTGGCCATGATGAATCTCGAATCCAGCGTGCAGGCGTTCGTTCGCGAGGGCTTTAACCATCAGTTCGGCAAACCCGCCATCGCCGTCAAGGACGATCCCGAATGGCGCAAGGTGCGCGACGCCGGCACCCGGCTCTGGCTCGACACCGGTGACATCGACGAAGCGGCCAAACTCTGGAACTCATCCTTCGACGCGCTGACCACCAACAACACGCTCCTCAACAAGGAAATCCAGAAGGGCATCTACGACGATCTCGTCGCCAGGGCCGCCCGAATCGTCCTGCAAGCCTCCCCCAAAATCAGCGAGCAGGATCTCATTCTCGAAATCGCTTTCATCCTCAACGCTCACCATGCCCTGCGGCTCGTGGACAGGTTCGACGCCAATGTCAGCGTCGAGTTGCACACCGATCTCTCGAACGATGTCGAGCGCACCGTCGCCTACGGCAAACGCTATTACGCCATCTGCCCGGAGCGGTTCATCGTGAAGGTTCCGCTCACCCCGGACGGTTATCTCAGCGCCCGAAAACTCACCGCCGCGGGCATCCCGCTCAATTTCACCCTCGGCTTCTCCGCCCGCCACAATTACGTCGCCGCGCTGCTGACCGAACCCAATTTCGTCAACGTCTTCCTCGGTCGCCTGAATTCCGTTGTCGCTGACAACAAGCTCGGCGACGGCCGCAACGTCGGCGAAAAAGCCACGCTCGCCACCCAACGCGAATTATTGGCGCTGCGCAAAGCGGGCCGCACGAAGACACACCTCATCGCCGCCAGTATCCGCTCCGGCGAGCAAATCGGCGCTCTCGCCGGCGTGGACGTGCATACCATGCCCACCAGGGCGGCCGCGGAGTATCGCGCCAGGCCGCTGCCCAAAGTCACCTCGCAGGTCGCCAACGATCCCAATGTCCCGCTCGCGCCCGGCGTCACCTTCGCCCAGTTTGGCGGCGAAACGCTTTGGAGCGTACCGCAGAAATTCAAGGATGCCGTGGACGATCTCCTCAGGGAGAATCTGGATGCGCTCAAGCCCGACGATGTGCAGTCGCACTTCGAGAACGCCGGGTTCCCCGATTTCCTCCCGCGTTGGTCCGCCGCCGATATCCAGACCGCAACAAAGGACGGCAAGATTCCGGTGTATGCAACGTGGAAGGACCGCCTCGCCTCCGGCAAGGTCGGCCTCGACGCGTTGATGAACCTCAGCGCGCTCTTCTCGTTCACGACCGACCAAAAAGCTCTCGACGACCGTGTTCGCTCGCTGCTGAAAAAAGCCGGTATCTGATTTCGGCTACGCGTCTTCGAGTGTCAGCACGCGGATCTTCTTCTCACGAAGCTTGGTGACGAGCTCGGCGATATGGTCGTGGCCGCGGGTCTCAAGGATCCAATCAATCTCTACCCCGCCGGGCTCGACCCGTCCAAACGCCCGGTTGTGGCGGACGTCCTTCACGCTCGCCCCCGCGTCGGCAATGACGCGCCCGATCGCCGCGAGCTGACCCGGCTTGTCGCTCACAAATGTCCGCAGCCACGCCAACCGCCCGTCTTTCACGAGCCCGCGCTCGATAATGTTGGCCATCATGTTCACATCAATGTTGCCGCCGCATAACGTCAGCACCACCGTCTTGCCCTTCAAATCAATCTTGTTCGTGAACATCGCCGCCAACGGCGCCGCGCCCGCCCCCTCGACCACCGTCTTCTCCACCTCCAGCAACACCAGAATCGCTTTGGCAATCTCGTCCTCGGTGACCGTCACCATCTGATCGATCGCGCGCGCCGCGATATCGAGCGCGTTCCCGCCAACGCGATTCACCGCCAACCCATCGGCAATCGTCGGCGACGCCTCAATCGTGACCGGCTCGTGTGCCGCCAGCGCCGCCACCATCGACGCGTATCGTTCGGGCTCAACCCCGATCACCTTTACCTGCGGGCGCAAGCCCTTCACCGCCGTGCCCACGCCGGCAATCAGTCCCCCGCCGCCCACGGGCACAATCACGGCATCCACATCCGGCACGCTCTCGATAATCTCCAGGCCCATCGTCCCTTGCCCCTCAATCACCGCCACATCATCAAATCCGTGGACGAAGACCTGTCCTTTCTCCTCCTCAATCTCACGGGCCTTGCTCAACGCGTCGGCATAGGATTCGCCATGCAACACCACGGTCGCGCCCAGCCGTTTGACGTTGGATTGTTTGATCAATGGCGCCCCTTTTGGCATCACAATCGTCGCCGGGATACCCAACTTCTTCGCTTGATACGCCACGCCGAGCCCGTGGTTGCCCGCGCTCGGCGTGACCACGCCGCGCTTCTTCTCGGCCTCGGTAAGTTGCAACAGCTTGTTGGCCGCGCCCCGCTCCTTGAACGAGCCCGTTGCCTGCTGGTTGTCCAGCTTCACAAACACACGCGCGCCGGTCATCTCGCTCAAACCGACCGACAACTCACACGGCGTCCGCGCAATGTATTTGCCAATCCGCTCCCGCGCCTGTCGGATGGATTCGAGAGAAATGGTCGCTTTCATCAGCCGATCGGTTCGCCCCCCTATTCCTTTGTCGTTGCCGGAATGGCGTCCGGATACAATTGCTGCATCACCAGCTTTGGCTTTCGATCGACCGTAAACAACCCCCAATGCTTCTCCGCCCCTTGCAGGTCCGACGCATCGCCCTTCCAGTCTTCATCAAAAGCTTCAAAGATGAACGTCGTGACATTCTGCTGCTTCGCCCACGCCGTCAATTCGTCCACGTAGCGCTTCTGGTTCGCTTCACTGGCCCGCTTCCCAAACTCGCTCGCCACCGTCGCCCAACCGGCTTCGCCAATCACCAGCCGGCTCTTGGGAAGCGCGGCATGGACCGCCTCCAAATCCGCAATGGACCGACTCAACGCCGCATCGATCTCCTCGCCCTCCCATTCGGGATATGTGTGGACCGTGACGAAATCCAATTCCTTCGCCAACGCTTCGCCGTTCTTCGCCCACCAGGCATAATTATCAGCCACCGTCACGGGTTGATGGATCGCCCGCTTCACTTCACGCACGTAGGAAATGACCGAGTCCACGCTCACCATGTGGTCGTTCCAGTCCACCAACGCTTCATTGCCGACATTCACCGCGACAACAATCCCTGGATACTCCTTCGCCAGGCGAATCGCCCGCTTGATCTCTTCCTCGTTCTTGCCTTTGTTCGCGTCGAGCACGGCCTGCGGAATCGGCGTCTTCAGCCACGAACAATGCGGATTACTAACCTCCGCCGACAACCACGCGCCGAGCATCACCTTCACCTTGATTCCATTCGCCTTGATCAATCGCAGCACCGTTTCGGAATTGGTCTGCGCATCGTAAAGACGGATCAGCCCGAAATTGGAATTCCGCGCAAGGATCTTCAGATCGTCGAGAATCTCCGCGTCACTGGGATTCGCCGCGCCGTTGCCCCGATCCGGATGCTGGCCATGTCGAAATCCCGAATACGCCGCGCCCTCGGAGCAGCCCGCCAGAAGGTCCGCTTTCGTTTGGCGAATGGTCCCGGCCTTGCTCATCGCATTATTCGTCTGGCCAAGGGTCTGCTGCCACGAAGCCACCACAACAGCCAGCATCACTCCAGGGCCGAAAAAGCTCCGCACGTTGCTGAAGACGCTGAAGGTGTTCATCCCGTCTCACTTCCTTGCTGATACTCAAAACGGTCCCGGCGGGAAAGCGAAATCGACGACGCTTTCAGCGCCGCCTTTTGGATTTGACTCACCGGCTTGATCGGATACTCTCCTTCCGCCCCGTCAGAGGCTTTCTACGGAGGAACGAACGATGTCGAAGCTTTCTATTGCCGATCTGAAGGATTTTCGCAACCAGCGCGTGCTGGTCCGCGTGGACTACAATGTGCCCCTCGATGAGAACGGCGCGATTACCGACGATAAGCGCATCAAAGCAACCGTGCCGACCCTCGATTATCTGGTCAAAGGCGGAGCCAAGACCATCCTGTGTTCCCATCTGGGGCGCCCGAAGGGCAAACGCGATCCGAAACAAAGCCTCCGTCCCGTGGCGCAACGCCTCGCCGAGATTCTCGGCCGGCCTGTCGCCTTCGTCGACGATTGCATCGGCGAAAAGATCGATAAGACCATCTCGATTATGCAGCCCGGCGACGTTCTCCTGCTGGAAAACCTCCGCTTTTACGCCGAGGAAGAGAAGAACGATGCCGGCTTTGCCGAAAAACTCGCCAGGAACGCCGATGTGTACGTGAATGACGCCTTCGGCACCGCCCATCGCGCTCATGCCTCGACCGAGGGCGCGGCGCGGATCATCAGGAAGCGCGGCGGGAAATGTGCGGCCGGGTTCCTGATGGAAAAAGAACTGAAATACCTGGGAGGGGCACTAAGTTCCCCCGCTCGCCCATTTATCTGCATCTTGGGAGGTGCCAAGGTCTCCGATAAGATCGCCGTCATCGAGAATTTGCTCACCCAAGCCGACGCGATTCTCATTGGCGGCGCGATGGCCTATACGTTCCTGAAAACCCAGGGGTTCGGAGTCGGTAAATCGCTTGTCGAGAATGATAAGCTGGATCTGGCAAAGTCGTTGTTGGAAAAGGCAAAAGGAAAGAAGTTTCTGCTGCCAGGCGATCATCTCCAAGCCACAAAGCCCGAAGCCGGCGCGACGACGCGCATCACCGATGGCCCAAGCATCGAGGACGGCTGGTGCGGCGTGGATATCGGGCCCCAGACCATTGAGCGATACAACAAGGAGATCGCTTCGGCCAGGACAATCGTCTGGAATGGGCCCATGGGCATTTTCGAGATTCCCGAATTCTCGAAAGGCACGTTCGAGGTTGCCAAGGCCGTGGCTGGCAACAAGAGTGCCACCTCTATCATCGGCGGCGGCGACAGCGCCAAAGCCGTGAAGAAAGCCGGCGTCGATAAACAGGTCACGTTCGTCAGTACGGGCGGCGGCGCGTCGCTCGAATTTCTGGAAGGTCAAGAGCTGCCCGGAGTTGCCGCACTCAGCGACAGGTAAACTATGAACTCAAACCGCAAACCAATCATCGCCGGGAATTGGAAGATGTACAAGACTGCGGCGGAGGCGCTCGCCTTGGTCAGCGCCCTGACAAAAGAACTCGTTGGCATAAACAATTCACCGGTGGAAGTAGTTATCTGTCCGCCATTTACAGCGCTTTACGCTGTATCAACGATGCTGCAAGGCTCGACGATCAAGCTCGGCTCCCAGAACATTCACTGGGAGAAAGAGGGTGCTTTCACGGGCGAGATTTCTCCCGGGATGCTGAAGGAGTCTGCCGTCCAATACGCCATTGTCGGCCATAGCGAGCGCCGGCAGTACTTTGGCGAAACAAATGAAGGCGTCAACAAGCGGGCTAAGGCCGCTCTGGCCAACGGGTTGCGTCCGATCATTTGCGTCGGTGAAACCCTGGCTCAGCGCGAGGCCGGCCACACCGAAGTCGTCGTCCGCGACCATGTCGCCGGAGCGCTTGCAGGTTTCACCAAAGATGCTATGCTCGAATCCGTCATCGCATACGAGCCCGTTTGGGCGATCGGGACTGGCAAGACAGCCACGCCCGCTCAGGCGCAGGAAGTCCACGCTTTCATTCGCGAGCTGATCGCAGCCATGTTTGATTCGTCGGTTGCAGAGAGAGTCCGCATTCAATACGGCGGCAGCGTGAAACCGGCCAACGCGAAGGAGTTGCTCGGCCAGGCCGATATCGATGGCGCATTGGTCGGCGGCGCGAGCCTCGAAGCGAAAGGGTTCGCCGACATAGTCAAGGCGGCGTTGTAGCAAGAAAGTTGTGCAGAAGGAATTGAGGTACTCGAGATGAATGTTTTGATCTGGCTGTTGACGGCCGTCCACGTCGTGGTCGCGCTATTCGTAATTCTATTGGTCTTGATGCAGAAATCGTCCGAGCAGGGCGTCGGCGCGGCATTCGGCGGCGGCATGACCGAAAGTGTATTTGGCGCAGGTACGACTACCGCCCTGGTTCGCCTCACAATTTGGTGCGCCAGCCTCTTGCTGGCCACGACGCTGATCCTCGCCATCCTGCATTCGCACCGTACCCGGGCGGGCGGATCCCTGATGCGACGCTCTCTGGCAACAATGCCCGCGGCGCCCGCAGGCCCGTCATCCGGTCAGTCCGCATTCCCCGGCGCAACTCAACCGATGGCGCCTGCCGCCCCCGGCACAGTCCCCGTATCGCCGTCCACCGCGAATCCGGCACCGGCAGGCCCGACTCCGGCCCAGACGGCTCCGGCCTCGCAGCCGTCATCGCCCAAGACGCCCTAACCGTTCGCCGATCGGCACGATGCCCCTGTCGCGATTGCTCCTCTGGCTCAGTGCCGGAGCGATTATCGCGACAGCAGTCTCCTGCGGCCCGGTCTTTACGTCCGATTCAGCCGACAAGGGAAACACGTTGTGCGGCGTTGGCGGTGATTTCAAGGGATTCGACCCGGTGGATGCCGGTGATGTCGAATCTGCGGCCCAGGTCTCACGGGTTTATGAGGGCCTCTTGGAATACGCCTACCTCGATCGACCCTATCACCCGGTCCCGCGCCTGGCGGAAGCCATGCCGGACATCTCAGCCGACGGTCTCACCTACACCTTCAAAATAAAGCCGGGTGTTCATTTCATCGACGACCCGTGCTTCCCTGACGGGAAGGGGAGGGAAGTGGTTGCCGACGACTTTGTCTATTCCTTCAAGCGCGTCCTGAATCCTCGCCTTGAATCTGAGGGCGACTGGATTTTTGCCGGTCATGTCCTCGGCGCGGATGATTGGGTCAAGCAGATGAGCTCCACCAATGCATCAACGGATTATTCCGCGCCCATCCCGGGGTTTCGGGCGGTCGACAGGTACACACTCCGGATTCAACTGGCCAGACCCTACCCGCAACTGTTGTATGTGTTGACAATGTGTTACGCGTTCGTCCTGCCACACGAGGCCGTCGATTTCTATGGGGATCAGTTCCGCCGGCATCCGGTCGGCACCGGGCCGTTCCGGCTCAAGAGCTGGCGGCAGAATTACCGCATCGAATTCGAGCGCAACCCGACTTTCAGCGGCCAAACCTACCCCGACACGGGAACGCCCGACGACCGTGCCGCGGGCCTGCTCGCCGATGCCGGCAAACCCTTGCCCCTCGTTGACCGCATCGTCGAGTACGACATCCGTGAGTACTACACGGGATGGCAAATGTTTCTGGCGGGCCGCATCTTCAGCTCCGGCATCAACAAGGACTATTTCGAACGGGCGATCACTCCCGATCTCTCGCTCTCGCCGGAATTGGTGAAACGCGGGATCCGCCTCTACAAAACGCCCGAGTTGGCCACCGACTACATCGGGTTCAATATGCTGGATCCGGTCATCGGCGCCTCGTCCGATCCGGCCCTCAACGAGCGTCACAGAAAACTCCGCCAGGCGTTCGCTACGGCCATCGATGTGAACACGTTCGTCGCGGTTATTTTCAACAATCGGTACACGCCCGCCAACACCCCCATTCCGCCGGGAGTTGCGGGTCACACGGATCAGCCCTATCCCTACGAATACAATCTCGAACGCGCGAAACGACTAATCGCCGAAGCCGGTTATCCGGGAGGCCACGACGCGCAGGACAATCCGTTGCGGCTGACAATGATCGTTCCAGGCTCCGGAAGCACGGACGCGCGACAGATGTCGGATTTTTTCGAGGGAGCGTTGCGCGCAATTGGCGTCGACCTGGTTGTTCAGCAATTGAGTTTCGCCGAATACATACGGCGCGAACATGACGGCGAAACCCAGGTCTTCTGGGCGGGTTGGGTCATCGACTATCCCGATGCACAGAATTTTCTCCAGCTGTTTTACGGACCCAACAAATGTCCCGGCATCAATGCCTCCAATTATCAGAACCCGGAATTCGACCATCTTTACGAGCGCATTCTGACGATGAGCGATTCGCCGGACCGTACGGCTCTGTATGAGAAGATGGCCGACATGACGATGGCTGACTGCGTCTGGGCGTTGGTGGCGTATCCGCTCAATTACGGCCTGTTCCAACCCTGGTTCCAAAACTACAAACCCCATGCGTTTCCGTACCCAAACGCCAAGTTTTACAGGGTCCTCCCGCATTGATGTCATGATCGCCTACATCATCCGCCGCCTGCTTTCGGTCATCCCGATCACCGTCGGCGTGATTTTGATCACCTTCGTCGTTTTTCGCGTGATCGGCGGGAATCCCGCGTACCGCATCGCGGGCAAGAACGCCACCGCCGCGCAGATCACCCAGATCAGCCATGAGCGCGGTTACGACAAGCCGCTCTTTCTGAATTTCCACGAGTTTCCCCGGAACGTGCTCGATGCGCAATTCCCGAAACTCTGTGGCAACCTTCTCCGCCTCGATTTCGGCCGGTCAATCGTCACCAGGGAGCGCGTCAGCACCATGTTGCGCGAGGGCATGGGGCCATCTCTTTGTGTGACGACACCGCTGTTCCTGATCGAGTTGTTCCTCGGCGTCGGCCTGGCGCTGCTGGCCGCCTATTACCGCAATACGTGGATTGACCATGGTCTGGTATTGCTCTCCGTCATGGGGATGAGCATCAGCTCGCTTGTCTATATCATGCTCGCGCAATACTGGCTGGCCAGTGTCTGGCGGCTGTTCCCGGTCTGGGGCTTCGAGAGCCCGCGCTATCTCATCCTGCCCGTCCTTGTCGGCACCATCGCCGGCGTCGGGGGCGAACTGCGCTTCTATCGCACGGTCATGCTCGATGAAATGTATCAGGAGTACGTCCGCACCGCCCGCGCCAAGGGCGTTTCCTCCCGTCGCATTCTCTTTCACCACGTGCTCCGTAATGCGCTGATCCCCATCCTCACAAACGTCATTGTCGCAATCCCCTTCCTCTACACAGGCGCCTTGCTGCTGGAAAACTTCTTCGGCATCCCCGGCCTCGGCCGCCTCACGGTCATGGCCCTGTTCAATTTCGATGACGATGTCGTGTTCGCCACCACGTTCATCGGCTCCGTCCTGTTCGTGCTGTTCAACGCCTTCACCGACATCGCTTACGCATGGGCCGACCCGAGGATTCGTCTCCAATGAGCGCCGCCCTCGAACAATCCGCCCCCGGCACCGCTTCCGCTTCGCCGGAGGGATTGTGGACCATCGCCTGGCGACAGTTGCGTCACAACCGCCTCGCCATGGTGTGCCTCGCGATTCTTTGCGTGTACACCGCAACGTGGCTCTACGCCGAGGGGATTTACTGGACCGCGAAAATTCGCGGGATCGTCCCCGACTACAAAATCTCGCACTACGAAATCCGCAACGCGCCCCCCAGCGCGGCGCATCCGCTCGGCACCAACTTCGCCGGCCGCGACAATCTCAAGCAATTGATTCAGGGGACACGAATTGCGTTCGAAATCGGGCTCCTCACATCGATCATCGTCATCCCGCTCGGCTTCGCATTGGGCGCGCTGGCGGGCTATTTTGGCGGCAAACTCGATGGCGCCATCGTGTATCTGTTCTCCGTCGTCGCCTCCGTGCCGGATATCCTCCTGATCATGTCCATTACCTATGTCACCCGCGCCGCCGTCGAACGCAGTGCCGCCATGCAATCCGTGACCCGCTACATCGATGCGGGACTGCTGTCGATCTGCGTCGGCATGGGGTTCACCGGCTGGGTCGGCCTGTGCCGCATCATCCGCGGCGAATACCTCAAGCACCGGGAACGCCAATACGTCCTCGCCGCCCGCTCCCTCGGCGTTGGACACGGCGCGATTATCTTCCGCCACATCATGCCGAACGTCTCGCACCTCGTGATCATCAACTTCTCATTGCGCTTTCCGGGTCTGATCCTCACCGAGGTCGTCCTTAGCTACCTCGGCATCGGCATCGCCAACGAACCCAGTTGGGGCACAATCATCAACGACGCCAAACAACGCCTCTGGCTCGGCAATTGGTGGGAACTCGCCGGCGCCACCGTGGCCATGTTCTTCCTCGTCCTCGCCCTCAACCTCTTCGGCGACGCCCTGCGTGACGCCCTCGACCCGAAACTCCGTATCGCGGAGGCGAAAACGGGATGAGTCCCAATAACGTACTGCTCGATGTAAAGAACCTGCAGGTGAGCTTCTTCACCGACGAAGGCGAGGTTCGCGCTGTCGATGGCGTGAGTTTCGCGATTCAGCGTGGTGAAACGCTCGCGTTGGTCGGCGAAAGTGGTTGCGGCAAGAGCGTCACGGCGCTCTCGTTGGCCAAGCTCGTCGCCACGCCACCAGGACAATACAAAGGCGGCGAAATTCTTCTGGAAGGTCAGGACGTACTCAGGATGGACCGGGAAACATTGCGGTCCATTCGCGGCGCGAAGATTTCCTACATCTTTCAGGAACCGGCCACGTCGCTCAATCCGGTCTTCCGCATCGGCTACCAAATCAAGGAAGTCCTCCAACTCCATCGCCCGGCCGACGCCACCGACACCGAGGTCGCCCGCCTGCTCAAGTTGGTCAACATTTCCGATCCCGAACGACGGATGCGCGATTATCCGCACCAGCTCAGCGGCGGGATGCAGCAGCGCGTCATGATCGCCATGGCGCTGGCTTGCAATCCAGCGCTGCTCATTGCCGACGAACCGACCACCGCGCTGGATGTGACCATCCAGGCCCAGATTCTCGATTTGCTGAGAGACCTGAAGAAGAAGATCGGCATGAGCATCCTGCTCATCACGCACAATCTCGGCATCGTCGGCGACCTCGCCGACAATGTCGCGGTCATGTACGCCGGCCGCATCGTCGAATACGCGCCCGCCGCCGCGCTCCTGCAAAAGCCGCTACATCCGTACACGGCGGCGTTGATGCGCTCAATACCGAAACTCGGCGCCCGGACCGAGCGGCTCTACGCGATTCCCGGCACCGTGCCCAACGCGGCCAATCTGCCACCGGGCTGCAAATTCCACACACGCTGTGACCGCGCTCAAAACGATTGCGCCCTCGATCCCGAACCGCCTCTGACCGACGCAGGCGAGCCCCTGCGTCTGGTCCGCTGCCCGTATTGGGACAAACCCGATTTGAAGAGGACGCTCCCATGAGCCTTCTCGAAGTCAACAATCTCAAAACGCATTTTCCGATTCGGGCGGGCGTGCTGCAGCGTCCCGTCGGTTGGGTCCGCGCGGTCGATGGCGTGAGCTTCGCCATCAACGAGGGCGAGACGGTCGGTCTCGTGGGCGAGAGCGGTTGCGGGAAAACCACCCTCGGGCGGACAATTCTCCGCTTGATCGAACCAACCGACGGCGAAATCCGCTTCGATGGACGCGACATCACGCAGCTCTCCGGGGCGGACGTGAAGCCCTTCCGCCGCAAGGCGCAGATGATCTTTCAGGACCCGTATGGTTCGCTCAACCCACGCATGACCGTTGGCAATATCCTGACCGAGCCGCTGCGCATCCACAAATTGTGCGCGAGCAGAAGCGAGGAACGCGATCGCGTGGCCGAATTGCTGCGCGCCGTCGGTCTCGCGCCGGATCATGCCCGCCGTTACCCGCACGAATTCAGTGGCGGTCAACGCCAGCGCATCGGCATCGCGCGCGCCCTGGCCGTGCAACCCCGATTCATTGTCTGTGACGAACCTGTCAGCGCGCTCGACGTCAGTGTGCAGGCCCAGATCATCAACCTCTTGCAGGAGCTTCAGGAGAAACTTCATCTCACATACCTGTTCATCGCTCACGATCTGGCGGTCGTCGAACACATCAGCGACCGCGTCCTGGTAATGTATTTCGGCAAGATCGTCGAGGAAGCCAGCGCCGCGGACATCTACAGCCATCCCATTCATCCGTACACGAAAGCGCTGTTGTCGGCCGTGCCGACCATCGATCCGTCCCAGAAACCGGCACGTATCATCTGGCCCCCCGAAGGGACCACGCCCGAACAGGCGCGCGCGTCGCTGCAGGAAAAGAAGCTGTCCCGCCGCGAAGCCCGCCCGAATCACTGGGTGCTGGAAGAAGTCGGCTAGGTCAACATCCTGGCAGCCAGTTGGCGTGCGGAAATTGCCAGAAGGTTCTCTGCCGACGCCATCGCTTCATCCAATTTCATCTCCGGCTCCATCGCGGACAGTGCCATGTCGATTCCCTCGCGACGCCAGACGCTTTCGGGGACCCGCACGCTGCCAGCAATCACTGCCGTTTTTGCCCTGTGTTTTCGTGCGAGCCTGGTAACACCCGATATTACTTTTCCGTGCAGCGATTGTTCATCAAACCGCCCCTCACCCGTGATGACCCAATCCGCATCGGAAAGTTCAGCATCCAACCCGATCACCTCCGCGACGGCTTCAACTCCGGGCATCAGCTTCGCGTCCATGAACGCGAGTGCGCCGAATCCCAGTCCGCCCGCCGCGCCCGCACCAGGCACATCGGCGATATCCTTGCCGAGTTGTGCCTTCACCAATTCCGCAAGATGACGCAACCCGGCGTCGAGTTGATCCACCATCTCCGGCGTCGCCCCCTTTTGCGGTCCGAACACACGCGCCGCGCCGTGCTCGCCGCACAGCGGATTATCGACGTCACTAAGCACTTCAATAACGGGCAGTTCAACCCCGGAGGGCCGGACAATCCGCGTAATCCTCTCCAGTTCTCCGCCCCCCAATCCGACCGGTTTCCCTCGCGCATCCAGAAACCGCCAGCCCAACGCCACTGCCGCGCCCACGCCGCCATCAATGGTCGCACTGCCGCCGACTCCAATCAGAGTCCGTCCCGCACCACGCCACACGGAGTCGGCAATCAGCTCGCCGGCCCCGAACGTCGTTGCCCGCAGCGGGTCGCGCTGGTCCGTCTTCAAGAACGCCAGCCCGCTCGCCCGCGCCATCTCGACGACCGCTATTCGGTCTTCCGCCAACCACAGATACGCCGCGTTGACCCGCATTTCGGGAAGCGGACCAATCACCTCGCGCGAGATCCACTGACCCCCGAGGGTGGCGTGAAGAACTTCAGCCGTACCGTCCCCGCCGTCCGCCATCGGTTTCACGACGATATTCAGGCGGGGATCGGTGGAACGAAGCGCGTCCCGAACGAGTTCGCAGGCACGAAGGGCGGTCAGGCTTCCCTTGAATTTGTCAAGCGCGACAACGATCTTCACGGAAGGAAGTATAGACCGCGCTTCGCAACGAAGCACGCGCAGACGAAATCGGTCAGTGGACGCGCCCGTGGATCCTGCACTTGCACAGCTGGCGATCTCGCCACAAACCGTACGCCATCACCATCGGTCCGGAGATGACCAACGTGCCGGCCAACCACGCCCCGAGATCGCTTGCTCCAAAACGTCCCGTGGTGTTCAGCGCGAAACCCACCACCACCAACGCCAGTGGCTCCGCACTCTGGTGGTGACGCCTTCCGAGAAGGCAGCCACCCAGCCCGACAACCGCCGCGACACCCAGCACCACCGCATCCATCAGCCGACTCCAATGCGCCTACGACAGCACAGGGAACGAAATCAGGATGATCGGCAGCACCATGCAATGCACTGCGCAAATCGCCGAAAACCAGATCCCAAGTCGGTCCAGCTTCGCGTGGGTGTGGGTATGGTCCCACCCTCGCAACCGAGCGCTTGTATCGGCGCCGGCGGCACCGGCGGCGTATCCGTTATCGGGACGAAGACGTCTCTCGTTTCCAAACTCATTGGCCGTCGATCTTGTCCGGGGTCAACACGTACAAACTCACCGTGTAGCCGTCCTGTTTCGTCTCGCCCACGGCGAACTTCCCGCGCACGCGAATCACATCATTGTAGAACTTCGTCGTTTGCCCCGGCGGCATCTTCACCACCACCACGTGGTTGACCGCCGGCGGCTGGCCGTAGCAACAACCCCACAACGACGGAACGAGGATGAATTCCGTGATGTTCTTCACCTCGCTCAACGGCATCATGAACCCAACCATCTCGATGTTCTGGCCGTCCAGTTTCTTGATGAAGCCGGGAATCGGCGTCTTGCCCTCGATGTACGTCCAACTCTTGAGGGTATCGAACTGCAATCGCGTATACTTCGAGTCCAGCGGATCTGACGGAGCCGGGGCCGAGGCCGCAGCCGTTTGCACCGTGTTCAGTCTCGCCATCTTCCGCTGCAAGATCTGCTGCTGAACGAAGCTCGCCAGCCCAGGCAGCAGCACGAGACCAAGCACGATCGCTCCCGTGCCGAACGTTTTCACCTGTTGTTTGCTGATGGCGATGCCCATAAACCGATCTTTCTAACTCGTGGGAGCCAGGTTTTTCGCCACGTCCGTGCGATACGCGCCCACGGCCGGCCCGAGCCCGGCCGCGGCTCCCAGTATAACAGCAACTCCCAGAACATACCATTCCAAAGGCTGAATGTGAAATGCCGGAATCACGAATCCCGACGCCTTGTACAGGGCGCCATTCGCCAGGGCGACAACCACATGCCCGCCCACCAGTCCCAATGCCGAGCCAAACAGGCAGATGGTTACCGCTTCCAGTAGCACAATTGAGAAAATCGTGCTCCGTCTCGCGCCCAACGCCCGTAAAATGGCGATTTCCCGCTTCCGCTCGCTCATCGAGTTGTAAATCGATACGGCAATCGCCACGCCGCCCACGACCAGAATGAGGATCGCCTGGGCCAGCAGCAGTTTGTCGATGTTGCCCACGATATCGAACAGCTTGCGAATTTCCGCCGCCGGGAATGCCGCCTGTGCGTCTTCCCGATCATTGATCTCGCGATACAGGCCGAACGCCATGATCGGGCTGCGCAGCTTCAACACAATCGACGAGACCTGCCCCGGGTCCGGATCATTGTCCTTCTCCTCAGCGGCCGGCTTCTCCTGCCCCGTCGGAGCCCGGAGCTCGTGGCCTTCAATATGATAGAAACTATCCAGGTTGATGTAGATCGCGCGGTCAACTGCCGTATGCGTCGGCTGGAGGATGCCCACGATCGTCCACGGGTTTTTCGTATGCAGTTTGGCTTCCGCAGATGGCTGGACGCCGTGCGCCGCAATGAATTGCTGGCCGATGGCCAGACCCGTTTGCTCGGCGACCGTCGAGCCAATCACCGCCTCAAATGGGCGCTCCGCATGTTCTGGTTCCGGCGCCGGTTTCACTTCCTCGCCGCGCTCGCGCGCCTCGCGTTCCCGCGCCCGCTCCGCGGCCTCACGAAACGCGCTCATCAACGAGGCCTCGGAGAAATTGAAGATCCGCCCGGATGCCAGCTCGGGCTTGCGCCCCGGTTCAAATTCGAAGTCCTTGAAAAACGTGTCGGTCGTGCCCACGATCCGAAAGCCCTTGTAGTTGTCGCCCACCGAGAATGGCACGGCCAGCTTCACCCGTTTGTCATTGCGCAACTGCTCGAACAACTTCCAGGAAACATTCCCCGGCGAGACGTCGAGGTTGTACACGGTATTAAGCACCAACTGCAGCGGGCTGCCCTTCGCGCCCACGACCATCTCGTAACCGAGCGTCCCCTGCTCGAAACGCTGTTGCACGCCCTGTTTGATCAGCAGGATCGCCACCGCCAGTGCCACACCCAGCATCACCGAGGCGCCCGTCAACCACGTCGCCAGCGCGCGCTGGCGCATGTTCTTGCCCACGATTTTCACCAGATTCATTGCAGGTCCTCCAGGCGCACGACTTTCTCAAAGCTGCTCATTACCTGCGGGTCGTGCGTGACCAGCAGCAGCGCATGTTTGCCGTCCGCGCAAATTCGCCGCAGCAGTTCCAGCACCGCTGCGCCGTTTTTCGCGTCGAGGCTGCCGGTCGGCTCGTCCGCCAGAACCAGCGGCGGCGCATTGACGAGCGCGCGCGCGATGGCCACGCGCTGTTGTTCGCCGATCGACAGGGCGCGCGGCTTGTGATGGAGGCGCTGCCCCAGCCCGACATTCTTCAATAATTGGACGGCGCGGTCCGTGCTGCCGTTGCCACCGCCGAACATCTGCCCCAGTAGCACGTTCTCCAGGGCGGTAAACCCCTGGAGCAGGTTGAACGATTGAAATACGTAGCCAATATTGGCCGCGCGGAAACGGTCCCTCGCCGCCTCGCTCAATTGGGTCGGATTGGTCCCGTTGACGCGGATTTCGCCTTCGTCGGGCAACAGGATGCCCGCGATCAGGTTCAGCAGCGTGCTCTTGCCCGAACCGCTCTGGCCTACCAGGACGGCTTGTTCGCTCGCCCCGAGTTCAAATTCACGGAGGCGAATGACCTCCAGCGGCGCACCATCCGAGGACGGATACGACTTGCGCAGGTTGCGCAACTGCAAAATGGTTTTGGTACCGGCGTCAGACATGTGTGTTCCTTTTTGGTTCCATCTGTAAAATGATTCCCCCAACCGACACGACCGGCGAGAAATTCCGCTAAAACGACTGCCCGTGAAGACTATGCCGGGGTGGCAGGAGGGGCGCGGCTCGGGCAGAAGGAAAAGGACGGCGCGATATAGGAATGGAAATCAAAAACTTCCAGCGGCCGCTCCAACACAGGTCCGAAAAAGATCGGCGTCACACAAGGCACATCGGTGACGGCATTCAACTGCCATGCGCAGGCGGCGCAGTTGTTCGGGCGAACCGGCCTCACCAGATCGGCGTGATTGTGAACGACGCCGAAGTAGAGAGTCATGTTCAGGAACAGGCCGCACAGCAGGGTTGATAGCCAGTATCTCATCGGCTCGGGCTAAATCTGGCCTCCGGAAGGCCAAAAGTCAAGCGGCCTGCAAAATCAGTTCCGCCCGCACCATGGCCTCGCCCGCGGAGTGTTTCAGCTTGAAATGAATCCTTTCCGCAACCGTCTGCATCCCGATGTTCTCCGGCAGAATCTCCGCGGTAATGCGCCGCAGCTTCTCTTCGCGTCCAATCTGCACGAGCCGCCCCAACAACTCCGTGCCCAGACCGCGCCGCTGGAATTTATCGCTGATCAACACCGCGAAGTGCGCCGTGTCCGTGTGCGGTTCCCGGCTGAGCCGGCCAACGCCCAGAATCCGCCGCGGGCTTGTCTTCGTCTCCTTCTGTACCGCCACCAGCGCCATCTCCCGGTCGTAATCGTTGAAGCAAATGCGCGTCAGCCGTTCGTGCGTCACCCGCTGTTCGAGCGCGATCATGTGGAAATACCGCATGTACACGCTCTCTTCGGAAAGTGTGTGATGAAAATCGACCAGCAGCGGCTCATCCTCGGGACGAATGGGACGAATCGTGACCGGCGTCTTGTCCTTCAGCTTCGCCCGCCAAATGTATTGCGACGGATACGGCCGAATCGCCGGCTTCGGCAACTGCTCCTCGGTCACTCCCGATTCCTGCACCACGATCCGCGCATCAAGCGCAACGAGCCGTTCCGGCGACGCCATCAACGGATTGATGTCGATTTCCTTGATCCAGGGCTGTTCGATAACCAGCTGACTGAATCGCACGAGCAACTGCTCCAACGCAGCCAGATCCACCGGCGCGCGCCCGCGCACTCCCTTCAGCGCGGTGAAGATGCGGGTGCGTTCGATCAGCCGCCGCGCCAGTGTGGCGTTCAACGGCGGCAATGCGAGAGATCGATCCTGGAATACCTCCACCAGTTGCCCGCCGGCCCCGAACAACAACACGGGGCCAAATTGCGGGTCAATACTGCTGCCGAGGATCAATTCGTACCCATCAAGCTTGACCATTGGTTGCACCGTCACGCCGAGGAAATGTTCCGCCCCCGCTTTCTCAGTGACGGATTTCCGGATGGACGTAAACGCCCTTTTTACATCCCGCGCGTTGGCCAGATTCAACTGTACGCCGCCGACATCCGTCTTGTGCGTGATCGTTTCTGAATGAAGCTTCAGCACGAGGGGATAACCAATCTTCTCCCCCGCCTTGACGGCTTCGCTCTCACTCTTCGCGATGCGCATCTCGATTGTCGGAATCCCATAGGCGACGAGCAATTGTTTCGATTCGAATTCGGTGAGCAGCGTTCGTCCGGATTGGCGCGCCTGGCCGACGAGCTTGGTCGCGCGAGCCGTGTCCGGCGCGTCCTCGTCCCCCCCGCGAGGCAGCGCTGGCGTTTCGTATAGCGCGCGCAACGCGTACAGGTGGCGGCACATGTAACCGAACATGCGCGCCGCGGTGTCGGGATAGGGAAACGTCGGGATCCCCGCTTGATTGAGAATCTCCACGCCCCCGGCCACGTCGTCTGCGCCCATCCAACTCGCCAACACCGGCTTGCCGAACGCCTTGGCGTAAGGTTTCATCAGCTCCGCGGTCTGGGTCGCCTCGGTCATCGCTTGCGGCGTCAGAACCACAAGCAGACCATCCGTGCCCGGGTCTTTCGCCGCGATTTCGATCGCTTTCGCGTAGCGGTCCGCGCCGGCGTCGCCCAGTACATCAATCGGATTATTGTGGCTCCACGCGGCGGGAAGAATCTGATTCAGCGCACCCATCGTGTCCTTCGACAACTCCGTCAACTCGCCACCGTTGGCCAGAAGAGCGTCCGTGGCGAGCACACCGGGTCCGCCGGCATTGGTCACGATCGTCAATCGCTGGCCCTTCGGACGTGGTTGCTTGGCGAGGATTTCGGCCATATAGAAAACTTCCGCAATGGCGTTGACCCGCAGCACGCCGCACCGACGGAACGCCGCTTCCAACACCTCGTCGCTGCCCGTGAGCGATCCCGTGTGCGACGCTGCGGCTTTCGCCGCCGCCTCGGATCGGCCGGGTTTGATCACGATGATCGGTTTCGAAAGCGCAACCTCACGGGCGGCCGACAGAAATGCCCGCGCGTCCCCGATCGTCTCCATGTAAATGACAATGCTATGGGTCTTGGGGTCGCTCCCGAGATAATCAATGAGATCGCCCCAGCCGACATCAAGCATGGAGCCGATGGAGATGAAGGCGCTGAACCCAACTTTTTCCCGCAGGCTCCAATCCAGCACCGCCGCGCAGAGCGCGCCGCTCTGGCTGATAAACCCGACGCTGCCCGCGTGCGCCAGCCCGCCCGCGAATGTCGCGTTGAGCCCCTGCGGCGGCCGCATCACCCCCAGGCAATTCGGTCCGATCACGCGCAGGTTGCCGCGGCGAGCCCGTTCCAGGATCTGTCGCTCCAGTTCGACGCCGTCTGCGCCCGTTTCCTTGAATCCCGCCGAGATCACAATGGCCGCTTTCACACCGGCGTCGACGCACTCGCCAATGATCCCCGGCACGGTCTGCGCCGGCGTGACGATGACAGCCAGATCAATGGGTTCCGGAATGTCCGTGATCCGCCGATAGGCGCGAATGCTGAGCACGCTCGGTCGATTGGGGTTGACGGGGTAAACCGTGCCCCCGAACGAACTGGTGATGAGGTTCCGCACGATCGTGCGACCAACACTGCCCTCTTTTTCTGTCGCGCCGATCACTGCGACCGTCGCCGGCGAGAAGAACGGATCCAGTGACGGCCGTCCGTATCGATAAATGTCATGAGCCGGATCGGTCGTAAGTTTGACGTCGCGTTTTTTCATGGAACCTCCGGGGAGCGGGCCGCGGCAGGCTTTGGGGCAATGACCCGCAACGCCCGCGCCACAACCGAGAACGTCACGGGCGCATCGCCGGCATCCTCGCCGTCCAACTGGATCGCCACCGGATCCGCCGCGCGGCAAACGAGCTTCTCGGCCTGAAAGTATTTCACATCGCCGAGATTGATGTGGGCAGCGCGAACAATCCCCTGCGCGTAGCGCAGCGCGTCCCAGTAGCCTGCCCGTTGAAAGACACACACATCGAGCAGTCCGTCATCCATGCGAGCCCTGGGGAAAAGCGCAAATCGCCCCCCGTAGAAACGCCCGTTCCCCACCAGCACGGCCACACCCCGACCGAGCGGACCGCTCCCGTTGACCGATACCTCGACGGGCGCATGCCGGACCGACAGCGCCTTGATTCCCGCCCACACATAACTGAGCGGACCGATCTTCTTTTTCAGCCCCCAACTGGCCGTGCGCACGGCATGCGCGTCGAAGCCGACACCGGCGAGCTGGATGAAATAACGGGATGAACCGTTGGTGTCAGCTTGCGCCAGGTCGATCGTCCGAGTGTGGGCCGCCTGGATGGTCTCCCAGGCAGTATCGAGTTTGCCAGAAATGCAGAGCTCCTTGGCGAACACATTGACCGTCCCCAGTGGCAATACTGCGAGGGCTACGCCGGACGTGCCAATGCCGTTGATGACTTCATTGATCGTGCCATCGCCGCCCGCCGCGACGATGGTCTTGTAGCCCTCCGCCACCGCTTGAGCAGCCAGCGCTTTCGCCTCGCCGGCGCGTTGCGTGGGAGCCAGAGTCATGGACGGACCATCTTTGGCTTCCAGGAATCGGCGAGCGCGCCGGGACTTTTCCCCGCGGGCAGCGGGATTGAAGATGACGAATATCTTGTCCATTCTCGAACGCCGCGCATATTGTAGGCGAGAAACTCTCACATGCAAATGCGAACTCGTGGAGGTAAATCGTGAAGGTCGTCAAAATCATCGCGATCATCATCGGCGTGCTGGTGGCGCTCGTCGTCGTTCTGTTGTGCGCCGGATTCTTCCTGGTGAATCGCTACGTGCAATCGCCGGCATTCAAGGAACAGGCGCTTCAATCGGCCCGCCAGGAATTGGGGGTGAACGTCGCCATCGACCATCTCAATGTCTCGATCTTCAGCGGCGTGGAGCTGCGTGGCGTGACGATTGGGAATCCGGCTGGCTTCCCGGACAACCTGCTCACCGCCAACGCATTTGTGCTGCATTACCGGCTCCTGCCGCTGTTCAAGCGCCGCATAGAAATCGAAGAGCTATCGCTCGACAAACCGATTGCTACTCTCTCGCAGAACTCGCAGGGTCAGTGGAATTACGAGAAGATCGGCGCAACGGAGACTGCATCGAAGACAAACATACCGCCACCAGCACCACCAACAGCCGCTCCGGCGCCAAAAACCGAAGGCACCGTTCCTCTCGACGTTGTTCTTTCGAAACTCGCCATAACACGGGGCGCGATGTCGATGGTCAGTGTCAGCAACAAGCCCATCGTGAAACTGGACGGGATCGACTTTTCCAGTTCCGTGGATCTTATCGACAATAAACTCACCGGCTCGGGCAAGGCGGGTATCGACGTGATCGACTTGTCCGGAAAACTCTTCGTAAAGAAAGCCGGCACACAGGTGACAATGGAGCCGGATCGCGTGACATTATCATCGCTGCACGGCGAACTGGCCGGCGGCACGATCTCGGGCAATGTTTCCGTGAACTACGCCACCGGCTTGTTGTACGCCGTTACGGTCAGCTTGACCAATAGCGACGTTGCGCAGTTGCTGCAGGACGCGGGTTCGAAGCCGACGGTCAGCGGCAAACTGAACATCACAACCTCACTGACGGGGACTGGCGGAGTCCCGACCATTGTCGGCAGTGGCCGCGTGGAGGTTGATGACGGTCAGTTCACAGAGAACCCGATTCTCAATTCGCTCGGGACGCTGTTACAGTTGGACGCACTGCGCAACCTGACCTTCAGCCAGTGTTTGGTTGAGTACTCGATCAGCAACAACGTCTTGCAGACACCGGTGATCCGTCTCGCGTCGCCTCAAGTGCAAATTACCGGCAGTGGGACGGTGGCGCTGGACAAGAACCGGTTGAATCAGAACATGACGATCACCCTCCCCAAAGGCAGTTTGAACGGGGTATTGCTGCCGGCCATCCGCGAGCTGTTCACCGAACAACCTGACGGCTCGCTGACACTGGATTTCAAACTCACGGGCACTCTGAATTCGCCAAAGACCGATATCGCAAAGCGGCTCGGTCAGCAATTGCTGCGAAACGGCCTGCAACAGCTGTTCAAGTAACCATGCGCATCATTGCTGGTCTCGCCAAGGGAATGACGCTGGTTGTGCCGCAGGCGGGAGTGCGGCCAACAGCGGATCGGATTCGTGAAGCCATCTTCTCCAGCCTTGGTGAACACGTTGTCGGCGCGCACGTGCTCGATTTGTTCGCCGGGACAGGAGCGCTCGGGCTGGAAGCCGCGAGCCGTGGCGCCGCCTCGGTGACCTTTATCGAGCAGGCGCGCGGCGCATGGGAATGCCTGGAGAAAAACATCCGGATATTTGAGCGGAACCGCGGCGTAGATTGCCCGTTCACCGTCCTGCGCGCCGCGGTCGCATCGCAACTCCCGAAGCTCGCGGCTGAAGGTGAAACCTTTCATCTCCTGCTCGCCGATCCGCCATACGGTGAAGCGGCGGCGGAATTGTTGCGCGATGCGAATCTGCCGGCCTTGCTGGCGAAGGACGGTATGTTCGTGCTCGAGTCAGCGAAACGAGATGCGTTGATCGTCGCTGAGCCGTGGGAACGAGTCCGTGAGGCGGTCTACGGCGATACGCGTGTCAGTTTCTTCCGAATCAAATTTGCCTCAGCCCACCCCGACGCCAGCAGCGGCAGCCACGGCTGAAAACTTCTCGGCCAATTCCTCGCTCAACATGCTGGCAACGAGCGGGAGGCGTTTCTCCACTTTCTTGACGGCGTCATGGGCTTCCTTGGATTTGCCCATCTCGGCATAAGCGAGGCAGAGCCAGACCCACGGAGTCGCGTCGCCGGAGTTGATCGAGATCGCCTTCTGGTAACATCGCACGGCTTTGTCGTATTGCGCCTGGAGGTGGTGGACATTGCCGAGGTTGTTCCAGGCGACCACGAAATTCGGTTTCAGTGCGATGGCCTTTTCATACGCGTTGAGCGCGTCATCGTACTTGCACCGCGCCGCGTAGGCATCGGCGAGGTTGCACCAGGTCTGCGCGTCGCCGGGCCGGGCCGTAAGAAGTTCGAAACACGTTGAAATCAGTTCGGTGTATTTGCCCTGTCTCTTGTAGGCCACGGACAGTCGCGCCAGCGCCGGCGAGTTTCCCGGGCGCTGCTTGATGATTTCCTGGCAGAACTCGATCAGGTCGTAGTCGTCTTCCTGTTTCTCGTACGCGGCATCGAGACGCGCCCACGCGCGCTCGTCGTCCGAATGCAATCGGACGATTTCCTTCGACAGGGCAAGCAGGTCGAGGGGCGATGTTCCCTCTTTGCTGGCGAGTTGAAGAAACGTCCACGCGTGGCGGTTACCAGGATGGACCCGAATGATGTCCTCGCAGAATTGCAGAAACCCGGCTGAATCGTTCTCCTGGGTGCAAATCGTATAGAGCTTAGACCACGCTTTTGGCTGGTCCGGCTTGCGTAGAATGGCTTGTTGATGTCGTTGTATCAACCACTTAGCGAGATGGCGCTGCATAAATCTTGAACCTTGCGTGGTTCTTATTAGCAGCCTGTGGGCCACCCTGTTCCCTATGGGCGAAACCGCTATTACGGGAGGGCGATTGCCTGGGCTCAGCGACTCATTCCACGATCCGCATCTGGACCGCGTTGATGAGCTTGTCGCGAGCGAGGATATCGGAGACGATCACTACCTGATCTCCTTTGGCGAGAAGCTTCCTCTCCAACAGGGATTCTTCCGCTCGCAAAATCGTGGTCTCCGGGTCGGAACTGAACTCGATAACCAAGGGCATGACGCCCCAGTACAAATTGAGCTGGTTGCGGAGACGCGGGGAATTCGTAAACGCGAAGATCGCCGAGAAATCCGGCCGCAACCAGGACGTATACTGCGCCGTGTGACCGTATCGCGTGAAGACCAGAATTCCCTTGGCCTTCAGCTCATTGGCCATCACCACGGCCGAACGCACAATCTTCTGACGCTCCCCGGAAAGGTCGACATTGTCCGCATAACGGGCGCCGCCACTGCGTTCGATCCGTTGCGCGATGCGATCAAGCACCGCCAGACATTCGAGCGGGTACTTGCCGACGGTCGTCTCGCCCGACAACATAAGCGAGTCAGCCTGTTCGAACACGGCATTGGCCACATCCGTCACTTCCGCTCGCGTTGGCATCGGATTCTCGATCATCGACTCCAGCATGTGTGTCGCCACAATCACCGGTTTGCCGTAGCGGATGCAGGCCTTGACCGTCCGCCGCTGAATGATGGGTAGCTCCTCATACGGACACTCGATGCCGAGGTCGCCACGGGCCACCATGATACCGTCGGCGGCGTCCACGAGATCCTGCAGATTGGTAACAGCCTGCTGGTCCTCGATTTTGGCGATGATTTTGGCGTCACAGTTCCGCGCCGCCAGCATGGCCCGGAGTTCCTCGACGTCCTTCCGTTCCCGCACAAACGAAAGTGCAATCAGGTCAACGCCCAACGATATCCCGAGCTCGATATCCTGCCGGTCCTTCTCGGTTATGGACGGCATGCTGATCTTGACGCCGGGGAGATTGATATGGCGACGGGAACCCAGTTCCCCTTCCGTGAGAACCTCGCAACGCATCCGCCGGTGCAGCTTTTCCAGGACGCGCAGGCGGATCACCCCGTTGTCGACGAGGACCGTATCGCCTTCATGGATATCCTTGATGAGGTTCGGGTAATTGACGTCGACGGATTTCTCTTCCTCGCTTTGCGCCCCTTTGACCGTGAACTCAAAGATGTCGCCCGGTTTGAGCTCCAGCGGAATGGGAAGGTCCCCCGTGCGGATCGCCGGGCCCTGCGTATCCATCATAATGCCGCAGGGGACACCGACTTTTTCCGAGGCGGCGCGGATCCGATCGAATATCTCACGGGTCCAGTCATGGGCCGCATGGCTCATATTCAGCCGCGCGACGTTCATGCCCGACTCGATCATCTTGGCGAGCATTTCCGGTGATTCGGTGCTCGGACCAATCGTACAGGTAATCTTCGTGTGCCTCATCGCCCCCTTGCCCAATGGCCATACACTAGACGGACACGGCCCAAAAGAAAAGATTGCAAAGCAGAAGCATGAAAACTATGGTCATTGCGCAGGCAGGGAGGTGACATTTGAAAATCGCAGTCTACCCCGGCAGTTTTGATCCCATCACCAACGGTCATCTCGACATCGTGCGTCGTGCCGCCCAAGTGTTTGATCGCGTGATTGTTGCGGTCGCCATCGATTCCGAGAAGAAACCGTTGTTCAGCGTGCAGGAGCGGAGACAAATGGCCAGCGAAGCTGTCAAAGGACTGCGCAATGTATCCGTGGACGAATTCAAGGGCTTGCTCATCAACTACGCGCGGCGCAAACGGGCGACGGCGATCGTGCGCGGCTTGCGAGCGGTGTCCGATTTCGAGTTCGAATTCCAGCTCGCTCTGATGAATCGAAAGCTCGATCCGAGCATCGAAACGATCTTTCTCATGACGAAGGACGAATATACGTTCATCAGTTCGCGCCTGGTGAAGGAGATTGGTGAACTGGGCGGGAAAGTGAGTAATTTCGTGCCGCGCGGTGTCGAACGCGCAATGAGACACAGGTTTGGCTCCGTCTGACCGGCCCGCGGGTCTGGTCACCGGGGCGAAGGGGGTATCATGAAAGTCAATGTCAAGCGCATCCCGCCGGACGGGGAAGCATTGTCCGGTAGTGATCCTTCCTCGATTATGGAGCTCGACGAACCCGACGCCCGATTCGAGCACGACGTGGAGTATCAGTTCCTGGCGCAAATCCAGGGAAACGCCCTGCTGGTCACGGGCAGGCTGGCCACGCCGGCGACATTGCGGTGCAGCCGGTGCCTGCAGATGTTCGAATTGCCATTGCAGGTGGACCAATTCGTGTACCATCAGGAGCTCCACGGGGAGGACTTCGTGGACTTGACGCCCAATATGCGGGAAGATATTATCCTTGAGCTTCCACAACGAGCGCTTTGTACCCCTGGGTGCAAGGGTTTATGCCCGTATTGTGGCAAGGATTTAAATAAAGGGTCATGCCAATGCAGGCCGTCGGCAGGAGACTTACGGTGGCACGCTTTGGACAACTTGAAACTGAAATGAAGTAAGGGAGAGTGTTCCCATGGGCGTCCCAAAACGTAGAATGTCAAAAATGCGCCTGCGCACCCGCAAGGCGGCAAACAGGCCGAAGTCGCCGCCGCAGTTGTCGAAATGCTCCCAATGCGGCGCGCGGGTGACCCCCCATCGTGTATGCCCGTCGTGCGGCTATTACAAGGGGCGTCAGGTCGTCTCTGTGACGACCGGTTAGTTCCGCAATCATGAAACTCGCCATCGATGCGATGGGTGGGGACTTTGCCCCCCAAAACATCGTTGCCGGGGCAGTTCTGGCGCTCGGCGGCAATCAGCACATCGACCGCCTGTATCTTGTCGGCGACAAAACGCGCGTCGAGGCGGAGTTGCACAAACTCGGCTTCTCCGACAACCGCATCGAGATCGTCCACGCCAGCGAGGTCATCGAGATGGATGACCAGCCCGTTCAGGCTGTGCGGCGCAAGAAGGACAGTTCCATGAGCCGCGCGATTGACCTCGTCAAACGCGGCGATGCGGACGCGATCGTCTCCGCTGGCAACACGGGCGCCTTGCTGACGGCGTCGCAGGTGAAACTGCGCACGCTCGAGGGTGTGGATCGCGCCGGCCTGGCAGTTCTGCTTCCCGCGCCGCAAAACGTCTTTGTGCTGATGGATGCGGGCGCCAATCTCGAGCCGTCTCCATCGAACCTTGTTCAGTACGCCATCATGGGCAGCATGTTCTCGAAGCAGATTCTCGGCTACGAGCGTCCACGGGTGGCCGTCTTCTCGATTGGCACCGAGGACGTGAAGGGCAACGAGTTGACCCTGGAGACGCATCGGCTGTTGAAGCAGACCAATTTGAATTTCGTCGGCAACATCGACGGCCACGATCTGTTTTCCAATCACGCGGACGTCATCATCACGGACGCGTTCGTCGGCAACGCGGTGCTCAAGGCCTGCGAGAGCACGGCGCGCCTCGTCGCCACGTGGCTCAAGGATGAGATGAAAAAGAACCCGCTGCGAATGTTTGGCGGGCTGCTCGCCATGGGCGCCTTTAAGGCGCTGAAACGCAAGGCCGATCCCGATGAGTACGGCGGAGCGGTGTTGCTGGGCATCAATGGAATCTGTATCAAAGCCCACGGCGCCAGTTCGCCCAAGGCCGTCAAGAACGCGATCCGCGTCGCGACCGAGTTTGTCGAATCCAGGTTCAACGAGCACATGGTCGAGGAAATCAAAAAGTTCCATGACAAAGTCCAGCAAAACACATTTGCGCAATCCCAGGTCGAGACAGCATCTTAGACCGGTCCATATCGTCGGCACGGGCTCGTACGTGCCGGACCGCGTGCTCACGAACGCCGACCTCGAGAAACTCGTCGATACCACCGACGAGTGGATCACGACGCGCTCGGGGATCAAGGAACGGCGGATCGCGCCCGACTACATGTGCACCTCGGATATGGCGGTCGAAGCCGCCCGCCGCGCCATGGAACAGGCCAATGTCCGCGAAGACGAGATCGACCTGATTATTTGCGCCACGATCACGCCCGACATGCCGTTCCCCGCCACCTCGTGCCTCATTCAGCAGAAGCTGGGCGCGAAACGCGCCGCGGCGTTTGACATCGAGGCCGCGTGTTCGGGGTTTCTCTACGGCCTGGAAATTGGCCAGCAATTTGTGACGTCGGGCACCTACAACACCGTTTTGGTGATCGGCGCCGAGAAATTGTCGACGATCGTTGACTGGCAGGACCGCAGCACGTGCGTGCTGTTCGGCGATGGCGCGGGCGCGGCGGTGTTGCGCAGCCGCGGCGAGGAACATGGACACGGAATTTTGACGACGTGCATGGGCGCGGACGGTTCGCAGGCGGACATTCTGTTGATGCCGGCGGGCGGGGCGCGCTATCCGGCTTCGAAAGAGTCGGTTAGCGCGGGGATGCACCATCTGAAAATGTCCGGCAAAGAGGTCTTCAAAAACGCCGTCATCGCCATGCAGACGGCCGCCGAGGAAGCGTTGCGCCGTTGCAACCTGACCATTCAGGACATCAAATGCGTGATCCCGCACCAGGCCAACATCCGCATTCTGGAGTCCATCGCCGAGCGAATCGGCGCGCCAATGGACAAGGTGTACGTGAACCTGCATCGATATGGCAACATCTCCGCCGCGTCGGTCGCCATCGCGCTCGACGAGGCCGCTCGCGAAGGCCGATTCCAGCACGGCGATCTGATTCTGCTGGTTGTCTTTGGCAGCGGCCTGACCTGGGCCTCGTGTGTCATCCAGTGGTGACCGGTCTGGGCTCTCGTTGACAGGGCTGCGTGATCGTGCTATCTTGCCGAACGACCTTGGTGAGAAACGATGGGAGCTACGAAAAGAGATTTTTCCGGAGTGTTCGATGCCGAGTTGAGTCCGCGACGCTCGCACAACGCCGCCGTTCTCGACAAGGTCTTTAATCTGTCCCCCAAAGGCATTACGTTTCAGACCGATACGTTCATGCCCGAATGGATGGAAGTTGGCGTGGAGATGCGCTTGCCCCACTCGGGAGCGCGCAGGGATCAGCGGCTGGAGATAGGGTGCCGCGGCGTGGTCGTGCAATGTTCGCGACGCACCCAGGGCAAGGGATTCGAAGTCGTGCTCATGTTCCTTGACCTGCCGAAACGGGCGCAGGCCCGGCTCAGTGTCGCTCCCTCCGCCCTCGCTCCCCACAGCATCTCGATCTCCCGCTAACTTCATATGGAATACCTGCACAGCCTCCTCAAGTTCGCCGTCAACATGGGTGCCTCCGACATCCATGTGAAACCCGACCATCACGCCACAATCCGCATCTCGGGCGAACTCTTCCCCGTTCAGGTCGATCCGCCCAGCAAGGAGCAGGTCGCCGAGATCGTCAAGTTCATGCTTCCCAAACACGTCGAGTCCCGCCTCGAACGTGAGAAGGAAGCCGACTTCTCGTACATCGATCCGTCGCTCGGACGCTTCCGCGTCAACGTCTTTTACCAGCGCGGACTGCTCAGTTTCGCCATGCGCTTCGTGAAAACCAAGGTGCCGTCGTTCAAGGAATTGAACCTGCCCGAGCAATTGGGCGCCATCTCCAAGGCCGAGCGCGGCATCATCCTCGTCACGGGACCGACGGGTTGCGGCAAATCCAGCACCCTCGCCGCCGTGGTCCAGCACATCAACGAAAACGAGAAGTGCCACATCATCACGCTGGAAGACCCGATCGAATACATTTTCGAAGACAAACAATCCGTCATCGAACAGCGCGAAGTCGGCCTGGACACATTGAGTTTCGAGAGGGCGCTCGTCCATGTGATGCGCCAGGACCCCGACGTCATCATGATCGGCGAAATGCGCGATAGCCAGTCGTTCATGGCCGCCCTGTCCGCCGCCGACACCGGCCATCTCGTGATCGCCACGCTGCACTCGACCACGGCCTACTCGGCCATCGGTCGCACACTCGATTTCTTCCCCGCCCACGAACGCGACCAGATCCGCCGCCAGATCGCCGCCAACCTCCGCGCCGTTGTCTGCCAGCGGCTTGTCCCGTCCGTCGCCGGTGGCGTCGTCCCCGCCGTCGAAATCATGATCAATACGCCCACGGTGCGCAAATTCATCGAGCAGAACCTGCTCGACAAACTCTCCGCGGCGATCGAGACGGGTACGGAAGAAGGCATGCAGACCTTCAATCAGGCCCTGTACAAACTCGTCAAGGCCAAGGCGATCACCGAAGAAGAGGCCCTCAACAAAGCCACGAACTCCGAGGCCCTGCGGATGAATTTCCGCGGCATCTTCCTCGACGAATCCCGCCGCATCCTCGCCAACGCCTAGCATCTTCCGCCGGACACCCCGTCGTCGCCGCCATGACTGTCCCCTCATTGCGCTCGCACTGCCGCCCGCTCTGTGGTAACAGAAATCCCGCGACAGCAGCGTCAACGATCCCCGCCTGCGTCGCGTGGAGGACAGTGTAATCGTGAAGCCCGGTATCAAGGACGTTCTCTGGATGGTCTTCGGAGCCGCTCTGCTTCTCATGGTCACGTTCGTTGCCTTGCGCTTCGGGAAAAACCAGAGCCCCGCCGAACTCCTCGCCTTCAAAGCCAGACGCGTCGACGTCGTGGAACAAATGCGCCTGGGTCTCGCCTCTGCGTCCGAGGCCGAAAAAAGCGCCGTCATGGCCATTACCGATGAGGATTCACAGAAGTACGCCGACCAGGCCCGCGCCGCCACCGCCGACGTGGCGCACGAACGCGACAAGCTGGCCCTCCTCCTCAACAAGGGCGGCACCCAGGGAGAGAAAGACCTCCTCGCCCAATTCTCCTCAGCCTTCTCGGATTTCCAGAACATCGACAAGGACCTCCTCACCCTGGCCGTCAAAAATACGAACCTCAAAGCCTACAATCTCGCCTTCGGTCCCGCCGCGGACGCGATCACCGACATGAACGATGCGCTCTCCCGTCTCATGTCAAAGAGCGATTCCTCTCCCGATGCCCTCGCCGTGACCCGGCTCGCATTCGGCGCCGAAACCGCTGCGCTGCGCATCCAATCCCTGCTCGCACCCCACATCGCCGAGGAAAGCGAGGCGAAAATGGACGCCCTCGAGGCCCGCATGACCGCTGACGACGAGGATGTCCGCAGGGACCTCGACCGCCTCGCCGCGATGCCCGCCTTCACCAACGATACCGACCTCGCCACCGCCACCCTGGCTTACGCCCGCTTCAGCGATATCCGCGCGAAGATCATTCCGCTCTCCCGCGAGAACACCAACGTCCGTTCCCTCGCCATCTCCCTCGACCAAAAACGCAAGATCATGTTCCTCTGCCAGGACGCCCTCGCGTCCCTCCAACAAGCCATCCTCCAGGAACCCATCCCCGGCGTCACCTACGGCGCCCCAGTCAGTCCGCGCTAGCACACCGTCTCAACTGGGGAAGGTAACCGCACCATCCGCCAACAGCAGAACGACCGTCTCGCCCATCGGCCTCAGCCGGCCCGAAACACCACTCCACGGTACCCGAAAACCCCAAAACGAAGCCAATCGGTTTTTCGCCAGTTCATCCTCCACAATCGCCTGCCGCCGAAACACATCGGCACAACCAAACCCCTCAAAACCATTGGCTTCGTTTCGCAGATCTATACCCCCCTGCACCGGCCTTTGCAGATACAAGCCGCGAATCTCAGCCCCCGACCGCCTGACGTTTGACAAAGGCCGGTCAGGGCGAGGGCCTATCCATCTCCCATCCATATTTCAAAGAACCGCCCCCATCCTACCCCACTTCCGATATATTGTCCAATACAAAATATTATCATACGATAATTCTCCGCGGTAACCCCCGCCCGTCACCCTTGCTCACCCTGAGCCGGCCAGACAGGCCTCCCCCGGCCTTCCCGCCCCTGAAATCCTTGCATCCTCCGTCGCCCACGATTACCATCCACCCGTGACGTCGGAGAGGAGGCCGCCGATGGCTCACACCAGAACCATACACAATGAAAGCCTCCACCCTCTTTCTCTTCGCCATCGCCGTCACCCTCAGCCCATGCTCGCGCGCCGCTGTTGCCGACGCCCTCGCGGCGAATCCGCCTCCACCCGTCGCGCCCGTCCGCAACGTCACCGACACCTATTTCGGCACAACCGTCGACGATCCCTATCGCTACATGGAGAATCTCGCCGACCCCGAGGTCGCCGCATGGATCAAGGCCCAGGCCGCCTACAGCCGCAATCTCCTTGATGGCATTCCCGGGCGCGCACAATACCTGGCCCGCCTCCGCGCGCTCGACAGTTCCGTTGCCGCCCAGGTCTGGAGTATCTGCCGACGCCCGCCCGATCGCTATTTCTGTTGCCGTGGCTCCCCCAACGAGAACGCCCCCAAACTCTACGTGCGCGATGGATTGACCGGCCCGGAAAAACTGCTGGTCGACCCCGCCGCCTTCGCGAAATCAACCGGCAAACCATGCTCGATCAGTTTCTATGAGCCATCCTGGGACGGAACATGCGTGGCGTTCGGCATCTTCTCCGCAGGCTCCGAGGACACGGTCTTGCACGTGCTGCAAACATCGACCGCCACCGAAATTGACCAGCCGATCGATCGCGTCCGCTTCCCCAACATCAGTTGGCATCCAACCGAACGCGCCTTCTTTTACACGCGCCTCTCGCAACCGGTCCCGGGCGTGTCCGCCGGCGCCGGCGCGGACGCGCTCTTGCAACGCAGCCGCGTGTATCTTCATCACATCGGTGGCGACGCCGACAGGGATCCGCCCGTGTTTGGTTTTGACGTTTCGCCCCGCGTGCGGATGGGACCAGGCGATATCCCAAGAGTCGATGCCCGGCCGGATTCAACCTGCATCGTCGGCGTGCTCGATCACGGCGGCGGCCAGCCCCGCACCGTCTACGCCGCGCCGCTCGCCTCCGCGACCAACCCCGATATTCCATGGCGCAGAATCTGCGATGTCGATGAAGAGACCACCAGCCGCGCCGTTTGCGGCGACGACATCTATCTGCTCAGTCACAAAAACGCGCCCCGGTTCAAGGTCATCAAGACCTCGCTGGCCAACCCCGATCTGGCCCACGCCGAAACTGTCGTGCCGCCCGGCGATGCCGTCGTCACCGGCCTCGCTGCCGCCCACGACGCGCTCTACGTCCAGACTCTGGATGCCGGCATGGGCCGGCTCTGGCGGGTGCCCAAACACGGCAAGGTCGAAGCCGTCAATTTGCCCGCCGGCTCCGCGGCCATCGCCGCGTACGATGCGCGCTGCGACGGCCTGCTCGTGGCCATCAAATCCTGGACCAAAGCCGCGCAGATCTACTCGTACGATCCGCACACCAGGACGGCTTCCAATACGCGATTGCAGCCCTTCGGCCCATTCGACGCGCCCGATGATCTCGAATCGATCGAGGTCAAAGCCAAAAGCTACGACGGTACGATGGTCCCGCTCTCGATCGTTTGCCGGCGCGGCAGCCGGCTCGATGGCTCGCATCCGACCACGCTGCTCGGCTATGGCGCCTTTGGCGAGATCGAGCCGCCCGTGTTCGGTGCGATGGAACTCGCCTGGTTCGAAAAAGGCGGCGTGATCGCCATGGCCCACGTCCGCGGCGGCGGCGAATGCGGCGAGGACTGGCATAAAGCCGGTTACAAACTCACCAAGCCAAATACCTGGAAAGACTACATCGCCTGCGCCCGGTATCTGATCGACCACAAGTACACCACCCCCCGACGCCTGGCCGCAAGCGGCGGCAGCGCCGGCGGCGTCCTCGTCGGACGCGCCATGACCGAACGCCCCGACTTGTTCGCCGCTGTCATCTCAATCGCCGGCTCCCTCGACATGGTCCGCTCCGAGACCTCCGCCTTCGGCAAATTGATCGTGCCCGAATTCGGCAGCGTCGCCACGCGCGACGGATTTCAAGCCCTCTACGAAATGAGCGCCTACCATCACGTCAGGGACGGCACTCCCTACCCGGCCGTGCTGCTCATGGTCGGGTTCAACGACACCCGCGTCCCACCCTGGGCCTCGGCGAAAATGGCCGCCCGACTCCAGGCCGCCACCACCAGCGGCAAACCCGTCCTGCTTCAGGTTAACTACGAAGCCGGACATGGCATCGGCACCGCACGATCGCAAGTCCTCGAGGAGATGGCCGACCGCGCCGCATTCCTCTTCTGGCAGTTCGGTGTCCCGGAATTCCAGCCGCCGTCAACAAAGTAAAGCGCTGCCGTACCGCTGTCGAACAGGACGGTCACCACGGCCTACAGCTATGATCGCTTTGGCCGTGTTGGCCAGAGAAAAAGCCCTCGCAGAAAAATCGTCGCCACAAACCCCGCTCGGAAAGTCACGTCGTGCGACTCGGCATACGCCCTACTTCGGCTCGATGGCGATCACCCACAGATCCGTCTTCCCAATGTTGTGGCCGATGTGCGTTCCCCCGCGCCGCCACGCGATCTCCCCGGTCTTTAATGTGGAAGTTTCCCGCCGACCATCCGGCAACTCGTGCTCCAGTTCCGCGCCCGAGAGACACACCACCACCCGATCGTGATGCGTGTGCTTCGGCTCGCTCGTCCCTGCCGCGAACCGGATGTCGTAGACCCGCACGTATTGATTCTCCACCAGCACCTTGTACCCCGGCGCCAGCCCGGCAGATCCCCACGTCTCCGAACGGCCCGCCCCTAGGAACTCGACGTACACGAACCGCAAATCCGCCAGGCCGTCGTTCTTCAATAGTCCCCCGGCCGTCGACCGAAACACAACGTCCCCGCGCTTCACGGGTTGTGTCGCCATTGCAGAGCTCTCCTCCGCCATCGTGCTGGCCACCGATCCATCATCGAGGTACACGACCACGCCGGCCCTGTCCCTCGGCAGCGCCCACCCTTCGCCTGGAGCCAGTGACACTTGCATGACCACCACTTTGTCGTTGCGAACCTTTTCCGTGGACGCATCCGCAAATGCGTTCGTCATCACCACTAGCATCAAGCCGAACCGACAAATCCATCGTCGCGCATTCATTCGCATGCCCCCCGTCGCGAATCTAATCAGCCGCGATATCATCGGCAAGCTTGCGATGCAGGCGCATTCCTAAGCAATCGCCTCGCCCCTTCAGGGGGAGAGGCCGGCCCCGCTGTCGTTCGCGCGGACGGGTGAGGGGAAAAAAACTCAAGCGACCATAGGCCTTAACCACAGTTCACGCCCCGCTCCGCCGATTGAAATTCGCCAGTTGCCTGCTATACTCATCCCCCGGTACCGGGTATGGGCGAATTCATCGAAGACACCATCGCAGCCATCTCTACTCCGATCGGCGAAGGCGGCATCGCCATCATTCGCATCTCGGGTCCGCGCGCTTTTGCGGTCGCGGAGGGCATCTTCCATTCTCCGAAGGGAAGGGTATCTGAGTTCCCCTCGCACACGCTCCACTTCGGCACCATCGGCGCCAACGGCCACACAATCGATCAGGTCATGCTCGCCGTCATGCGCGCCCCGCGGACCTACACGAAGGAGGACACCGTCGAAATCAATTGTCACGGCGGCGTCCTGACCGCCCGCAAAATCCTCGCCCTTTGCCTCGAACAGGGCACCCGATTGGCCGAACCCGGCGAATTCACGAAACGCGCCTTCCTCAACGGTCGCCTCGATTTGACCCAGGCCGAGGCTGTCATGGACCTCATCCGTGCCAGGTCCGATCGCGCGCACACGGCCGCTGTTCACGAGCTGGAAGGCCATTTGTCCGCAAAGATCGATGGCGCACGCGACAGCCTCCTTACCGTTCTCGCTCATATCGAAGCACATATAGATTTTCCCGAGGACGATCTTGGCCCGGAAATTAGAGAGAACCTGCTGGTCCGGACACACGAGGTGTTGGATCTGATAAGAACCCTCTTGGCCACCGCGCGTGAAGGCCGCATCTTGCGCGAAGGCATTTCGGTCGCGATCGTCGGACGCCCAAACGTCGGCAAGTCCAGCCTGCTCAACGCGCTTGTCGGCCGCGACCGCTCCATCGTCACGCCAGTCCCAGGCACGACGCGCGACACGATCGATGAGACGGTCAGCATTGATGGCATTCCGTTTCGATTCACGGACACCGCTGGCATCCGACAGACCCGGGGAACTGCCGAGAAGTTGGGAGTTCAGCGTAGTCGCAAAGCGTTGGAGAACAGTGGGATAGCGATTGTCGTCATCGATATATCTCGTCCGTTTTCTCGCGGCGATGCCGATCTGATTGCCGAGGCTGACAAGTCCCACGCGATCATCGTGCTTAACAAGACAGACTTGCCAGCACGCCTGCGTCTACCTGCCAAGGTTGTCGAGAAGAGGGAGCCGATTCGCGTGTCCGCCACCCGGGGCGACGGCCTCGATATCCTGCGCGCCAAGCTCATCGAACTGGCATGGTCTGGTTCTGTCGGCTCGATGTCCGTCGACATCGCGATCAACGAACGGCAAAGGACGCTCCTTGCCTCAGCAGAGAAAAACTTGACATCCGGATATACTGAGCTGAAGGAATCCAAACCTCTGGAGATCGTGTCCCAAGAATTGCGCGCCGGGCTCGATCGCTTGGGCGAGATCGTCGGCAAGACCAGCACCGATGATATCCTCGACCGTATCTTCAGCACGTTCTGCATTGGAAAATGACTCCCGCCTTTGTTTACCCAAAGAAGTACGACGTCATCGTGATCGGTGCCGGCCACGCGGGAACGGAAGCGGCCCTTGCCGCCGCGCGCATGGGCCGACAGACGCTCCTCTTCACAACAAACCTCGATACCATCGGCCAGATGTCCTGCAATCCTGCCATCGGCGGACTCGCAAAAGGGCATCTCGCCAGGGAAATCGACGCTCTCGGCGGTGAGATGGGCGTCAACACGGATCAGACGGGCATCCAGTTTCGGATGCTCAATACGAAGAAGGGTCCGTCAGTCTGGGCGCCGCGCGCCCAGTGCGACAAGAAGGCGTATCAGTTCCGCCTGAAATGGATCGTCGAACAGCAGCCGAATCTCGAACTGAAGCAGGCCATGATCGACGATATCCTCGTGGAAGGCGACAAAGTCTGCGGCGTGCTCACCAAGATGGGCGTTCAGTACAATGCCGATGCGGTGATCGTGACGACCGGGACCTTTCTTCGCGGTTTGATTCACGTCGGCGAAGCGAAACTGGAATCCGGCCGCGCAGGTGAGCCGGCAGCGTATTCTCTGTCGGATAGCCTGAAGCGTCTCGGATTCGAACTCGGACGCCTCAAGACAGGAACTCCGCCGCGCCTGAACCGCCGCTCCCTCGATTTCTCCAACATGGACGTTCAACCGGGCGACGATCCGATTCCGTTCTTCTCGTACCGCACACCGCGAACGTTCCACGTGGAACAATTGCCGTGCTACCTCACTTACACGACCGAGAAAACCCGTGAGGTGATCCAGGCGAATCTTCACCGCTCGCCACTCTATTCCGGCCAAATCCACGGCGTCGGGCCCCGCTATTGCCCGTCCATCGAGGATAAGATCGTCAAATTCGCCGAGAAACCGCGTCACCAGATTTTCCTCGAACCCGAGGGACGCACCACGGACGAGTTCTACGTCAACGGCTCCTCCACAAGCCTGCCGGAGGATGTCCAACTGCAAGTCGTCCGCTCGATCGTCGGCCTCGAGAACGCTCAAATCATGCGCCCAGGCTACGCCGTCGAGTACGATTACAGTCTCCCGCACCAGCTTCATCCAACGATGGAAACAAAACGCATCGAGAATCTATTCTTTGCGGGTCAGATCAACGGGACATCCGGCTATGAAGAGGCTGGGGCACAAGGACTTGTGGCAGGCGCTAACGCCGCCCTGAAACTCGCCCGCTCAGCTCCGCTAATTCTCACACGCGCAGATAGTTACATTGGCGTACTAATCGACGACCTGATTACCAAGAGCACCGATGAGCCTTATCGCATGTTCACTTCCCGCGCCGAATACAGGCTGCTCCTCCGCCAGGACAATGCCGATCTGCGAATGACGCCGTTGGGCCGTCGCGTCGGCCTTGTCGACGACAGTTACTGGGAGCTCTTTCAGAAGAAACAAACCGCAATCGAAAGGGAGATCAACCGTCTGCGCACCAGTCGCAACGGTTCCAATACTTACGCCGAGGTTCTTCGCCGTCCGGAGATAACGTACAGATCTCTGCCGATTGCCGATGCGACACTTTCCGAAGACGTAGCGCAGGAGGTCGAGATCCAATTGAAGTACGAAGGTTACATCGCCCGCGACTTGGAGCAGATCGATCGGTTCCGCAAGCTCGAAGGCAAGTGCATTCCAACCGGGATCGACTACGAGAAGATCGGCGCGCTCCGCTTCGAGTCCCGACAGAAACTCACGCGCTTCCGTCCAGACTCCATCGGCCAGGCGTCGCGAATTCCAGGAGTGACTCCTGCCGACATCGCGATCCTCCTGGTCTGGCTAAAACGAGCGGGAAATCACTAGGTGCCATCAGAGCTAGCGGGTGTCAAGAATTAGCTGGCGAAAGTTGTCGAACAGTTTGTCTGCATCATGCGGCCCTGGAGAGGCTTCCGGATGATATTGCACACTGAAGATGGGATACTTTTTGTGTCGCATCCCCTCAACTGTCTGGTCGTTCAGGTTGATCTGGGTGATTTCCACGTCCCGCGTATTCACGCTGGCGGGATCCACCGCGAAGCCGTGGTTCTGTGAGGTGATGGAAACTTTCCCGGTTGGCAGGTCCTTCACCGGCTGGTTCGCGCCGCGATGGCCAAATCTTAATTTGAATGTTCGGCCGCCAAACGAAAACCCAAGTATCTGATGCCCGAGACAGATTCCAAAAATCGGAACCTGGCCCATGAGATCGCGAACCGCAGTGTGTGCATAATCCAACGCTTCGGGATCGCCGGGACCGTTGGATAGGAACACGCCCTTCGGCCGGTAGCTCAGGACGTCGCTCGCCGTCGCTGTCGCTGGGACGACCTGCACGCGGAAACCGCGCTGACGCAGTTTGCGCAAAATGTTGTACTTGATTCCGTAATCGAAGGCGACGATCGGGATGTCCGCATCGGGCAGCTCGGTCGTGTTGTGCGTCTGATCGTCCGATGCGCGGTCGATCCTCCAGCGCTTGCTCAACGCATCATCGGGGTCCCACGCGAAAGCCCTCGGATGAGTTACCTCTTTCACGTAATCCACGCCGACAATCCCACGCCAGTCCCGCGCGCGTTTGACCGCTTCCTGGTCGCTGATCGATTCGGTCGAGATGCACGACTTCATCGCGCCCTTGACGCGCAGGATCTTCGTCAGGGAGCGTGTATCGATGTCCGATACAGCGGGAACCCCGTTCTTCTCGAGGTATTGGTCGAGCGACAACTCAGCCCGCCAGTTCGACGCCACCGGCGAAAGTTGGCGCACGAGAAATCCGGCGACGTGCGGCCGCCAGCTTTCCACGTCGGCAGCATTGACGCCGTAATTGCCGATCTGCGGATACGTCATGGCAACGATCTGCCCTTTGTACGACGGGTCGGTGAGGATCTCCTGGTAGCCGGTCATCGACGTGTTGAAAACTGCCTCACCGCACGCCGTCGCCTCCGCGCCAAATCCCACGCCGCGGTAGACCGTGCCGTCTTCCAGTGCAAAAACTCCGTTCAGCGCCGTCGCCATGTCAACCCTGTCCGTTCTCGCGCCAGACAAGCTTGCCGCCCACAATCGTCGCCGCCGCGCGACCGTGAAACTTCCAGCCGTGAAACGGGGAATTGCGGGATTTGCTCGCCGACGCCGTTACATCGTAAGTCCATCCCTGCTGCAGGTCAATGATGGTCACGTCGGCGTCGGCGCCGACCGATAGTGTTCCCTTCTTCAACCGCAACAGGCGCGCCGGATTCACCGTAAATGTCTCCACGAGTCGCCGCAGATCGATGACCTTGTTCCTCACCAGCTCAAGCGCCAGGGCCAGTTCAGTTTCCAGCCCAAGAATTCCGAACGGCGCCACATCAAATTCCACTTCCTTCTCGTACGTGCAATGCGGCGCGTGATCGCTCGCGATAATCTCCAGCGTGCCATCCGCGAGACCCCCCAGGATCGCCTCGCGATCGCGCTCCGTTCGCAATGGCGGATTCATTTTGAAATTCGTGTCGTACGTCTTCACGCACGCATCGGTCAGCGTGAAGTGATGCGGACACGCCTCCCCGGAAATCTTGATCCCGCGCTTCTTCGCCTCGCGAATGAGTTGCGCCGAGCGCGCCGAGGAAATGTGCTGGCAATGAATGTGCCAGTCCAACTGCTCCGCCAACAGAATGTTGCGCGCCACAATCACGTCTTCGCCCACCGACGGCCACCCGCGCAGCCCAAGTGCCGCGCTCCAATGTCCCTCGTTCATCACACCGTCCGCCGCGAGATTGTAATCCTGGCAATGATCGAGCACGGGCAGGTCGAACATCTTCGAGTACTCCACCGCCCGCCGCATCAATTCATTGTTCTGCACGCACCGCCCGTCATCGGTGATCGCCACCACGCCCGCCTTCTTCAGCGATCCGATCGGCGCCAGTTCTTCGCCCTTCAATTCCTTCGTGATCGCCCCCGTCGGAAACACATTCACGCTCGCCGCTTCCGCCGCGCGCTGCTTGATGAACGCGATCGTCCCCGTGTTGTCCGCCGCCGGCGACGTGTTCGGCATGCACACCACCGACGCAAATCCGCCCCGCGCCGCGCACCGCGTTCCGGTCTCGATCGTCTCCTTGTCGCTCCGCCCCGGCTCGCGCAGATGCACGTGCATGTCGATCAATCCCGGCGTGACGATCTTTCCCGTCGCGTCGATCACCGTCGCATCCTTCGCCGCGGCCGCCGCGATCCTGCCGTCCACCACGAACACATCCCGCACCGCATCGACGCCGTTGGCCGGATCGATCACGCGCCCGTTCTTGATCACCAGCGAATTCATTCCGCGCCCTCCGCCGAAATCCTTCCGCCCGAACACAGGAACAGCACCGCCATCCGCACCGCGAGCCCATTCGTAACCTGTTCGAGAATCACCGAGCGTCCGCAATCGGCAATCTCACTGTCGATTTCCACGCCGCGATTGATCGGGCCCGGGTGCATGATCATCGCGTCGGGCTTGGTGCGCGCGAACCGTTCCTTGTTCAGACCGAACATCGCCGCGTACTCGCCGATGCTCGGGAACATCGTCTGCCTCTGCCGCTCGTGCTGGATCCGCAACAGGTTGATCACATCCGCATCGCGGATCGCTTCCTCGATGTCGTGCGTCACGCGGCAGCCGAACTCTTCAAACACCCGCGGCACCAACGTCGACGGACCCGCCAGCGTGACCCGCGCGCCAAGCTTGGTCAGCAGCCAGATGTTCGACCGCGCCACGCGCGAATACAAAATGTCGCCCAGGATCGTGACGTTCAGTCCGGCGATCCGCCCCTTCTTTTCCCGAATCGTGAACGCATCGAGCAATGCCTGCGTCGGATGTTCATGCGCGCCATCGCCGGCGTTGATCACGCTCGCTTTCAATATGCGCGACAGAAAATGTGGCGCACCCGCCGCCGAGTGCCGGATGACGATGATGTCCGCGTTCAACGCCTGCAGATTCAGCGCCGTGTCCTTCAGCGTCTCGCCCTTGACCAGGCTCGAGGCCGTCGTCGCAATGTTGATCACGTCCGCCGACAGCCGTTTCGCCGCCAACTCGAAACTCGTCCGCGTCCGCGTCGACGGCTCGATGAACAGATTCACCATCGTCTTGCCGCGCAACGACGGCACCTTCTTGACCGCGCGTTCTCCAACCTCCTTGAATGCGGTCGCCGTATCCAGCACGTGGTTGATCTCGTCCGCCGTGAGTTCCTGGATGCCGAGCAGGTCCTTGTGTTTCCACGTGGTTGCTGTCATCGCTCGATCACCACCTCGTCGTTCCCATCAAGCTCCGTCAGATGCACCCGCACGCGGTCGCCCGCCGCCGTCGGCACGTTCTTGCCCACGTAATCCGGCCGTATCGGCAACTCGCGATGACCGCGGTCCACCAGGCTCGCCAACTGAATCCGCCGCGGCCGGCCAAAATCGCTGATCTCATCCATCGCCGCGCGAATCGTCCGCCCGGTGAACAGCACGTCGTCCACGAGCACGATCGATTTGTCGGTCACGTCGAATGTGATGTGGGATGGCCCGATCTTCGGCAGGGAGTTCCGCAACGCCAGATCGTCACGGTGCATGTTGATGTCCAGTTCGCCCACGGGGAAGTCGCGATTCAGGATCGACCCGACCTTGGCGGCCAACCGTTGCGCCAGCGGCACGCCATGAGTGCGAATGCCGACAAATGCCAGCGATCCAGCCTCGGGATTGTGTTCGACAATCTCGTGCGCCATCCGCGTCAGCGCCCGCTCCAGCGCTGCGCCGTCCATGAGCACCGTGGCGCTCACGACACAAAAAAAACCGTCTGCCTCATCGAGGCAAACGGACACACCAAATCAATTCGCTCTTTCATTATCGCTCCTTGCTGGCCTCTCGGTGCCAACTTAAAGGTGCATCGAACGTCTTTACTACCCGACTACGAACGAGACTGCTTGCGGGACTTGCGCCAGTTCGACCGATGTTTCACGATCCAATCCAACAACGCCCGCTCAAACCCGATGTCGTACCCTGCCTTCTCGCTCTCCAACCACTTGTGACGCAGGATCTCTTCGCGCTCGGCCAGAAACTCCCGATATAGCGCCGAGTTCATCACGATCTCTCTCGAGTCGCCGGTCATATCATGTATATCACTCACGGACCAACTCATTTTGCCACGTCTTTATGCGGAAGCATAGCCTATACCATGGCACTCTCTAGCGCGTGTATACCATAGGCCCCAGGGAATTGCAACGGTTCAGTTCCCTTGCCCGCCAAGCACTTGCGCGTCGACATCGCGCTGAAACTCGATCATCAGCCGCAAAATATCGTCCAGCGACTTCGTCGGCCGCCACCCCATCAATTGGTACAACTTGTCAGTGCTCGGCACGCGACGGCGCATGTCTTCGAAGCCTTTCGCGTACGCCTGCTCGTACGGAATGAGCCTCAGCTCCGATTGACTTTCTGTCAGTCGCTTGACGCGATGCGCCAGTTCGGCAATCGAAACCTCTTCCGTGCTTCCTATATTGTAGACCTGACCCACGGCCCGCATCTGGTTCGGCAACGCGACCAGCGCGCGCACCACGTCGGTCACATGGCAGAAGCACCGCGTCTGTTTGCCGTCACCGTGAATCACGATCGGTTCGTCGCGCAACGCCGCCTGCACGAACCGTGGCACTACCATCCCATAACGGCCCGTCTGGCGCGGTCCGACCGTATTGAACAGCCGCACCACGAACACCGGTAGCTTCCGCTCCCGCCAATAGGCCAGCGCCAGAAACTCATCCAGCAGCTTGGAACATGCGTAGCTCCACCGGGCAAACGTCGGCGGCCCGATCAATAGATCGTCGTCTTCCCGGAATCGGTCGTGCTCGCTCTTACCATAAACCTCTGAAGTCGAAGTCAATAGGAAGCCAATCTTGCGTTTGGCTGCCGCCGTCAGCACGTTTTCCGTCCCCCGGATATTGTCTTCAATGGTGAAAACCGGGCTGCGCACGACCAGTTCCACGCCGACCGCCGCGGCCAAATGATAGATGAAATCGGCTTGGTCGACCGCTGGCTGCAAGATGTCACTGTTGAGAATCGATCCCTTGACGAAATGGAACTTCGGATTGGCTTGCAGGTGGGCGATGTTCGCAATCGAGCCTGTGCTCAAGTCGTCGATGACGAAGACCTCCTTGCCCTCCGTCACCAGGGCTTCGGCCAGATGCGATCCAATGAATCCCGCCCCGCCGGTGATCAATACCCGTTGCACAATGTGGTATCGTAGGCCTGTGACAACACAAATGCCATCCCAAAAGCAGGTGATCGTTCTCCAGCACCACGCGGTCGAGGGGCTGGGAACCATCGCCGAGGCTCTCCAACGCGCAGGAGTGGAACAGCAATGCATCCGCTCGTTTGAGGGCCAGCCAGTCCCGAAAGGAATTGGCCACAGAGCGGGCCTGATCCTCATGGGGGGACCGCAAAGCGTCTACGAGGATAAGAAGTTCCCCTATCTGCGCGACGAAATGAGGCTGATCGAGGACGCGATCAAGCACGAGAAGCCCGTTCTCGGCGTGTGCCTCGGCAGCCAGCTTCTTGCCGCCGCCCTCGGCTCAAGTGTCTACCCCGTGAGACAGAAGGAAATCGGCTGGCATCGCGTTACCCTTTCCAAATCCATTGCGACAGACCGTCTATTCAATGGGGAACCCCGTTCCCTAACCGCGTTCCACTGGCACGGCGATGTCTTCGACCTCCCGCGCGGCGCGACCCTGCTGGCTTCGTCCGCTCTCACCGCGAACCAAAACTTTCGCTATGGCAAAACCGCCTACGGACTGCTCTTTCACCTCGAAGTCACCCTCGCGCACATCAATACCATGGTCGAGACCTTCGCCGACGAACTCCAGGCCGCCGGCCTCAACGGTGCAGCGATCAAACTCAACGCCCATACCCACATGCCTGCGCTGCAGAAAGTCGGCAGCGAAGTCTTCGCGCGGTGGACGGGACTGCTCACATGAACGTTCTCATCACGGGCGCCGCCGGCAATTTGGGTTCATTCCTTGCCCGTGATCTCTTGTCCAGCCCCCACCAATTGCGATTGATGGTCCATCACCACGAACTGCCGTTCCGTATCGATGACAACCCGAACGCATCCGTCTGCCGCGCGAATCTGGCCGACCCCAAGAGTCTGCCCGCTGCCTGCCGGGACGTGGACTGCATCATTCACTTCGCCGGCATCTTGTTCGCGCCGCGCCCGGAGAAGTTCCTCCCACGAACCAACCTCGGTTACGTGCAGAATCTCGTTGCCGCCGCCCAGGCTGCCCGGGTCGGCAAGTTCATTCTCGTCAGCTTTCCGCACGTCGAAGGCGAATCGACACCCGAACGGCCGTCTCAATATCGACTCGATGGCCGACCAAACTCCGTTCATGCGCAGACACGCCTCGCCGCCGAGAAACATCTGTTCGCAGTGTGCAAGAATTCGAATATGACACCTGTCGCGTTGCGCGCCGGGATGATTTACGCGAAGGGCGTGCTCATGATCGAGGTGGCGCGATGGCTGTTGCAGCACCGATTGTTGGGTGTGTGGCGCGAGCCAACATGGGAACACCTGCTCGCATTGCCGGACTTCCTGAAAGCTGTCCGGGCCGCTATCGAAGGACCGCACATCTCCGGTATCTACAACGTCGCCGACGATCAGCCGGTAACGCTTCAGGAATTCCTCGACACCATTGCCGAGCACTGGGGGTACGCGAAACCGTGGCGGTGTCCGCGCTGCATGTTCCCACTCGCGGGCGCAAGTTGTGAAGTGTTCGCCGCGGTCGTCGGAACAAAATCGCCGCTGACCCGCGACTTCATTAGGATCGGTATGGTGTCCAGCGTCGCCGATACCTCGCGCATGAAACGCGAGTTGCTTCCCAAACTCGATTACCCGTCACTGAAGGAAGGCTTGGTCCTGCTGTAATTCCATCCGTCACCGTGCTTTCGGCACTTCGCGCCCGAGCTTCTCCAACACCGCTTTCATGTCTTCCCAGACTTCCTTCTTCGCGGGCGGATTGCGCAGCAAATAGGCGGGATGGAAGGTCGGCATGATGGGAATATCTCTAAATGTGTACCAATGACCGCGCATTTTGGTGATGCCGAGCTGTACGTCGAGCAGCGCGCGCACCGCCGTCGCGCCAAGCCCCACGATCACCTTCGGCTTGATCAGTTCGATCTGCGACAGCAGGTACGGTAGACAATTGACCACTTCATCGGGCAGGGGCGTGCGGTTCTCGGGTGGACGACACTTCAAAACGTTGGCGATGTACACGTCTTCGCGCGTGAACCCCATCGCCGCGATGATTTTCGTCAGCAACTCGCCCGCGCGTCCCACAAACGGCTCACCCTGCATATCTTCGTCATGCCCCGGCGCTTCGCCGACGAACATGATCTCCGCCCGCGGGCTGCCGACGCCGAACACGACACTGTGCCGGCATCGCGACAATTCGCCACATTTCACGCACTTTTTCGCCCGCGCTTCAATTGCAGCGAGTTCGGAAGCGACATTGTCAGTCGATGAAAGGGCAGGCGCTCCGCCTGCCGTCTCTTCCTTAGCCGAGCTTGGAGGGCGAAGCTCCTGCTGAGTCGTTTTCCTTCGCGGCTCGACGGGAGGCTTGCCCTCCACATGCATTACGCGCGGCGCTTTCCCCAATTCCTCCAGCGTCTCGCGCGACACGGGGACATGCGTTATCCCCGATCGTTTCATTTCCTCCAACGCGCGAATTGTTTCGTCGACGATTTGATTCAGCTCGGACACAGTTTCACCATCTCCTCCGGCATCGGCGCGGTGAACTCCATGAACTGCTGCGTCCGCGGATGCGTGAATCCGAGTTTATAGGCGTGCAACATCAGCCGGGCAACGGAAATCTCGGACTTTCGTCCATATATCGGATCTCCAAGCACGGGATGACCAATATGCGCCATGTGCACGCGAATCTGGTGGGTCCGGCCCGTGTGAATGTGGAGCTCGACCAACGCAAAGTCCGGGCATTGTTTCAGCACCCGGTAATCCGTCACCGCCTGACGCCCCCGCGCCACGCGGGCCGACATCTTTTTGCGGTCGCGCTCGCTGCGCCCGATGACCGTGTCGATTCGTCCGCTCGGCCGTTCGAATGTGCCCGCGCACACCGCGCGATAAATCTTCCTCACACCGCGCGACTTGAATTGCGCGATCATCGCTTGATGCGCGAAATCCGTTTTGGCAACGATGATGCACCCGCTCGTTCCTTTGTCGAGTCGATGCACGATTCCCGGCCGTTCCACGCCGCCAATGCCTGCCAGCCCGCCCCGACAATGATGCAGCAGCGCGTTGACCAGCGTGTGCTCCTGATTGCCGGCCGCGGGATGAACCACCAGACCCGCCGGCTTGTTCACGACGATCAGGTCGTCATCTTCGAACAGAACATCGAGCGGAATATTCTCAGGTTGCGCGTCGAGCGGGCGCGGCGGCGGAATCTCGACCGTCACGGCATCGCGTGGGCGCACTTTGTAGCTCGGTTTGGCGGCGCGTCCGTTAACCTGCGCGTTGCCCCGTTCGATCAGCCTTTGCAGAAACGCCCGCGAATGATCCGGGAGTTCCCGATGCAGGAAGTGATCGAGGCGCATGCCCGCAATATCGTCTGACACAACGAATGCCGGCATCGTGTCACCGTTCTACAACCCGGCCATGAACTCGAAGATCGTGTCGTTCACGTCCGGGATTCCCTCGTGCGCGTAGTCGGGGTAGATCACCATGTCCTTCTTCGCAGTGATTTTGTTGTACGCCGCGAACTGCGTCGACGGTGGACAAATCTGGTCCATCAATCCAGTGCTCATCAACACCTCGGCGCGAATCCGCGGCGCGAGATGCTGGCAATCAATGTACCCGAGCTTCGTGAAAATTGCGGTCTCGCGTTCGTGGCGCGGATCGAATCGGCGGAAGTAACCCCGCAATTCTTCGTAGGCGTCCACCGCCAGATCCATTTCCCACACGCGCTGGTAATCGCAGAGAAACGGAAAGATGGGCGCTGCCCGTTTGATCCGCGGCTCGAGCGCGGCGCAGGCAAGCGTCAAGCCGCCGCCTTGCGAACCGCCCAGCGCGCCGACCCGTTTCGGATCGACCTCGGGAAATTGCATGACGATGTTCGCCAGTTGCGCCGTATCAAGAAAGATCTGGCGGAACAACAATTTCTCGGGCGAATCATCCAGCCCGCGAATAATCTGCCCGCGCATCGTATTGCCCGTCACGCCGCCGAGGTCCTGGGATTTTCCTCCCTGGCCCCGACAATCCAGCGCCGCCACGGCATAGCCCTGCGACACCCAGGCGAATTTGTCGAACCAATCGCCGCTGTTGGCGGTGTAGCCGTGAAACAACAGGACGGCCGGATGTGGTTTCGGACCCGATTTCGGCCGCAGATACTTGGCGTAAATCCGTGAGCCGCCGACCCCGGTAAAATACAAGTCAAAGCACTCCGCAATTCGCGAGGAGGTCTGGCGGGGAATCAACTCGACCTTCGCGTTGACGGACTTCATTTCCGCGATGGCCTTGTCCCAAAACGAATCGAAATCGGCTGGCCGGGGATTGCGTCCCGTGTACGTGCGCAGCCGTTCCAATGGAAAATCGAAGATTGGCATGGCGCGAAACCTACAAGGAACCGCACTGCTTTCAAAGCGAAATTAACGTCTTACGCCGTGCGTAATTGAACGCGCCGCGGAAGGTAAATGAGGGCGACGAGCGCCACCGCAATCATCACCACGGCCACGAGCTGGCCCAGGGTCAGCACGCCGAAGTAATACGTGACGTAGTCGCCGCGGAAGAACTCCACGATGAATCGCAACACGCCGTAGCTCAGCACGTACAGCCACCAAATCTCACCATCGGCGCGCTTATGGCGATAGCAAAGACTCAGCCCACCGAAAATGGCGAGGTTCCCGAGCGCCTCGTAAATCTCCGTCGGGTGCACCGGGATGCCGGCCATCACATGCGGCGGCGGAAACCGGACAGCCCACGGAAGCGAACACGGTTTGCCGTAACAGCAGCCGTTGAAAAAGCATCCCATCCGGCCAAACGCGTGTCCCAGCGCAATCGAGGGCGCAAAAACGTCCGCCACCCGAAAGAATGGCAGCTTCTTGACAATCGTGTACACCACCGCCGTGATCGACGCGACGATGAACCCGCCGTAGAACACAAAACCTTCGCGCAGAGAGCGGATTCCTTCCTGATGCCAGCCGTAGAGAAAATCGTTCCAGAAGAACACGATGTGAAACAGTTTGCCGCCGAGCATTCCCGAGATGATCAACCACATCCCCAGGTCGGTGATTTGATCGGGATTGATCCCTTCGTGACGGGCGCGACGGGCCGCGACCGCCAGCCCCACGATGAACCCGATCGCCACGCACACGCCGTACGTATGAATATCGAGCGGGCCGAGACGGATAAACTCCGGGTGCACGCCGTCTTCCTAGTACTTCTCGTCGAGCACGATGTTGTTCTTGGCGAGGATCGTGCCCTCCGCGAGATCCAGCGCCACGAGAGACTCATGGTAGTCCGCTTCAGCGCGGATTTGCGCCACGCGAGCCGTTTCCAGTTGCGTCTGCGCCTGGAGCACCAGGAATGTCGTAGATGTGCCGGCCATGAGTTTCTTCTTTTCCGCGTCGAGCGATTCCTGGGCGAGACGCGTCGCGGCGCGCGCCGCTTCGACGCTCTTCAGATTGGTCTCGACGTGACCGACCGCGTCATCCACCGCCACGACGATATTTTGTTCGAGGGATTTCAGGCTGAGCAACAACTGATCCGCGTCGAGTTTCGCCATGTGATAATTCGCCCGGGCCTGGCGGTTGCCCAGCGGCAACGAAACAACCACGCCGAGAGTCCAGGTCGGGCTGTTCCCGCCGGCCGTGTTCTGGGCATAATCGTTAAAGGAGGAGCCCACCCCGTTTGCGGCGTAACTGCCCTGCAGGTTGACCTGCGGCCAGAGCTGATTGCGGTCAAACTGGACGGTGATGTTCTGCGACTCCAGTGCGTGGTAAGCGCTTTGGTAATCGGGACGAATTTGCAGCGCGCGACGCGTGCTCTCGGCCACATCCAGCGCCACCATCTCCACCGGCGGATAATCGACCGGGACCAGGGTGGCCGTGCCGAATTCGGAGACCTGCTGGCAGATGAGCCGCTTCAGCGTGTTCTCGTTGTCTTTGATCGCGCGCGCGGTGGTGATGACGCTTTGTTCGCTCTCGGCCACGCCCGCCTCTGCCTGAATCACGTCCAGCGGCGACATCGTGCCAACCCGCTCCTGGATCCGATTCTGATCGAGTAATTGCCGGGCCAGCTCCCGATTCTCCACGGCCGCTTTGTGGTTCTCGATCGCGTACACGAGTTCATAATAGGCGTTGGCGACGTTGTTGATCGTGGTCATCACGAATTGGACGAAGTTCTGGATGGCAATCGTCCGGCTCTCCCGCGCAATGCGGATGATGGCCGCATTGACTCCGAACCCGAAGTTTTGCAGCAACGGCTGCGTCACACTCACCCCCGACGAGCCGGTGTACACGAAGTTGCTCGTTAACTGGCCGGAGGTGCGCGTGCTCGATCCGAACAGGTCGTAGCTCGCGCCCGTGGGCAGCTTCCCCGTGAGACCAACATTGGATACCAATTGCTTCTGGTCCAGGGAGGACAGGCCCAGCGCCACCGACTGTTCCGGGGCCAGCGGGGTCTTCGAGTCCTGGTAGTTCATTGATCCCGATAGAACGGGATCGTATTCGCTCTGCGCCCCCATCACACCCCAGGTTTGGATGCTGGGGGTGATACGCTGGAACCTGATCTCCAGATTGTTTTCCAATGCGCGCTCGATGCACTCCCGTAACGTCAGCGCGCGGGTCTCATTGGTGGGGCTCACATCCGCGCGAACAGTGGAAGTCGCGAGCATGACCGCAGCAAGGATTGTCACGGGCCTCATCGCCCGGCGAGACGTCATGGATCTATTCATAGCGTAGTGCGTCGATTGGGTCGAGATTGGAAGCCTTCCGCGCCGGATAAAAACCAAAGAACACCCCGACGGCCGCGCTGAACAGAAACGCCAGCACCACGGACGTTGGCGAGACCAACGTGGGCCATCCGGCGAGGGCCGACAACAATTTCGCCGAGCCGATCCCCAGAGCGATCCCGATCATTCCGCCGAGCGAGCTGAGCGTGATCGCCTCAATGAGGAACTGCAACAGAATGTCGCTGCCGTGCGCGCCCACGGCCATGCGGATGCCGATTTCCCGGGTGCGTTCCGTGACGCTGACCAGCATGATGTTCATGATGCCGATCCCGCCGACGATCAGTGACACGCTGGCGATGGCCCCCAGGAGTACGGTCATGATGCGGCTCGTTGCCGTGAACGCATCGGCGATCTCCTGCTGGCCGCGAATCGTGAAATCGTCATCGCGGTTTGGCCCGAGCCGATGGCGCTGACGCAACAGGTCCGAGATTGCCATCTGCACCTGGAGGGCCGCGGCGGACGATGACGACTGGACGATCACGGAATTGATGTTCGTTCGTTTGGAGATCCGTTTCATCAGGCTCGTGTAGGGAACCAACACCACGTCGTCCTGATCGGTATTCATCACCGACAGGCCCTTGGGGTGCAGGACCCCGAGCACCTTGAACGGGATATCACGGATGCGCAGGGTTTGTCCGACCGGATCTTCGTCGGGAAACAGTTGGTTGGCGACCGTCTTTCCAATGATGCATACCTTGGTCGTGCCGCGCACGTCCTGGTCGGTGAACATGGCGCCGCTGTCCAGCGGCCAATCGCGAATCTGCAGGTAGTCGGGTCCTTCCCCGAGGATTTGCGTATTCCAGTTCTGCCCATTGGCAAGCACCTGGTCGCGGTCGCGCACCTCCGGGCTGACGCAGGTCACAGCCGGCACCTCGCGCGCGACCGCCAGCGCATCATCGACCACCAGGGTTCCCGCGCCACCCCAGCCGCTACGCACGCCGCCGCTGTTCCAGTTCCCCGCAAAGATGAGTACGACGTTCTGACCCAGGCTGGCGATTTGGGCTTCGACCTGCGATTTGGCGCCGTTGCCGATGCCGACCATGGCGATGACCGCGCCGACGCCGATGATGATGCCCAGGGCCGTCAGGGTGGACCGCAGCTTGTTGCGCCGCAACGCCCGGAACGCCATTCGCAATGTGGCGGAGATTCTCATGTTGTCAGTTTGACCGCTTGCTGGGCCCGTTGGAGGCGGCGGAGTTCCTCCTCGGCGATCGAGCGGTGCTCGACCTGCGTGTCGTTGACCACTTCGCCGTCACGCATGATCACGTTGCGTTTCGTAAACGCCGCAATATCGAGTTCGTGTGTCACCATTACGATGGTAATGCCCTCATCGTTCAGTTTCTGGAAGACGCCCATGACCTCCACGCTTGTGCGCGTGTCCAGATTACCCGTCGGCTCGTCGGCAAGCAAGACCGCCGGTTGATTGACCAGCGCCCGCGCGATGGCCACGCGTTGTTGCTGGCCGCCGGAAAGTTGATTGGGATGATGGTCCGCGCGGTCGGCGAGGCCGACAATTTCCAGCGCGTGGATGGCGCGTTCCCGTTGCATCGCCGCGGTCAGGTGATCGTGGGTGTACAGCATTGGCAGTTCGACGTTCTCCAGGGCGGATGTGCGGGACAGGAGATTGAATCCCTGAAACACAAACCCGAGTTTGCGATTGCGAAGGCCCGCCAGTTCGTCGCGGTCCAGATGGGAGACATCGACTCCGTCAAGGAAGTAGGCGCCCTCGGTGGGACGATCGAGACAGCCGATAATATTCATCATCGTGGATTTTCCCGAACCACTGGCGCCCATGATCGCGACGAATTCGCCCTGGGCGATCTCCAGCGTGACGCCGCGCACGGCATACACATCGACTTCACCGGTGTGATAGGTCTTGTGCACCTTGTCCAGTTTGATGACGGCTGTCATACGCGCTGACGCCCTAGAATCGTCTCATTCCGAATGGATTGTTCGGCCCGCTCGCCTGCTTGTACATCGCAAAGGTGATCACGTTGTTGCTTTCGTCGAGGCCGTCGGTGACCTCCGTGTAGATGCCGTCGGTGATGCCCGTCTTGATTTGCACCGGCACCGGCTTGTCATCCTTGAGGATGTACACCGTGTGAGTCAAACGGTGTTCCCCTTTGGGATGCTGGCCGGGAGAACCACTGCCGCCTCCGGCTCCCGACGGCACGGGTCCGCCCGCCGCTCGGGGCGTCGCATTGGTCGTGTCCTGCGGATGAAACCGCAGCGCCGCATTGGGGATGCGCAGAACGTCCTTGCGCTCGGCGATGATGATCGACACATTGGCGGTCATCCCGGGTTTGAGTTTCAAATCGGCATTGTTGACGCCGATTACCGTATCGTACGTGACCACGTTTTGGACGGTGATCGGTGAGTTGCGCACCTGAACAACCGTGCCGTGAAACGTACGCGTGGGATACGCGTCCACGGTAAAGTCAACCTTTTGGTTGTCTTCGACTCCACCGATATCGGACTCCGCGACATTGGCGTCGATTTGCATTTTGGTAATGTCATTGGCAATGAGGAACAGTTGCGGAGCGTTGAAGCTCGCCGCCACTGTCTGTCCGACGTCCACGCTGCGGGAGATCACCAATCCATCCACGGGCGAATAAATCGTGCAATACTGCAGATTGACTCTCGCCAGTTCCACGGTCGCTTGCTTGATTTCCACGGTCGCCTGGGCTTGATGAAGCGTGGCGACGGCCTGATCGTAATCCGACTGGGGTATGAGCCGGTTGGCCAACAGTTCCTTCGAGCGCCGCTCGTTCACTGTTGCCAGTTCGAGGGCCGCCTTCGCGTTGGCGAGATCGCCCTCAGCCGAATGGACGTTGGCGTCGTACACCCGCGGGTCGATCTGCGCGACGATTTGGCCGTTCGTCACGGGGGAATTGTAGTCGACGTACAGCTTCGCAATCGTCCCGGAAATCTGGCAGCCGACCGTGACATTCGTCACGGGATTGAGCTGGCCCGCCGCTGTCACGACCTGCGTTATATCACCGCGAGTGACCGAGGCGGTCGTATATTGCGCCCCGTTATCTCGTCGGAATCTCACATACCAAAAGATCCCCACGACGACAATGATCACACCGCTTATCCAAATCCACCGCTTCCAGGAAGTTCGTTTGGTCGTAGTTGCCATCGTTGGTCCCATCGTTCGTGATTGCGTGTCGAAGCGTATTCCCGTATCAGACGTGAACACCGGGCAGGAGGTTACAATAAAAGCTCACAATTGTCCCGCACGGAATGCATGACCCTACAGAGCAGGCGGGCTGCTTTCCGCAAACTGCACAGATTCGGCTCCGCCCGCGCGAAGCACTTTTCCAATGGTGGATTCGGCGTTGTTCTGCGCGTTGCTGAGAATCCCCATTTGCACCGCGGCGACCTGGATGTCTTCCAGCGCCGCCAGACGCGCCTTTTGCTCCAGTGCGTTGTCGTACGGCACCCAGGGAGTCCACCACGTTTTCGACCGGTCCCAGACCTGGGTTTGCTTTTCGTCCAGATACACGTGCATGACCTCCGCCTTTGGCAGACGGATTGTAACAGCGCCGTCCCCAGACACCCGAACATCGTTTGTGGTCACCTGTGCCAGGTCGATTCCGCCCAGGGCCTCCCCTTGCACAAGCAACAGAATCCGCTCGGACCCGAACGGGACCTTTTCCTCCTCCAAACCGATCACTTTCTGGATGCTGTATTTCACCGTTACCAACTCGCTCAGTTCCTGAATTTCCCGGACAACGGCCGGCGCATCGGTCACGCGGCGCACCTTTGCACCGCGCCCTCCGCACCAGTACAAGTAGAGACACACGCCGCCGAGCGCCAAAATGATTGCGCTGACAGCAGCCTGCTTGATTCTCTTCCACATGAGTTCGGAATTACCGGGCTACCAGCGGCGCCTCTGGAACGAACGGAACTCCCCGTCGCGCAGTTGCCGCTCAAACGGCGCCTCGTCCTTTATCAGGACCAGGTAATTTCGGCCCACGAGGAGAGCGACGGTGCCCCTGAAAACGTCGTCCTCTACCGAGTAACTGAGCATCTCACGATCTAAGACACCGTTGGCGGGCAATTTGATCAATTCTGTTTGGGTCCCCGTGGCGGACGGGAGAAAATAATCCTTGGCATGGTCCATGAGTACGAACCAGTTGCGGTTCAAGGTAACCTCGTACGGATTCGGGTTCTGCAATCGCAAGTAGACCATGAGCACGCAGGCGGCACCTGTTTTGCCCACGACGGTTTCGTCCAACTGCACGATGTAATTCGTCCCGCCGTAAGTCTGCACAGGATGAGGACGATGAAAGTCCCTCGTCTCCCGAATACGTAACAGGGCCAGCAGACCGAGACTCGCGCCGATAACGGCGATGGCCGCGACAGCGACCAGCGTTTGGATGCGTCGATTCACCGTCGCCAGACTATTCGATTCGGGTGTCCGAAGCCAATGTCATTGTCCCGGGTGAGAGCATTCCTGTGATGTGCCGGAAAACCGCACACCGGATCACGCGCAAGCTCCGCTTCATGAACCGAGCGCAAATCCTGACACGGATGTCCGTCACCGCGCGACCTCCTGCCGATCCTGCAGGGTCACGGCGCCGTCGGATTCGCCTCCGCCCAGCGCGTCTGCAGATCGGTTTTTGCCTGATCGATATACGCGCGCAGATTCTCATCGGTCGAGGACGATCGGAAGATCTCCAGCATGCGCATCCGCGCGGCATAATCCGGACGAAAATGGGGCGGCGCTTGTAACGGGGTATCCCGCCCCAAACTGACGCGAAAAGCCGGATCCGCAAATCCATCCACGGCGGCGTAGAGCAGGTGCACATCGGTCGTGGGATCGGCCACCAGGGCGCGCAGCAATTGTTCCGCGTCGGGGTTGACTTCCATCGTGGCCGCGAGGTACCGCGTCGCATCGGCTTGATTGGGCGGTGTGAGAGTTCCGGAGCGCCAGACCCGTGTCAGCGCTGCCGACTGGTCCCGGTCCGCAAGCAGGGCAATCGCTTCCAGGGCGCGGTGATTGTTTGCGCGCGCGGCCTTCTCCAACTCGGGTAACAGGCTGATGTCGCCGGTCGCGACGGCCTGTTCCATCCAGTTTCTCGGGGTGCCGGAGGGTGTCTCCGCTTGCGGGGTCGGCATGCGAAACGGAATGCGACGGGGAGTGGACTCGAGAACGGCCTTCTCTTCCATGTTGCTTTTCAGGACCTCGGCCGTCTCGCGGAGACTCTGGACCTCGGCGTTGAGCCGGGCGTTGTCCTGTTCCAGCAACTGGGCCTTTTCGGTGGCGGCGGCGAGTTGAGAATCCGTAGCGGACACGAGACCACTGTGCGTGCGGCTGGATTGCTGAAGGTAGAACACGCCGACGGCCGCGATGACCGCTGCCCCCGTCCACAACCCGATTGAGAATGCTGCCGCCGGTTTCATCTGCACAGGATGCGCGGGGCGAATATAGCCGCGGCCGACGGCGCACGGAAGACAAATTGCGGAGCGGCCGCCATCACTTCCGGACGTGCTCCTAAGGTTTCGTCTTCGCGGGTTGACCGCTGGTGGAAGACGAGGCTGCGCCCGTTTTCCCCGCGGCGCGCGTGGTGGTGTTGGTCACGCCCGGGATCTTGAGAACACTGCTCTGGAGTTCGGTGGCGGTATTCTGCTGGTTGGCCCATCGGGCGCGGTCTGCCAACAGGACCTGTTCGTTGTCCGGCGGCAACGGGCTGTAGGCTTTCAGCGGGAAACTCGCCGGCAGTTGGCCCCGCAGGAACAATTCCCAGCCCTTGAATTCACCCTTGGCCACTTCGGATTGCGGCCGCGCGTCGATCACGTACGGCGTTAGCAGCATGAACTGAAAGCCGTACGGCGCCACAAAATCGTTGATCTGGTAGAAATCGTCAATGGTTGTGGGCAACCAAACGGTTCGGCGTTCCCCGTTCCAGGCGACCGCCCATGGCAGGTCGCTGCAAGCCAGCGCCGCGGGTTCGAAATAGGCGCCCACGGATTGTTCCACCGGAGCAATATAGGGCGGGTAGGGAAACATCCCCGGGCGCGGCGGTAGCAACGAGAAAATCATCGGGGACACGTTCAGAAGCGCGAACCCCCCAATCGCTGCGCCCCGCGTCAATTTGATTCGAAACGGGACCCGATCGATGAGGAGGAAGAAAAAGGCGGTCCCGTAAATCGCAATGAGGGGCAGCAACAACACCAGCAAGTTGCCCCCGTTTATCTCCGGGCCGCGTCGTTCCGGGTCCGAGCCGATCAGCGACATGGCGAGTATCGCCACGGTAATCGCTCCCAACACAAGCCCCCGCAGCCGGGCCACGTCCCGCCGGCGAAACCCGTACAAAACTCCGACCCCAAAGAAGAGGATCAGAAAATCAGTGCCGACAAGCCGCAGATTGTCCAACAAGATGGTGCGGGTGTTTGTCAGAAATTTCATCAACAGCGCAGATGCGGAATATGCTTTTTCGAGATTGGGGCTGTACGATCGTGGAAGGGTTTCCCCCTGAAATGAGCCGGTGCGATCGATCAGTTCGTATCGGGCGATTCCCAGCGCGCTGCCCGACACACGATGGTTGTGCACGAGCCACGGCGTGATGACCACGGCGAACACCGCCAGATAGATGGCCGCCCAGATGGCCCCTGTCCAACCACGAAAGATGCGCATCACGTAAATCAGCATCGGGATGAGAAGAAACGCGGCCAAATAACGCGTCAGAAAACACAATCCCAACAACACGGCGCTGGTAAGCACCCAAACCGCCGCCCAACCCTTCGACGGCACAAGGTCAGCGGCGGCAGCTTCGGTTTGCCCGGCCGGGTTCAATTTGCCGTCCGCGAGAAACAGGCAGTAGATTGCCAGCAGGAAGAGCAGCATCAGAAAATTCGTCGGCAATCCGGAAATGGAATAAGCCCACAGCGTGTCGGAGAAAAACATCAGCCAGGCCGCCATGAGGGCCACCCGACGGTCGAAGATCTGCCTGGCCCACAAGAACGTGAGCAGTATGCAGGCAAAGAGACAAAGCTGATCGAACGGCAGGATGACGAGGCGTTCCGGTAAATACAAATGTTCTGCCTGATCATAGGTAAAGTACTTCGCCGGAAGCATCTTGAACAATGCCGCCAATACGATGGGATACAGGGGCGGGTTGCTGATGTCCGGGTGGTTGATGATCAGTCTCGCCCGCGCCTCTCTGGTTTGAATACTCCACCCGTGGCGCTCGAGTTCCCACAGGCTGAGCGGGCGGATCACGTAAGTGGTAAAACCATGGCCACGAGCGATATTGCGCGCGACTTGGGCCATATCCATGGACTCACGTTTATCGAGGCCGCGAAACTGGAACAGCGTGTAGATAACGCTCATTGCCGCCGCCAGCACGATGAGCAGCAGCCACTGCATGATCTTTCTGCCCCGCCCAATCTCCATTTGAAAAACCGCCGTTTGGATCGTCGCTTCTGGTGCCACGGATCGGGCCATGTTGTCTGCTCCTGTTCCTCTGATTTTCCCGCCTACTGCGGATCTTCGAGACCGAACTGTTTCAACTTGCGGTGCAGCGTTCGCCGGCTGATGCCGATCCGTTGCGCCGCTTTCGTCCGATTCCCGTTGGTTTCCCGCAAGGCTTGCGCGATCAGTTGCCGCTCGGCTTCTTCCACGGTCAGTCCGGTTCGAACCACGTTGATCTTGGTCGGGTCCGCGGCCGCGCGGATCGCGGCGGGCACATCGCGGACACCGAGCCGCTCGGACCGTGCCAGGACAACCATCTGTTCCATCGCGTTGCGCAACTCGCGGACATTGCCGGGCCAATCATAAGCCAGAAGCACGTTTAGGGCCTCGGGCGTCAGTTCCTGTACCTGCTTGTTGTTCTCCCGACTGAACTCATCGAGGAATGACCGGACCAACAGCGGAATGTCATCGCGGCGCTCCCGAAGGGGGGGCAGTTCCACAGCTACAACACTAAGCCGATAAAACAGATCATCTCGAAACTTGCGTTCGCTGACCAGCCTTTTTAGGTCCTTATTCGTGGCGGCAACCAGGCGGACGTCCACCTGCAGGGTCTTTGACCCTCCGACACGCTCAAACGCTCGTTCTTCGAGCACACGGAGCAGCTTGACCTGCATAGGGGCTTCCAGTTCGCCTACCTCGTCGAGGAACAGAGTTCCCCCATCTGCAAGCTCGAAACGTCCGATCCGTCGTTCTACCGCACCCGTAAACGCGCCCTTTTCATGGCCGAACAACTCGCTTTCCAACAGAGACGTTGGCAGGGCCGCCGCATGAACCGCGATGAACGGCCCATCCTTGCGGGGGCTCAGGTTGTGGATGGCCTTGGCGATCAACTCTTTACCCGTTCCCGTCTCGCCGGTGATCAGCACGGTGGCGCGACTCGGCGCTACCTGTTTCACAGTTTCGAATACTTGATGCATCGCCGGCGATTCACCAACGATGTTCTCCAAGCCGTATTTATGCTCGATTTGCTCTCGGAGATTGACGTTCTCAGATTCGATACGGCGGCTATTGAGGGCCCGCTGGATGACCAACTCCAGTTCGTCGAGGTTTACAGGCTTGGTCACGTAATGATACGCCCCTGCTTGCATGGCCTGCACGGCGTTCTCAATCGAGCCGTACGCGGTCATGACGATGCAGACGGGGCGGTTGGTCAACGACATCGCCCGGCGCAACAATCCCATGCCGTCCACACCAGGCATACGCAGATCGGTGACCATTACGTCGATGGGCGTCGACTCGAGCGTTTGTGTCGCCTTATCGGCGTCATCCGCCAGCAACACGTCGTAGCGGCCCTCAAGGGCTCGCTGCAGGCCTTCGCGGGTGTTGCGCTCGTCATCGACAACCAAAATGGTCGGCTTCTTCATGAATCCTTTGCAACGCCGTTTTCACGGGGGGCTTCCAATAATCTCGTTCGCTTTTCGTGGATGGGCAGTTTCACCCGAAACGTGGTGCCCCGGTCCTTGTTGCTCTCGATTTCGATCAGGCCGCCGTGTTCGCGAACAATGCGCTGGACGATCATAAGGCCGAGACCGGTGCCGTTCTGCTTCGTCGTGAAGTATGGTTCGAACAGGCGGCCGATCTGCTCGGGGGCAATGCCCTGGCCGCTGTCGATGAACGAAATCGAGACATAAGCGTCGTCGGCGTCGGTGCGGACGCGCAGGATACCGCCGGATCGCATGGCCTGCAGGGCGTTCCTGATGATGTTGTAGAACGCCTGCTTGATCTGGGCGCGATCGAGCAGGATACGCGGCAGGCCATCGGCCAGTTCCCGCTCCACCAAAATGTCCCGATCGCCTATCTCCCTCTCCATCAAGGCCAATGTCGCCGCCACGACGTCATTCACGTTTGTCGGTCGCAGTTCCGGCTGCGTCGGCCGGATCGCGTGCAGAAACTGGTTGATGATCTGGTCAAGCCGGGCTATCTCGTCACGCGCCACATGGAGATCTTTGCGCGCCTGTTCCGCCTGCGCCTTCGGCAGCTTTTTCAACTCGCGCTCCATCAATTGCAGATGGATATTCAACGAATTCAATGGGTTACCAATTTCGTGGGCGACGCCAGCCGCCAACAGGGTGATCGCGGACAGTTTCTCTGATTCGAGCGTGGTGGCGGCGTGTCGGCGCGTCTCGGTGATGTCTCGCAGAATGACCGCCATGCCGGTCACCACGGAGTTTTCTTCGTCGGCAACCGGCACAATGTAGAACCCCAGAAACCGCTGCTGCGGGTAAAACACCTCCACTTCGTGGGTAAGCACCTTCCGCCACTCGTCCTTATCCGCCGACCAGATTTTCTGCCAGTCAAGGTCGCGGAGGTAGCGGGAGAGCGGCTCCTGAACGGCACGCTCGGGGTCAATTCCGAGGAGTTGGCCGGCGGCGGCATTGAGATAGGTGATCCGGCCCTCGGCGTCGGTGACGATGATGCCTTCCTGGATCGTGTTGAAGAGGGTTTCCAGGAATCCCTTCTCTCGCGCGAGCTTGAGCACCACGCTTTGCAAACTCTGCGGATCGACCCGCTCCATGCGACCGATGAGTTTGTCCAGAAAGGAGGTTTTCACCACGGTCCCAAAGTTAATTCATTGTGCAATTCCGTCACCATCGTGGTAGTTTTCGTCTTTGACAGTGCCCGGACGTGTGTGCCAACATGACTCTAAGTAGACGCGCTTTCAAGCCAAAAACAGGATCAATTTCCCATGAATACTGATGAAGTTTATAACAAGTTACTCGTTCCGAATGACACGAAACTCGCTTTGGTTGTCCTTGATGGACTCGGCGATATCGCCACCGAATCGACAGGGTTCCGCACCCCGTTGGAGGCCGCCCGGACGCCGAACCTCGACATGCTCGCCAAACGCTCGGCGTTGGGCCGCATGATCCCGGTCGCCCACGGCATCACGCCCGGCAGCGGCCCCGGGCATTTGGGGCTGTTTGGGTATGACCCGCTCGAATACGAGGTAGGGCGTGGCGTGATCGAGGCGCTCGGATTGGGAATCGATCTCAAGCACGGCGACGTGGCCGCGCGGGCGAATTTCTGCTCACTCGACGCAAAGGGCATCGTGACCGATCGCCGTGCAGGCCGCATCGATACGAAAGTGACTGAGGCGCAATGCGCGATACTGGCGGCGAAGATCAAGAAGATCGGCGACGCCGAGGTGATCATCAAGGCGGGCAAGGGGCATCGGTTCGTGGTCGTGTTTCGCGGCAAGGGACTCGAAGGCCCACTCAGCGACAGCGACCCGCATCGCGAAGGATTGCCCATCGCTACCGCGAAGCCGCTGGCCAAATCCGCCAAGGCGGCGAAGACAGCAAAGTTGGTAGCCGAGTTCTACAAGAAAGCGCTGCCGTTGTTGAAGGATTGCAAACCCGCGAACGGTTTTCTGCTCCGCGGGATCGCCCATCAACCGCATATTCCGTTGTTCGAGGAGCGGTACGGACTCAAGGCGGCGGCGATTGCCATCTACCCGATGTACAAAGGGCTCGCCCAACTCGTGGGCATGAAGAAGGTACAGGGGCCCGCGACGGTCAACGAGGAATTCGCAGCGGCGGTCGATGCGATCAAAGCCTACGATTTCGTATTCGTCCACGTGAAGGGTACCGACATGTATGGCGAAGACGGGAATTTCGACGGAAAGGTCAAAGCGATTGAGGAAGCCGATGCCGCGCTCGCTCAACTTCTGCCGCAGATCGATGTGCTGGCAGTGACGGGCGATCATTCCACGCCCGTCCCCGTGAAGGGTCACAGCTGGCACCCACAACCCGTGATGATTTGCGGCGAGATCGCCGGCTGGGACGGCCAGGACCGGTTCACCGAACGCACGGCGAACCTCGGCTCGCTCGGCGTATTCGAGGCGAAATACCTGATCCGCCACATGCAGGCCAACGCCCGACGACTCGATAAATTCGGGGCGTAAACACGGGTGTGGCGGGGGCGCGGCAAGGGGAAAGCCTTGTTTTTCGGGCTCCGGACGCATAAAAAAGTTCTTGCAATACCCTAGTGAAATTGTAGACTTCTGATTGTCTACCATTATGGTAGGCTTTGTGAGGCGCTGCGGCGCGCCGCGTGTCGCCGGATGAAGAAATGAAGCAAGATCCACAAATGACCGAGGAAGAACGTGTCTGGTTGTCGCTGGTGCGGCGCCAGGTGCGATCGCTGCATTTCGGTGTCGTGCAAATCGTTGTCCATAATTCGCAGGTTGTCCAGATCGAGCGAACGGAGAAGCTGCGGCTGAATGAAGCGACCCGCCTTACGGCAGAGGGTAATCTGCGGTCAATGGAAGGGATTTAGTGCCGGCCAGATTCACTGGAGGCAAACAAAACAGAACGCATGATGGCAAGGCTGACTAGACCACTGGAAGTTTTGACACCGGAGAATAGCCATTGCTATGAAGTCCAATCGCGTCGTACTGGCCGTCTTGATCGCGGCCATGCCATTGCTCAGCAACGAGGGACGTGCCGATGATGCCGGCACCAATCAACCGCCAGTGCAGGCCAAGCCCGCCGAAAAGGGCGCGCCATTGCCCCTGCATCAAATTGAAGGCAATGGGGGCATCTTCTCGACGTTGTCCGCCTATATCGTGAACCCGCCACGCAACGGCGAGCCGGTCGGCCGTCCCGCCGCCGGTGTCTCGCTCGTTGACATCGGTCACGGGCAGAATCTCGAAGCGCTCACCCTGACGGAGTCGCCGTGGAAACGGCTCGAACTTGGGTACGGTTGGGATCGTTTGGACCTCGGCGACCTGCCGTTGGCCATCAAGAACGCCACGACCGTCAGCATCAACCAGCAGGACGTTCAACTGCACAACTTCAACGCCCGTCTGCAATTGTTGAAGGAGGGTGAGTTCGATCAGAATTGGATCCCCGCGCTGACGTTCGGTTCCCATTTCAAGTACAACGACGGTATCGGCAACATCGATCGTGAGCTGGGCGGCGCGCTGTCCAAGGCCGGTATCAAACGCCACGATGGCGAGGATCTCACGCTGTACGCTTCAAAGTTGTTCACGCAATTGCCCCGGCCCGTGCTCGTCGAACTTGGCGGACGCGCGACCGAAGGCGTGTGGAACGGTCTGGGTGGATTCACCTCGAAGTATGACGTGTTGTTCGAGGGCAACGTGGTGGTGTTCGTCACCGGCAACTTTGCCCTGGCGGGCGAGTATCGGGAGCAACCGAACGAATACAAGCCAATCGGCAAGCTCGTCCAGACCGAAGGAGATTGGTACACGCTGGACGCGGCATACGTCGTGAACAACCACCTCACGCTGGCCGCCGGTTACGGACACTTTGGCAACGTGCTGAACCACAATGCCAATGGCGTCTGGGGCGTGACGACAAAATGGGAGTTCTAGAATTGAAGAATCAACACGTCGCCGCGAGGGAAGGATTCCCTCCGCCGTGGCGGCAGGAGAGATGACATGAGCAAACAGCGTTATTTCGAAGACAACTCGTTTTCCATCGGGAACACCCCGTTGGTGAAACTGAACCGTGTCACTGACGGGGCGAAGGCCACGGTATTGGCCAAGGTCGAGGGGCGCAATCCATCTTATTCGGTCAAATGCCGTATCGGCTCCGCGTTGATCTGGGACGCCGAAAAACGCGGCGTCCTCCGTCCCGGCCACACGATCGTGGAACCCACGAGCGGGAACACCGGCATCGCCCTGGCGTTTGTGGCCGCCGCGCGCGGATACAAGATCGCGCTCACCATGCCGGAGACGATGAGTATCGAGCGCCGTCGCGTGCTCGCCGCGTTTGGCGCCGAGATCGTCCTGACCGAGGGCTCGAAAGGAATGAAGGGCGCCGTGGCGAAGGCGGAAGAAATCGCCGCCTCCGACCCCGGGCGATATTTCATTCCGCAACAATTCAAGAACCCGGCGAATCCAGCGATCCACGAGAAGACCACCGGACCGGAGATCTGGGAGCAGACCGGCGGCGCGGTCGATATTCTGGTGTCCGGCGTCGGCACCGGGGGAACGATCACGGGCATCTCGCGCTACATCAAGAACACGCAGAAGAAGAAGATTGTTTCGGTCGCGGTCGAGCCGAGGGAGAGCCCCGTCATCACGCAGAAACTCGCGGGACAGGAATTAAAGCCCGGTCCCCACAAGATTCAGGGAATCGGTGCGGGGTTCATCCCTGACACACTCGACCTGTCTGTCGTAGATCAGGTTGCACAGGTGGACAGCGCCGAAGCCGTGGGGTACGCGCGGCGTCTCGCCCGGGAAGAAGGACTGCTCTCCGGTATTTCGTCGGGTGCCGCCACGGCTGTGGCATCGCGGCTCGCGCGGCAGCCGGAGTACACCGGCAAGACCATTGTGGTCATTCTGCCGGACGCCGGGGAGCGGTATTTGTCCACCGTGCTGTTTCAAGATTGGGCTTGAACAAACGCCGCAAGCGAAGAACCATTGCCCATAACACCAAATCAAGGGAGATACGAACGTGTCGGACAACGCATCACAACACAAACTTGGCACCCTGGCGTTACACGCCGGTCAGGTGCCCGACCCAACCACCACCGCTCGTGCTGTGCCGATTTATTCCACCACGAGCTACGTGTTCCACAGCGCGGACCACGCGGCGAATTTGTTCGGGTTGCGCGAGTTCGGCAACATTTACACCCGGCTGATGAATCCCACGACGGATGTCCTGGAAAAGCGCCTCGCGGCGCTCGATGGCGGCGCGGCGGGCCTGGCGTTTGCCAGCGGCCAGGCGGCGATTACCGCGTCACTGATGACAATCGTCCATGCGGGACAGAATTTCATTTCCGCCAACAGCCTTTACGGTGGGACGTGGACGCTGTTTACGCAGACATTCTCGAAACTCGGGATCGAAGTGCGGTTCTTCGACCCGGCGAAGCCGGAAACGCTCAGCAAACTGGTCGATAAGAATACCCGCGCCGTGTACATCGAGACGCCGGGCAATCCGAAAAACGACGTGCCCGATTACCGCAAGATCACCGACCTCGCGCACCGCCACGGGTTGCCGACGATTATCGACAACACGGCGCTCACGCCGGCGCTGTTCCGTCCGATTGAACAGGGTTTCGACATCGTGGTGTATTCGACGACGAAATTCATCGCGGGCCACGGCGTGCATCTGGGCGGGGCGGTTGTGGACAGCGGGAAATTCCTCTGGGCGAAAGATCCACAAAAATGGCCCGAGTTTACCGCGCCTGATCCCGCGTACCACGGGCTCGTGTTCGAGGAGGCGTTGCGGCCGATCGGCAACATCGCGTATATCATTCACATTCGGACGCACTGGTTGCGGGACACGGGGGCGGCGCAAAGCCCGTGGGGTTCGTTCCTGACGTTGTTGGGCTTGGAGACGTTGCATCTGCGGATGGAGCGTCACTCGAAAAACGCGCTCGTGGTGGCGCAATTCCTGGAGAAACATCCGGCGGTCAAGTGGGTGAACTATCCGGGATTGCCGGGTCATCCCGACCACGCCAACGTGAAGAAATATCTGCCCGACGGTCAGGGCGCCATTGTCGGGTTCGGCATCAAGGGCGGCAAGGAGTCCGGGGCGAAGCTGATCAACAACGTCAAGCTGTTCAGCCATCTTGCCAACATCGGTGACGCGAAGTCGCTGATCATTCACCCGGCCACGACCACCCACTCACAGCTAAATGACCAGGAACTGGCGCAAACCGGTGTGACGCCCGACTTTGTCAGGCTGTCCGTTGGCATCGAGGACGTGCGCGATATCCTTGCCGACCTGGATCAGGCGTTGACGGCCTCGCAGAAATGACGACGTGATGGATGGACAGCGCTCTCCCTGATAGCAGCGATAGTGTGCGGCACGCGAAACGGTTGCACCACGTGCAGGCGGCGACGTTTGACGCGCCGCTCGCGCTCGAATTGGGGGGCCGGTTGCCCGGGGCGACCGTCGCGTACGAGACGTACGGGCAACTGAGCCCGGCGAAGGATAACGCCGTGCTCATGTGCCACGCCATCAGCGGCGACTCGCACGTTGCCCGGCATGACGAACGGGACGATCCCGGCTGGTGGGACGTTGTCGTGGGGCCAGGGAAGGCGATCGACACGAACCGGTATTTTGTCGTCTGTCCGAACCTGCTCGGCGGCTGCCGGGGCACAACCGGTCCCGGGAGCATCAATCTCGAAACGGGCCGGCCGTACGGACGCGAGTTTCCGACGGTCACCATCGGCGACATGGTCGAGGTGCAGCGCCGACTTCTCGAGCGTCTCGGGATTGAACAATTGCGCGCAGTTGTTGGGGGCTCGATTGGCGGACATCTGGCGTTGACGTGGGCGACACGGTTTCCCGACCGCGTACGCCGCGTGATCGCCCTCGCCACCTCGCCGCGATTGACCAGTCAGGCGCTGGCGTTTGATGTCGTCGGCCGCAACGCCATTCGCCGCGACCCGCATTATCACGGCGGCCAGTACTATGGCCGGGACCGCGGGCCGGAGGCCGGTCTGGCCATTGCGCGGATGATCGGCCACATCACCTACCTGTCGCGCGAGGCGATGCGACAGAAGTTTGAGGCGAATCGGCTGCAGCCGCGGAATGAAGCCATCGAGTTTGAGAAGACCTTCTCGGTCGGCTCCTACCTGGGTCACCAGGGGCAGAAGTTTGTCGAGCGGTTCGATGCCAACAGTTATATCGCGCTCTCGACGGCGATGGATCTGTTCGACCTCGGGGCGACGGCTGCCGAGTTGGCCGCCGCTTTCCGCGAGACCAACAGCCGCTGGCTGGTGATCAGTTTCTCCAGTGATTGGTTGTTTCCTCCGGACCAGTCGCGCGACATCGTCAACGCCCTTGTGGCGAACAACGCGCCCGTCAGCTACTGCAATGTCCAGAGCGACTGCGGCCACGACGCGTTTCTGCTGCCGGACCAGATCGGCACGTACGGCGAACTCATCCGCGCCTTTCTCGACGGCGGCGACGGGACGTCGGCGCCCTTGGTGCCCGATGGCGACGCGTCTCCCGAAGGCGGATCGAGCCCGACCAGCATTTTCCATCGACGACGCATCGATTATGAGCACATTGTCGAACTGATCCCATCGGGGGCGAGCGTGCTTGATCTCGGTTGCGGACGAGGCGGCCTGCTGCAGCGCCTCCAGCAACGCGGCGACCACCGGCGTCTCGTCGGCGTCGAGATCGACGAGCAGGCCGTTGTTGCGTGCGTGCAGCGGGGACTGGATGTGATTCAGGCGGATTTGAACAAGGGACTGCGGGCGTTCGCCAGTCGTCAGTTTGAGACGGTGGTCCTGTCCCAGACGTTACAGGCGGTGCGCGACGTGGAGGGTGTCATCAACGAGATCTTGCGCGTAGGCCACGTCGGGATTGTCAGTTTCCCGAACCTCGCGTACTCGAAGCTCCGCCGCATTCTTGGCGAGGAAGGCCGCGCGCCCCGCGGGCATGGATGGATCCGGGATCAGTGGTACGACACGACCGATCTGCGGTTTTTGTCGATTGCCGATTTTGAGAATTTTTGCCGCGAGAAATCCATCCACATTCGCCGGCGAATCGCGCTCAACACGGAGGAGGGTCACGAGGTTCTCGATGACCCGAACCTCAACGCCGACCTCGCCATCTTTGTCATCAGCCGCGACGACCCGTGACTTGAACAGCTTCGGGGCGCGTAACTAGGGATAGCGGCCACTTCGCAACAACGCGCCGACCTCCTCATGAGTGCCCAGGAAAAAAACGAAGAGTTCGTCGGGATATTCTCGGAATAGTATGCGCCGCGACAAACCACACCGGCATTCGAAAAGGTTGGGACCCAGCTTGCGGATGCCAAGACCGCTGTGAATATGTGGCCGACCGAAGGCCTCCGGCAATTCACAGAGTGCCAGCACACATTCCACGCGCTCCCTCTCCGGCAACTCTCGCAGCTTCTTGAGGAACTGCGGAGCCAGCGAGAGGGCCTTACTCAAGCAGTTTCCTCAACTCCCCCGTCGAAATACGAGTCAACTTGCCGGATCGCTTGAGCTGCCGATAACGCCTGTCCATGGTCCGCTCAAACCGTTGTATCTGCTCTGGCGTCACACCGTATTCGCGCTGTGCGTAATCTGTGGATTCCACCTCCACCTTCCGCAAGGCGATGATGTCCGCCCCGGAAACAATCCCGATATCCTCCCCGCGCGCCGCAGCCGTCAGCCATCGCCCGAGGTTCTTTTTCGCATCCGTGATTGTAAGGGTCTTCATGGAGACTATATACAGCCTCTTAATGGTCTCGTCAAGGTTCCGAGCCTCGATTATTCACTCCCCGCTGAACTGGCGGTCGCCGGCGTCGCCCATGCCGGGGACGATGTAGCCGTGTTGGTTCAGGTGGGAATCGACGGTGCCGAGATGGATTTCCATGTTGCTGTATGCGCTGGAGAGTTTCTCGATGCCTTCAGGGGCGGCGAACAGGCCCAGGTACTTGATCTTCTTGACGCCCCATTTTTTGAGGCGGGCCACGGCGACGCACGCCGACCCGCCCGTGGCCAGCATCGGATCGAGCACGAAGGCGATGTCCACGGGTTTGTGTTCGGAAAACTTGCTGTAGTACTCGACCGGCTCGAGCGTCTTCTCGTCACGGAACAGGCCAAGGTGATAGACGCGCGCTTCCGGCAGGAATTCCAGTATGCCGTCGACCATGCCGAGCCCGGCGCGCAGGATCGGCACAAGACCGACGCGCGCGCCGACGTGGGCGCCCTGTGTTTGGGCCAGCGGCGTCGTGACGCTCAGGGATTCCTGCGGCAAATCGCGGGTGGCTTCGTAAAAGAGCAACACCGCCAGCGCGCGGATGCGGCTGCGGACAATCGCACGGTCGGAATCCTTGTCACGAATGTCGGTAAGGAAGCTTTGGGCGAGCGGGTGATTCAGGATGTGAACGGTTTCGCGCATGGCGAACCCAGTGTAGGTGCCCGGCCGGATTTTTCAAGCGCGGAGGCCGGTCAATTGGGCGTCCGTCAGATGCAGGCAGACAGGCGAATCGTGCGAACGGACTGCCCGCTGGGGATCGTCGCCGACTCCGGGACCTCGACGAGGCAGTCGGCGCCGGCGAACGATGCGAGGGCGTGGGCGCCCTGATTCGGCATGGGTTTCACCAACCACTTGTCACCATGCCGTTGCAGGCTGGCCCGCATATAGTGCACGCGATCACCCGTGTTCACAAAATCTTCGGCGGCTTCCGCAGACAAGGTTGGCAAATCGATGTCGGTCAGCCCCCGCATTTTTTGGAGCGCGGGCCGGACCAGCATCAGGAACGTCACGGCGGCGCTGACCGGGTTACCGGGCAGGCCGAACACGAGCTTCGGCTCGCGGGTGGCGAACACGAAGGGTTTGCCCGGTCGCATGGCGATCTTCCAGAATTTCTGTTCGCAGCCGAGCTGAGTCAGCACATCCTTGACGAGATCATGTTCGCCGACGGACACGCCGCCGACCGTGATGACCGCGTCGCATTCGCTCAGGCCGTAATCGATCTTCTCGTTCAGGTCTTCGCGGGTATCATCGGCGATACCGAGTTCCACGGGCTCGCATCCAGCCTGTTTGACCAGAGCGGTCACCGCGTAGCTGTTCGCATCATAAATTTGTCCAGCTCGCAACGGCCGTCCGGGCTCGATAATCTCCGCGCCTGTCACCAGCACCCCCACGCGCGGACGGGGATGGATGGTGAGCTGCGTTGACCCGAGGGCCGCGGCCAGGCCGAGTTGCGGCGGACCGACGAGCGTTCCCGCGCGCAGCACCACGTCGCCGCTGGCGACATCGTTGCCGGCGCGGCGGATGTTATCGCCGGGATCGACGGATTCGGTGACGGCGATGTAACCTTCGTGATGCGGATGCGTGTCCTCCTGCATGACAACGGCGTCGGCGCCCTCCGGGATCGGCGCTCCGGTGAAGATGCGACTGCACGTTTGCGGCTCGATGGTTGCGTTCGTCGATGAGCCGGCGGGGACTTCGGCGATCACGCGCAGATGAATGGGATTATTCTCGTTGGCATCGGACACGTCGGCGGCGCGCACGGCATAGCCGTCCACGGAACTGTTGTCCCACAGGGGCAGGTTGATCGTGGACGCCACGTCACTGGCCAGGACGCAATCGAGCGCGTCGGCTAACGGCACGGCGACCCCGGCGCGTGACCGTGTCGCAACGAGGATGATGTCCCGGGCTTCCGTGACCGTGAGCACGCGGCCTCCGATCAGCGGGCTTCGTCGCCGACGCGCGCTTCGCCCTCGACGATGTCGGCGGTGGCCAGCGGCGCTTGCACGGGTTCGGTAATGCGCACAACGGCGACGCGTTGGTCGCCGCGGTAGATATTGATGCGTGTTCCTAGGGGCGGGAGTGTTTGCGAAGAGAAATCGATCACGACAAACCCCAATTCCTGATTGACCGAGGCGACTGTGGCCGTTCCCGTGTCCGTCGCTGTCGGTTCGAGGCGGGCGCCGCTGGGCGCGCCGGCGGGAGCGGTTGAGCCGCTGCCGAGGCAACCCGACAGGAGCGCCAGAGCCAGGCCCGCCACCATTGCGAGTTTGAGTGCTGGTGGAACCAGCCACCGATCATTTCGAATATTCATTCTGTTTCTCTTTCGCTCCCCAATTTGCAGAAATCTGCGGACTTCAACGCGCTGTGTCAATTGCATTCCGGCGACAGGCCCCAATCATTACGCAGTTGACAGACGATATGCGCGTCGGAGAACCCGCCTCGGTCCTTCACACATCAAACCGCTCGCCGTCGCGCGCAATGCGATGGCGGACCTTTCCCCGGTTCTTCAGAAGATCGTCCCCGACGTGCGTGAGCACAACCCGTTTCGCCCCGATCTCATCCCGATGCTCCCGCAGCCGCGTGTAACTCATGTGCACCGGCGTCCGTCGATCGTAGTCCGTGCACTCCGTCACCAGCAGATCCGCCCCGCGCGACATCTCGGCAACCGACTCGCACCATGTCGTGTCGCCGGTGATCGCGACCGACTTCCCGCCCCGCTCGATCCGATACCCGAGGCATTGTTCGCGCTCGATATGCTGCATCCGATACGCCCGAATCCGCATCCCGCAAACCGACATCGTCCCACCGGGTCGGATCGTCCTGTAATCGACGGCAAACCGCCTCCGCTTCTTCGTGATCTCCGCGTACATCAGCGCCGTCAGCGCTTCGAGCCGCGACCGGCACAACGCCGTGCCAATCACCACCAGCGGCCGCGTCCGCCGCGAGCGGTATTGGTAATCCAGCAACAACATCGGCACGCCGCCAATGTGATCGCCGTGCAGGTGCGTGATCAGCATGAAATCAATGTCGTCCGCCCCGACTTTCCCCCGGTATAACGCCGGCAGTATGCTCGGCCCGCAATCCACCAGCCCCGTCACATCACCCGACCGCACCACCACCGCCGAATGCAAGCGACCCGCCGCCCCGAATGCGTCCGCGGTTCCCAGAGTAATCACGCGCATGCCCACCTGTTATGCGAGATGCACCGCGCGTGTCAACTGGCGCGTTTGGGAAAGCGTTCCCGAAGAACACCTCGCCCATCGAGCGAGAGGCCGGCCCGGCTGTCGTTCGCGGGGACGGGTGAGGGAGTGCGTTGCGCGTCACACTCCTTTGTCCCGATTTGCTCACGATGTCGCGGAGCGGACAAGGAACGCCCCGCGCAATTCCGGTTCCCGCATTGTATTGCCCTCTCGCGCAACGCATTCGGCGGTGACCATTTTACGCGGCACAACCCGTGCGTATATTGCCAGCGGTATGGGTGGTTTACGGGTCGCGATCGTGGCTTTCGTTTTGGCGTTGTCGGGCGCCGTGGCAGCAACGGCGAAACCCGATTCCACCGCCACGATCCCGTTCGAATATCGCAAGGGCCTGCTCTGGGCGCGGGTCTCGTCACCCACGACCGATCAACCCCTGGATTTCATCATCGATACCGGCGCGGCCGCCAGCGTCGTGGACCGTCAGACCGCCCAATGGATCGGCTGGCCCCTGCGCGATGCGGTCTCGGTGCGCGGCGTGGATGCCGAACACGAGGCGAACTGGACCGCCCCTGAACGGATTTCCGTCAACGGCGTGGATTGGTCGCACAAGTTCGTCGCTGTGGATTTGCGGAAGTTGAGCCGCGCCTGCGATCGGCCCGTGGACGGCCTGCTCGGCGCGGATTTCTTCCGCGGTCGCGTCGCGCAATTTGATTACGCGGCCCATGTGCTGCGCCTGCTGCCGGATAGTCCCCGCGTCAATGATGCGATGGTACTGCCGTTGCGAGAGGAGCACGGGGCGTTTTGCGTGCCGTTGCACGTGAACGGCTCCCACGGGAAGTGGGTGCGGCTCGACACCGGCTGCGCCAAGCCGTTGCACTGGGTCACGAAGGAAATCGAGGCCGCCTCGAGCACGCCGGAAGTTTGCATCGGTCTCGCCGATGTGCCCGTGCCGTTCGCGCGCGCGATGGTGCAAATCGGCGGGGACCGCATCGACTCCGTCGAGGTCGGGCTGCACAAGGACGAGATCTTTATCGGCGAGGCCGGCCTCCTCGGCAACGGCCTCCTCTCCCGTTACGTCGTGACCATCGACACGCGCGCCGGCCGTGTGATTCTTTCCAAGCCAACGGCGAAGTAGCTCCGGCTCTCCCGTGGTACACCGGCCGAATTGCTACGGCGCCTGGACGATGCGCTGGATGGACAGCACCTGGTAGGAATGGACCGCGCCGGAGGTGTCGAACACGGTGTTGGACGCGCCCGACCCGCTGACCTGGCTGCCGAGATTGTTCCAATTGAGCCCATCGCCGGACCACTGGACCTGATACGGCACGCCGTTGCTGGCGAACCACGTGATCCCGGCGCACTGGGCGATGGCGGCCTGGACGCCGTTGGTCGTGGTGATCGTGCCGGGCCCGCCGGTGCCGTTGGTGTTCGAGAGCGAGATGTCGTCGAAGTCGATCGTCGCCGACTGGCTGGAGCTCGCCGCGCCCGCGCAATAGAAGGTGATCGCCGCCGAGGTGGCATTGGCCGGCGCGACGAGGCCGGTCGCGGTCGTTTGGGTGTACGCATTGGCACCCGGCGTGAATGGGATGTAACCGGTCGAACTGATCAGGTTCTGCCCGTACCATTGGACCACATACTGATCGACGTCGCCCGCGCTGCCGGCGAGTCGGTCGGCATAAAACGAGAACGTATACGTCACGCCGCCGGTCACGGGAACGCTCGATTGCTGGAATTGCACGACCGGTCCCGCGCCGGTGCTCGCCAGATGAACCTCGAAATTGAATGAGCCGCTGTGCGGGTTGTCGTTGGTGCGAATACCGTACACAGGCCCGCCCGCCGCCTGGGTGACCGTCCAATTCGTCGCGCTCGATGCGGTCGCCGCGGCTGTCTCGAAGCTCGGGTTGAGGACGACGTTGCCGGCCGACGAAACCACACCCGTGCCCTGCGCCGTGCCGAACAGCAGGACCTCATAAAACTTTTGCGAATACTGGCCAAAGGGGTCGAACAACGAATTGGTGTAGCCGTTGCCGGTGATCTGGCTGCCCCAATTCGTCCAGACGGTGTTCGGCGACAGGGAGGTCGCGTAGATCGGCTGATAATTCGAGCTGACCATCGTCGGCCAACTGACCGCAACGCCCGGCGCCACGACCGCGGGGACGACGTTCGTGACAAGGGTCACGTTGCCGGCGGTTTGCTGGTTCACGAATGAGTACGGCGGCAGGGTCATCGTGCCGATTGCGATGTTGTTGCTGTAGATCGTGGCGACCTGCTGGGTCGGCTGCGGGTTGTACGCGATGAAGGAGTACTGGGCGGTGTTGGTGTTGTAATAGACCACGCTGGTCGGCACGCTGATGTGCATGTTCCATTGAATCGAGCCGAGCATGCGCGTGGCGTGGGTCTGGTAATAGGTCACGCCGGCGTAGGTGACATCGGTGGCGACGGGATCGTCCGCGCTCCAGAGTTGATCCATCTGCGCCGCGGTGTAATCGGGATTGAACTGCGCCGCGTAGGCAAGCGCGTAATTGCCCCACTCCGAGCCCATCGAGGTGATCGAGTTGACGCCTTCCTGCGACAACTGCTCGGCGAGCATGCTGTCGTAGTTCTTCTGCGCAAAGACCGGGTCGCGCACGAGATAACTCATGATTGGCGAGGGCGGCAGCCATTGGATGGCGTGGACGTAGACCGGCACGAGACCGAAGTAGGTTTGGTAATCCATGCCGTTATCCCAAAGGATGCCGACGACGGATTCCGCGTACACGGCGGGCCAAACGTTGCTGCCGTTGGCGTTGAACCAGTATTCGCGGACGGCGGTGGTTTCGGTAATGTAGCCCATCGCGCCCGCGGCCTGCATCTGGCTGTCGTTCAACATCGAGCCGAGCAGGAACAACCCGCCCCACGACTGGCATGCTTCCGAACTGGATTCCTGATTGCCGCCGCGCGTGGCGTCGGGGAATCCGCTCGCCTGGGAGTGACCCGACCAGATGTCGAACGTGCGGAAGAGCGGGAAATTCGTGTCGGTGCGGTCCCAGTTGGCGTACTCCTTGGCGACGAGCTTGAGCATCGGACCGTAATCCGCGAGGAACGATTGGTCGTACATGCCGAGCAGGGCGGCGGCGTGCGTCAAATAGCCGTAGTGGAAATGCTGGTCGTTAAACTGGTCGGAGCCATAACTGGCTTCGAAGCCGACCAGCGCCTTCCACGTCGGGTACTCGGCAAAATAATACGTGGGCTCGCCCGGCGTGTAGGTGAGCCAGTTCGTGAGCGCCTCGCGCGTCGTGTTTTCGAGCGTGGTGAAATTGGTGTCGCCAATCTGGCTGGCGTAGGCCATGTGCTGGGCGTAGCGGAGCATGTCTTTGCCGCCCCAATACGTGTCCGGCGCGACGTTGGTGCTGGCGGCGACATTCGACAGATACCAGGCCATGCGCGACGGATCGTAGTCGTTCGTGAGCCCGAGTTGTTGCGGCGCCGGAAGGGTGGGGACGATTCCATTGAAGTTATAGACGATCTGGAAATCGGTGCCGGTCGCGCACTTCAGCAGGCCGCGGGCGACGGAATACTGAATGCCATTGAAGGCGAGGTTGTTGGTCGTGTTGCGCCAGTGGTGGGCGAGCCAGCCCTGGATGAGCTGGGGCTGGGAGCCTTGCAGTGTCTGCGTGGCCAGATGCCAGGAGGTCGTGACCGCGCCCGCGTTCGGATCGTAGGCCCAGGTCATCACGCTGTTGGTGGGCAACGCATAGGCGTACTGGGAGAAGTAACTGAGATTAGTCTGGGCGGGCATCACGGCCAAGGCGAGAAACTGGTTCGTGCCGCTGAACGTCACGGTGATCGCGCTATTGCTGAGCGCAAACTGCGTGTTGTCGGGCGCGAAGACGGCCCAATACTGGCCCAGCACGGAGATGCCGAAATGATTCGTCGTGACCGGGAACGAGACGGCATTGCCGTTGTCGCCGAAATAGGTCGCGCCGCCGGGCAGGGAGATCTTTGGTTGCACGCCGGTGAACTGCGCCCAGACGTACGGCAGGCCATGACCGAGAGTCACGTCGATGAATTGATTCGTCGACTGCTCAAGTCGGAACGTGAGCGTCCAATCGCCCCAACGCAGCGCGGGCGAGCTGGCGGCAGTGAATCCCTGGCCGAGAATGGAGATGGGCGTGCCGACGCCCAGTTGCGGGTTCGTGCCCGACTGGCCCCAGTTGGTCGGGTCGTAGACGTTGATGCCCTGGGAACTGGCGGAGACGGTGAGCGGGTAGGCCCACATATTGCCGGCGTACTGGGCGACAACGTCGTCCGTCCACCATTTGTTGGTGGGGATCGGAACGCCGTTGGTATTGACGACATAGATGGGCTGATTGATGGTCGCGGTGGCGGTGCCGCCCGCTTGCGAGGGCGGGTAGGAGGCATAAGAGCCCGCGCCGACCGGTATGACGGATTGTGCCGAAGCCATTGTGGCCCAGACACTAACTGCGAACAGGACAGTTAGACACTTCGTGATCATCGGATCGCGCAACTTTACCGTCGGGGGCAAAACAAACCAGTATGATACTAGGTATTAACATCATATCCGCCGCGGGACCTCATGTCAATGCCTATTTCTGGCTGGGCGGCAGGTAGAACGGGGGACCGGGCGCAGTGTGTGCCGCTTACAGCGCGAAGCCGAAATCGGTAAAGCCTCGGGTGCGGATCGGGCCGGTCTTGTTGGTGTGGTAGAGTTCGCGCATCAGTTCTTCGTAGACGCGGGCGCGAAACTGTTCGCAGCAGGTGAAGACTTCGAACGTGACGTTATCGAGGTTTTCGCCGTCAATCATCACCCGGGCATTCTTCTGATGGTGAGGACACCGCATCTCCAACGCCCTGGTTTGACACGTCTTTCTCAGGTCCCCGACGCCCCGCTTGCTATGTTGTCCCAAAGCCGGCTCTCAGATCGATCGATTGCTCACGTGTTCGCTTTTCGGATTTTTGTCGCTCGCGGCCTTGCACGGCAAAGCCTGAGCCCACAGCGTTGCTCGACGTGGGCAATGATCCCGCCATGAGATGAAACATCGGCCGCTCACTCGCCTGACAGCCCTGGACGCCTCCCTTGCGGCCGGCGGGTTGGGTAGCAAATCAGCGGCGGAGAATCAAGCCCGTATCAACGAGGGGCAAGATGAGAGCCCCTGTCGACACCCCGCTCGAATCGTCCATCGCCCAAATATTTCCTGGTCTGCACGGTTGAACGGCGTCGATGTTTCGGGCCACGACATCGAGAAGATTTTTTGCATTCTTTTTTCACGCTGGTCCGGAATCAAACCCGGACGCGTTTGCGCCGTTTGATGGCCGGGCCGCTGAGCACCCGAAGCATCTCATCCCAGTCCCCGTCTGCAACGGGGGCTTACGTCCTCTACCCGCCGCCCCCCAGAATCACTTTCTTACTGCCATCTCCGGTCGCATCTGCTATGAAGCGGAGGCGAGATTCGATGCACAACTCTGTAAAACATTTGCCACATGTGCTCAGTTTTCGGCCGTCTTGTAAGGAGGGCGACTGGTGGAGGGACCAAATCATCTGCGGTGACTCGCAAAAAGTCTTACACGCGTTGCCGGATGAATGCATCCATTTGGCGATTACGTCGCCGCCGTATAATGTCGGCCTTGAGTACGATTCGCACAACGACAAGATGCCGTACGAAGAGTACCTGAAGTGGCTCACGTCTTTCTGGAGCGAATTGTACCGGGTGCTGGTGCCGGGTGGGAGGTTCGCCCTCAACGTCGCTCCGACAAGCATCAAGGACTTTCGCCCCATTCACTACGACATGGCACGGGACCTAATGCGTCTCGGCTTCATCATGCGCACGGAGATCCTCTGGTACAAACAGACGATGCGCCGCCGCACGGCTTGGGGTTCATGGAAAAGCCCTCGCAATCCCCACGTGGTGCCGAGTTGGGAGTACGTTCTCGTATTCTCGAAAGGCTCGTGGGCGCTGGAGGGCAACAAGGCGGATGCGGATATTACCGGGGAGGAATTCATCAAGTATTCCGACGCCTTCTGGTACATCCCACCCGAAACACGCGGTCGCCAACCGTTCCTGAAAAGCCTCTACCCGCCACGTCGTGGACGCAAGACGCCGGGGATGAAGGAGAACGGCCACCCGGCTCCCTTTCCGGAGGAGTTAATCAAAAGGTTGATCAAGTTCTACAGTTATCGCGGAAACGTCGTTCTTGATCCGTTTGGCGGCACTGGTACTGTCGCGACGATAGCGCAACGGACCGGTCGCCATTTTGTCCACCTCGATCTTTCCAGGAAGTACTGCGAAATAGCGGCGGAACGAGTCGCCAGCGAGATGAAGCAAATGCGACTCGACGAAGTCGAGCCGGACGAGTGCGAGATTGCCGTTGTGGGGGCATCCACTGCCGAGAACGTGTTGCACGAAGAGGCCAAGCGCAAATGACTTTTCCTTACGTTTTTGTACCTGTCACAAGGTGAACTTAAAGCGATTTCGGCAGCGCAATATTCCCGCTTACTACTGATTGGTGAGGGAATGTCCGCGAGGAGGATTGTCCGCGATAAGGCCGGTGGAGGCTGACTTTGAAGAGAAGCGGTCGCAGCAGTTTATGTGCGACACGCTCCGCGCTTTGGTGGGTTACCAGCCATCGAGAAGGTCTTGGACGTAACTTGGTGGCTCCCCGGAATACTCGCGCACAATGTCCCTCCATGCTTCTGCGGCCGCAACCCGCAGTGCTCGATGGTTGTCACTGTACCTGTCGATTAAAGCAATGAGGCTTGCGCCGGGGTGACGGTGCGCTCGCGAGCCTTCAATGTGGCCCTTGATCTCCGCAAGTTTCTCATTCACCGCGCCGTCGGAGTGCGAGTTTGTATTTGGGTTGTACCGTCCAAGGCATTTGGCGAACTCGTCGTGACCGTGGCTGTCCGTAAAGTGGCCGTTGAAATACATATCCAGGACGGCTATTAGTTCGGGATCCGTCCAGTCTTGTCCGAGTCTTCGGCTTTCACTCATCGTAACATCCCTCCCGGGGTATTATCTGAGGCTTATTGTACCGGCCCAGTCGAACCGGTCTCGTGAGGTTGCAAGTATAGAGTGATTGGTATTAACCGTCAAAAGGTAGAGGCATCGGCCGGGTTCTGCAGTTGTCGGACCTAATCCGCGCGCTGAATTGGGGGCCCGCCTGAGGCGGGCGAGCCTTTCGCGGCGCGTGGTCGACACTGGCCGTATTGGATCGTGGGAATCGTTAGGCGATTTTGTGGTTGACGGCTGTATCCGGATATGATATCTGGTATGCGATATGATGGATTGATGGTTGTTGCGCCTGCTCGGTGTTGAAATGGGGTGGGTGCTGTTGTTCTTTGAAATGGCGGTTTGAGGATTGGTAATGGGACGACCGGCGCTCGTAAAGCGCCGCTACAGTACGACGGCTGCCGAGGCTGCAAGGCACGGCGACAGAGCCCGCCCGAAGCGGGCAGGCAGGGGGAGGGGGGATACCCCCCTTATATACTGCGAAACGAAGCCAATTTCCCCGGGATTATATACTTGACTTACCGCTCGACTTGCTTTAGAATTGCGGCACCATGAAAGCCAAGCCTGAGTTTCCCGAGACACTGAGAGAGGCCGTCCAATACTTCTCTGAGCCTGACCGTTGCATTGAGTTTATGACTGCGGTGCAATGGCCGGATGGCCGCGTGAAGTGTGGACGGTGCGGGTCTGAGTCCGTCTACTACATGAAGTCCTGCCGACGATTCAAGTGCCGGGCCTGCAAGAATCAGTTCTCGGTGAAGATCAATACCATCTTCGAGGAATCACCGCTTGGTTTCGACAAATGGTTGCCTGCTGTCTGGATGATTATCAACGCCAAGAACGGCATCAGCAGTTGCGAGATCGCCAGAGCTTTGGGTGTCACTCAGAAAACCGCGTGGTTCATGCTCCATCGGATTCGATTGGCGTTGCAGGATGGTTCACTCTGCAAGTTTGCCGGTAACGTCGAGGTCGATGAGACTTTCATCGGTGGTAAAGCCCGCAAGATGAACAATCGACAATGGCGGTCATGGAGCCGGAAGGTCAGCGCCGGTCCGTTTGCGGGTAAAGCTCCCGTTCAAGGCATCCTCCAGCGCACCGAGGACGGCAAATCCTCTCGCGTGGCTCTCATGCAGGTGCGGTCACTCGACAAGGCCGAGTTGCAGGGCAACATCAAGGAGTACGTACTCAAGGGCTCCAAGGTCTACACCGATGAGAACGGCGCGTATGTCGGCCTCAAGAAGGACTACACCCACAGCGTCATCAATCACGCGGTCTGTTACGCCAGAGGCCACGTCCACACCAACGGTCTGGAAAACTTCTGGTCGTTGCTCAAACGCACGATCAAAGGCACCTACGTCAGTGTCGAGCCGTTCCATCTGTTTCGCTACCTCGATGAGCAGGCGTTCCGCTTCAATGAACGCAAGGACACCGATGCCGGTCGTTTCCTCAAGGGCATTCTCGGTGTTGTCGGTAAACGCCTGCAATACATCACGCTCATCGGTCAGCGCGGTTACTGCCAGCCTCCGACGTCAGGGACGAGGCAAGCGGAAGCCAAAGAAGGCAAGAGACGCATGAAGCGAAAACCGTTTGGTGGATTCGAGGACATGGGACTGCAACCCGCGTAGAACCGTTGACATTTCAATGTCAACTGGTACACTTCGCGCTGTAGTGACCGTTTTGTAGATGGTGCCTTGGTGCCTGATCGGTCGGGTTGGAATCGACCCGTTAGCATCATTCCCGCTTGTGGAAGGCGGATTGGAGATGCCAACTTCGGCACACAAGGACACGCAAATGATTCCCCATCCGCGTTACAGCGCGGGTGGGGTCTTTGTTTTCAGTTCCATGCCATCATACCCACTGCCATCCTCCATAAACAAAAGTTGCCGCTGAGTCTGAAACCCACTGGAATAGGTGACGCGGTTGGAGAACCACATCAAGACTCAGCAGCAAGAAGTTGTTTGTTCCAGTGGGTTTTTAACCCTATTACCTACGGCGTATGCCCTGCTGCAACTTCTGGGCCAATCGAATCAGCGACGGTCTTGACCTTGTACATCCGTAGTGATTAGAATATTTTCTCGGTATCGAACGGAGCAGAATTTATGGCAAGAGGCCGATGGTGTCTGGACTTGAAATTCGCTGACCCCGTTGCGGCCAAGCTTCTTCTCCAAGCCCCCGCCCCAAATGCTGTAGAGGTTGAGAACCTTGGAACGGTTATCCAATGCTCCGCTGAAGGAGGCGTCTTCTCCGCAATTCTTATATCATTTGCGGGCGGAGTGTCTGCCAATCTCGCGTCCACTTGGATTCTTGGTGCCTTGAAAGGCTATCGCAAGAAGAAGGTGTCAATAAACAAAAAAGAATTCCCAATAACCAAAGCGGGAATAACGCTCCTTATTCGTAGTGAAATCGCCATACAACGCAGGCTTCAGGCCCAATGGGAAAGAGACCATCCCAAACCGAAGAAACGACAACCGAGACGGAAGAAGCATTCGTGCTGAGGCGCTACCGTTTCTTCCGCCTCCGTTCCTCCTTGTACTTCCTCTCCCGCTTCTCGATCTCGGACTTCGGCACTGACACTATCTTGCGGATCGCCGTCAGAAACCTGTCTCGCGCCTTCGGTCCTGAGTCGATTGGGTATTCCGGCGTAGTCATTCCCTCACTCGTTCAGCCAGACGTTGCATAAAACCACACACATGATTATAGACATCGAGTGCCCCAGGTTCGAGATAAGTTTTGCGGGCATGAGCTACCGGGTCGCGCACAATCTCCTTGAAGTATTCCAAATCGGTCTTGAGCCGTCGATAAAAAGCATTCTCCACTTCCCAAGCTTCATCGCGCGTAATGTTCGCCATGGCCTTCAACTTGGCCTCAATCGCCCTGTCAATGGCTTCAAGTATTGGTGCGTCCCGACAAAACTCCAGTTGCTTGCCGCCAATGTCTGCCACCCCCAAGCTCCGCGCCAGCGCACGCTCACCCATTGTCACTACCCGCATCAGATGAAACACGGCAGCAGTGTACAACTCTGCCGCCATGCAGTTGCCCGCACACTTGATGTCGTCCTCTGCCAATGGAAAGCTGGCACGTACCCCCTCCCCAAATAGTGCTCCATTTTCAAAATACTTGGTCAGCTTTTGCGGAATGTAGGCAAACTCCCTGTCGTCCAAGTCTCCAATGATGCCATTGATAATCTGTTGCAGACTGTGGGCCACAACTTCATTCGACTTCGATCCTCCGAACCCCCATAGGACAAATTCCAAATAACCGAGTTGAGCCTTCTGCTTGTCCAGTTCCAGTTTGATGCAGTCCCCACTCAACTTCTTGATAAGATCGTAAACTTTCTCCGCGTCCTCGTCGTCAATTTGCTCGCTCGCCTTGCCGGTGGTAATCGCCTCCCGTAGCAACCCCTCCACCTTCCGCAAGTCGTCTAGGTGCTCCAGCAAATCTCGACAACAAAACTGAATCATGTCCCACAATCCTATCAGCCGATGCGGACGGAATAAAACCCGTTTGCTTTCAACGCTCTCCACTGTCTACCTCCGTTTCTGGTAAGTCAAAGATATAATCCCCAATTTTCCGGGGTGTTAGCGTTTGTGGATCACATTGGAATACAATTGGTTATGTTTTGAGATGCGCCAATTTGACACTTGGCTTCGTTTTACCGGAAATGGCTTCGTTCGGGGGTTTGGGACGGTATTCGGATGCGTTTTGGCGCCGAGCAGCAGCGTGGCAGCCGGCTGTCCTGAAAGCGGGTCAAGCCGTTGAATTCAAAGCGGTTCGGGCTTTGATTTGGCGTTGATACGCTTTTAACGGGGAGCGTCCTCCATTTAATTATCTCGTTCGTGATGTTGATGTCATAGTGCTGGCATGAAAGCCACGACGTTATGCCCGCTGGGAGAGGTGTCCTGTTGCCGCGGAGTGTCGGAATACCATCCGCACGCCGAGGCCAACGGGGTCGGCGACCTGCATCCGGGTGAGATTCTGGACAACCGGTTTCTGATCACGGAAGTGATCAATCGGAGCGGGATGGCGATGATCTTCAAGGCGCAGGATTTGTTGAACCACAACGCAGACGTGGCGTTGAAGGTGCCGTACATGGAATTCGAGAGCGATCCTGGATTCTTCACGCGGTTTCGTCGCGAGGAAGAGATCGGGCTGAAGCTCGACCATCCGTACATCTTGAAATTCGTGCCGGTGGCCGGGCCGAAGAGTCGGCCGTACATCGTGACCGAGTATCTGAAGGGCTGCACGCTGGCGCATTTGTTGAAGGCGATGAAGCCGTTGCCGGAGAAGGATGCGCTGAAGATTGGGGCGTTGCTGTGCGAGGCGTTGCAGTACCTGCACGATCAGGGCGTTACCCATCGCGACTTGAAACCGCAGAACGTGATGGTCGGTTGCGACGGATCGATTCGGCTGCTGGACTTCGGGTTGGCCAAGTCGACGGAGTTGCGGCGGGTCACATTTGCCGGACTGAGCCCGGCGATGGGCACGCCCGACTACATGGCTCCCGAGCAGGTCCAGGGAAAACGCGGTGACGAGCGGACGGACATCTACAGTCTCGGGGCGATGTTGTACGAGATGCTGACGGGAGCGACGCCATTCGATGGCGACAACTCGCTGGCGGCGATGAATGCGCGCGTGGTGGGCGATCCCGAGCCGTTGCGCGCGCTGAATCCGAGTCTGTCCGCGCAAGTGGAAGAGATCGTATTGCACGCGATGGAGCGGGACCCGCGGAAGCGTTATCCGAGCGCGACATCGATGCAGGCGGAGTTGGAGAACCCCGAGTTGGTGAAGGTCACCGGCCGATGCGAACGGCTCACGGAAGTGGCGCCGTGGAAGCGCAAGGTCCGGCAGTATGCGGGGGTCACGCTGGCGTTGGCGATGCCGATCGTTGTGCCGTTGGGGGTGTGCTTATGGCTGTTGTTGCGTCGGCAGGGGCTGCATTGAGTGAGGGCGACGACGTGCGAGTGGCGACCTGAAAGAACGGCAACCGGGTTGTTGAAACGCACGAGCACCCGATGCCGCGCGACCTGCGAGCGACGATGAGCGATGGCGGAGCGGAGCGGTCGCACACCGCGTTGGTCATCGACGACGAGCGGCCCATTCGCCGATTGGTTCGGCTGCTGCTGGAGACGCAGGGCTACGCGGTTCACGAAGCGGAGACGGGCAACCTTGGTCTGCAGATGGCGGGCAAACACCGGCCGGACGTGATTCTGCTCGACATGGGGCTGCCGGACATGGACGGGCTTACCGTTTTGCTGCGGCTTCGTGAATGGAGCCAGACACCGGTGCTGGTGTTGACCGTGCGGGACCGCGAAGAGGACAAGGTGGCGGCGTTGGACAGCGGCGCCGATGATTATCTGACCAAGCCGTTCGGTTCGGAAGAATTGCTAGCGCGGCTGCGAGCGATTCAACGACGGTCACCCGAGGCGAAGGAGGACCCGGTGTTTGTGCGGGGTGATCTGACGATCGATTTTGCGTCGCACCAGGTCACACTCAAGGACCAGGAAGTGCATTTGACGGCGACCGAGTACGCGCTGCTGCATGAGTTGGTCCGCCATTCGGGGAAGGTGGTATCGCACAAACATCTGCTGCGGTCGGTCTGGGGGCCGGAGGCGGAAAGTCAGGCGCAGTACCTGCGTGTGTACGTGACGCATCTGCGCCGAAAACTGGAAACGTCCGACAGCGGCAAGCTGATCGAAACCGAGCCGAACATTGGCTACCGTTTGGCTGCTGGCGACGAGATTGCCTAGCCCGGGAACACCGAGTGGTGGACGCGGCGGGCGGCTGGCAACCCGGTTCCCGTCACGACTTCAGTTTCCGCGAGCAAAGGCCGACCATGAAATCGCCGGACTCGGTGCCAAAGAAATGCTCGCGGATGAGTTCCCACTTTGGCGTCGTCACGGTAAGATCCTGTCCGCGAAACACCGTTGGCAGAGAGATGTTGGCTTTGAGCCCCGATCGGTCCAGGCGGATCTTCAAGTCGCCCGCGACCATGTTGCCGAGCTCGCCGATGGCGTCGGCCATGTCGGAGCTTTCGAATGGGACTTTGAACCCGGCAAACCGCTCGGCAAGCGTCACCGCGGTACCCGATGGCATGCCGAGGAAGACGGTCATCTCGACATCGCCAACCAACGACACGGAGGCAATGACCTTTTCGCCGTCGACCTTTGCTTCGGATCGTTGCGCCTTGAGGGTTGGTTGTGTTTTGCAGACCGTGCTGATCGTGGTGACAACGGACTCGACCAGGGAACGATCGGCGGCGTCGAGTTGGGTTGCGCTCTTATCTGGGGCTGTTGTGGCGGCAATCATAAGATCACTGAATTTTGGCTGCCAGTTTGGCGAATACGCCCTGCGGCGCCTTTTTGGCGTCCGTCATCTTCTGGAGAATCGGAGCAATTTTTCGGCCAACACCTTCCGGTGTAAATGGTTTTACGATGTACCCGTCGACGTGGCCGGTGTTCAGTGCCTCATCGAGTTTGTCCATGGTGCCTTCGGTGGTGATCATCACGACGGGCACGCGGCTCTTGAGATCGTTGCGGATGATCTTGATCAGGTCCATGCCGTTCATATTTGGCATATTCCAGTCGCAAAACAGCATGTCGAACTTGCCCGCCTTGAAGATGTCCAGCGCTTCCTTGCCGTCTTTGGCTTCCTGGAAGGTGAACGAGGCGAGGTGGGTTTCCCCGAGAGTCTTCATGACGAGCTTCCGCATGATCCCTGAATCATCAATTACGAGGGCGTTTATATTCATCGTGTTTCTCCTTGTCTGGGTGAAGCTGATTTCAAGAGTGTTGCAGCAAAGATTGGGCAATCTGGTCGAGTGGCAACGTTTCGCAAGCGGCTCCGCATTCGACGGCTTCGCGGGGCATCCCGTAGACCACGCAGGATTTTTCATCCTGGGCGATGGTGTGGGCCCCGGCCTGGCGCATATCCAGGAGGCCCTTGGCGCCATCCGCTCCCATGCCCGTCAGGATTGCGCCCACGGCGTTCTTGCCCGCGTACTTGGCTACGGACATGAACATCACTTCCACGCTGGGACGTTGTCGACAAACCGCGGGACCGCTCTTGACCTCAACGTAGTAGCGCGCGCCACTTCTTCGGAGCAGCATGTGATAGTTGCCGGGCGCGATGAGAGCGACCCCGGGGATGACCGAGTCGTTGTCCTTCGCCTCGCGCACTTCGATCTCGCAGAGCCCGTTGAGCCGCTCGGCAAATGAGGCCGTGAAATGTTCCGGCATGTGCTGCACGATCACGGTGCCCGGAGCGTTCCGAGGGAATCTGGTGATCACCCGTTCGATCGCCTGGGTCCCGCCGGTTGAGGCGCCGATCGCGATGATCTTGTTGGTGGTTTGCGTCAACGCCAGGCGCTGGGGGTTTTGAACCGGCTCTTCGGCGGAGCCTTTCTTCAGCCGGTGTTTCGCCGTCGACGCGGCTCGAATCTTGTCGGCGAGCGCCGCGGTCATATCGCCGACGGTGTACGCCGCGCCGGGTTTGCACATGACCTCGATGGCCCCCGATTCAATTGCTTCCATCGCCAGCGCTCCGCCCCTGGGCGTCAATGAGGAAACGATGATCACGGGAAGCGGGTAGAACTGCATCAGTTTTCGCAGGAAGGCGATGCCGTCCATCCGCGGCATTTCCACATCCATGACGACCACGTCGGGCTGGAGTTCCACGATCTTGTCGCGCGCCACGTACGGGTCCGGTGCCGTGCCGATGACCTGGATATCGGCTTCTCGCCCCAGTTCCGCCGAGAAGACCTGGCGGACGATGGCCGAGTCATCCACGATAAGGACTTTGATCTTGTTCATGTTCGCCAACTACTCGACTGGTTTTTCGATCGCCATGCCCGCGAGGAACGGTTGACCTTCGACCATCAGGGCAACCCCGTTCTTATCGGCCAGGAGCGCGGCGGCTTCGCTCATCTTCAGCGTGACAACTGACGGGATGCTCAAATGAAACACTTCGCGATCCCCAAACAACGTCCAGGTCAGGGTCCCACATACGACATTGGCCAATTCTTTCAAGGCGTCCTCGCCGTTGGACTCAACGATTTGTCCGGGGTCCATCCCGAGCACATTCGCCGCCATTCCCTGACAAAATTCCTTGGGCGCGATTAACGTCAGCGTCCCGCACTGCTTGCCCTCAAACCGGATCGTCGTCTTCAGTCCCTCGTCAGCACCGGTGGGCGCCGACTCCAGGGAGTCGGCCTCCACGAACATGAAGGCGAAACGCTCCAGGACATCCTTGAGCACTTCCTGGAGAACCGCGTGTGTGTCACTCATGACAGAACTCCTGTTTGCTCCGTGATAAATCGGTGGGATCGATGATCATTCATGGCATTCCCCTCTCGATCACTTGGCGCCCAGCACCTCTTCGAGAATCTTCTTGATCTCCTCGGGAGTAAACGGCTTGTTCAGGTAGGCGCGGATACCCTTGGCCCGAAGTTCCTCAATCCGGGTGACGCTGCGCTCCGTGGACACGATGACCACGGGCACGGTCTTGAGCAGGCCGGTTTCCGCCATTCGGTTGACCATCTCGACCCCGTTCATTTCCGGCATGTTGATGTCAGCAAACACGATGTCCACCCAGTGCGCCTTCAATTGGTCGAGGGCCTCACGCCCATTCGCCGCCTGCCAGATCTCTCCCAGGGCGCATCCCGATACACGGAGCGTCTTTTCCACGACGGTTCGGACGATCGCCGAATCGTCCACGATCAAAACATTGTAGGCCATGATTGCATTCCTCTTTTCATGTACGGGGGTCGTCTTTGCGTCTGGTCGCGGAGGCCGGCTTCGAGGGCGGCGCCGTTTGCGCGTTGCTCAGGATCTCCGAGAGTTCGCGAACCTTGTCCAACGAATGGCTGGCCACGGCCTCGATGGTCTTGGATCGCAGCCCCAGACTGGAGATGGCATCCCGCGAAATCTTGTATCGCATGCCGTCCACGCCCGTTCCGATGCCTTCGGAATACGACAGAATATCGGCGATGTGGACAACGTTCACCATCGGTGTCCAATCGCCCGCTTCCCACGGCTGATGGTGCCAGCGCACGGCCATCACCAATTCCTCGGGGAACTTCCACTTCCTTAGCAGCGCCGCGCCCGCTTCCGCGTGGCAAATCCCCAACGTCTCTCGCTCCACAGAATCAAACCCGCCCGTCGTTGATCGGAACCGGGCACTCAGCGTCGCCCATTCCTTGCACACGTAATCATCCAGAAGAATCTTGCCCACGTCATGCAACAGACCCGCCGTGAAGAGCATTTCCGATGTGTGCATCCCCAGCGTCTTGGCAATCTCCTCGGAAGCGACGGCCACATAGACCGAATGCTCCAACAACTCGGCCGGTTCCAATTGATATCCAAATAACCGCTTCTTCAACGTTTTCGAAATCCCCACGGCCACGACCATCTGAAACAACTGTTTCATTCCCAGTCGGGCAATCGCGCCCTGAACAGATGTAAGAGGCTCGCGTCCGCCATACATGGCCGAGTTGGCGACTTTCAAAACGTTGGTGGTCATCCCCGGGTCATACCGCAATTGATCGGCAAGATACTGGAGATCGACCGTTGGATCGTGCAGATGCTCGACGAGAAACGCGCACAACGCCGGCATTGCTTCGAATGTTTCGATGCGCTTTCGGATATCGGTATTCACCGCGCTCATGCTAAGCCCCCCACGAGTGGCCAACTGCCGCTCATAGTTCCACCTCCTGGCCGTTGGACTTGATCAGAAACCGGCCGGTGGCCATTTCCAAACGCACGGTCCGTGTGATCTCGCCGCCGACATCCACGGACTTGATCAACATCCCGTTCTTCCACATGATCTTTCGAAAGACCGTCATATTCCGTTCGCCAATCCGAAACAAGCCTTGCTTGTCCAGCATGGAGGCTCCGCCAGCTACTTTCACGATCGCATTGGCTTTGGTCACGCCCCGGTCAAACAGGGTCTGCAGCAGAAGTGACATGCCGGTGTCGACAAACATGCAAGGCCGTATCTTCGCCTTTTCCGCGTCCACCGTCGACAGCGGCAACATGCAATGAATCATCCCCCCGACACACACCTTCGGGTCGTAGACCGTAATCCCCAAGCACGACCCTAGGGAGTACGTCACCAGCACATCCTCGGCACGCTCCGATACGGCCATGTCCGCGATGTCGACTACGATCTGATTCAATCCCATAATCACCCGGCTCGTACGACTGTCGGTTACTGCGCTGCTACAAGCTCCAGCTCCCACAAGAGCTGAACGAGTTTGTCCTTTTCCACCGGCTTGACGATGTACCCGTCGCACTGCTGCCCGAATGATCCCAGGATGTTCTTGGAATCGGACAGACACGTCGTCATGATGATTTTCGCTCCGTGCCCCAACCGAAGGCCCTTCTTCTCCTCAAGCTGGCGGATATCGCCCAAAGCGCTGCGCCCGTCCTTCTTCGGCATCATGATATCCAGACAGATCAGGTCGTAGGGTTGGTCACTGCTCAACGCCGTCTCGACGGCGTTGACAGCTTCCTGCCCATCCAGCGTGGACTGCACGGTTCCGTAGGGCGCGAGCATGGACTCCAAGACCAGTCGATTCGTCACGTCATCTTCCGCAATCAATATCTTCATGGGTTCTCTCTCCTTCCGGGCGCTGCCTCTCCCCCGCGTAACGTTTCTTTCCACACGGCCACCGCCTGTTTAAGCTCTTCGATGTTGACCTTGGCCGCCTGCATCAACTCCGGGCAGGCATCGCGGCCCTGGTTCCGTGATCTTTCCTCAATTTCGGAGAATATGGACGCAAGCCGTTCCGCGCCGACGTTCAAACAGGCCCCTTTCAGCTTGTGCGCCTTCTCCATCAATTCCGTCATGTTACCGGACAGAAGAGCGGCTTGTGCCTGCCGAAAATGCTGCGTGGCGTCCTTCCAGAAAAGGTCAACCAGCTTCTGATACAGCGCCGCATCCCCGCCAAGCCCCTGCAGACGGCGCTGCGGATCGAACACAGGTGTGGCGCGAAACGTCCCAGCGCCATCCGCAGGCTCGCTGCCCGCCGAGTCCGTCTTCGCGACCGCCAGCCAGCGATCGAGAACGCGCTTCATCTTCTCGAATTGCACCGGTTTGGCCAGGTAATCATCCATCCCGGCCTCCAGGCAACGCGTCCGATCCATGGTCGGTTCATGGGCCGTCAACGCGACGATCGGTATCTTGCTGATCGCTTCCGGACCGTTACGGATCATGGAAGTCGTCGTCCGTCCATCCATGTCGGGCATGTTCAGATCCATCAGGATCAGGTCGTACTTCGCCGGAGTCGCTACGGTTCCGTTCCCTTGGATTCCCAATTTCGTCAGCACTTCCTTGCCACTCGTGACAACATCCACCGTGCAATTGTAGGCTCGACGAAGCAGACTCATGGTGACGACCTGACTGATGGCGCTGTCCTCGGCTACGAGCACCCGCCATTGAGTTCCCGTCGCATCTCTCGGATCGCCGCCTGACGCGACGACGGAACTCGACGACACAGAAGCGGCTCGCAACGGAACGATAAACCAAAACGTCGCGCCATGGCCCTCCTCGCTCACCACGCCGATTTGCCCCCGCATGGCTTCCACGATCTTGCGGCTGATGACAAGGCCAAGCCCCACGCCGCCGAAACGGCGCGTCGTGGACGTGTCTGCCTGATAAAATGGCTGGAATAATTGGCGTTGCTTGTCCGCCGGAATGCCGACCCCGGTGTCCATGACCGAAACGCACAACATGGTTTCCGTCTCGGTCGGCTTCCCCTCTACCGCGACGGTGACACGAATTTCCCCCTTCTCCGTGAACTTGACAGCGTTGCCCAGCAAATTGTTGAGCACCTGACGCAGACGGGTCGGATCCCCGCACCGGCGCGCCGGCACGTTTTCCGCAATGCTGGTCAGAATCCGTAATCCCTTGCCATTTGCGGCAATCGTCTGTCCCTCCACCACCTCTTCAACTGCCTCTCGAATATCAAAATCAACCTGCTCCAGCCGGAGGGCGCCGGCCCCGAGCTTCGAAAGATCCAAAATGTCGTTCAGAATCGCCATTAACGCCTGCCCCGAACTCCGAATCGCTTCCGTCAGTCGTCGTTGTTTCGGCTGCAACGGTGTGTCCAACAACAGTTCGGCCAGACCGAGCACCCCGTTCATCGGCGTGCGGATTTCGTGGCTCATGTTGGCCAGAAAGTCGTCCTTGGCGATGTTCGCTGCGCTGGCTTCCGCTGCCATGGCGTTCGCGTGTTCCATGGCGGTGCGCAGCATCTGGTTCATCTCCTCGGCAACCTTCTTGGCTGTCCGTAAATCTCGTTCCGTCTGCTTGGCTTCCGTAACGTCATCAATGGTCACAACCACGTGTTGATGGCCCATCAGGAACAATCGCTCGGCGCTAAGCCGCAGGGTTAGTGTGCGCGGTTGGCCGCCCACGAGACGGGTGAATTCCAACTCGCGACCGCGCACCGAGTGGTCCGCTTCGGTAACCTCGCTTATCGTCATTCTTAATGGGCATTTGACGCAAACCGCCGCGGCCCCACATTCACCTCCATGTTCGTCACAGTTCGGACACCGTAGGGCCTCTCCGGGCCGATGGCCGAGCATTTTTTCCGGAGAGCGGAGGGCAAGGCATGCCGCCGCCGTGTTGGCTTCGACGATTCTCAATTGCTCGTCCACCAACAACATGCTGATGGGCGCCGAGGCGAAGATCGCTTTCAGATTGTCCTTTTCCACCTCCAAGGACTTGGCGATGTGCTTCTGGGCGGTAATATCCATCATGACGCCGACGATGCCGGATGGACGGTTTTCGGCGTCGCGATAAAGAGCCTTGTGGAACATGAAGCTGCGTCGCACGCCGTCGGTACATTGGACCTCGGTCTCGTAAACCTGGGTTTGTCCCTGATTCAGCAACTCCTCATCTTTTTGGTGATAGAATCGTGCCAAATCTGCGGGAATGCGTGGCACCAGATCGGACATGGTCTTGCCTACTGTCTCAGCCTTCGGCAAACCGACAACCAACTTGGCGAAAGTCTCGTTGCAGCCCCGATATCGTCCTTCTGTGTCCTTGTGGTAAACCGGTGCCGGCACCGTATCGATCAAGGTTTCCCAGAACAACTGGCTCGTCCGTCGCGCTTCTTCCAGTTGCCGGCGTTCCGTGATATCGCGGACGGTGGCCACCGCAAGCCACTCGCCCCCCATCTGAACCGAAGAAAGTGAGAGTTCGATGGGAATCTCCGCGCCATCCTGCCGTACAGCCGTAAGCTCCAGAGTCTTGTTCACGGCAGCACCGCGGCCGGTTGACTGGAACATTGGAAACGTCCGCGCAAACTGTTCCCGGTGGCGCGAGGGCGCCAGCAGCTCGTGCACCGGTTGTCCAACAACTTCTTCGGAGCGATAACCAAAGATCCGTTCGGCGGCGGGGCTCCAGTAACTGATCTGCCCCAGACAATCCAACATGATGATGGCGTCGAACGCCGCGTTGACGATGGTGCGAAACCGGTTCTCACTCACCGCCATCGCCGTCTCCGCCCTTTTTCGTCGCGTGATATCGACGTGACAACCCACCATGCGGACGGGCCGCCCTTGATCATCCCACTCGATTACTTTGCCCGTGCACAGGCCCCAAAACGTCGAACCGTCCTTGTGACGATATCGAACTTCCTGACAGAGCGGGATCTCGCCGTGGCTTTCAATATGACGGCAGAACGCCTGGAGAATGGTCGGAAGATCGTCGGGCGCCACCAGGGATTGCCATGTATCGTGCTTGTCCGACAATTCGTCGGCTTCATAACCCAGCATTCGCTTGAACGCCGGACTCAGATACTCGGTGTCTTCCTGTATGCGCCAATCCCAGTACCCTGCCAGGGATTGCTCGAGAATCTCCTCGAAGACCCGGCGCTGCTCCAGCAACGCTGTTTCAACCTCTTTACGGCCGCACCGGTCGCCCGTCGACACCGGGGATTCCGGCGTTACGTCGACAACCGCCTCCTCGTCGGTGTGTGCCGCAATCGTATCGGTCCCCGCATGGTCGGCTGGAGTCATGACTTGATGTAGACAGACGGCTCCACGCTCTTGAAATTGCTCAACATGCCCGAGAGGCTTTCCGCGTGTCCCACCATCAGGTACCCGCCCGGCCGCAACAGCCGGTAGGCCTCGGACAACAATCCCCGCCGCACGTCGTTGTCGAAATAAATCATGACGTTCCGGCAAAAAACCACGTCGAACGGACCCGTCATGGGAAACGGCGGGTGAGCCAGATTCAGTCGTACAAACGTAAGGAGCCGTTTGAGTTCTGGGTTTACGCAGTACACCTTGCCCTTGCTGGCGTCGCGCTGGATCGTGAAATGTCGGGCGAGTGCGCCCGAGGGGAGTTTCTCAATGTGCTTCTGCTCGTAGACACCTTCGCGGGCAAAGGCCAATACCTTGGTCGATATGTCCGTGGCGAGGATTTTGACGTCGCTCAGATCGTCCAGGGACTCCCGCAGGGTAATCGCGAGCGAGTAGGGCTCTTCTCCGGTGGACGATGCCGCGCACCAGACGCGAAACCGGGTTTGTCCGGCCGCCGCCCATTCGCGGAGGATCTGTTCCAACAACTCGAAATGACGCTCCTCGCGAAAGAAATGGGTGACGTTGGTCGAAATCGCATTCAGCAGCTCAACCAGTTCCCCGCCGCTCTCGTCACTTCTGACGAACTGGTAGTACTCCTCGAATTCCTCGATCCCCAGGCTCCGCATCCGTTTGCCGACCCGCGCGCTGACCAGTGCTTCCTTCTGGGGGCCCAGCTTGATTCCAGCCTTTTCGTAGATCAGCTCGCAGAACTTCTGAAAAGTCCGAGGGTCAATGGCATCGGTTGTATTCATACGTCACGCGGTCACAATTGCCGCCGGGGCGCCGGAGCCGGCCGCCTTCCGGCAGGCCGGCTCCGGCCTGGGGTTTAGAACCGTTTTAATTCCACGTCATCCAGGGGAATGACCTGTTCCGGCTTTGCCGACTTCGTTCCGGATTGCTCCGCATGTCCATTGCCCTTGGTGTGCCGCGTTGCCGGCGACGACTTTGGAGCGGGGAGAACCTCCCGCTTCGACACGATCACCCTGGCCGCCGTCGCGATGTCCGCTTTTCGCGGTTTCGTCGTAACGTGCTCCGCGCTGGAGCCGCCGATGATCCTCACCAGGTCAGCAACCATCGCGTTGAGTTCTTGCGACTGGCTGGACAACTCTTCGGCTGCGCTCGAGGATTCCTCGGCGTTGGCCGCGTTTTGTTGGACAACCTTGTCCATCTCCGCCACGGCCGTGTTGATCTGATCGATCCCCTGCGACTGCTCCTTCGAAGCCGCCGCAATCTCGGCGATCAGCGCCGCCACCTTGCCCGCGCTGTCCTTGATCCCGCCCAGGTTCTTCGCCACCTCGGCGGTTACGGCAACGCCGGCCTCGGCGTTCTTTTGGGCGCCTTCAATCAAATCCGCGGTGTTCTTGGCCGCTTCCGCACTGCGTCGGGCCAGATTGCGGACTTCCTCCGCCACGACGGCGAATCCCTTGCCGGCTTCTCCGGCGCGGGCCGCTTCGACGGCGGCGTTCAATGCCAGCAGGTTTGTCTGGAAAGCGATCTCATCGATGGTCTTGATGATCTTGGCGGTTTCACTCGCCGAGTTTTTGATGCGCTCGATCGCTTCCGTCATCCGCTTCATCGAATCCACGCCCGTCTCGGCGTTCTCGCTCGATTCCTTGGCAACCACATTCGCCTGGTTGGCGTTGTCGGCGTTCTGCCGCGTCATCGAAGACATCTCTTCCAGGCTGGACGACGTTTCTTCGAGGCTCGACGCCTGTTCGCTCGCGCCCTGCGCCAATGACTGGCTGGCGCTGGCAACCTGTGTGGAAGCTGATGACACCTGCTCGGACCCGGACGTCATCCCCTTGATTACGCGATTGATCGGACGCGTAATACTCAGCGTGGTGAAAATCGCCACCACGATGCCGAGCACGGATCCAATGAGAATCAGGACCAGGGAAGTCACGCTGGCTCGTGCCATGGTGGCGTTCATCTCCTGGTTCAGATCGCTGCTGATGGAGCTCATCTTGCCCACGAGATCCTTGGCAAGGGCCAGTAATTGACCGGTCGTCTCGCGATCCTTGAGAATCGAGGCATGCATCCGTTCGCCGGCGGATTCATAGCCCTTGAGCCCATCGCCGACCTGCGCGGCGATCTTCTGCAGTTCGGCGTCGCCCTTTGTGGAATCGGCCCACTGGGCCAACCCTTCCCGAGTCACCGCCAATTGTTTGGTGTATCCATCCCACTCGGCATCCTTCTCCGTCGCCAGCAGGTACACGGCCTTTGTACGCAACAACAGGAAACGCGCGTTGATGTTCTCCTGGAAATCCTTCTGGATCGTCGACCACTTCACGTAGTCGTCGGCGGACTTTTCCGTGAGGGCCTTTTCCAAATGGGCGCCAAAGCTGCCCTCCAGACCGCCCACGATTTCCGTGATCGACACCCCGATCTTGCGCCAGGAGTCGAACGCCTCGTCCTTTGACTCCTGTGTGGATTTGAGGGTTTCGAACGCGGCCTTGTACGGCTTTCCAATGTCGAGGACCTGATCCACCTTGGCTTTTTCCTCGCCGCTCAATCCGGCGGACCCCTTCAGGTCGTTCAGATTGTTGACCAGCTCATCGTACTTGGCCTGCCACGCTTCCGCCGCGTTCTTGTCGCTGCCCGGAAGTTTGTCAAACTTGTAGATGGCGAAGTCGCGTCGCAGGGCGCCGCATGCATTGACCGTGTCCACGCACTGCTGGCCCTTGCCGAGCAGCACTTCACCGGCCTTCAGGTTTTTCTGCGCCTGCCAGTTAACGATCCCGATGATGGCCATGACCAGGATCAGGCCGCCAAAGCCCAATCCGATTTTCATTGCCAGACTCATACTGCGTTTCATGATGATCTCCTTTTCCTTTTCGTTTTCTTGAAATCGTGCTTCCTGTTCAGTTGCCTTTCACTTTCCCAACAACCTCCAACTCCTGCTGGGAAAGCACCTTGTCGACATCGAGCAGCATCACCACCCGCTTGCCGACCTTGCCCATGCCGACGATGAAGTCCGTATTCACCATCTCGCCGAACTCCGGTGCCGGCTCGATTTGCTCCCCGCCGATATCGAGAACCTCAGATACTTCATCGACGATCGTTCCCATCGTGACCGTCACGTTCTCCCGCCGGACCTGGACGACAATGACGCAGGTCTTGTCGGTGGTCGCCTTCGCTTCCATGCCGAACCGCAGCCGCAAATCGACCACGGGGATCACTTTGCCGCGCAGGTTGATCACGCCCCGCACAAAGTCCGGCGTGCGCGGCACCCGGGTGATATCCATCATCTTGATGATTTCCTGCACCTTCAGAATCTCCAGGCCGAACTCCTCGGCCCCGAGTTTGAAGGTCAGATATTTGCCGGCTCGATGAGACATATCGCTTCCCACATCACGGCTGGCCTCTACGGCTTGAGTCGTCATGACCTGCTGCTCCTTCCTTGCTGTCTTCTTGCATTTGCTGTTTTCATTGTGATCGTGAACATGAGTTTTCGTCCCCGTCTGGCGCGGATCATCTCTTGGATTCACCCGCCGCCAGCTTCACGATGCCTCCCACATCCAGAATCAAACCGGGGCGACCGTCCGCCAGAATGCTCGCTCCGGAAATCCCGATAAGCGTGCCGACGGCTTCTCCCAAACTCTTGATCACGGTTTGTTGCTGCCCCAACAACTCGTCGACGAGCAGCGCAGTCTGTTTGCCGTTGTCTTCCACCACCACCACCGTTGCCCGGGTCGCCTCCTGGGTTGCCTCGTTGATCGAAAACAGGCGCGACAGACGGAATAACGGCAGGAGCGAATTGCGAAAGTGGATCATCTCGCCCGTGCCGATGACCGTCGAGAGCTGATCGGCGGCCGGTTTGAAGGATTCAACGATGGAAAGCGTGGGAATGATGTACGTGTCGTTGCCGACCCGCACCATGATGCCGTCAATAATGGCCGTGGTCAGCGGCAGGACGAGCGTGAACGTGGACCCCTTGCCGCGAACAGTGTCGATCAATACGTTGCCGCGCAAGCTGTCCAGATTCCGCCGCACCACGTCCATGCCGACGCCGCGGCCGGAGATCTCGGTGATTTGTTTCGCCGTGGAAAAACCGGGCTCGAAGATCAGCCCGTAGATTTCCTTGTCCGACGGGGTCTGGTCGGCGCGGATCAATCCGCGCTCGATGCCCTTGGCCAGGATCGCATCGCGATCCAGACCCTTGCCGTCATCGATGACCTCGATGTGAATGCTGCCGCCCCGGTGATAGGCCTTCAGCGTGACATGACCCACGGGCGGCTTTCCCGCCGCGACACGATCCGCCTCGGATTCGATTCCGTGGTCCACCGAATTGCGGATCATGTGAACGAGCGGATCGTTCAACTTGTCCACCATCGCGCGATCGAGTTCCGTCTCTTTGCCGATCAGATTCAATTCGACGCGCTTGCCGGATTTCTTTGAGAGGTCCCTCACGAGTCGGGCCATCTTCCGGAACGTGGCTTCGATCGGCACCATCCGCATTGACATGCTCATGTCCTGCAGCATGCGCGTGATCTTGCCCAGGTGGGCCATGTTCTTCTCGACGCGCAGGGAACGCAGCTCTTTGATCTCGCGATCCTGCGTTACCATCGATTCGGCGATCACCAGTTCGCCAATGGTGTCGATCAAGAGATCCAAACGATCCGCATCGATTTTGACCGCCTGTTTGATCGCCGCACCCACGTCAACGGTCGGCTTCTCCTCAACGCCATCCTCGATCTTGGCCTCGGAAGGTTCCACGGATGGTGCCGCGGCGGTCGGTTCCGCCGCCGCCTTCACCGCGGAGACGACCTCGCGGCCGGCGAGGATGTCCTGCAGGGTGGTGAGAATGGGCCCCAATTCGGGCCGGGGAGAAAAGGTCGTGCCGGCAAGGACCGCCTGATTGACGTCCGCCACCATGATTTTCAACATGTCCAGCGACCGGAACGTGGCTTCCACGACGCTGCCGGCAAAAGCTTTCTTCCCGTTGCGCACGGCGTCGAGCAGGGTTTCCGCCTGGTGTGCGAGGTCGGCGATCGGTTTCAACCCCAAAAAACCGACCACGCCCTTCATCGTATGAAAGGCGCGGAACACGGCGCCAATAGCTTCCGCATTGTCCGGCTCTTTCTCCAGAATCAAGAGGTTCTCATCAGCACTGCCGAAGTATTCCTGAGACTCCGCGACGAATTCCCGCGCCAGATCCTTGTCGGCGATCTCAATGCTCGTCATCGACGCTGTCGCTTCCGCTGTCGGCGGCTTTTCAGCGCTGACATCCGATGCTGGCTTCTTCGGCTCGGCCGGTGGGTTGGCCGGTTCAATCGGCCCGCGAAGCTTCTCGATCAATCTGTCGACGCCCTGGGGCTGCTTCCCGTCGCAGTGATCGCTAATGGCTTTCTCCAACCAGTCACGGACCTCCATGAGCAGTTCCGCGGAAAGCGCCAGTTGCGATTGTTCGAGGTAGTCCTCCAGCTTGTGGCAAACCGAGGAGATTTCTTGCGCGCCCACCACGCCGGCGTCACCCTTCATCGTGTGGAGGGTTCTCTTGAATTCGGCAAGGGCAGTATCTCGAGATCCGTTTTCCAGCGCCAGAATTGCGTCCTCCATGGCCGCCAATCGTTCCGCCTCCTGATCGAGGAACAATTGGAGAATCTGGCCGTCACCGTCCGCGGGAGATTTTTCGGCCGGCAGACGTTCCGGTGAGTCAACCGCGGCGGGCGTACTGTCTTCCGAGAAACTGATCCCCAACTCCTCCGGAAATCCCATCTTGCTCACCTGATCTTCGTGGCCGACTTTCTGCAACGCCAACAAGGTGCGCCCAACCACGACGAATGCCTTTTGTGGATTCTCGCCTTCGCCCTTCGTGATGGAATCCACCAGGTGCGCGGCTCGTTGCAGGGCCTCGATGCATTTTCCCCGCATGAATGATTCCACGGTCGTATTGGCCTGGAAAACCCCCGTGAGCGTCTCGATGTTCTGGAAAAGCAGGGTAAGCCCGTCACGATTGTCGGATTCCGTCAGGACATATTGTTCGGCGACCTTCTCTATCTGTCGTTGCAGATCGGAAGGTGCGGACGCGATGATTGCGCTGGCGTCGTTCGTCTTCAGTTCATCGCCTGTGGCTGTGGTATCCTGCACCCGGGTGTGCTCCTGTTTCCAAAAAGGCTTGTGAAGTAGGACAAATGTTCGTGCCTTCCATCGGATTTACTGCTGCCGACGGCGCGACGATAAAATAGTCCATGCTTCTTACCATGGTCTTACAGAGAGAATCGGCGACACCGGCGGACTTCTTAATGGGGACTTTCCCTACCGAAACAGCTTGGGGCAGGCCACTTGGAGAGGCGCAATCCGATCAATGCCCCCCTGAAGGACGGCGGGCTGCCAGGTCTCAGACGGCCGTCACGACGGATTCGGACCACGAGCGCATATGCCGCTGCATTCTCGAAGCCGCGTGTCGACGGAGCAGATGTGGTTCCTCAACCATTCGCCGACCAAATCTCTCAGCTTGAGGAGGAGGGCCGAGCTTGGACCATCGCGCTTCATCGTTTCGACGAACCCGGCGTAATCACGAAGGAATTTGCTATGGGCCGCCTTGTTCGCCGTGCGGACCGGGCACTGGTGCTCTTCCATGATGCCCTCTTCGTGCGCGAAATGCCGTGTCACATAGTCCCCCAGAAAATCCATGATCTTCAGGACTTCCTCCTTGCCCCTTCCTTCGAGGCAGGCTTTGTGAAGTTCGTTGATCTTGGCAATCAACTCCTGATGTTGCGCATCGACAGACTCAACCCCGGTCGACATCGAATCGGGGTCCCATTGGATGATGCCGGCCACTTTGGGTTCTTCCGGCACCGGACGCTCCGGGCCGTAGTCTTCCGGAGCGAGGGCGGTCGGCGCCGCAAGCGAGGTTTTTCTGGTCGGGCTGGAAATCCGCGGCTGAACGGATCGCTGATTCGGTTTGTATTCGTCCGAGCTGGACGGCCGCCGCGCTGTTTGCTGGTCCGCGTCCGCCTGTCCGTGAACCAAGGCGAACAACTCTCCGACGGTTTGCCGTAATCTTGCGGCTTGCCCGTTGAGTTCTTCCGCCGCGCTGGCCGATTGCTCGGCGCTGGCCGCGTTGGACTGGGTAACGTGGTCCATCTGGCTGACGGCAATATTGATTTGTTCGATCCCCTTGCTTTGTTCGCCAGATCCCGCGGCGACCTCGGCGACCAGTTCATCGACCCGCCGCGCTTTGGCCGCGATATTCTGGAGCGTCGCGGCCACCTTGCCGCTGATCTGGACACCCTGGGAGGTCTTGGAAATCGCGCCTTCAATTTTGACAGCCGTTTCTTTCGCGGCCACCGCGCTACGTTGGGCAAGCACGCGAACCTCATCGGCCACGACCGCGAATCCGCGCCCTGCGTCCCCGGCATGCGCCGCCTCAACGGCGGCGTTCAGCGCCAGCAGATTGGTTTGGAAGGCAATTTCATCGATGGTTTTGAGGATCTTGGCGATGTCGTCGCCGGAAACCTTGATGTCTTCCATGGCACGAACCATCAACTGCATGTCTTTGACGCCGTTGTCCGCGGCGGTGCGGGCGTCTTTGGCAAGCTGTTTGGCCGCACCGGCATTATCTGCGTTCTGCTTGGTCATACTGGCCATCTCTTCGAGAGAAGCGCTGGTTTGCTCCAACGACGCAGCCTGTTCGGTCGCCCCTTCTGCCAGCGACTGGCTGGCGCGCGACACTTCGCCGGATGCCGACGACGTGTCGTCACTGGCGGTCTCCATGGTGTCGATCGCGGCCGACAGGGGCCGGACGATCATGGAACGGTTGAGGAAATAAAAGGCCACGACAACCACGAGCAGGATCAGGGTGCCGACGATCGTCATACTTCGCATGCTGGCCATAACCACCTTGTCCTGGGTCATCGGAGCGACGAGCACGAAAGCGCCTTTCAGATCTCCCGCCTTCAGCCCTTCCATGGGTTGGCCAATGGGATCAAGTCCATTGCCGGTGACGCTGGTGGCCGGATCACCATGACACCCCAAACAACTTTCCGACAGCCGGACCGGCCGGGCGAGAATGAGTTGTTTTTGGGATTTGTCTTCCAGGAAATACTCCGGTTCTCCGCGTTCGAATGCCCCAAAGGCGGCGGCAAACTGCGCCCCATTATCGTTGCGAGGATTCCGCGCGGGAATCCCGGGCTTGGAGGGCGTGTAGAACTGGAAGCCGTCCTGCTTCGAGATTTCCTGGAGCGATTCCCAGGAGGCAACGATCGGGATGGTCTTATACAACGAGGTGTTGGCGACGACATCTTTGAGCGGACGGCCATTGGCGAGACTGACAGCCTCTTTGCGCATCGAGTCGTAATCGAAGACCTTGGCCTTGTGCATGTCCTCCATTTGGCCCCGGACGACCTCGGCCTGTTTGATCTCGTTGCTCATCGCCCGGCGCAATTCATCGACACGATTGCGTTTTGAGATGGTGTACACTGTGAACACCGAGCCGAGCGTTGCGAGAACGACGGCCCCTGCAGAGGCCAACATGATCTTGGTGCCGAGTTTCATATTATGGCCTCTGCATCGTCACGACCTGCGCATCTTGTTACGGTTAGAACTTGTAGATGAACGACATCTGCTCGCGCAGGTCTTCCCCGTCCGCTTCGCCCTTGTAGTCGGTCTTCAGGTACGACATTTCATATCCGAGCGTGAAGTTCGAAGTAAACGCGTACTGAGCGTTGCCAAAGAGCACGCCGTTGAAGACGCGCCCGGTGGCCGGCGTCACATCGCCATTGGGCACCTTGCTGAGACCGCCGCCGACGTTGAAGGTCCATTTTGGCGCCGGTTTTAGCGTCAGGGCTGTCCAGCCGCCGCTGTCGCGAATCGCCCGGTTGCGGGTGGCATCATAGCCCTGTCCGATACCGCCGAGGTACTGGTCCAGATCCTGGCCGGTGTACGCCGCACCCATGACGGACAGCCGCTTCGTGATCGGGAGGGTCAGATCAAAATTGAAGGAGCGTGAATCGATCGTGGTGGGGTTGGCAAATGTGTTCGTGTGATTGATATTCTCTTGCGCCCAGTGGCCAGAAAAGCCGACGGTTGTTGGCAGATGGTTGAACCCGGGGAACGTCACGCTGGCGCGGCCCTGCAAACCCGGGATGGCCGAATCCTGACCGCTATCGCTGTAGGACTCGGTGAAGTCGGTGGCCCGGCCGATGTCGCGGGTGATGGCTGCTTCCAATTTGAGTTGCACGTCCTTGGACATCTCGAATCCCTTGGTGAGTCGAATCTGCGGACGGCGGTAGCCGATGTCGCCCTGCCACCATCCGACGGAGTAATTGAGTGTTGGCATGAACAAGGGCGAAATGACATCCCACGTCTGGCCCGCCAGGATGCTGAACTGATCGTCCGGCCAATCCAGATTCAGGTACGCATGCCGCATCATTGGCACCGGTTTGTTCTCGGTGCCGCCGCCGTAAAAGTCGATTTCAACCAGCACGCTGCTGTGCATCTTGCCCACTGTCGGGCCCGTGGCCTTTACGCCCAATCTCGTCTGGTTGGCGGTGAGAGTGAACTGACCGTTGTTCTTGACCTCTTGCTCCGACTCGACCCACCGCGCGTAATCGCCAATCGATGTCCGCTGGGAATCGTGCGAGGCATCAGCCTTGACGTAGCCGTAGAACTCCATGTCGAGGCTGGACATCATCGGTTTCTTGTTGCTGTTCGCCAGCTTCTTCAACTGCGCGACTTCCGCGTCTGTGAACTGGAACGGAGCGGTCGATTTCGATCCGGCTGTCGTTGGGCTCTTCGATTCCGCAGGCGCGGCCGGTTTCGGCTCGGCGACGGTCGCGGGCTTCGATTCGGTGCTGGTGTTGGTTGGCGCGACGACAGGTTTGCCGAGCGCCTTCTTGATGTCGGCCAATTCATTTTCCAACGCTTGGACCTGATCGTGCAACCGGGCATTGTCTTCCTGCACGGTCGTCACGTCCTTGTTGTTCGCGGAGGACGCCCCCCAGGCCATGCCATTGTTATCCTCGGCCCGCACTCCTCCGAACACCCCGAACGACAACAACACGGCGCAAACGGCTGAAACGGTTTTGGCTGTCATGGTTCCCATCACTCTGTTGAGGTTCCGAATTGACGTTTTGGTCACGCCAGACAGGTCGGCAGCCAACTCGACACTCTTGATGGGGACTTCCCCTACTCAAATGGCGTTCTTGATGTGGGAGCGTGCTTCGTGGGGGGCTGACGGCCCGAAGAGGGACGGGGGCGTGCGACCGGCAATAGAGTCAGGCAACCAGAGCAGCGGCGGGCTGAGACGTTTCGAGATCCACAGGGCTCTTGCTATTTCCACCCATATGTGATGGTCCGTTTCGGCGCCGTTCAGGAGGAAAAGAAGCCGCTGTCGGGCAGCAAGATCATCTCGTTAGTTCGCAGCCGTTTGGCGATGTGGAACCGACTCTCGGTATTCAATCCAATGCCGATGGCAGATGGCGGCTCGATGTTCTCTGCCGGAATCTGTTCGACGGCCTCCGCCGAGTCGACGCTCAGCGCCAGCCGGCGAGAGCCAAAGCAGAGCACGATGATCACCTCGCGATTGTCCTCGGCCAGAATCTGGCGCAATTCGGCAAACAACTGAATCAGTACCGCCAATTCTTCATGGCGTCGGGCCTCAATCAATGCCAGGGCGCCCTTGGTGTCGCCCTGGTCGGCCTTACGGAGGACTTTTTCGGCCGTGGCGTGGATGATCTGGTGTGGTTCGTCCATGCGCTGGAGGGTTGTCCAGAGGCGCAGCGAGGCCCGCACGGTCTTGCGGTCGGTCTTGAATTGGTCATACCAAGTTCCGAACTTGCATTTGTGAGGGTCCCGGGCCATGCCGAACGTGCGGTGCTCGCGCACACAGGCCTCCAATTCACGCAGCCAATTCAAGTGATCTTTCTCACGGTCCTGAAGCATCTGGACCAACGATTCGGATTCCGCCCTTATCGAGGGTAGCCCCAGTTTGACGCGCAGATCAAACACCGGAATGATGTTGCCGCGGAGATTGATCAAGCCACGAATCTCAGGCGGCGTCGTGGGCACCCTGGTCGCTGGAGGCATCAGCAGCAACTCCTGGACGCTCTCCGAGGCGATTGCGTACAGGCAGTCCTTGACCGTGAAGATCACGTAAGGAAGTTGGGTATTTGGACTCCCGGTGTTCATCGTCACCAGCTAAGGAAATCGGCAATGAACCGAGGTAATGAATGGGGACTTCCCCTACCGGGCCAGAAAACGTTTGGCCCCGCAATCTCAGCGGATAGCTCAGGGATCGATGAATGTGACCCGATGTTTGATGGCGGCCCGAACCAGACCTGCCGTATCATGAATGCTCAACTTCTTCATCAATTGCGCCCGGTGCTTCTCAATCGTCTTTTCGCTCAAGCCAAGCTTGAATCCGATCGCCTTGCTGGTGTGGCCTTCGGCCACCAATTGGAGCACTTCGCGCTCGCGAGACGTGAGCTGATCCAGGCCCGAGGCGGGTTGGTTGCTGCTGCCCGAGCACAGACTAGCCCGAAGCGGGGCGGGCAGCGTGGAGGACAAGAACAGTCCCCCTTGATGCACTGCGCGCACCGCCTGAAGAAGTTCTCCCGCGACGGATTGTTTGAGGAGGTAACCACGGGCGCCGGATTGGATGGCTTGTCGGACCATGGTCTCGTCGGAGTACATGGAAAGGATGACGACGCGTGTTCGCAGCTTCATGGACGTCAGTCGACGGACCGCCTCGGCTCCGTTGAGTTGGGGCATTGCGATGTCCATCAACAGAATGTCCGGAAGCAGTTTTTGGACAAGATCCAGCGCGTCGTGACCATCGGCGGCCTCCCCGACCACCTGAATTCCAGTGTCCTTTTCCAAAAGCGCCCGGACTCCCTGTCGAACAAGATGATGGTCCTCGGCGATTACCACAGTGATCATGTTGGCTCCTTGCAGGGAATTGTCACTTCGAGGTGTGTGCCCTTCCCTGTTTGAGCACGGATTTCGAGTTGTCCCCCCAGCTGGTCGATGCGCTCACGTATTCCCACTAGGCCCAGCCCCCAACGGGATGGCGCCGCATCAAATCCGGCCCCATCGTCACCGACTGAAAGATGCAACACATCGCCGTCGACAGCTAGACGAACCTCGGTTTGCCGGGCTCGCGCGTGTTTGGCGACGTTGGTAAGCGCCTCCTGCGCAACCCGATAGAGATGCGTCGTTGCCATGTCTCTCAGTTTGGGTATTTCAGTGCCGTGGTAAGCAATCGCCAGACCCGATCGTTGGCTGAATTCGCCGCATAATTCTTCCAGAGCGGCATTCAAGCCCAGCGTGTCGAGAGCGGGCGGACGCAACGAACGCACGACACCGACCATTTGCGTTCCCATTCTGGTGGTCAGTTCGATCATTTCTTCCAGGTGCTCCTGCACGGTGTCATTCTCCATGGGCAACTCCTGGCGCAGGAGATCCAACTGGATGCTCAACACCGTCAGCATCTGGCTGGCTTCGTCGTGCAGCTCACGCGAGAGACGTTTTCGCTCGTCCTCGCTGGCCGCGACCACTTGTTGCGCAAGTCGCTGGGTTCGCTCGCGACCGATGCGCAATTGATCGAAGAGCCTGGCCCGCTCGTCCTCGGCTCGTTTGCGTTCGGTAATGTCTTCGACCATTTCGGTCACGGCCACGATGGCTCCGGCCCGATTCCGGACGGGAGACGCAATGATCCGGCGGGTGCGCACGCCGTTTTCCGTCGGCATCTCCACGACCGACTCATGAACTTCGCCGTCCTGAAGAGCGCTGCAAGCCGGACATTTCGCGCACGGCTCGTTACACGGAGGTGAGGCGAGCGACTGATAACAAACAGGCTGACGAGCCAGTTCGACATTTGGATACCAGGTCCGCATCTGGCGGTTCATCGCGAGAATCTCCATCTGTGGACTGATCAGCGTGACGCCAATCCCGATATTATCGACCAGGCTGTGATACCGCTCTTCCGAAGCGCTCCGGGCCTCCTCGATCTGTTGACGGTTGGAAATATTGTGCATCAGGATTTCGACGAGCCGTTTTCCGCGAGCTGGTTTGACAACCCTGGTCCGGATTTCCACTGGGATCGCACGGGCCTTGCTCGTCAGCACCTCGGTCTCAATCGGGCCGCCGACGCCTTTGGCCTGAAACAGTTGGGGGGGGGGGTTGTGGTGGTCGTTCTTCGCGTCGGGAGGAAAGCACTGTGTATAATGCCGACCGATCAGTTCCCGTTTTGAGCACTCCAGGAGATCCGCAAGCGCTGGATTGGCATCGAGAATTTCCCCGGACTCGGCATCAATGATGGCGATGGCATCAGGATATGTGTCGAACAGGGTGGCAAAAACACTTGACAACAACAAGCTCTTGGTTGGAGGGGCACCACCATTGTGACCCCGTGTTTTAACTTTGGGACCTGACGACGCCATTTTGTGTAATTCAGCTAATGGCAACCGCGCGCGCCCTAGCCCTTCGCATCAACGACTGTTTACCCAACGACCCAGTCCCGACGATTCCCAGCGGCCACCAAACAAACGGTTACCATAACGGCCAGCAATTGGGAATACTAATATTCCGGATGATTCTGGTAGGGAAAGTCCCCCTCAACCAGCATTCGCCCGATGCCGATAACCTTAATGGCGAGGTGCGCCAGACAAGCCGGTTCATCTCGCAGCAAGGCAACTGAAATGCGAGCGTTTTTCGGGTATTGCAGGGATGTCGTCGTGTGTCGGTCCCTTCATCCCCTTCATATATTCACCGGTTAGCAGTTTCTTCAAGGGACCTGCTGTGGTCTTATGCAAGACATTTACCTCTCCATCGAAGAGAGTCAGCTAAATCGGATCGACAGCTATATTGCCAGGGCCGACCATTTACCGCCTGCTCCCGCCGTTCAGACCCAACTGTTGGGTTTGCTGGGCGACCCCAATGCCGACGGCGCCCAGATCACAAACATACTCTCTTACGATCCGGCCCTGACGGCCAACATATTAAAGGTTACCAACAGCTCGCTTTTCGCCGGCCACGAGCCCGTACAGGACATTCACGAGGCGGTGATGCGCCTTGGATACACCCAGCTCTACCAAATGGTCGCCTTCGTTTGCTGGGCACAATCCCTGACGCGGCACGGCGCTTGTGCCGACAGCGACACACGCTTGTGGAAGCGTTCCGTCACCGTGGCCATCGCTGCGGAATCACTTGCGAAAGATTTCGGCATCAGATCGGCGGTCGGATTCACCGCGGGACTGTTGCACGACATCGGCGAGGTGGTTCTCAGCGATGTTTTCGGCGGGGATTACGTGCGATTGGTTGAAGAACTGGGTTCGCAACATCCCTATCCCGTCGAGATGGAGAAAAAGCTGATCGGGGCCGAACACTCCGAAGTCGGGGGACGCCTGCTGGTACGGTGGGGTCTTCCAGCGCCCATCGTGGCGGCCATTTGGAATCATCACAACCCGGCAAGCGCCAAGCCATACGAAAACCTGGCCTCGCTTGTGTGCTGGGGTGACATTATCGCCCTGGACATCGAGAATCGTTTGCCCGAGAGGGAGAGGGTGATCAAAAACGCCTCGGAGCAACCAGGCATGTTGGAGGTTTCGAAGGAACGACTGGAACGACAAACCGCGCAGGTCGTCGAACAATTGAAATCCGTGAGAGCTGTCCTCGATCTGAACGGCTGATCGTCGCGCCGCCCGCGGGCGAACGCCTGGATGGCGGAGTCTCAGCCGCGGGAAGGCAGGCCATTGCCCCGCTTGTTATCCTTGATAATGCTCTCAGGTCGTCGCGCGCGGCTGACAGCCGTGTCGTAGGTGATCAGACAGCGTTCGTAGAGTTCGGCCAGATAATTATCCATCAACACCATGCCGTCCTTGGCGGACATCTGCAGGGTGTTTTCCATCTGATTGATCTTGTTCTCACGAATCCCATTGCGGATTGCGGACGTGGCGATCATCAACTCGTAGGCCAGCACGCGCCGCTTGCGGTCCGCCGATGGCAAGAGGTCTTGCGCGATAATTCCCTGCAACACGTTGGCCAACTGAAGAATGACCTGCCGTTGCGTGCTGCCCTCGTAGATGCCCGTGATCCGCTCCAGTGCCTGGACGGTATTCGGCGAATGCAGCGTGGCCATCACGAGGTGACCGGTTTCGGCTGCGGTCAGCGCGGTGGCGATCGTTTCCGGGTCGCGCATTTCGCCAATGACAATGACATCCGGGTCCTGACGCAGCACGTGGATCAATGCGCGATTGAAAGAAAGCGTGTCGGTCAGCACTTCCAACTGCACAATGATCGCGGACCGGTCCTCGTGAACGTACTCGATCGGGTCCTCAATGGTGACGATCTTGCAGCGGCGCTCGCTGTTGATCAGATTGATCATGTAATTGAGCGTTGTGGTCTTTCCCGAACCCGTTGGCCCGGTGATCAGCACCAACCCGTTGGGCTTGCGCGCCAGTTCGTCCACCTTCGCCGGAAGGCCGAGGTCTTCCCGGGGTAAAATCGATTCCCCACAGAGCCGGAAGCACAGTTCCGGTGTCCCGTTGCGACGGTACACGGTCACACGCACGCGCCCGGCGGCCTGGTGAAACAGGGAGATGCACAATTCCCACTCGCGCTCGAACTTCTGGCGCTGCTGATCGTTCAGCAGGCTGTTGGTGATTTCGACAAGTTGCTCCGCCGTCATGGCGTCTTCCTCGGCGAGGATGATTTCCCCGTTGATCCGATAGGCGGGTGGCACGCCAAAAATCAGATGTAGATCGGAGGCTTTATGCTCCTTGGCGGCGGACAGCAGGGAATCAAGGTCAATCATTCTCATAGGCGAACGATGCGGCGCAGAGACCGGAAGAAACGTCCCGCCCGCCCGATCTGGGCGGATTGAAGCAGCGCCTCCGCGATCTCGCGGTTGTTAGGGTCGAGTTGGCGAACCTGCTCGAAGGACTCGGCGGCGATGGCGGTGAGTCCCAGCGCCATCTGGCAGTAGCCCATTTGCAGCCAGAGCGAGCTGCGGGACACATCGAAGCTCAATCCCTGCTGCGCCATCTGCAGGGCGAGTGAGAACTTGCTGTAGTAATAGTAGATCCTTGACGCCAGCCAGTGGACGAACCAGCCCCTGGCCCGGGTCACGGCCTGCTCGATGCAGAACCGCGCCTGCCGACGTTTCGCCGCGAGCAGCACGTCGCCTCGGGCAAGCCAGACATACGAGGTGTCTCCCCGTTCCTCCATGGCGGCGTCGGAGAAGGCCAGCGCGTTCTTGAAGTCCCCGATGCGCGCCAGCGCCACCGCCTTGGCCGCCAGCAGCTCGGGTTCGTGGGGAAATTGTTCCAACGCCTTGTCGGCCCAGAGCTTGGCTTCACGAAATTCGCCCAACTCGATCAACATCCGCACCTGGCCGGTCCACGCGACGGGATTCTGCGGATTGTATTCAAGCATCTTGGAGTAGGAGCGGAGTGCCCGTTCGAAATTGCCGGATTCGAATTCTGCCTGAGCCTCCTGCTGATAGTAGGCCTCGTCTTTGACAAGCGGCTGCTGCCGGGCTGATTCTTCCCCGGACTCACCACCGAACTCGAGATTGTTGAATCGACTCATCGGAGTGTTTGTCGACGCCAGAACCAGTGTCCGTATGGAATACCGACAAAGTCCGTCTCTGGCACCATCGCCAGTTTGCTCATGATTTCGGTTGCCGCAGCTTCCGTTCCGTGTCCGTGAGCGTTTATATTCAGTTCGGGCCAGATAAACCAGTGCTTTTCCGGGACGACCATGGATCCATCCGTTGGCATGTAGGGACGGAGAGGCAACAACTGGTTGTTGACCGAAACGCCTGTCGGCTGAAATGAAACCTTATCGCCAGCCACCCCCAGAACGTCCCCGACTCCGTATCCTTCCCTCAAATGCACCCACGCCATGCTTGCGGTTGCGTTCTGCGCCTCAATCCGATAGGCAACCAGATCCCCTCGTTTCACAGCACCAACGGGAACGCGTGTCCTGACAACCAGCACACGGTCGCGCACGTGCAACGGCATGAACCATCGTTGTTCCAACTGCCGGCAAATCGGCGCATAAACCAGTTGGCTGATCAGCACGAACAACAGGAGCGACCACAACATGCGCAGCCCCAGGCTCAAGTTGGCGAATGTCCGTTTTTGCATTTGGACGATGCTGGCCGCATGGATCGACATCATCGCCGTCAACGCCAGTGTTCCAGCCTGATACCCGATGAAAGCCAAAAATGTGACGATCGACAGGCCGTAGCCCAACATCAGAATCCAACCGAAGAGAGGTCGGCCGTACCAACGGAATGACAAACCCGGTACCAGCAGACCCAACAACACCTTGTGGCGTACCGGCAGGTCGAATGTGTCGGTCAGCAGGTGCAGATAAACTCTCCGCCGCAGGGCATACCACGGATACCAGAATCTCGTGTACCAGTGTTCCCGTGGCGGATAGTACGGCGAGGTATCGGCGGCCATATCTGTCGCGGCATTCTTCATTTTGGCTGTCCCGCATTACCGTCGCTGATCGATCCGAAATCGGACTTCTTCCTCGGGCTCGTAGTACTCACTGGTCTCGCGGCGTGATTCCACCTCGCCGACAATCTGCTCGAACAAATGAACGACATCCAGGCAGCTTTTACCCTTGTAGCCTTTGATATGCAATTGCACATGGCCGTCGGGCGCGATGGTAATGTCAAATTCCCGTTGTGGCATGGTCAGGTCTCCCAGTGACGGACCTTCAAGCGAATACTCTTGTCGGCCTCGACCTCTTCTTCGACGACGATGAACTGACGGGCGCGACATTCCTCAATCAGCCGTTGGTATACGTACTGCTGGACCACTCGCTGCCCCAGCTCTTCGCCGAGTGCGCGCAGGGCTTCCTCTGCTTGTCCGTTGCCCGTGACACACACCTTTGCCCGTCCGCGTGCATCGCGCGAGAAGGTCACGGTCGTGCCACCGCGGGTAACGGAAATGTGCTGGTCGCGCTCCAGCTGTCCCGTAACCAGTTCCGTGTTGGCGATTTGCAATTCGACCTGATTGGTCGTTGTCGTTTCTTCCCGGTTTTCGGCGAGATTGTTCATCACGTCGGCCACGACGGTATACCCCAGCGACGTGGCAGCCGACGCAACCGCGGCGCTAAACACCGGCCACGCCGCGACCACGATCGGCGTCAAAACACATACGGCTCCCATAATCGCTCCTTTCCGTCTTCAGGTTACAGCCCGAGGGCGGCCAGCAGCCGCGAGCCCGACCCTCTCATGTATTAGAACCAGCAAGAGGGGTTTCCTCACGCAGCAGGATTTGCGGGGAGGGCTGCCACCGGGGTGGCGATTCAATGGTGACCAACCACCATTGACAGCACGACAATCAGCGTAGCAACGATTATGAAGACGAAAAATGCAGCGACGAATATGTTCCCGCCAAACTGGCTGCACCGACGGAAGGCTTCCCCGAGGGGTTCAAGGTTCATGGTTCGCCCCTGTCTCCTCCGTCCTCACGGTTCGAACTCCAGCCGTCGCGGATCTTTGGCCGGCGTCGAGTTGCGGGGGACGCTGGCGTTGCGTGCCCGTCCTTCCGCCCAATTGCGCAGGCGGTTCAGGTGCTCGTCCATGGTTTTCGAGAGCGGCACGGTTTGGCGCATCGTTTGCAGGATGTCGTCGGTCGTCAGGTCCCGTCCCGCGTAGAAGGCATCGTACAACGCGCTGATGATCGCCTCTTCAATTTCGGCGCCGCTGAAGTGCTCGCTGACGGCCACCAGGGCCCTGACATCGAAATTCTCCGGCTGCCGTCCGCGCCGGGCGATGTGAATGCGAAAGATGTCAGCGCGTTCCTCCTCCGCCGGCAGGTCCACAAAAAAAATCTCGTCCAGTCTTCCCTTGCGCAGCAACTCGGGGGGAAGTTGGGAGATATCGTTGGCTGTCGCCACGACAAACACGGGCGACGTCTTTTCCGAAAGCCACGTCAGAAACGTCCCGAACACCCGCGCGGTTGTCCCGCCATCCGTGGAGCCGGAGCCCTGGGATCCGGCGAATGCCTTGTCGATTTCATCGACCCAGAGGACGGCGGGGGCGACGGACTCGGCGACGGAGATGGCTTTGCGGACGTTCTCCTCGGACGACCCCACGAGGCTGTTGAACATGCGGCCCATGTCGAACCGCAGCAGGGGAAGCTGCCAGAGGCTGGAGACAGCCTTCGCGCACAAACTCTTGCCGCACCCCTGCACACCCAGCAGCAACACTCCTTTGGGAGCGGGCAACCCGAACTCGCGGGCCTGTTCGGTAAACGCCACGGCGCGTTTTAACAGCCAATCTTTGAGCACGGCCAGTCCGCCCACATCGGCGATGGTGTTGGTGGTCGCGTAATACTCCAACAAGCCGCTCTTGCGGATGATTTGCTGCTTTTCGGAGAACACCTCCTGTACGTCATCGCCGCTCAGGCGTCCGTCCTTGACCATGATTTTGGCGAACACGTTCTCGGCTTCGCTCAGCGTCAGACCCAGCGCGCCCTGCAGCAGCCGATCACGGCCTGCCTCATCCAGGTCGATCTTGATCTCGCGGACATCCTTGACGTCTTTGATAATGCCGTCCAGCAACCCCCCAAGATCCTCCCGTGTCGGGAGCGGGAAGTTGAGCACCGTGACTTCCTTGTCCAATTCGGCAGGAATCTCCAGCGTCGGGGAAATCAGGATGACCGTTTTGTAACTGTTCTTCAGTTGCAGGGCGATATCCTTGAGCTTCCGGATGACGGCGAAATTATTCCGGGTCAGGAACGGGTGGAAATCCTTGAACACGTAGATGGCCGGTTCGACCTGATCGATCACCTGGTCGAGCGCCGCCAGCGGATCCTTGGTGGAGGCATTGCGGTTCTTTTGGGATTGGAACGACGTGCCAGCGGGAACAACGCCCGTGCTGTAGGACCACTCGAATACTTTCTTTTGGCGCTTGTGGGCAACGTCCACGATCAGGTTCTGAACGCGCGTTTCCTCGGAGGTCACCACGTACAGGATCGGGTAGCGGGCGCGAATCAGTGTCTCAAGTTCTTGCGGGAAGTTCATGGGCGGTCTTTGCGCTGTAAAGCACGGGAGCGCTGCTTCATCGACTGATCGGCCGGGTTGATGGCGCTCAACATGTCCGCCATCGCCGAGGTTAGATTGTGGGTCAGGATCGTGCCGTCAGCCTGGATCAGCAACTCCGTTGTCGGCGTGGGCTGTGTCGTTGCCATCTTGGCCTGGTTAATCTCAGGTTTCATGGGATCAGATTCAAGCCATAATCACGGGCGATACTCCATGCCCGATCCGATTCGGTGGCGGACAGAGGCCGACACAGCTCTGGGTGATTGGCGGATTTCCAAGCCGGCCAAAATCCGGACCGCAAGCTCACCTTCACCCCCGGCAAAGCCGTCGCCAGCCATCGAGCAATCGGCTCCCAGCAACATTTCATATGACCCGGCATTAACAGGTGGCGCACGATTAGTTCGCTGTGTTCATTCGCCCAGAGAAGATTCTCGCGCACGATCTGCTGGTATTGCGAAATGACCGCCAGTCGCTCCGCGCAATCGTCATTGCCGAACTTGTAATCGGCGAGCCAGACATCAAACAGGCCGTCCAACAATTCTCTGGCTTGGGCGGACCCGTGAGCGTTTGTCTTCCACACGAGACGGGCGGTCTCCGGCAGGGCGGCGACGATTTCCAGCGCCACCGGCAGGTGGATGGTCGGCTCACCACCGAGGATCATCACCGTACGCGCGCCGTCCGTTATGGCAGCCGCGGCTTTGGCGGCGATGATCTCCGCGGACAAGAGTTCTCCGGCGCGCGGGTTCCAGCTCTCCGCTCCGGTAATGCAAAACGAACAGCGCAAATCGCAACCGCTCAGGGCAATCGCAAATGTCGGGAGCAATTCCAACTCGTCACCAACCTCAGCCTGCGCAGCAAAGATACGCGCTTCCGCTCCCGCATGGCATCGGCCCTGTTCGCCGGCCAGTCGGTCGACACTGCAGTTGTGCGCGCACAACCGGCAATCCGCCAGGGCCGCGCGAGCGGCCCGCGCACGCTCGCGGGCCACCAACGGGCGAGGTTTGGTCAGGATGGACGTCTCGTTGGATTCGATCAGGATCATAGTTCCAATCGGCGAATTCGTTCCGATGGCACAACGCGCGGGCCGTGGTGCATTCGCCATCGTGATTGCGCCGCCAAATACAGCCAGCCTGTCGCGCCGCCGCCAAGTATTGCGACGGCATTCCAGAATCCACAGGAGCTCAACAGGCCAAACATGATGATCAGCCCCGCGACGATGAGGATGGCCGACCGCATCGACATCCGCCACGTGGCCATCAACATCACTTCCTCAGTGGGAAACAGCCGGCACCACGCGGCGAACATCGCAAACACGACGCCCGCCATGCCGACCATGGGCCCCTGGCTGAGAGGACTCAGCACCAGCTTGAAAATCGCCGTCCCCAGCAACCCGACGAGGCAAAAGAGCCGGAATTCCCGGCGTCCCAGGCCCGCCACCAATCGCGTGCCGAGAATGGCCACGAGGAACCCGTTGAAAATCAAATCGGCCGGCCCGGCCGGCAACCACGCGTACGTCAGGGCCCGCCATACTTGCCCGCGCAAAAAGTCCGCGGGCCAGAGAGCGAGAGGACCATACAAATCAAACCTGTGCGAGTACACGCCGGCCAGCGCGACAACGCCTGCGAGAATTATTACGGCGACCGGCCCGCGGACTCCGACAGGCAGGTAGTTCCAGGCTCTCTTTATGGAGTTCATGGGCGCTTACCTCTTGAAGAGCCGTCGCCACCATGGACGTTTCTGCGGTTCGGCCTGCAGACTGCCCTGCAGCCGTTCTGCAATCGACGGCGGCGGCTCGGTCTGTGCGAGATCGAATCGCAGCATGTCCTCCACGGAATCGAACGTGCGATCCGTGCGCTGTTGTGCTGCATGGTCTTGCTCGGAGGTCTGTTCCTCGGCCTGCCGATGTTGAAACCGATGTTTGGGTGTGTCTGGATCCATAAAAGACCTCTCAACCGTGTTTTTGGAATTCCAATGCGAACGCCCTGCGCGCGCGATGCAGCTTGCCCCGGACCGCGTCGGGCGTCTGATCGGTCAGCGACGCCACTTCCTGATAGCTCAGGTTCTCGTCTGCGACGAGCAGGAGCAGCAATTTGTATTCGTCCGGCAGCGCGTTGAGCGTCTTCTGAATGCGCTGGCCCAGCTCCTTGATCTCCAACACGCGCAGCGGGCTGTCGGTATTGGCGGCCACGCTGTCCCATGTTTGGGCATCGCCCGTGGAGATGATGTTCCGCCGCTGCCAGGCGCGCTGGATGTTGTGACAATGATTGATCGTGATTCGATACAACCACGTGCGGAGACTGGAATGGCCGCGAAACCGGTCCAGGCTGTGGTACGCCTTCAAAAACACATCGTGAGTGATGTCCTCGGCCAACGCGGAATCGCCCACCATTCGCAGCGCCAGATAGTAGACATACCGCGAGTATTGCTCGTAGAGAGCCTGCCACTTCCCGGATTCTGGCGCCTCAGCCTGCAAAGAATCGGTCCCCGGCACGGGCACGGGTTCGTCGGATACCGCAGTCGATTGCATCGGCAATTAGACAAGAGTCCTCGCGAAACGTCACGCAAGAATTGCCGGCCATCCCGCGCCGGAGGTTGTCATGTGTGACAGCGCGCTTTCGAGTATTCATCCCGAGCCATGCGACTGGGTCCCATCCACTCCCTCACCGGGGCGAATTCGGAGCGCCATTGCTCCTGTGTCTGGTGTCCGCTACATCATGGGACAGAAGGCAGTTTCTCCCTGCAGCTTCAGGCAATACACGAAGCGAGGAACCTGAGACCCTTCTGCCGCGTTCATCGAGTCTGGTTTTCCCGCCACGGAACGAGATGTTGGCTCTTTCGGGAGGAACGGGGGAAACCAGAACCCCCTGCATAACAGGGGGATAAACTGGCGCGCCTGGCGTGATTCGAACACGCGACCGCCGGATTAGAAATCCGATGCTCTATCCAACTGAGCTACAGGCGCACCGAATTGATGCCAGTACCAGTACGTTCGGGCCTACTATGCCATGTTCGGTCGGGCCGGCAAGCAGATACGCCGTATCTGCGCACCTGCGAGCACCAGTATTTGTTTCAACGCCATTGAGGCTGGGATTGATCTCGATGGCCTTGCGGGAGGGTTGAGAGACAAGGGGCGGCAGAGTGTCCGTGGCCTGCGCGTATGGCCAGCTCCGCAAGGTAGGACGGAGCGGAGACGGGTTCACGATGGGATGGGGTTGATACCGGGCAAGTCACGGCGATGCAAGGCTGGATTCCGCGTGTTTGTGGGCCATTTTTGGCACAAGAAGTGCATTGCACGTATGGCCTTCCGATGGCGGAAGACTGCCTTGTCGTAGAATGAAGGAGGATCCGAATGAAGAATTCGCCCTGTGTCCGTTTTCTTGCGCTGTGGGTTCTAGGCGCGTCCATGTTGTCGTTGTCAACCAGCACCGTTGTCCTGGGGCAGTCGGCAAACAGCCGCCGGAGCAAGATCGTCATTTATCCATCGGCGAACGAATCGATTTCACAGATGCAGAAGTTTGGCATCAGCCACGTTATCAATTACGGCTCGTACTGGCTGGCGGAGGTGACGGACGCGCAGATGGCATCGGTGAAGGCGCGGTATGGCGAGCGCGCGATGAAGGCCGACTCGATGAACCGGATCCAGTTGAATGTTTGTGAGATCGATGCGAGTCAGGGAGAACCTTCCGGCATTCCTGAGAGCTTGCGTGAAGGCAGTGTCTCGGGCAATCGCCTGCGGCTTGTTCAGTTCAAGGGGCCGGTGAAACCCCAGTGGTTGGAGCAGATCAAGGGCGTTGGGGACATCAAGGTTGTGAGTTACGTGCCGAACAACGCGTATGTGGTGTGGGTGGATGCAGCGGCTGAGTCCAATCTGCGCCGACTGAAAACCGCGGACGGGCCCGTTCAGTGGATCAGCGCCTATCATCCGTTTTACAAAGCGAGACCTTCGCTGCTGCAGACAACCAATACGACGGTCGACGTGACGATTGAATTGGTGGATACACCGCAGTCGCCGCGGAGCCTGAGCGTGATTCGCGGGCTGTGCCACGACGGCGCGTGCGGCGAGCCGACACAACTTGACGGTCAAATCCAGATTCGGGCGACGCTGCCGGCGACGGCGCTGGTGTCGGTGGTGCGGCTGCCGGATGTGTTGTGGGTTCAACAGGTCGTGCCGATGCGGCGCATGGACGAGGAGCAAGCGATTTTGCTGGCCACGGGCAGTACGGGTTCGGCGCCGGCGCGCTATCTTACTTTTCTAAACGCCATTGGTTTCCCCGACGACCCATCGCAATATCCCATCATGGACATTGCCGACACCGGGCTGGACGAGCCCAGTGAGACGACCGGCATCTACCCGTGGCATCCGTGTTTCTATGACCCGGCGTTTCCGGTATCGCCGGATGCGCAATGCTCCCCATCAACTGCGTCGCGCGTGATGTACGACACCGATTCCGATACCGACGGGCACGGCACGGTGGTCGCATCCGTGGCGGCGGGATTCGATCTGGAGCCCAACGAAACAGTCCATTGTTACACCCAGACCAACAGTACTGACGGCACGACCTGTTACCCGGTTACGGACAGCCCATCGCCGCCGTTCCCGGCCACGATTTACCGACGGATCGGGTCACTGCAATGCGGGCTGGGAGTATCGCCCTATGGGCGGATCGGCTCGAGTCCTGGCGGGGCGGAGGGCGACTATCCCGGCGCGTTGACGGCGGGTTTGCGGGCGTATCTTCACGGAGCGCGCATCAGCAACAACAGTTGGGGTGAGGTTCTGATCACGGGTGTCAACGGCGGCGTGTACGACGCGATGTCGCAATCGTATGACAGTCTCGTCCGCGACGCGGTACAAACCGGGTCGACGAATCCCCCGACCCCGGGTTACTCGCCGGTCAACCAGGAACTGTTCTATGTATTTTCCGGCGGGAATGCCAACGGAGCGGATTCAACCGTTGGCGGTTTCGGGGATGTGATCGTGACGGCGCCGGCGACGGCGAAGAACGTGATCGCGGTGGGATCGAGCACGTTCAGCAACGGGATTTCCTCGTTCAGTTCCTTCGGTCCCTGCGAAGACGGCCGGTTCAAGCCGGACATTGTGGCGCCCGGCGAAGGGATCCATGGGGCAACATCCCAGGCGACGTACGTTCATCCGCAGTGTGACGGTTGCGATCCCAACGATCCCAGTCCGCCCGTATGTTCGCCGGACGTCTTGACGAATGCGGTCATCACCCGATTATACAGCGATATTGATAATGGCCTCTCGGCGTACGACGGCACGAGCTTTTCGGCTCCGGCGGTATCGGGCGGAGCGCAACTGCTGTGGTGGTACTTCCAGAATCGGCTGGAAATGCTGCCGCCGAGTCCGTCGATGTTGAAGGCGTATCTGTGCAACTCGGCGCAGTATCTGCCGATCGCCGACCCGCTGACGGGGAAACAGGACACGTTGCCATCGATCGCGCAGGGGATGGGGCGGATGGACCTGGCGCGGATGTTCGACGGCGTGTCGCGGGTGCTGCGGGATGAGACGACGCCGCGAGCGATTGACACGCCGCTGCTGGGGACGAACGCGGTGTCGCAACAGACATTCTTCTCGCAATCCGGGCAAACGTACGCGTTGAGCGGGACGGTGGCGGACCCGACCAAGCCATTTCGTGTCACGCTGGCGTGGACAGACGCGCCCGGGAATCCGGCGGCGTTCAAGCAACTGGTGAACGATCTGAATCTGAAGGTCACGATCGGCGGGCAGTTGTACCTGGGCAACGTATTTGCGGGGCCGAACTCGGTGTCCGGCGGCGTTTTGGACCAGGTCAACAATATGGAGAGCGTGTTCCTGCCGGCGGGACAGACCGGCACGTGGAGCGTGGTGGTGCAGGCGCAGGACATCGCCGGCGCGGCGGTGCCAAACGTAAAAGAGTCGCTCGTGAACCAGGATTTCGCGCTGGTGGTGTACAACGGCACCAACGCGTCGGACGTTTCCACGGGACAGACAAACGACACCTGCCAGACCGCCATACCGATCACGGCCTTCCCATTCGCATGGACCAACACCCTGGCATCACCCGCGTATGTCAACGCGTCTCCGAGTCCGTCGGCGGGACCGGGGGGGCTCAAGGAATTTTTCAGCATCACGCGGCCGATACCGGGGACGATCATCAGCGCCAACACGATTGGCAGCGCGTTTCCCACGGAAGTGTCGATTTGGGAGGGCCAATGCGGAGCGTTGTTTGAACTGGCGTCGGCGGCCCCGAGCCTGACGATTCCGCCGGTGCCGCCATCGGTATCGTGGACGGTAACCGACACCAACGCGATGTACTACGTCGTGGCGGAAGGCCTGGGAGGCGCCACCGGTCATCTGGTGTTGAATGTCAATGCCCAGGAGCCGGCCATTGGATTTGCGCCGCCGAGCCTCAACTTTGGCTCCGCGTATCCGTTCACCGCGACGAATCCGCAAATCGTGACCTTCACGAACGGCTCGACGCTGCCGGTGAACGTCAACGATATCTCGCTGGTGGGCGACGATCCGGGCGACTTCCAGATTGTTGCCAACCAATGTTCCGGGACGACCGTGCCGCCCGGCGGGATTTGCCAGATCGAGCTGGTATTTGAGCCGACGGCGACCGGAACGCGAACGGCGGCGCTGCAGCTTCTGTCGGACACGACCGGCGCATCGCAGACGTTGCCGTTGAGCGGCACCGGTCTCGTGGCGACCCCGCTGGTTTGTTTGAGCGCGGGGAACCTGGGATTTGGCAATGAGTTTGTGGGAACGACCAGCGTCGTGCAGAGCATCGTGGTGTCGAATTGCGGGTCGGCGGCGTTGACGGTGACGAACCACGTGATCTCCGGGGCGAATGCGGGCGACTTCACGCTGGTGAGTTACGACTGCGAGAGCGCATCCATTTCGCCGGGCGGGACCTGCACGGCCAGTGTTTCATTTGCGCCAGGCGGTACCGGAGCACGCGCGGCCACCCTGATCCTGTACGACAACGCCGTGAGCAATCCGCACTCCATTGGATTATCGGGCACGGGAGTCGTCCCGGCGCCGGGGGCGTGCTACTCGGCCAACTCGCTCAACTTCGGGAACGTGCATGCCGGCAGCAACGCCGTACAAACGCTGACGGTCACCAATTGCGGGACGGTGGCGCTATCGATCACGAACGTGACGCTGACCGGGACTGATGCCGCGCAATTCGCGGTCATCGGGAGCACGTGCGGGAGCGTGACGGCGGGAGGCACCTGCAGCGTTTCGGTGCAGTTCGCGCCGAACGGCGGCGGGGCGTACACGGCGTCGTTGATGGTGTACGACAATGTGGCGGGCAGTCCGCAGACGATTGGGCTCAGCGGGAACTCGATCACGGCGCTGCCGGACGCGTTGATCGGCACCTCGACGAGTCTGAAGAAATTCGTCGGCGCCGGCGTGCTGGACCCGACGGGAGCGTCACAAACCATCTACGCGACGATCAAACAGGGCAAGAAGAAGGTGTTTTACATTGCGATCCAGAACCTGGGCTCGGCGTCGGATTCATTCCTGGTTTCGGGCGCGGGGAGCACGTCGCAGTTCGCGGTGAAGTATTTCCTCGGGACGACGCACACCGCGGCGGACATTACGGCGGAGGTTGTGGGAGGAACGTATACGACGTCGCCCATGGCGGCCGGGGCGATTACGGCGAAGAGCGCGATGATCCGCATGGAAGTCACGGCCAACGACGTGCCGACATCGACGGCGTATGATATACCGGTGACGGTGAGCTCGGTGAGTGTGCCCTCGCTGAGCGACCGGGTGATCGTCAATGCGTATTAATTGACGCGGGGCTGGACGGCTCGACGTTTCCGCAACGGGAGCGGATGAATGGGCCAGCGGCCCGGGCCATTCATGACGCCATTTGCGCGGGTTGGCTCCCGTTTGAAGCGCGGCCTGCATGGACGTGGCGATCCGGGGTGGGGTGACGAGATGGTGGAGTTCGGGTTCGATTTGGCCTGATGGAGAAAGCAGGGAGTTACAGCTCCCGCTTTGCCTTCATCACCCGTGTCCCTGGTTTCCCGCCCTCATGAAGGCAAAGCAGGAGGTTATGCTGGGATTGTGGGCACGGCTTCTTACGGCGGGGTGGCAGGAGGGTGACGGCTTGGTGAATTCAGAACAGGGCGATAGCGGGCGAGATTCCGGTGGCGGGACTGCGGCGGGCAAGATCCCGGCTGTGTTCTTCAGGCAACGTTTCGGCGGTTGGAGTGGCGAGTCGCCAGAACAACAACGACCAACACGACGATGATGGGCGCGAGGAATGGCAAGGCGACCGCGAGAAGAATCAGCCCCGTCAGCATCAACGCGCCCACAACCGCGGCAGCCGATACGGCCAGCGCAAACGCCACCACAGCAGCGGCAAACAGCACGGCGAGAAGCCCGATCAAAAGACCGCCAGCACCGAAGATACATTTGCAGATCCCAACATGCAGGAAACCGGCGGAGGGCACCAGGAAAGGTGACATCTTCATGGTGACGGACAGGCTATCACTGATGGAGGTTGGCTGCAAGAGTGAATGGGCGGTGGGATGCGGGCGGCATGGGCGGCCGAAGTGAGTCCGCGAAAATCACAGCAACTCACCGATGTGCTTAGCCAGCCGAACACGAAATTGGTTCCGGCTCGGAGGAAATGAAGAGTCGGTGACTGAGTCCCGTGACGGTGCGGAGCGCACCGGCAAATGTATCAATGTTGAGACCTGACCCCAATTTCGGAACCGGCCAGACCTGTCCAAAATGACTTTCAAGACGCGGTAGAAAAGGCCTCCGTTTCGGG